>VFQN01002366.1_pt1 | contig 29339 bp, 19 predicted proteins | sample 3512371 | NCBI WGS metagenome assembly VFQN01 (sample SAMN10412370, study PRJNA504923) | tailings metagenome | isolation source: Replicate 2 from Balatoc abandoned mine | place: Philippines: Itogon, Benguet | collected 2017-08-28
GCCCATCCCTAGTTGTAACCGGCCCTTCAGTGGCCTGCCCTGATTTTCCGCCCGATAAGCGAACGCCTGCGGTGGCCCCTACTTGAATCTTACAGTCTGGTTGGTAGTTGGTGGATGGTCGCTGTTGGTTGGTGGCAGCCCCGGGGCATTTGTTGGTCATGTGGCGCATGGAGGCAACGGCAGCTGCTGGCGAGCCCTGCCCTGCCCTGCCCAGTGCCGGTGCATGCTGGTACGTCACGGCTTTGTTTCGGACGGGTCAAGGTGCTGGTACGTGTCGCATACCGCTGCTGCTGTCACAGGCACCGGGGCGGGGCGGCGGACAGTTAGGGTAGCTAAGCGCCGGTGTTCAGTGGATTCAACCCAAATTGAACACCCCCAACGCCCCAAGCCCCTGTAAACACGACTCTGTGCGGACAGCCCACCAGCAGCAGGGCCCCTCCCCTGACCAGCAGCACGCACGTACGGGAGGTGCACGAGTGGTACCTGCATGTACGGTGCACGGGAGGTCCTTCACTGTGCTTTACGGCGTGGCATGCGTCACACCTGGTCACACCGAATCTGCTGACCTTGTCCGAACTCTGCCGTACCCCGTATGAGGCCGACTATTCACAAGGAGCAAGCCGAACTCGAGCGCAAACTGTGACACTACCGCAACACAAGTCACGCCAAATAACGGGAGTTGTCGGCCAGGGGACAGCGGACCTGAATAAGCTAGGCATTCCGGGCCTGGGCAGCGCAGCAGGTTTTGGCCCACGTTCACCCTGAAGGTAAGCTGACCATTTGCATGACTGCGGTCAGACGTCATATGTTCGGCGTTTATACATCCGTTGGCATTTGTTCAAACGGGCTGGCGCTCAAACGGACTTCGCGACTGACGCGCTGGACTTGTGCGCAACAACGAGGAGCAATACATAGGACATGCATATTTCTCCATCACTATTCATGTGCGGCAGACCCGCATTACACCCCATGTTTCGTCCCCCACCCCCGTGGTGCTCAGGCCGTGCGGCGTGAACGAACCTTCACCCTACACCCACAGCTGAGGGAAAAATGAAGTCTTATGCAAGCGTCTGTAAGCAGCAGCCCAAACAGCAAGAGCAATGGCAGCAGCAGCAGCAGTCCACCACAACGGCGTCCCAGCTGCCCCCTGTCCTCCAGCTGCGCGTCCTGTCCCTGATGCCCCGCAACGCCCGCGTCCTCAGCGGCCGCCTAGTGTGCCGCGACGCACACCGCGAGCTCCAAGCGGACGATTGCACTGCCTCCCTGGTGGAGCCGCTGCCTGCTTGGGCCCACGCCTGGGCGCAGGAGGCGGGGCGGGAGCCCCTGCGGCACATGTCCTTCCAGCGGAAGGTGCTATTGCTGTGCACGGCTGCCGCCAGCGGCAGCGAGGTCAACCTGGAGGTGGCCTGGGACGTGCTACTGCCCAGCATCTTCCCGGAGCTAATGCGGAGCAAGGCTATACTGGACCTGCCCGACCCCGGCCAGGCGGCGGTCAGGGCCGGGCACCCCCAGGTGCTGCCCTGGCTGGTGCGGCACTGCCCCGCCCTGCTGCGTCCGGCGCGCATTCTGGAGGGGGCGGCAAACCGCTGCGACCTGGCTGGGCTGCGGATCGCCTGGGAGGCGCTGCAGGGCGAGACAGCCGTCTTCCAACCGTTCCTCTCCCAGAGCGTGCTGGACGCGGCGGCTGGGTCGGCCACCGCAGACGCTGTGGCCAAAATGGAGTGGCTCCTGGCTGAGGGCCGCGAGTCGTGCCGTCTGGAGGAGAGTACTGCAAATGCCGCTGTTCGATTGGGGATTGCGGGCCGGCTGCGGTGGCTGCAGGCACGTGGCTGCCCCATGGGCGGGAAGGCGGTCGCCCACGCGCTGGAGCACGCCGACCTGGCCGTGGTGCAGTGGCTGGTGGACGAGGCGGGGTGCGAGCTTCCGGCGGTGCCGGGTGGGGAAGGCAGCGACGAGAACTGGAGCCCCTTCCTGTACGACGCCGTCAAGGGCGCTGACGGGTTTGCCAAGCTGCGCTGGCTGGAGGAACGGGGCTGCACGCTGCCGGATGATTCCCGCTCCCTGCAGTACATGTTCGAGGCAGCAGTAAAGGCTGGGCAGGAGGGGGCGGTGCGCTACCTGCTGTCGCGCATGGGGCCGGACGCATACCGGGGCGCTCAGAGTGCACAAAGGCTGCGTGATCTGAGCGATGCCGCAGCCCGCTCCGGCAGCATCCCCGTGGCGGAGCTCGTGCGCCAGGCGGGGTGCGAGTTCACGACGTGCAGCTACAGGGCGGCGGGCATGAGGGGCGACGTGGCCATGTTCCGGTGGCTGGCACGCGAGGCGGGGGTGTCCGCAGCGGACATGTGCGACGGGGAAGTGCAAAAGGCTATTGAATTGTGGCCCTGCGGGAAGGCTGCCCACCTGTCGGACCTGTGCGAGGCCATGCAGCTGCTGAAGGAGGCGGGGCTGAGGGCTGAGGCCCAGCCCCGCAACTGGAGGCGGAATTACGTGAACAAAGTGCTGCACACAGCCACTAAGACTGGCAACCCGGCCCTGGCGCGGGAGGTGCTGCTGCTGGGGCAGTCCCAGGACACGTCAATGGCGTGGGCCCAGGCGGATGGCGGCGGCGAGGCGCTGCTGGAGTTCCAGGCGGGGCAGCCGGGCGGCCTAGACGGCGGCTCGCTGTACGTGCGTGCGGCTGTGAACGGCGACCGGGGCACGCTGGCCGCCTTGCGGCGGCTGGGCGTGCCGTGGGGAGAGCAGGACACGGTGGTGGGGGCGGTGTGGGAGCACTGTGGGGTGCCGGCTGTAAGCTGGCTGTTGGAGCAGGGGGCGCCGGTGGGCAGCCGCGAGGAAATGGACCGAGCCATAGAGCGCATGGGCCGCTGGTACAGCAGTGACACGGTGGCGCTGCTGAGGGGCGTGGCGGCGCGGGAGTCTGCAGCCAGGCAGCCGCAGCCCGGAGCGGGCCGTGGGGGTGGACACAAGCGGAGGAAGAGGTAGGCAGTGGGGGGCGCGGTAAGCGAGCGGTAAGGAGGCGGTGAGCGAGCGGTAAGGGGGCGGTAGAGGAGCGGTAAGGGGGCGGTAGGGGGGCGAGCGGTAGGGGGCGACAAGGGGGCGGTAAAGGAGCGGTAGGGGGGCGGTAAGGGAGCGAGCGGGTGACGGCTGGTGATGGTTTTCGAAACTCATCTGCGCGCGGTAATGTACTCGCTGCACAGGGTCGTGGCGTTGCCAGCGGTGTGTGCTGGTCCTGAGCCGTCCGCATGCGACGGGCGTATGGGCTGGAACTTGGTGAGGTATCCAGGGTTGCATGCCGCCAATGTGGGGCATGGCGTGCGACTGTGGGCATTGCATCACCGTACAGTGTGAATAGGCTGTTCGGGTGCAGGGTACGTTGCGGTTGCCTCAGGTCCTCAAGGCCGTGGTTGTTGGCAGGTCTCTGACTCGTTGGTACTTACTTTGGCGGCGGCACGGCGGCGGAGCCGCAAGGGGCTGTTGTACACACCGCAACCTCTGACCGGACGTACCGCTTGTTGCAAGTGGGTCTGGGGGTGCGCTAGTGCTAGTGGTATACTGTGTCCGCCCCGCCGGGTGTGTGTCACTCAGCCATGCGAACACGGTCAGTACCGCAGGCGTGGTTAGGGTAGCACCGTTTGCGACGGAGTTTGCGCTGCAGCATTTGCTTTCCAGTGGATTGTATGTGCACGCGCTTGACATGGCTGAACAGTGGCGGTTGCTGCATGGGATGGATGCCAGCTGCGTGCCACGACGGGCTGGCGGTGGTGATGCTGGCGCCCTCTATGGGTCATTTGGATGTTGGCAAAGGAGGTACCGTGTGATTTGCTGGAGCAGTGCTTGGACCTTGGTTGCAGGTAGGGCGTGCGTGAAATCCCCTGGACGCACGTGTGTTATGCATCCAGCTTGCCAGATACTAGCCTCGGTGTGGGGTCCCCTTAGGTATGGCCGAATACCACTGAAGATGCGCCAACAACGGCTAACAGTTAAGTGTGTCCGCTGACCTCCCAGCTGCCCCCCGTGCCCTGAGCGCTATAATTGCACTTTGGGCCCTGACAGGACGCAGCAGGTGCCAACTGCCAAGCCTCGGTAGTGTACCATGTCCGCAACGAGCTGTGCGCGCCGGACAGCCGGCTACGGCCCTGTCTTTGCAGTAGAGCACGCATGTACCTGCATGCAGCAATAAACCTGTTGGAACCCCTAATCAGGGTCCTGCTGGTGGCTGTACGGCTAGGTGCCCATATTCAAGAGCAGCACAGTGCACTCGGCCACCCAGGGCCACCTGCCCAGGCCTTGGGCCCAGCGCCCAGGGTCAAAAGGCAACAGCCCCATATGGGAGTGCCCTTTCGTGCCTGCTTTAGGCCTGGCCGCTTGGAGGCGCCACTGTTGCGCTTTCAGGTTAGGGAAGCCGCCGGTGTTCAGTGGACTGCAAGGCAAACTGCACATCCCCAAGGCCCAACATCCAAGCCCCTGTAAACATGACTGACTCTGTGGGGACAGCCCACCACGCAGCATCCCTGCCGCGCTTCGTTACTGAAACTGTGCACTGCTGCACTCTACCGCAATCGTTCATCCTCGCCCTTGTAGTGCTTGGCTGCGTGCGTCTAGCGGTATGACTGCGCACACTTGGCGGCGGCCAAAGGTACTCTGAGTTGCACCAACCTGTGGAAGGTCAAGTGTTAACAATATTGTGGGGTGCCTTGCCTGGCCGTACGGGCACTACGGTACTCCCGCTGGTATGCCCCATGAGCACGTGTCCCCCCCTCTGACTCCTAGATTCGGCGTTTCTCCTCACCTGCTGCAATGCTGCTCCCTGGTGCATACCCGCTGCTGCACCCCTACCCCTACCCCTACCCTGCGTGGGGCGGATGCGCTAGCTGCGCACGACATCCCGTACCCGGGGAGCAGGACTGCCTTTTCATCAGGGGAGTCTCCCCGGCATTCCATCTCTTGTTATCGGTACGTCCAGGGTAATGGTACGGCGTACGGCTGGTGCGCCCCGGCCCCCGGCGGTCCGTGCAAGAAGCAACACGTGGGCCAGGGAACCTGGTGGAACCTGCAGCTCGTGGTATGCGCAGCTTTACGTACGATGGAGACACTGCAGCCCACAGTGAAAGTACATAGCAGTCCTCATCCAAGCCCATGCTACCATGCCATCCCCTGCACCTGCCACAGTACTCCCATGGCCGCTGCGCCTACCGCCAGAGCCGACCGGCAGTACTCCGACACCAACCGTGCGCACCTCCCCGTACCGTACGGTATGCAGCCACCTCAGCCCTGCCGTCCGCTGCGCAGGCGCCCACCCAACGATGCCAACCTCTACCCAACACTGTTCAGGTACACTCGTGGTACACCCGACTGCTCCACAACCCACACACACCCTCCACAGCCATGCACGGCCTTCACGTCCAACCCAGCCTGCAGCCCGTTGTCCCCCCAGCCCGCACCCTGACCCTGTCCTGCCCCTGCATCACCACACTGCTACCACACCCCCAGCCCTCACGCCGCCTCATCACCGCCGCGCAGCGGCACACTCAGCAGCGAGTGCATCTCCATGTAATCGGAACTCTCTCGGTACGACCATTGCCGCCCCGCCATCCGTTGGTCCCACTCCTTCAGCGCCTGCCGCACGCGCCGCCGCAGCCCCTCCGCCACGCCCCTGGGAGCCCCTCCCCTGGCTGCCCGCAGGAACATCTGCTCCGGGGGCACCACCGCGCCCCAGGGGCAGCCCAGGCCCTGCAGGCAGCCCACCATGGCCAGGTGGCCCTGGGCGGCGGCGCGGGCGTAGGGGGAGCCGTCAACCTGGGGGGAGGGAGGAAGGCGAGGGGACCGGGGAAAAGCTTGAGGATGATGGGGCAAGTGCGCGGGGGTTTGCTGCGGCCTACTGCGTGGTTCAAGCAGCGTTTGGCAGCGGGCATTGTGCTTGCTCATTTCGAGAATTACAGGCGTTACAGGGATGAGCAGGCAGCTGCAGCCCACATACGCAAGGCCCCGCTCGTCCCCCGCTCACCCCCATGGGGCAGCCCCCGCGCCGCACCATCCACTCCACCAGCTCCTCGCTGCCGCCCTCCGCCGCCGCCGCCAGCGCGCCCTCGCCCCAGGGGCAGCCCAGCCCCCGCAGCCACACCACCAGCCGCCGACTGCCCGACCCTGCCGCCAGGGTCAGCAGCTTGGGTGTCAGCAGCGCGCCCAGCCTCGTGCCCTGCTTCTTCCGGCCCGGACGCCCCGCTGCCGCCGCCAGGTCCACGCTGCCGCCTGCGCCGCCAGCCCCACCGCACGACAGCACGCGCAGCAGCCACTCCACCGCCTCCAGGTGGCCCCCCGCCGCCGCCGCGTGCAGCACCCCCATCCCCATGCGCCGCCCCCTGTCGTACAGCGCCCGCAGCACGCCCACGTGCCCCGCGCCCGCCGCCGCCTCCACCGCCGCCTCAGGCACACCCTCCGCCCCAAACACCTCGCCTTCCCTCCCACCAACCCCACTGTTCCCGCTCCCACTGCTGCTGCCTCCCTCCCCGCCCAGCAGCTCCTCCACCAGGTCCGTGGCCCCACACCGCACCGCCTCCTCCAGCATGCCCCCGCCCCCCAGCTTCAAGCCCTGACCCACAAGCCACCTGTACCGCTCCGCCGCGTCCGGCTGCGCCGCCAACCACCGCCCCATGCGCCCCATCTTGTCCGCCTGCTCCCGAGCCGCCTCCCCGTTCCACCCGAAGCGCCAGCCCGCCTCATCCCCTGCTGCTCCTCCCTCCTGCTCCTGCAACGTGCCTTGGGTTGCCAGCCGCCAGCCTGCACCCCTTCCCTCACCACCACCGCCGTTGCCACCGTTACCACCACTACCGCCAACAGTAATAGCAGCGGCAGCAGCGGCAGCTGCGACCGCGGCCGCCTCCGCCGCCCTGGCCGCCCTCCTGGCGGCCGCGAGGCGTGCCACCAGCTCCTCTGGCCCCCTCGGGTAGCCTAGCTCCGAAACAAGCCACCCCACCTTGGCCCGCCAGTCGGGCGTGGGGCTGACCATGGCGCCCGCCACGGCCCAGTCCAGCAACTCCAGATCGAGCCGCAGGTCCTCGTCATCTGGCACGCTGTGGGCAGTGTCCTGCGGGCGCCTACCCTCCTGAGCAAGCTGCCTGTCCAGCTGCTCGCAGATCTCATGCACGCGGCGCAGGGTGGGCAGGTCGCAGCCGTACGCGGCGTACCCCATGAGGGCGTACTGCGCGATGGGCGGGCCGTACAGCCGCTCCTGACCCGCCCCCGATCCCGCCCCCGCTCCCGCCCCGCCCTGTCCCTCCTTCCTCCTCTCCGCCGCCGCCACACACTCCATCATCCATTCAAAGGTGTCGTAGTCGTTGATGCGCACGGCCCACAGGCAGCCGTGGGCGGCGTCGCGCAGGCCCTCTGCCCAGCTGCTGCTACCGCCGCTGCCGCTGCCACTGCCGCCTCCCCCGGCCCCGGCCCCCGCCCCACCCCCCGCCCGGGCCCCCACCTGCCTCAGCACCAGCTCCACCACCCGCTGGTGGCCGCCCCCCATGGCAGCCAGCGGGTACTCCAACCGCAGGTCGCAGTCGTCCCACTGCTCCTCCCACTCCCAGCACTCCAGCTCCTTCTGCTCCACCAGGCTGTCGTACAGCGCCGCCTGCCCAGCACACGCGGCGCCCTCCCGCGCCACCTTGCCCCACGCACGGTACTCGGCCAGGGCGTCATCGTCCCACTCCACGTCCTCCCTGGCGCTGGGCCACGGCAGGGCCTGCTCCCGCAGCCACTGGCACACGTGGCCGTGCCCCTCCTCCGCCGCGGACCACACCGCCTCCTTGGGCACGCAGCACCCCAGGGCGCGCTCCAGCTGCTGCAGCAGCTCCACGCTACCACACCTGGCCGCACAGCACAGCAGCTGCTGCTTGTGCTTGAACGTGAGGCAGCGGCCGGCGCCCGGGGCGGCCCAGCGGTGTAGCAGCAGGGGTGCGGGGATGAGGGTGCGGCTTGCGAGGCGGTCGCACTGCTGGTGCTTGCCCACATGGATGGCGGTGTGGCGGGGGCTGCGCAGGCGGGAGGCCAGCTCACGACACACGAGGCGCAGGGAGCAGGGCACGTCGTTGGGCGGCAGCTGCTCGGTAACGCGCTGCAGCAGCTCGTCCGGGAGGTCCAGCAGCTGCGCGGACCGATCACTGTCGACTGCTGATGGTGGAGAACATCTGCACTTTTTGGGCAGGTGATCATGCTGCTTGTAGCCTGTGACTGTGTCGCAGAGTTCGTTTTGGCGCGCGCGGCGCATACGGCCCTTGCGGTGCTGCCGCTGCTCGTTTGGCATGCTAGACAAGTAGAGCTAAGCAAATATCTCGGTTTCTGCCTGTCAGCAGGGTGTGAGATGCGAAGCGAGGTACAAGGGTTTCAGCTCGGTTGGTCAGGTTGGTCGGTTGACGGAATCTGACGTGCAAAGTACCGGTTGTCCGGTGCGACTTGCATGTAGACGTCATCCGCTCTTGTGTTCTACGGAGGAGTACACACTGGTGCCAAACGAATCCCATGCGGTGCTGTCACAGGCACCTGCATGCAACCAGGTTCATACTGGCGTGCACGTCGTGCAGGTCCATGCATGTTCATGCTGGCACGTGACACGTGCCGTGCCATCTGCACGCAGCTTGATGCAGCCCACACCAGTGACCACCAGAAGGTGATCACCTTCCAGGGGCTCCCCAAAGGACTGCAAAACTCTATGTAAAGGGCGGTTTAAACCTGCTAGCCACTTTGGCCACATATTTGCAGTCCCCTGTTTGCAGTCCTCACCCAACCCATGCTGACCCATGTGCCCCCTGCCCAGCTGCAAGGCCAGGCCGTGACCCTGCACTGGTTACAGGACATATGGAAGCTACAGATCCCGTGTATAAACGTGTGAAAGCAGCTACGCAGGAGGCAAGAGCGACCGGTAGCGACAGCCCCGAAACCACCCAACAGCACGTTTCGGGACAACAGAGTAAGGGCGCCTGGTACCATCGCTCGCCTTCATAATCTTTTAGCAATACAAGAAGCTGATGGGAAGCAAAACGCGAAAGACACGCGCAGCGGGGCTCCTGCTGTTCGTAATTGCCTTCCTGGTCGCCCATGGCGCGCCGGTCGCACGCGCAGACGGCGATGACAGCTACGCAGCACTTGCTTCCATAGTGGTTCCGGAGAAGCTGAGGGATGCGCTGGAGCTGCTGCCCGACGTGAGACTGGGATGTTAGGATGGTTGCACGCAGAACCGGCCGTTTCGGTCGCGTTTGTGGCTTGCGGCGTACTGGCAGACATCAGAGCTTGCTGACCACCTGTTGGGCATAGCCAGTGTGTAGTGTGTAACGGGGCAGGCTTGCTGAAAGCGGGTTTCGGAAGCGGTTGGGTATGAGCGAGGGAAAAGGAAAGCACGTATCCACTTCGACTTGTTGAAAATATTGCATCGAGTTACCAGTGCAGGTGATGGGTTAGTAGGGCTTATATGACGACGACGTGCCAAACATCCCACTGCGCTGGCAGCCTGGCACTGACACTTCGTCTGCGCTGCGCACAGCTTGCCTCCTCCACCCTCCCACCTTTCCGTTGCACCAGCCCTCCACACCCACTTCTTTCCACCTCTGACGCTTCCCGTCACAGCGCTGCTCCTTCTACCACCTTGACCACCTTCTACCCGCTCAGCGGAGCTCGCGTCGCCGTGGGTCCACCCTTGCCGCCGACCACCGCCCCGTCAACCCACCAACTCTCCCCCCACCTGCCCCCTTGCCGGCAGCCCAACCCCCGCACCCTGGCCCCCTGCGCCCGCCCCCACTTGCACCTTTACCCTACCTGATGTTACCCCTCTATGCCACTGTAGCACTAGTGATCAGTATCTGTGTGCTTAAATCCACAGCTGCTTGCGCCAGCCTTCCTACCACGTAACCCCTGCCCGCCGCATTCCCACCCGCCCCTGCTGCCGCAGCTGGCCCCCTCCTCCGGCCCCGGCGACGTCAAGCCCCTCCGCATCGCGCTGCTGGGCGCCAGGGAGCAGATGGACATCTTCGCATTCGCCTTCCCGCGCCGCGTCACGCCCTGCAGCGGGGGAGGGGGAGGCGGAGGGGGAGGGGGACGGGACGACAGCCCGCCGCCCCCGCCAAACAGGTGGGTGCAGCCAGCGCCAGGGCGCCAGGTCCCATACCGATCTTGCTCCTCTTAGCGTTCTCCCGCCCGCCTCACAACCCCAGACCGGCCTCTGCACGACGGGCAGAGTAAGAGGCAGCACTTACCGACTATGGCGTAAGGAACCAGGACCACTCCAACCCCCGCACCAACCCCCGCGGCCCGCACTCTTGCGCCCTGTGGCCCCTGGACCCCACTCCCCTCCCCTCCCACCGCCCCATCCCCCTACAGCGCCCCCTGGTCGGGGGCTGACCCCGACGCGTCGCTGCCCACCACGTGGCGCGGCGCCGCCAAGCGCGCCCTGGCGCCCCTGCTGCGGCGGTTGGCCGACCTGTGGGACTGGGCCACGGGGGGGAGGGGGCACGTGGCGGCGGACGGCCACGTGGCGGACAGGGAGGGGCAGGAGGGGGCGGAGGGCTGGGTCGGCAGCTGGGAGCAGGAGGAGGAGGAGGGAGAGGGGGAGGAGGGGGGCTATGGGTACGGCGGGTCTGATGACCGGCTGGACGTGTGGCTAGCGCTGCGGTCGGACCTCAACGAGGGCTACCAGCTGCTGGGGGACTTCCAGGTGGGGCGGAGATGGTGGTGGCTGTGTGTGCGTGTGGGGGGAGAGCGGGGACAAAGTACTACTGGTGGTGGTGGTTACGGAGCAAGAGTGCTAGCAGGAAGTAAGGGGAGCTGGTCTGGTGCCAGAAGTAAGTGACTAGGAGGTTAGGGCCTGGGGGCGACGGGGAGGGCACCACCCGCGGCGGACAGAGGAGTAGGGTTGGGGCGATGGGGCCAATCTGGGACACGGCAACCCCAACAGGCGCAGAGGGCCCGTCCCAGCCTTACCCCAGCGCCTCCCGTGCCGCGCCGGTGCCGCCCCGGCAATCCGCAGGCCGCCGTCAATCTCAAGGCGACACTGCCACTAAGGCTTGGCGCCTGTCGGGCAACCTGCGTGGGCCGCACCTTCTACCCCGACGCATGGCCTCTTTGCCTTCGCCTCACTTAACCGCTTCCCTCATCGCCCCTTTTCCTTTATTCGTTCCTACACTCCCGACCCTTTCCGTCCCCAGGACCTGGCCCACTCCCTGGTGGAGTACAATGAGACCGACGTGCAGTACCGGCTGGAGGCGTGCCTGGCGTGGCAGCAGCGCCTGTGGGACAACGCGAGGGAGTGAGTCGGGCGGGGCGGGGCGGGGGAAACCCTTCGGGGTGGGGGAGGGGAGTGACGGGGGTGCGGAGTGGCCGCATGGCTGTCAAGTGACAAGGCACGGTGTTGACCAGCGTGCATGCACATGCAAGGGGCCCCAGGTGTGGAGGGGTGGGTGTGGGCCCTCGCAGACCGCAGACCGCTCTCTCGCTGCCCCTGCTCGCCTGCTCAGACCCCTTTGACCACCTCCCTGACTGGTACATCCGTTTCCCTCCTCAGCCTGTGCTACGAGGACTACGTGTCGCAGCCCCTGCGTGAGGACAAGCTGTACGAGCACAAGCACACCAGCAAGTGCGTGGGGATGGGATGGGGGTTGGGGCAGGCACGTGTGAGGAGGGAAGGCAGGCGTGTGGCGGTGCATGCCGGAGCTGGGGGCAGACAGCAGCGCTCACACACAGAGGGGGTCCAGGCCCTCGAACACAGCCGCACCTGTTACCCAACTCGGTTTGGCTGGGCAAGGGCTGGGGCATGGGCCTGGGCGTGGCTTCTATGCCGACGCCAGACGATGTGTGTCTTATCGCACCAGCCCCTCACTCGCCTGGGTTCCCTTCCCTCACCCTTCTTGCCCCCTCCCCTTCCCTCCCCCCTGGCTCCCCTAGGCTGTTCTGGGGCTACCGCGGCGCAGAGCCCTCCACCCGCCTCACGGGGCTGCAGAACCTGGGGGTGCTGGTGCGGGACAGGTGGGTTGTTGGACCCCACATTGTGCAAGTTCCAAATCGCATTCTGCTGAGGGCCGCCTACGCCTACAAGCACGCCTGCCGCCCCCAGCACCGCTGCCCGCAGCTCCCTCTCCCTTTGCAACACACAGCTCGCCCCTCGTCCCCCAAGCACGCCTTGCACGGTTTCCCCGCGCTTCATGCCTCCCTCCCTCCCTCCCTCCCTCGCACACACCTGCCCCCCTGCCCCCTGCCCGCAGCCAGCTGGCCCAGCTGCTGTCGTGGTACCCCGACGTGGTGGAGCTGCGGTGGGACGAGCTGCTGGAGGTGGGGGGCGGGACGTGTGCATCAATCGGGTGTGTATTAGGGGTGCGGGCGGGCGACCTTTTAGGTGCATGGTCGGTACCCCGATTTGGTGGAGCGGGGGGGGGGGAGGGACAAAGTAGCGGCGGGGGGCGGGGGGAGGGGGAGGGGGAGGAGCAGGAGGAGGAGGGTGTGAGGCGGGGAGGGGGCATGTGTATTAACGAAGGCTGCAACCACTTGGACGGGTGGCTTGTACCTCCTGGCGAGTTTGAGGATGGTATGGTGCTGAGCCGCTGTTGGGAGTGCTGAGTTGTCATGGGCGGCGGAGCGGGGGCCTCCCCTGCGGCAGGCGGCAGTGCGTGACGGGCAAGTAAGGGGCATCCCTCCCACAGCCCCACAGCCCCACAGGCAGGGACCGCCTGCGTGCCTGCGCCAGCGTGGTCCAGCCTCCTGCTACCGCCAGGGCTAACCATTGCCTGCTCCCCCGGCGTTAAGATTCAAGTCGTTCCCTGCCTTCTGTTACCGCCTCTGAACTCGCTCTCCGCAGGCCGAGGTTTCCCTGTGCTACTTTGCCGCTGCGCGGTCACCCCCCTACTCTGCGCGTCCCCCTGCCCCTACCCCCAGGACCCGGGCCACGCCAGCTTCCACCTCCTCCGCAAACAGATCAGGTGGGCCTCGTGGCTGGGAGGTTGGTCGTTGGGATGAGCGTTGGGCTGCGGACTATAGGTTGCGGGTTGTGGATGCGGGGGCGGGCTGGGGTCAGGGGGCGATGTGCGGCCGACACGTGTGTTGCCTCGCGGTCAGTCGGAGCGGCCTGAGGCCCACACGGCCCACGGCCACCGCGGCAGACGCAGCGCAACCAAGTGGTGCTGCCCTGATGGTGCTGCACATGCCACCACAGGCTATGGCACATGGAGCCCTGCGGTGCTGGCACACGTGGCAGTGCGGCTGGGCGATAGGCTGTGGGTTGGTGCTCGCTCCTGCAACCTCCCCTCCCGCCACCCCAACGCGCCCCAACATGCGCTTTGCGCCCAACCCGACGACCGTATACTGCTTTCCCCTTTCGCGCCTCCTTCTGTATGAAGGTCTGTCCTGGGCGTGCTGCGGGTGTTCCCGGAGCTGCTGCCCGACAGACGGGCCGCGGCGGGCCAGCGGGACAGCAGCAGCAGCAGCAGCAGCAGCAGCAGCAGCGCCACGGACGGCGACGGCGCTGTGCCGCGGCGACTGGCTGCGGCCTCCGCTATGAGGAGCAGCGCCAAGAGCATCAGGGCCAGGGGCAGGGGCGGGGGCGGCGGCGGTGCAGGTCATGGCGGCGGCCGCGGCGACGACGGGCGGTGCGACCCCGCCGCCGCCGTGGAGCTGCTGGGCCAGGCGTTCCACGACCTGGGCAAGGTCAACGACGCGGTGAGGGGACGAAGGGGCCGGGCGGGGAGGGCTGAACAGTGCTAGACATGTGGGGCATGTCAGCGGGTGGTGGATGGTGGGTTGTGGGTTGCCAACCAGGGTGTGGGACGGGTGGGGAAGGGCGTCGGGCGTCGTCCCAAAGTGCATGCCCGTGTCCTGACCACGTGCCGGCTGCCACGGGCCCCTGAAGCAGTGAGCCCCGAGGGTTGCGGGCGGGAAGGTCCACTGCTTTTGCGAAACATACTGCCCCATAGGGCCCTTTGGGGCCAACGGGGACGTGCCAACCACCGACTGCCGCCTCCGCGTCTCAATCTCCAACGCTTCAACGGTCACCGGAGCTCTCATCGACCGGTACCTGACCGGCGCTGACTTGCTCGCCCGCCGCGCTCTTTTCCCACCCGCGCCCCCTCCCACCACCCCACCCCGCCCCCAGGTGTTCGCCTACCAGTTCTACGCTGCCCGCGGGCCGCAGTGGGCCCCCGAGGCGGACCAGGCGCAGCGGGATGTGGCGGGGCGGTGGCGCGACTGGGTGGACTGGGCCGAGGACGTGGAGGTGCGTGCGCGACAGCATACCGGTGCCCAGGGGAGCACGTACCGGTGTGTGGTACCACGTGTGCAAGGTGCAGGAAGGTGATGGTGCAGGCGGAGAGGCTGGGGTGCTGGCGCTGCACTACCGGTAGCTGTTTGGGCCGTCCGTGAATGCGGGGGTGGGTTTGCGCTGTTGGGCATTGCAGTGCGGCGGGGCCGCGTGCCTCCCGCATGCACGTGCGGGTGGTCTTCCGTGTTGGCGGCCCAGGCGGCCCCCAGCCAAGTCCGGGGCCTTGGCGGCACACCGCCAAGGCCCCGGACCACCCTCGGCCACGCCCAGACCATCTCGTGCAGCAACCACCTGCTTCTCTCAACCAGCCACGGAAGCGCACACGCGCACGGAAACCCCCGCATGGCCTGTGAACTCACTTTCCTCCCCCTGCCCCCGCCCCCGCCCCGGGGCCCCGCCCTCTCTCCCATACAGCTGGACGGCCGCGCGCGCTGCCTGCAGGACGCCATGCCGCCCGCCGACAGGGGCCGGGGCGGGGGAGGGGGCGATCACGACCACGGCCACGGCCACGGTCATGACCACCACGACCACCACAGTCACGGCAACGAGCACGAGCACGACCACGAGCACGGTCATGATGGCGGCAAGAAGGACGACGACCGCCATCACCACCACAGCGACACCCACAGCCATGGCCACACCCACTCCCACTCTCACCACCACAGCCACGACCACCACCACCACCACCGCCACCATCGGCGGGACCACTGAACCCCCAGCGGGTGAGGCATGGTTCACCCCAGAGCGGCGAAGGCCGGAACGGGCGAGGCAGGGGCGTGCGGACTTCCACCCCGCGTCTCCGGACAGGCCAAGACCAGCAGAAGAGATGGAGCCGTGCTCCGGACAGGGCATAGGGAGGGCGTGGTCGGCACGGGGCGAGGGGGTATGGAGTAGCAAGGGTGGCACAGTGGTGGGGCCACCAGCCGCTCCACGCTCCGTTGGCCGGGGCTGCGGCAGCAGAGGGGGCAGTATTGGGCTGTCGTAACTGAGTTGCAGGCATGCGGCAGGCGTGGTGCTGTGTTCGGTGCTGAGGGCGGGTTGGGCGGAGCAGGGTGGTGTGGTGGTTGTGGTGGAGGTTGGAGGCAAAGCGCGTTGGTGGTTGACAGTTGAGTTGGCAGGTGGGCATGGGCGCGCGAGCGGCGTTGCGGTTTTCCAGGACAGGTGGTGTTGGCGGTATTACCTCTGTCCTGTGTGTTGTTGCCTTGTTTGTTTGGTTGGGTATCAGGCACAAATTGCGGCTGTGTGGCCTGCAATGATGATCATAAACTTAGTAGTGTACATATCTTCGTTCATAAACACGCACACGCACGCACACGCCAGCAGCACGAGCCGCGCGGGCGCTAGCGTGCTGCTTTATGGACACCGCCGCAGAGTGCCGTGACGGCATCGCGTGCTTTGGGGCACTAGCGCTCTCGGTGTGTGCGCCCGAGGTGGCCTGGCGAATGCGAATGAACCGGGTCTTGATCGTTGTGCATGCAGGGTGTGGGGCGGTGGAAGGCACATGGCCTCACCAGCTTTGCTTGCTAAGCCTGAGCAAATATGAAGGTACTGACTCGCTGTACCACAACTATTATGCATGGCAAAGTTCTGCCTGCCAAAAAATCGCACTCTTACGTAAAGGGCGTAACAAGCGTAGCATGACGCGTACAGCATTCAGGTTGCCGTACAGCTGCAAAGGTCACGTGGCCAGAGTCGGGTTGGACACGTGTGAGGTGCAGTGCGTTGCCCAAAAGCAGCAGCCCCTTTCCGGACGCCATGCATACAAGAGACGGTCAAACCTCGCCACGCCTTGCGCTCGGCCCACCGCCTCCGGCATGCATCCAGAATACGGAGCATGCAGCACCAGCCAGTAGGCGTCGCAGAATACCGTACACTCTCTCGGCCAGCGGCAACGAAAGCACACGCCTAGGCCGCACAGACCTGCACAGGCCACGTCAATTGATAGACCCGTTGCCTGCACCATCTTGATACCGTAAACTGAGGTCCCCCAATGCCCAGTATCGTAAACTGAGGTCCCCCAATGCCCATGTGGCACAACTGCACAACCGCCGTGCCGCACAAGCCACAATCCTTGTGCGCAACGTTTATTAGGTCCTCACCAGTCCCTGGGAGGACTGGCCAGACCGATTGTCCTGGTAACGGACCTGGACGGACACTCAGCACCACTGTACCGGGAGACGGGAGGCAAGAGCGCTCCACGGTCACGGACACGGCATACAAGATCCCCAAAAGCACCCCATCGCTCACCCACCCCAAATGGTTCCACGACGGAGCGTCCCATTTGAACCTGCAAAACAAGAATATCTTCTCCCTAAATTTCATGAAGCTCATTCTTATGTGCATAGGGTAGGCCCAAGTCCAACGTCAGGCAGTACTCCCACGTCGAGGTGGGTCCCCCTGAGTCCCCCGTGTCACAGTCCCGCAAACCCAGCCACAGTGCCTCATTGCGGAGGAGTGACGGCCACACCGACAATGTACGGTCTGGCGGCAAGCGGAAATTTGCCGCTGGAGTGCCAAGCTTGTCCCCAAGTACCGCCACCGCCGCCCCCAATAACCAACATGCGCACACGTGCCATTGCGGTCCAACAAGACACACAAGACGCTGGCGTCGTACTAACGGTGACTACTGCGTAGCGTCACACAATACACTACTGCTGGCAGATAAGCCGAGCTGGTAGGCGCCTCTCCCCTCCCAAATGGTAACAATAAAGCTTGACCCCTGCTCCCCCCGATGTTTAGATGTACACGTCGTGCTGGCCCTCCTTGACCTGCTTCATCTTGCGCTCCAGCCGCCGCCGCGCCTGCTCGCCCAGCGGCTCCGACGCCTGCGGCCCCATCTCGCGCGCAATGACCTCCTCGCCCTTGCGCCGCAGGTCGGGGTCGGCGTAGTCCTGAAGCGGGGGAGAGGAGGAGCGGCAACGTACACGGCGCGAAAGGGTCAGCACGGCTAGACACAAGCATGCGAGCTGCCCGTATCCGCAACAGCACCGCAACACGGCCCGCAGCGCAACAATGACTAGATGGTAACTAATTGTTTTGTCATCTCCATCCAAGCCCACACGCACAACTCCTCCAAACCCCCATGCCGCTTTTCCCAGCAAGCATGCCGTCCCTACGACCCCCACATCCCCCGACGCTCTCAGCCCGCAGCCCCACAGTTCGCACGACCCCTCCCCCTCCTCCCCCTCCCCCCCCTTTCCCACCTGCAGGTACTCCTGCAGCGTGAGCAGGCTGTTGGGGTGGCAGAAGTCGTGGATGTCGCCCGCCTTGCAGATCTTCATGAAGTCCTCCCCCGTGCGCCCCTGCCGGTAGCACGCGGTGCACCAGGACGGCACGTAGCCCTCCTCCATCAGCCAGCCCACGATCTGGTCCGTGGACCGGTGGTCCTGCAGCGAGAACTGGCCGGCCAGGTGCGACAGGTTGGCCTCCGTGCTCAGCGTGTGGTCCTTGTGGTAGGCGCCCACGTCCGTCCTGCTCCCCGCGCTGATCTGGCTCATGCCGCACTTGAGCAGCGCGGAGCGCATCTCCGGCGTCTCGCGGGTGGACAGGATCATACCGGTGTACGGCACGGCAATGCGGATGATGGCCACCAGCTTCTTGAAGTCGGCGTCGTTGACGGGGTAGGGCGGCGAGATGGACAGCTCGGAGCCGTCGGCGGGGCGCATGCGCGGCACCGATATGGTGTGCGGCCCCGCGTTGTACTCGCGCTCCAGGTGCTCGGCGTGCAGCAGCATGGCGCACACCTCGAAGCGGTAGTCGTACAGCCCGAACAGCGCGCCGATGCCCACGTCGTCCAGGCCGGCGCGCATGGCGCGGTCCTGGGGAGGAGAGGGGATGGGTGGGGATGGGTGGGGATGGGTAAGGCAGCATGAGGCGATGGGTGTTCATGCAAGACAAGGCACCTGCCATGTACCAGGGAAATAGCGTCGCTACGCCCAAAGCTGTGCGGCCCACACGCCTTTTGCAGGCCCTCCAGCATCACAACCGGCAACCCCACTGTCCTCCTTTCCGCCCTTCCCTTCCCGCCCGCCCAACAACCCCTGAGCTGACCAAAGGAGCAGCAAAAACCTTGCCTTCAAGGGTCTCAGAGACCGGACAAAGCAAAATGAGGTGCCCGCCGCTCCCCTGGTCGGCTCCAACAGTGCAGGGCAGTGGCTGCAGCACGAAATGATCCGTTTCCCCCTTCCCCTGTCGCCCGCCCCACCCATTTCCCCCACTTCCCCCACCTGCGTGAGCACGCGGTAGTCGTAGTCGGACTTGGGCCCCGTGGGGTGCATGGTCTTGAAGGTGGGGCGGTGGTAGGTCTCCTGGAACAGCACGAAGGTGCCCACCTTGTCGGTGGCCTTGAGCCGCCGCATGTCGGACACGGACAGCGGGGGGATCTCCACGTTGATGCGGCGGATGGAGCCAAGCGGCTCCGTCTTGACGCCAGCGATCACGTCCAGCGCCTGGAGGTGAGGGAGGAGGGGATGCATGGCGTCAGTGGGTGCTCTCGTAGTACGGTAATGATGCTTTTCCACTCCGCATTCCAGGGCCCCAACGCTGCCAACCCGACACCGCCAACTTGCCGCCAACCTCATTGTCCCCGGGCCGACGTGCACCGTAAAGAGGTTCCGCCGCCAACCCCTCATCCATTCGCATCCCCATCACTCCCGGGAGCCTCCCAATCCCCATGCCTACTGGTGCCCGATTTCTTCATCCCCCGTACCCTGGTTGCCATGCTCCGCCATTCGGCCCCCCACCCCACACCCCAGACGCCGCCCGCCCCCCGCTCACGTGCAGGAACTGCTCGAAGGTGTACTTGGGGCTCTCGCCCGTGAGCGCCAGGATGCGGCGGTGCCCCTGCCGCTCCAGCGCCGCCACCTCGTCCGCCAGGTCCTGGTCCGTCAGCACGCTGCGGTCCATGCCGGTGTTGGCGGCGCGGAAGGCGCAGTAGGTGCAGCTGTTGACGCAGTAGTTGGCTGCAGGGGGGGAGGAAGGGGAGGGGGGAGCGGGGGTGCAATGTGGTGTTAGCAGGGGGTCAACGGGTGAACGGGGAGCGGGTGTGGGCGCCATGGGGTGACACGGTCGTGTACTGCAGCGGTACCAATCGAATGCGCCGCCGTCAGGGCAAGCATACGCTAACCGCCGGCGCCCTTGCCACGGCCGGGCACCTCCCCCCGTCCTTACCCAATCTGGCTGTCCCGTGGCCGCCTGCCTGCTCTCTCCACACCGTATTCCCCTCTCCACCTGCGGCCTAGCACTGGCCCCGTCGCCCCGTCCCCCAGACCCCTGTCCCCACGCTCACCATCCGTCCACTTGCCCGTCTGGCCACACCTTTGCACCCTCCCCGCCCCCAACCTGACCCCCATGCTCCCCGCCTCACACACTCCTCCCTTCTCCCCCACGCTCACCGATGTACAGCGGCGCGAACAGCACCACGCGGTTGCCGTAGATGCGGTTCTTGATGGCCAGCGCGGTGTCGAAGATGTCGTTCATCTGAGGAAGGAGCGTGGCGGGACACGGGGGCGAAGAAAGGAGTCAACACGAGCAAGGAGACAGGACCCGTGGGATTAGTGGGACTAGAAACACTGCCTCATGGCTACAGCTGTGGACAGCGAGCTCTTTGCATGTGCACACTACGCAGTCAGCTCTGCACATGCTGTAGTTGCCACTGCATGGACCTAAAGTTAGGTGTGCTGCTGACACGCACTGCACGCACTGCCCCACACGCCTTCAGCCCTCCCTCGCTCCATCCTTCTCCCCCACTCCTCCTCCCTCTCCCCCTTGCCCTTCTCCCCCCTTTCATCCCCTTCACAACTTCCCCTCCTACCCCTACCAGCACACAACCCCACCCACCAGCTCCACGTTGTTGGCGTCCACGTTGAGCAGCGTGGCGCACTCCTCCAGGCTCAGGCCCTGGGGGGCAGGGGCGGGAGGGGGGAGGTCAGGGGGAGCAAGTCTTGCCGGTACCGCACTTCCGAGACATGCAGCACGGCAGCGCGAAAGCAGTCTGTGGGGCAACGGCGCGCTTCAGCAGAGCGGCGCAGTTGCGGGTGTGCTGCTGTAGGGCTGTCTGAGGGCTGCCCGCACCTCGCTCCACGAGAAGTACGCCTGACTGCAGTACGGTACTTCACCACCACTAGGATTGCTCTTCACACATATGCACTACTGTTCCTTTGTTGCGGCTGACCTCTGTCCCTGCGTGCCTCACCTGCACGAACTCCGACTTGACGTCGTCCTCCATGGGCGCGTGCTCCACCACAAAGGCAGTCTCCTTGGCCTTGGCCAGGATCTCGCGCACCTGCAAGGGAACGAAGGGAGGGCGGGGGAGAGGAGGTAGGCCGGAGGTCAGGTGATAGAATGTGCACTGTCCGCCGTCAAAGGGTTTTGGACAGAAGTATGATGCAATCATGCCAATGCCGTACACCATGGGGGACGGGAGGTGTGGGCAAGCCGGCGAGGGGCAAGGGGCGCTTGGGGCGGAGTGCGGTGTATGCGACGCAAAACGGGTCAAGGCAGGACGCACCCGCACGGGGTCCTTGGCGTGCTCCTTGGTGGTCTCCAGCGCCTTGAGGATGGCGGCCTCGTTGATGAAGTCAGCGGGGTTGCGATACCTGCACAATTGAGAAGCGCTCAGCGGCGTCAGCGCTGTGTCGCGAAGGGAGAATCTCGTCGCTGCACGACATGTCGGTACCGATGGCTCGCTCTCGGATTGACTTACTCATGGTGCAGTTCCTTCTCGGTACTCCATTTATGAAGGCTGAGGTCTGGCTTGTAGTGGGCGACGTGAGACGAGCGCGGTGCGGGCTGGACCGTTCTGCCCGGCGCAGCTACGCGACGACGACCCGCGCTGGCTGCGAGGCGGCCAGCACAGCCACCGCGGAGCAGCAGAGATGACTGCATATTGACAGCTGCTGAAGGCCTTTTGGGCTGCTCACTCCAGTACGAGGACCCTTAAGGTGGCCACTAAGCAATTCTAGGTCTGGTTTTCGGCAGGAGGACGACAAGAATCGTAGCTATGTAGTAGTGTATGCGCGTTGATGAACTTGCATGTCGCGAATTGTTGTTACAAAGGTGATGTGTCAGCGTCTTATAGGGCGCGATTTGTTCCGGAATTACGGACGTCGTCCCCATGCGGCATGGACGCACAAATTCTGCGCGTACGCTGCCAGTGTGAAGGAGCAAAACTCTCAAAATCACTTTTACTGCAACAGCAAGAATTCTGCGCCCTCGGGCGGGGGGTACCAGTGGAAGGTACACCGGACTTGTAACCGTCGCACACGAATAAGTCCCTCTAGCGCGACCTGTTTACAGGCGTGCCGGTGCGGTGTTGGTGAGCATGTTATTGCATACATGTGGTGCACGATACACCTCCTTGGCAGCGTTTGAGAGTCCACACCGGCGTGACAACTGCCTTCGATGCCAGCGCATGCTGCTGAAACCATGCATGCAAATCCTTGCAATAACAATGTAAACATATAGGGCAGCCCGAAAGCTACCAACTCCCATGTTTGTCATTTTCCGACATCGTACAATTTCGCGAACATAAGGGTGCGTCCTTGCGCAAAAGCTCAGGACTTTACAACACAGCTTCGATACTCAGAAGGTGCCTTATTGTTTGCTTTACTTTGAACAGCAACGAGCACAAACGCTGCTTCGGTTTTGTTAAGGGAATCCGTTGCGTTTTTTCACCATGGCGCTGGGAGTCCTAGCGCGGCGAGCCGCTTGCGGCAAGCCAGCTGGACACTCCAGCCGTGGTACGACTTCAGGGCTAGCGGTTGAGGAAGTTCTCGGTCTATGCCCTGCACGGCGACCAGGCATGCGACCTGTTGCGACAGCCTCGGCCGCGCCCTCTGCGCCCAGCGCCAAGACGGCTGAAGATATCCCTCCCGAGCAGATGCCTCCTGCGCACGCTCGGGCTGCCGTCGCGGCTGCTCGCCGGCGCGCCAAGGCGCAGGCCGATGCCGAAGAGTCTGCGAAGACGCTCGGTCAGTTCCTCGGCATGGCTCCTGGCGCCCTGAAGCCCGGGGACACCCTGGAGTTGGACCGTGAACAGGTGGGACTGTTGGCACCCAGACCAGGTGCCTGCCTGGAGCCTTTTCCGTGGCGGTACAGCTACTGCTGCTGCGCCACCCGCACCCACAACATAACTGCAGGTTGGGCGCACCTCCCGTGCTTTGGAAAGTGGACTCCTTAGCCCACTGATTTAATCCTTGATTCGTGTCCACCAGCGACACAATGATGATCCCTGTGCCTCATCACCTGGCAACCCCCTGGGCCCTCCTCCCCACACGTTCCGACACCTTCCTGACACTTCCCACCTTTCCCCTCCCCCAACCCCAAGGTCCTGGGCATCCTGGAGGCGGTGTGGCGCCGCGGCGACAGCGGCCTGGAGAAGGCGCTGTACGGCCACGCGTCGTCAGTGCTCAACAGGTGGGCAGGGGCGGGGCCCGGGTGGGCCAGGGCCGGGGCTGGACCTGGGGCAAGCCGGGGCCCAAGGCGGGGATAGAGCCGAGGGCGGTGCGGTGGTTGTCCTTGCTTCGCTTTCTGGCTTGATAGACAGTTCAACCGATAGGCGCGTCGTGCCCAATAGCAGTGCCCTCTGGGGTCAGGCGCCGGGCCCTGCACCTGCGCGTGCTCGGCCCCCCCCCCCCCTCGCGTGGGGCCCAGCACCGCTGCCTCCACCGGCCCCACTCGCCTGCACACCGCCCCTGTCCGCCCTCCTTACTCCCCCTTGCCTGGACCCTCGTCACCCCGCTTGGCCCCCAGGTTCTGCGGCGGTGCGGTGTACTACCGCGGCCTGGTGGAGTTCTCCAACGTGTGCCAGAATGACTGCAGGTGGGGCGGTGGGAGGAGGGAGGGCGGAGGGAGAGGGAAGGGGGAGAGAGGGAGGAGGGAGAGGCTACGGTGCAACGAGGCACCGCGGGGTTTCAATTGGAGGTCACCTGGCAAGGCCCTGCGTGCGCAGCCCTTAGCACTGCGTTTCTGCCCCACCCCTTGCGCTGTTCCCCCTGACGGCACAAGTGCTCCTGCTTCGCGCCCTCCCCCCTTCCCTTTTCCAGCTACTGCGGCATCCGCAACAACCAGAAGCAGGTGTACCGCTACACCATGCCGGAGGAGGAGGTGGTGGAGGTGGCCAAGTGGGCGCTGGAGAACGGCATACGCAACATCATGCTGCAGGTGGGGCGGGGGACGGGAGGGAGCGGGAGTGCCATGGGCGGCGGATGGCGGTCTGCACAGGGAGGAAGGGAGCGGGGGTTGCGGTGATGCCTGGGCCCAGGGGCGCACGGTGGGGCAGAGGGCACCACTGGCCGTACGGTGCGGTACGGCACCACAGCCACGCTGCGCCACGGGAGACGCCGTGTGAGGGAAAGTGAGCGCACTCTCCCTACGACTTCGGCCGCCAGTTAGCATGCCGCGTCCGCGCAAGCCAAAAGAGTACAATCCAGCTTTACAATTAGCTTGGGCCCAGAATGCACCAGGCATGCCGCCGTGGCCCCTCTTCCTACCCCAACCCCCTCCCCATCTCACCCCTGAAGTCCGGCGAGCTGGTCACGGAGCAGCGCATGCAGTACCTGGAGCGCGTGGTGCAGGCGGTGCGCCGCGAGACGGTGGAGATGGACAGGGAGATGCGGGCGCGGGCCGCGGAGGGCGGCGCGGCGCCCGCGGGCCCCAAGGGCCTGCCCCCCTCCGTGGCGCCCGCGGGGGAGGACGAGCTGGGCGTGGTGGTGTCGCTGTCTGTGGGGGAGCTGTCCACCGAGCAGTACGAGAGGCTGTACAGGTGAGTGGAGGAGGGGACGGGGGGGGGAGTGCAGGAGGGCGAGGGGTTGCGGGGAGAGAGGGGAAGTGGGAAAGCTTGGATGACGGCATGCGGGCAGGGGCCTTGCGCATGTGCCGGCGTGCTGGTGTGGTGGGGCCGGGAGTAGCGTAGCATGGTAGCGTTAGCAATTGTGGGTTCTGTAGCGCTGCCTAGGTCGCTAGGTGTCTCTCTGGCGAAGGACAGCCTGCTACCTCAGCAAGGGTCCTCCTCTCGTGGCAGTAGGTGAATTGCCCGCGCCCCTCCTCAACCCGACCCCCATGCACCCTGCTCCATCATGCCCCCTTCCCCCCCAGGGCCGGCGCGCGGCGCTACCTGATCCGCATCGAGACCTCCAACCCCGAGCTGTATGCCGCGCTGCACCCGCCGCCCATGAGCTGGGACAAGCGGGTGGAGTGCCTGCGCAACCTGAAGAAGGTGGGAGGGTAGGATGGGGCGGGATGGGGCAAGGGAGTGGCAGTGGGGAGGGATGAGCCAGCGCAAGGGCAGTGCAGTGGTGATAGTGCCAGTGGTGGGCAGTGGACAGGGTTGGCATGGCGCCGATAAGCGCTTACGCTGTGGCACACTGGCTTGCACGACTAGGTTGTTCGCAGGTAGGGCTCAGCGCCGTTTTGCCCACGAGCACCTGGCCTTGCGTACATCAACAGCTGTGCTTGGCCTGCCGCTCTCCTGCCCCCTGACCTCCACCACCCTCACCCGTTTCCCTCCCCACCTGCCCCCTTCCCCCGTACCCCCAGGTGGGCTACATGCTGGGCACGGGCGTCATGGTGGGGCTGCCCGGCCAGACGCTGCGCGACCTGGCGGGCGACGTGCTGTTCTTCAAGGAGCTGCACGCAGACATGATCGGCATGGGGCCCTTCATCACGCAGCCCGGCACGCCCGCCACCGACACGTGGGCCGCGCTGTACCCGGCCGCCGCCAAGACGTCGCACATGAAGGCCATGTTCGACCTGACCACCGCCATGAACGCGCTGGTGCGCATCACGCTGGGCAACGTCAACATCAGCGCCACCACCGCCCTCCAAGCCATACTACCCACCGGCCGCGAGATCGCGCTGGAGCGCGGCGCCAACGTGGTGATGCCCATCCTCACGCCCACAAAGTACCGCGAGGCCTACCAGCTGTACGAGGGAAAGCCGTGTATTACCGACACGGCCGTGCAGTGCCGCCGCTGCCTGGACATGCGGCTGCACAGCGTGGGCAAGACCAGCGCGGCGGGCGTGTGGGGCGACCCCGCCTCCTACCTGCACCCCGTGGTGGGGCTGCACGTGCCGCACGACGACGGCGCGCCCGTGCTGGCCGCCGCCGCGTCGGCCGACCTGCACGACGAGGGCGCGGGGCCGTGGTCGCCGCACCCGCTGCAGCGCCTGGTCAGCGTGCCCATGGCGGAGGAGGAGGAGGCGGCGGGGCACGGCCACAGCCACGACCACGGGCATGACCACGGCCACAGCCACGACGACCACGACCACGGGCATGACCACGGCCACGGTCACTCGCATGGCCACAGCCACGACGGCCACGACGAGCTGCCCGCCGCCGCCTCGTCCACCGCCGTCCACGCCACCTCCTCCTCCCGCACCCGCGCGGCAGCGCTGCCCGCGCGCGCCTGGCGCCACGCCCACGCCACCGCCTCCCCCCTCCGCCCCGCCTCCTCCACCGCCGCCTCCTCCCGCCGCCGCGGAGCCGTGTCCTGCCACGCCGCCGCGCCCACCGCCCCCGCCCCCGCCCCCGCTCCCTCCTCCTCCGACGCCTCCCCCGCCTTCCCCTCCCTGGCCTCCACAACCGCCGCCGGCGTGCCACGTGTCAACGTTGGCGTGTTCGGCGTGATGAACGCCGGCAAGAGCACGGCGGTGAACGCGCTGGCGCAGCAGGAGGCGTGCATCGTGGACTCCACGCCCGGCACCACGGCGGACGTCAAGACGGTGCTGCTGGAGGTGCACGAGCTGGGGCCCGCCAAGGTGCAGGACACGGCGGGGCTGGACGAGGCGGGCGTGCTGGGCGACAAGAAGCGCAAGAAGGCGCTGGCCACGCTCAAGGAGTGCGACGTGGCGGTGGTGGTGGTGGACACCGACCGGCTGGCCAGGGCCGCAGCCGCCGCGGGCAGTACGGCGGACGGCGGTGCGGGCAAGTACGGCTACCTGGCGTCTGCGCTGTCTTGGGAGCAGCGCGTGGTGCAGCAGGGCGCCATGTACGGCGTGTCGCCGGTGGTGCTGCTCAACGTCAAGGACCCCGCCATGCCGCCGGCGGAGCAGCAGCAGCTGCTGGCAGCGGTGACGGCGGCGCTGTCCGACCCCGCCACCACCTCCAAGGACGGCAAGGGCGGCCTGCCCTCGCTGGCCATCAACCTGGCCGCCACGCCGCTGCACGCGCGCTCCACCGCCGTGTCCCAGTTCGTGAAGCAGGGCGCGGCGCGGTCGCCGCGGTACGGCAAGCAGCTGCCCGGCTGCCTGCCGCGCTGGGCGGTGGGCAAGGGGTCCATGCTGCTCATGGTCATACCCATGGACGCGGAGACGCCGGGCGGGCGGCTGCTGCGGCCGCAGGCCATGGTGCAGGAGGAGGCCATCCGCGGGTGGGCCACCGTGCTGTCGGTGCGGCTGGACCTGGACGCGGCGCGCGGCAAGCTGGGGCCGGAGGCGCGCGAGGCGGAGCGGCAGCGCTTTGGCGGCGTGGTGCAGCTGCTGCGCGACAACGCGTCCAAGGGAGGCCCCTCGCTGGTGGTGACGGACAGCCAGGCGGTGGACGTGGTGCACCCCTGGACGCTGGACGGCGCCACGGGGGCTCCCCTGGTGCCCTTCACCACCTTCTCCATCGCCATGGCGTACCACCAGACGTGCGGGCGGCTGGACCAGTTTGCGGAGGGGCTGGGCGCGCTGGAGCGCCTGGCGCCGGGGGACCGCGTGCTGGTGGCGGAGGCGTGCAACCACACGCGCATCACGGACGCCTGCAACGACATCGGCATGGTGCAGATACCCAACAAGCTGGCCAAGATGGTGGGCGGGCCGCTGGAGATCGAGCACGCGTTCGGGAGAGGTGAGCGGGGGCGGGGAGGGGAGGGGAGGGGAGAGGAGGGGAGGGGCGGGGGTAAGGGCGTGTAGGGGTAGGATGCGAAGGGGGTTGCGGCGGGGGAATGTACTCTGACTGCGCTTTATGCAAGCGGAGAGGACGGGCGGGCGGGATGAGGAGCAGGATGGGATGAGCCGCAGGACGCTCAGAATGGTCTTGGTAGTTGGCACGTTGCTTACAGCGTACGCCCAAACGTCTCCTGCACCATATTTACCCGACACCCTTTGCTGGGGAGTTCTACATCACCTGTACACTAGGGGCTGCTCTACTGCTGTGGCTGCTGGCTCCTTGCCGTCTTGCCACGCGGCCTTACATGCCGACAAAGCAAAGACGCGCTGCACCTTCTCCGAACCCCAATTTCCCTGTTGCCTCCCCGCGCTCAGAGTTCCCCGAGCTGGAGGACGGCAAGCTGGCGTCGTACAAGCTGGTGCTGCACTGCGGCGCCTGCGTGATCGACATGCAGAAGGTGCAGCAGCGCCTGCAGGACCTGCGCGGCGCGGGCGTGCCGGCCATCAACTACGGCATCTTCTTCTCCGCCGCCACCTCGCCCGCCGCGCTGCAGCGCGCGCTGGAGCCGTGGGGCGTGGAGGTGGCGCTGACGGCGCTGCAGGCGCTGGCGCCAGGGGCGGCCAAGGCGGGGGCGGGGGCGGGTGGGAGTGGCAGCGGCACGGGCAGCAAGTGAGGGGTGCTGTACGAAGTTGGCGCGGGAGGTGTGGGGAGGGCAGCAGGCGTATGTAAGGGGCGCTGGTGGTGGGGGACGGGGTACCTGGCGATTGGTGCGTGGTTGACTGACCAATAAATGACTGACCAATAAAAAGTGCAAGGTGCGGGGAGGATCAAGGTAGCGATGAGGCGGATGTCACTTCATGGGATGGCTTTTTTGTTGCGCTTGGTGAATATGAAGTGGCTTGTGGAGGTTGGCTTTTTTACCACTTTGTGGTGCGCCGCTCAGCGGCGCGTCGTTTTGCCTGTGTGCCAACAGGTTGGCAAAGGACGAGGACGGCTGGGAGAAGCACGTCAGATTGCCGTGCCCGTCAAGAAGGGGAGCGTTTGGTGTCTTGGATCTAATTGTTATTTGCTTATTCGCCCCGTCAGCCCGTACGTACAGGCGTTGAACAGGCCTTCCCTATATTGGGTCCGCCCGTGTCATGACATTCTAGGGAACCTGAGGGTTGCGGTAGCTGTTGTCACAACAGGGTGTTCGACAGATGGCGCGTAACGGCCAGCTCGTTGCGGTAGGCACTGGAGTGCAATCTGGACGTGGGGTCAAAATGCCGCCTGCGCTGTGTGATGGGTCTGAGCTGGAGCATTGGTTTGTGCTATGCTGCGCATGTGCATAGCGTCCTGCTGCGTACCCTGGTATTTCAGGTATGGTTAGGCACTGCAGTGGGACAATGCAGCAGACTCATTGATGATCACCTGACTACCGTACCAGGCCGCATGTGCACTCCGTATAAGGAGCGCCACGTCGCGCCGTGCCGGCGTGCATCCCTGCTGTCGGTGCTTTAAGTACCCTTGTGATTCTCGGGGAACGTCGGTACTTTGCAGGTCGTCATTGTCATAGTTTTCTGACAGCCACGGAGGCAACGCTGCTACAGTAGGTCCTTGACTCTTTGTGGAGCGTGTCTGCACGTTTTAGCCTGCGGCCAGCACAGCAAATTCAGCGCCTGTCTGGGTACGCCTTGTCGGCTGGGTACCTGAGGGCACGCAAGCGCCCTCCTCGGCTCCTCCAGCATAAGGGCGTTACAGTGGCACTGACACACGGTGAAGGAGTCCGCGGGGGCTGGCCAAGGAGCTCCATGCGCCGGGACTGTTGCCATTTGGCCCTGGGTGCTGGGCCTAAGGCGGCAAGGCCTGAGCAGGTGACCAAGCGCAGTTGTGTAAACCAGTAAACGCTTACCGCGGCTTACCGTAACAACGTTGGCTTTGCCTTGCAGCATCCCCAAGGTCCCCTAGGGCTACCAACAGGTGTACGATGACATGTAGCTACACCCGGCTACATGCATCTTGCATTGCAAAGGCAGGGCCGTCGCCGCTCAGAGCGCACATGCGCCCCAGTCGCTCCCCAGTCCCCAGGTGCTGTGCCAGCAGCGAGGGTGTGCAGCGACTGCCGTTTTTTTTTCTGTGGAAAGGTTATCAAGGAGACGGGAAGGGACAGGCCAGCGGGAGTCCAAAGCCCAACCAGCACAGGCA
>VFQN01002367.1_pt1 | contig 29330 bp, 17 predicted proteins | sample 3512371 | NCBI WGS metagenome assembly VFQN01 (sample SAMN10412370, study PRJNA504923) | tailings metagenome | isolation source: Replicate 2 from Balatoc abandoned mine | place: Philippines: Itogon, Benguet | collected 2017-08-28
AACATAGACATGGAATCTCTTACTATTATTATCTCCTTCTGTCATTCGCAATCATATCAACGAAATCTTTCTTTTCGGGATTTTACTCTATTAATTTACGCCGTAAATTCACTATACCTCACCACCAAATGTATACTCATATATGTTCATATCCTTTCCATGAAATTCATGTAGAAATCTTTAAACGAGGAACTTGTAATAGGCAGTGATATTTCATGTTTGTAAATCGACATTTTATGATTGATACGAATGGAACTTCAATTAAACTACTCAAATCTAAATCAATTCCCTCACAACTCAAAAATCGAATAACTCGATTTCTTCCCAGTCCTTTAACACTCTTTAGAGCACAAAATTCAAAAATTACTGTATGAATATCTTCACATCCCACAATTTCTAAGGCTTGGAAAGGTACTGCATAGCGTAGAGTCAGATGACATAGGTTTTTAAAAGAAGGAAGATGTCGAAGAATATTATCAATGGCAGCTGAATAGGAAGCCACGACTCTCTGAGCAAAAGGAAACCGTTTTATCATTTCATCAGAATCTTCAGAACATTCAAGAGCTAAGTTTTTTAAATTATCGATTCCTTCATATTGCTTTAATCCACGTAAATGACTGACAGTAAGAATAGACACAGATGCGAGCATAGAAATATCCTCTATACCCTGACAACCCACTAGTTTCACTTCTCGGACTTTCATTAAAGGACTAACATCTACCACTTGCTTACATCCATTCAGATACACAAATCTTGCTCTGCTTAAGACGGAAAGATCTGAAATATCACATGAATTTAACTCGACACTAGGGATATCCTTTAAAACATGATAACCAGATAATTGCCTGCCACAATTCACAATTCGAAGCCTATAGTGCCCTCCTAAACAAGATATATCGTTTACTTTAATGCATTCCCACAGGCAAAGCTCGTAAACACCTTTCAATGGACTCACATCTGTGAGTTGCCAACAATTGATCAAAGAAATCGTTCGAATCAAACGAAAATTCGCAACATTGGTTAAAGTTGAGTTATTGTTCAACCATAAACTTTCTTGTTTCCCTAAACAGCTATAATCTGTAATATTTTCACAATGATCAAATATCAGATGTTTACAGTCTTTTAAAGGAAAAATATCGATAATTTCAGGGCATGATCGGAAAGTAGCCCTTTCAACCTCAGATATTGTAGATAAATCCAAAAGGTTACTAATTTCAAACTCGCTGTCAGTGAGAATAAGTTCTTTAATTCCTCTGATAGGAGGATATCCCGGGCGAAAGGGCTTAAAACCACTGCAAATGAGATGAACGGGACAACGATCAAATAATTCTAAACAAGACATAATTTTGCTATAATCTAACTGAAGCTTTATCTGCTTTGCAGAATCTTGAACCTTTTCTAGTAGTTGATTTCGAATGCTCGGTGTATCGCAGAAAACGACAGAAAAGGCTGCAGTTAAGTTATAAATGATGGTTTTCTTTCGGATAAGGCCGAAATGTCTCTTAGAAGTATTCAAGATTTGCTGATAATCATCTTGTGACAGATAAACGAGCAAGATATAGGATATGGATTCAGGTAGGTCAGTGAACAACATTTAGCGATCGTCGAGATTTTACTTCGGTAAAAGGCGCTGTCATTTTACGTTCACTTGGTGATATACATTACAAACAATTAACAACTTTCAGACGAGGAATATTCGCTAATGTTTCTAAGTTGACTATTTTTCGACAATGATGAAGCGAGACAATTGGAACATTGACCAAAGAACTCACATCAATGCTATCGCCCTTACAAAGCGTTAATGCAACAACTCTATTCCTACCTAATCCCTTGATGCTTTTCAGAAAACAATGATTAATAGTCACTGTATGTATATCTTCACAACCAATGATTTCTATTCCTTTCTGAAGATGACAATAACTGAGTGTTAACTCAGCTAAATTTCGAAGAGAATGTAATATAGAAAAGGTATATTCCACCGCTATATCACTGACAGCATTTACGCTTTGAGCACAGACATAATAATCTAGAAATTCTTCTGATTTACTTGTTAATATAAGAGAAATCCTTACGCTTTGGCTCAATCTGTTATTTGGTTCCAATCCTGGGAGTGAATTTAGTGTGAGCTGTGAAACACCGGAAAGCACAGAAATATCCCGAATCTTCCCACATTTACTCAAACTTACCTCTTTCACATTTTTAAGAGGATTTACATCAATAACTTCCTTACAGTCGTTCAGATAAACGTATCTAGCAGCACTTAGGACCGTAAGATCTGAAATATCGCAACATTGTAAAGAAACCTTAGGAACACTTTTCAGACACTCATAACCATTTAATTCGTAAAAACAATTCGTAATACAAAGTTGTTTATGATTTCCTAAACAAGAAATATCACGAATCTTTGGGCAAAAGTAAAGAGAAAGATCAGGTATCCCATGTAATGGACTGACATCTTCTAAGTTCATACAATCTTCTATTATTAAGCATTGAATTGAACGAAAGTTTATTACACTTCTCAAAAATTCATTAGAATAAATGAAAAGATGTTTTTGTTTCCCTAAACTTGAAAAGTCTTGAATATTAATACATGAATCTATTTCTAGCCTTGGACATTCTCGAAGCGGAGAAATATCAGTAATACCAGAACACCCATACAATTTAACCGTGTCTGCCGTTTGAAAAGAAGATAAATCAACTTCATCAATGACTTCGAAGCTATAATCAACGCTTACTTCTTTTACCTCTTGAGGGATTCGTGGATGAGAAGGCTGATCATAGGATTGAATATCACAATTAATGTATACAGGATTTACCACAAATAAAGAATGATACTTTGCAACATCATCATATTCTAACTTCAGACGGATCTGTTTTGAAGAGTTTTCCACAATACTCAGAAGTCTTTGGCGGAAAATCTCATCTGCACAATATCGATGTGAATATTTATTCGGTAAGAAATAAATAATCGTTTTCCTTCGAATTAGAGAGAAATAAGATTTAGATGTATTTAATAACTGTTGATAATCATCTTGGAGAAGAAATTCGTTGAGAAGAGGATGAAAAATTGCTTCAGGTAAATCAGTGAGAACTTTCATATTTTCGAATAATACAACGTAAATATACGGTATGTAACTAGTCGTAAATTTACTACTTCAGTCGAAAGTATTCAAATTTAATATTTACAAATGAATGGATTAGAAAAGGAACAACTCTCTAGCGTATGTGATAGGTTTTCGAAAAAAAGTAAAGATAAAAGCGATTGCAAAAAAAGATTTGCCAGCCTTTACTATGGAGATTGTATTGTATATTGTTTCTCGTGATCAAGGATCAAAGCCTTCTGAATCTTGATCATCTCCTTTGCTCCTTCATAAGCCATAAATGTTATTGCTGATGCACTAACGGCCTTTGCCATGGTCGGTATTATCCCCTATAAAACGATAAACAGTTACAGATAACACTCAACTTCACACAAAAACATACCCGATAGAATCCTCTTAAACCTTCATTTTTCCAGATCATAACAAAGCAATCTTGCATACCTTTATATCTTGGACCTTGAAATAATTCACTGATCGAGCTTTGTAAAGTCTGTGCTTGAAGACGCTTCTTCACTGTGTCTAAGGGATACATCAAAAACTTAGCTGAACCTCCAGCTATTCCACCTAATACTCCCTTCGCAATGACTGCAGATACTTTGTTATCAGTATCATGGAATTTCTTTGTTGTAGATTTCAATGTTTCATAGAAAGCGAAGTTAAGTCCGATGTAAGGAGTGACACCAATGATGGCAGGACCGAGACCAGAATAAAAGCCTAAAACAGAAGAAGAGGGATTCATCTCCTCACAAAAGACTTTTACAGAGTAATGTTACCTCTAATTCCATAGGCTTTGTAAGTATGTCCTATATAAGCTGTCATAGAGTGAAATGCTTTCGTTTTCCCTTGCACAGCGAATTGTGTTCTCATAATATCAAATGGATAGGTAGCAATCGTCGCAGTAGTTCCTATAAAAGAATACTAAGTTTAAAAGATCAGGGAGGGTTAGTGTGAAGACCTGCCAATGAGCCTGCAACGAACATTAGAAGAGCTTGATTAGTGAGAGAAATCTTGGGAACATTGTTAAGAGAATTCGCTTGTCGACCATGATCTATCCAATCTTTCATCATACCATAGACGCCAAACTGAACAACTGCATAAGAGATCCATAAATATGTGGCAGCAAGATTTCCTTTCCAAAGAGCGCGAAAACCTTCTTCTGCAACAATGTTTTTAAAGGCATGAAACATCGATGGAGTATGAGCAACACGACGACAAAGTAGTTGATAGCGAATCTTAATCACATCAAAGGGTGCTGTTAGAGTTCTTGCAACTAATCCTGCAAATGCTCCGGCAGCTGCGTCTTCCGAAACATTAAATAAGACTTTTGTGAATATGGATCGAGTAGGAGGAATTCCTGCTGCGGTTGGAGAGGACTCAATTGAACCAGAGATCATATTCACCATCTTTTCGCTGGAGTATAACTTGTGAACGATGAAACAGGAACTTTGAATGAATGACGAATAACAAAAGAATAACAAAACACTCGATAGTGAAGATCGAGTACTCGCTTTACAGAAGAACTGTTTCAGAAAAATGATGAAAATTATCGTCTTGTTAATTTTCTTCATCTATTGTTGTAATACAACTGCATTTCATATTTTCTCTTCTAGAAACAGAAATTATCACACACTTGCTTCCTCTGGTGAAAGGTTAAGTGCAAATTCCCGAAGAACCTCGAGTTCTACATTAGTAAATAAACCACTCGTTGCAAATACCACTGATTCCACACTGTATTTCCTCCAAAATCATTTCGATTTATCCTCACAACAAATCAATTCATTACCTTTATTATCTCACAGTCTTCAAAGGCCAATCAATTCCACGAATATTGCAGTTACTGCACAAATACTCGAACAACGATATACCTTTACTCCTTCACAAATCAAAGCTTTACTTCTCAAATCACCACGAATCTTTTTGAAAGGACTTTCAGAATCCAACCATCAACAGTTAGAAACCCTTCGTAAACGCCTCTGTCAGCATTCATCAGATCTTTTCCAACTCCTTCGTAACTATCCTTACTTCTTGAATACAACAGCAGAAAGAACAAATGAAATATTAAATTTCTATGAAGATTATTTGGGTTTCCCTTTAATAACATTACAAAAATTAATCCAACGTTTTACATTTTTATTTTTCCATAAAAATGTTGAAAATTTATTAATTGATTGTCAATTATTAAATGATAAATATGGTTTTACTATTCCTGAAATACAGAAATTAATATTATGTAATCCATATATTTTATTAGGTAATTTTTTATTATTAGATTATCAAAATAAGAAAAGAATTGAATTTTTTTGTTCTGTGTTTGCATTATCTTATCCTCCATCTTTACCATATCGTAAATTTATTTTATCAAATCCTAAATTATTACATATTTCTTTAGAAAAAATTATTGAACCAAATGTTAAAATATTACAAGAATACTTTAGTGATGATGATGATGAAAACGATGATCTTGTTGTTAGAGAAGTGGAGGGTGATGAAAGTAGTCCAAAGAAGAGAGGGAGGAAAAGCAGTAATAGATCATCTTCATCTCGAGTCAGAATTATGCTTTATAAATTACGATCATTATTAAATCATAATCCAAATATTCTACGTAATCGTATTTTAAATCGGTTTTTCTTCTTTACGAATGATTTAATAACATTCAAACAATTAGATCGACAAGAATTCGTTGATCGACAATTAGAGAAACGATTAAGTGAAAGAAATCGAAAGAAAATGGAAATTAGTCAGTTTTCCTTAGAGTCTGAATTTTCTTACATGTCTGATGCTTTGGAAGGCGAATTATTTGAAGACGACGAAGGAATGAACAACAATGTTTCCCTTACCAGTAAATCAATTGATTCTGTGAAGATTATCTCCAGCAAAGCTGACCTGATCAAAGAAATCGTTCGTAAGAATGAAAAGGCTTTAAACCTTGATGTTGATAGTGAAACTACATCGTCAGCTTTATATGGAAGAGTGTGTGATGTCTTGTATTCTCATGTTCATTCCTTTAATTTCACAACAGAGGAAGCAAAACGATTTATGCAAATACACTCGACGATTCTAACTGCTGATATAGACATGATGAAACATCATATCGCATGTTTCTCTGTCTCTTTAGGGTTGACAAATCATGAGCTTCAATTTCTTTTGAAAAAGTGTCCATCGTAAGTACCCTACGATTTTGATGTTCGTCATTTTTTGACCCTGCTGTTAGGATTACAACGATGGCATGGAATAAGAAGCTATTCTTTTTGTTGAATACCCTTGCTGAATATGCTGATCGGTATCTTTTGAGGCGATTAGATGAGTTTAAAAACACTGGCCAATCGTTTGTGCAAGATCTCCTTGGGGATGAACTTGTAGAAGCCTTTGAAGAAGTGGAAGAAGAAAGTCTCCAAATGGCGCTTCGACAACACCGTAGTGAGATAATAAGAAAAATGCTAAGATCTCTCTTCCTAAAGAAGCCATATTTACCCAATTTTCCACAAACAACGTTGTTAGAGCGATTAGAATTCTTCGAAAGCTATAATCTCTCATGGGCAGATCTTACGACTATGTTAGTGAAGCCAAAATTAGGATTTAATAATTACGTTATGCAAAATCATTATCATGAAATATTTGACATTAAGGAAGAATCAGAGGACATAGCTGATGTGAAGAAGGGCAATCGATTTTATAATCGCTAGTAGTTCGATCGTATAATAATTGATAACTAATACGGTGGTGTAAATTTGAGAGATCTTCCAAAGTTCTTCATCATTCATCACTCCATTAAAAATATATCGACTGTCTTAAGATTCTAGTCGATTTGGCTTTGATCTTGTCCTCTTTGTTTGAGAAAAATGTTACCAAGACAGAGAATCACCGCTGCAATTCGCAGTCAAGGCTCTTTGAAGACATCTTCGGAAGTTGCATCAACCATTCCTAGTAAGACATCCATCACCTCTTTGCAGTTACAGACTCGACACTACTCTGCGACACAACCAGCCAAGTTTATTAGAATTCCGAAGGACTTCGTGGGTAACCTTTCCAATGCAGTTGAGACAGCGAAAAATACAATTTTTGATTTAATGGCAAGAAACATGAATGAAAAGGATGTTCAGAAATTTGTTGATCATTGGAAGAATCAATCTTCTGATGGAACTAGCTCCATAGATACCTCCAATTTAATCCCAACACCTCAGAAGGTACCACAACAGGACGTTGCTCCTAAGGTTCCTGTTACCACTGAAAGTAAGCGCATTCCAACAAAAGAGGAGATTGACGAACTTTTCAAAAAACAGCATGATTGTGAACTTTATCATCCACAATTAGGTGAATTAGTGGCAGATTATGGTTATAAGAGGATTTACCAAACCTCAGTCAATGCTTTAGCAAAGACTCCTGTGTGGAGGAAACAACGCATCCTCCGTCCTGAGAGAGCAACTTTAATCGCAGAAGATAAAATTCGAAAGAAGATTACTTCTCAATTACCTGGAGTGATTACGCTATACCAGAACCAGACGACTAAGGAGATCGGGATCATTGATGGTCAGCATCGTGTGGGAGCACTAATGATTCTCGCGCAGAGAGGGTATTGGAACCCCAATGAAAAGAATGTTGTGCTAGAAGTCTTCTCAACCAATACTGAAGATGATGTCTCTGTTCTTTTCCGTGTGATCAACGCTGCTGAACCTGTTCGACTCATTGATTTACCTGATAATGAAACTTTCGAAGCTGATGCTGAGTCAGAGGAAGAAGAAGAAAAGATCGTTACAACGGTCACTACAACGTCTAACGCTGAACCCAGCAGCAAGCTAACTGAATCTAAAGTTGAAGTGCAGACTGAAAGACCTGAACCCAAAGTTGATGTTAAGCCAGAAACTCGCGTCAACCATGTGACTCCTGTCTCTACAACAACGGCTCCTGAACCTGTTATTGCTACGATCGCTGTTGATTCGATACTACCACATGATTCGTCAAAGGAGAAACTCGCCGAAGAGATTGTCGCTACTCCATCGAGCCCCGTTTCTGATTCAGTGGATACAGCCAGCACGAAGGAAAATCCTTCCCAAGCTCCAGCTGCAGTCACTTCCTCGAATTCAGTCGAGGGAACAACTTCAACTTCTCAGAAATCATCAAAGAAATCAATCAAAAAATTAACCAATGATCAAATCATTACAATCATCACTGAGGGAGTTACTACACTATCATCGCAGTATGGTGAAATGTTCAAACCAACAAGTCGATGTAAGATACCACACGTCAACATTGATGTCTTAAGAGATGAACTGTTTACAAGTAATTTCTTATTAATTCGTCATATTCAAACAACTGATCAATTACTTGAAGCATTGAAAGATGTGAATGAAGAACTTCATCAACAATATCAAACCATTGCTGAAAATGAATCCAATCCAAGTTATACCAAATCCTTTCAAACAGCATTAAAAAAAGCACAAAAATTTCATTTTTACCTAGGAATGGATAAACAATGGATATACTCACCTCCAACAACATCAAAATAATCAGGGAAGGAATATAATACAAGTTAAGCATTAAAGAGAATTTGATAATACTTGTTTTATGTTTGTTTGTATTTTATAATAATTGATAACACCTTTCCTGATATAGCCAAAAACAATAGTTCCTATTCTAATATTCTTCTTCTTTGTTCTTTTTAATTAACATTAAATAATTCATAAAACATGTAGAAAGGAAAACACTTTAAATACTATTAAAAGAAAACAAGATAAAATAATACATAGAACAGAAAGAAAGAAAAACATAGAGAAAAATACACAAGAGAAAAGCGCGATTAGAAGCTTTTATAGTTGAGTCATCGGAATGAGTGAAGGAGGTTGTAAACTTTCAATACATTTATTCTCTTCATCATACCAATAGAATTCATTCTCTGCTTTCGGACAATGTTTCGATCGAATATTTCCGAATAATCGAAGATTTGAAGATTGTGAGTACTTCGCACCATAGTGAATTTGTTGCCCCGACCAAATCAATAAATCACCTGCATTAGCATGAAGACTCATCCGAGCTTCATCTAGAGGATTAATGAAGTGTAGTGTTGTGTCATCTTCTAACGCGTAGATAAAGGAGAAGGACATTTGCGGGTGAAAGAAAGGAATTACTGTCCTGTCTTGAGATTCTCTCTTCTGCAATAGGTTAAGAGGATTAGTGATATCATAGTTATAATCGATATGAGGCTGTTGTTCATATCCATACTTTGGAGAGAAGAGAAAGGCAAAAGATTCAATCTCATGACTATCTTTCACTAATGCTGCAATCGCATAATAAATCTCCTGTAAAATCGGTGTTTTATTCAACGAAGAATCATCAATGGAAAGCATTAATCGATTCTTCATGAGTTTTTTCTTGTTCGTAGAAGAAAGATCATCATCAGGGGATTCTGCGATTGCATATGCCAGGGACTTAAATTGACGATAATATTCTTGTAAGATGGTTTGATCAACTTCTAATACAGAAGTAGGTCGAAATCGTTTGATTAATAGAATATTATCCCAAATTGCTCTTGGGTGTTGATGAGAAGGTGTAGGTAAGACGTAAGATAGGATGCGTCGGGTAGAGTAAATAATCCTCTTAATCATAGAAATAATAAATTTTAATTCATCATGAAGCTTATCTCCTGGTAAAAGATACGTCATTAACTGTTGATGAATCGTCTCTCTTTGACAGATAATATCATGATAATGTAAAGATTGAAAGAAGCATTTTAATAACCGTTCTATACGTGATAATGATGTTTCTTCCTTTGATTCCTGTTGTTTTCCTGTTCTTCCTCTGATTTTGGTGTTAGTCTTTGATTTGTTTATCGTGTCGTCAATCAGTTTCGTGAAATCTACATGCAATAGAGGAATGTTAGCGTTAGTATTGGCTTGAGAATCATCTTTTTGAGTTTTCCTTTTGGCTGATTGTTTCATTCGATGAAAGTATTCTTCATAGATATCTTGATAATGTTCTTGAATTGATTTGGTTAATGATTCTTTAGCTTTATTCTGGTTGAAAATATGATCAAAAAAGCTTTTGGAACCAGAAAGTGGAGATTCTTGAGTTATCTCTCGTATTTTCTTCTCTTGAACATTGTTGCTTTTATTAATAATGGTCGTGTTTGATTCTTCTTCAATTATGGGGCTGAGCTGCAATTTATCTTTAGCTAGTAAATTGGACAGTCTTCTTGTGATTCTTTTGATTGGAGTGGGAGTTTTTTCCTCGAAAGCAACTTTGAAGGATTCTTCCCTTATAGTTGAGGAGGGAGAAGTAGGTTCGACAGCTATTGGAAGCTCTATTATATTTTCGGATAGATCAATCTCGGAGGAGAATTGTTGAGATTGTTCTGATATCGGTCTTAATGCCTGTTGAATCGAAGGAACTTCTACCTTATCCCAAGATAGTCTTCTAAAGGATTGTCCTATGGATGATCTTCTTCGGACTTCTCCAATGGAATCCGATGTAGGTGAGCGCATCTTAGCTCTTAATGGTGATGAGCTATTTCTTTTGTTCATTGATGAACTTGTTTGATGGGTACTATTTGAGCCTGTAAACGAACTGTGGCTTATTTCAGATCGCTTTATCGGAGTGAAAATATAACTAATAAAACAATGGCGGTTAACGAACCTTTTTGAATTTCTATTGTCGGTTGGAGGGGATAAATGGACGATCGTTCAAACCGTTTTAGATCACTAATTCGATTCGTTATCTTTTCGATTATCTGTTTTGCTTCTGACATGAGCTCTTCCTTCATAAGATTCGTAATTTCTTTGGTAATTGTGTCGTTTGTTTTTGTTTATGGGCAGAGGAATGCTGAAGAGGAAGCGATATGCGCGCCTTTCTTAACTTCCAAGGCAACTAGTCCACTGATTAAACATTTGATTCGAAACATTACGTTTGACGAGCATGCAGAATATTCTTGTGAATTAGTTTTACAAGATCAACAGTTGCCTTTGCAAATTCGTGTTACAATCCATGAGGGTCTCTATAATCTCGCATTACGACACATAGAACAAGGGTATACAGGAACCTCCGCAATAGCTGAAAAAACCACGTTAATCCCACGAGAATTTGTTGCTTACGATCATGCAAAGAAATTAGCAAATTTTATGTTAGGCTCTTGTTATTTTCAGTACACCGCTGGAACATGGGCGATGCATCCAATGATCGGAAGATCAGAAGAAGCAATCATTTACTTTGATAACTGTATTACAGGGGAAGCAGCAAAAGACACAATATTTCTTTCACATGCAGAGAATCAATATGCTTTATTACATTCATCTGCTAAAGCTTACAATCAGATTTATGATCATGAAAAAGCAGTTCAAAAGATGGAGAAATTGTTAAGAGATTTCCCATTCGATCTTGAGATTCAATTTCTTGTTGAATTGTGGAAGAAACAAAGAATTTCCAATGATAACCTTAATCAACAGGTTTCTTACTCTTACTCCAGTCTCGGTTCACTGCTATTGAAAGCGGTGAAAGACGTCATACAAAAGGAGATCGACGACAACCACGACTTCTACCTACGTTACCAGAAAACTGGCGCTCAAGGTGTTTCAATTGATATTACCAGTGATGGGACACAGATAGAAACCTCATCTTCTCCGTGGCAACCTATTCGATACACGGAGATGATAACAGCGGCTCAATTTGAGCAACACATACTTGACAGACAACCTTTCATTATTTCCCTCAAAGATCCTTCCCTCTTCGACACACACCTCCAATGGAAGACAAGTCAATGGTTTCCTTCAAATAAAAAGTACTTAAGAGAGAAACTCAAGGATTATCAAGTCATGGTTGAGAGTATTCCATACCCATCCTCTGCTAGGATTTATACAGATAATCGTACCGACAATCTCCACCAGACTGTATTCGGGCTTGGTATGAACGCTAAACGAGAGTACCAACCTTTTGTTGATGTTTTGAATCACCAGTTTCAGAAGGATGAGAAGCTCTATTACCTCAACATCCAACCAGATCAGAGTGGGGACAAGCCTTACCGTCCTCCGCTGCACATGCTTCAAGGCGATCTTCCTGCTCCACCATCTCAGACCAGTGATGACAATATTCACGAAACCACTTCTAATCTCTTGAAACCGATATGGAGAAACCTTACAGCCATTAATTTGTGGATGGGAAATATTCCAGCTGGTAATCGTTTGAACTTTACTCAAAGTCGACTTCATAGAGATGCTACCGATAATCTTTACCTGCTTTATGAAGGAAGAAAGAAATTCTACCTTTGGAGTCCCAAACAAGCTCGATCATTACATACAATCAGTCCTGTAGTTGGAATCAATGAAGATGGTCTCTCTTATCAATGGAATATAAATGAGTTTCGTAACTTTGTCAAGCATACGTTGCAAAGTCGTAATATTAGTTTATTTCAATTATTTGAACAAAGTATTGTTGAAAAGAATGGAAAAGAAGGAACAGGTGGAAATATTCATCGACTAATCCAAACTAACGAATATTTTGCGGTGTTAGATAATCTTTTATCAAACAATGCTTTTTACGACTTGGAAAATGTTCACTTTTCAAAGTTAAAGTCGTTATTTGACCCATTCCGCATTCCATCTTCTGCTGCTTCGTCCAGCCCTGCTCTGGATGAATTGCCGCCGCCAGAAGTTGTTGTGGATTTAGAACCTGGCGATATCTTCTATTTACCAACCGGCTTTTACCACGAGGTGATTTCCTATGCCGGACAGCACACTGCAATTAATATCTGGTGGAAACCTCTAAATTGGAGGAACGCTGTGCAAGTAGAGAAGGAAATAAATGAACAATTGTTCTCAAAAGTATTAAAGCGCATGATTCATTAAGGGATGAAGAAGTAAACCTAAATCTGATGTTTTCTGTTTAACCACTTTTAATAGGACTAATTGAATGCGTCGAAATATTGTTTGTTTAGAATATTACGATAGTAGTAATATTATAGTTTGATAATTTGAAATTTAAATATATAATAATTGTTTACTTTTCAGTGAGCGGAAGTACATTTTTTAGATCATCGAAGCTTTCAGATAAAAAGGAATAACAACTGAAGTAAAGCAGCAAGAATGAATCCTGTAAAGAAACTAGCAACATGACACAGATGATCTATCATATCACCATCTTCCCACAATGCTCTGGATAAAGCTTCGAGATCGAGAGGAATTTGCATGATCTCTTGCCCGAAGACAAATAATATTAGCACTAACTGGAATACAGACAAAGAAAAATGATCATTAGAAAATAATCCTGTAAAGATCCTTGCGCCAAATAATCCATAAACTCCTCCACTAGCTCCTATTCTTGGGACAAACTGGTTTAGTTTCAAAGCGATAAACTCTTTCGAATGAAAAGCATAAGTGAAGGCTGTAGCAACAGGCTTCGTGATCAAATTTATAGTATTCTTACATAGCCAGTGATTACAGGAAACTTTTCTCTGATTACTATCAAGGCGTGCTTTCCATAGTTGTTGAAAATAAGTATCCAACGTTATATTCGAAGAAGCTCCGACGATACCAGAAATGAAAAAAATTACAAAAAAGGCAAACATATAGTTCCAATATGAGCGCCTTTTCGTATTCATGAATAAGCCATGGCTTATGACAAGGAAAGAAATCATATTATTTGCAATATGTGGGAAATCTGCATGCAAAAACATTGAGTACAACATACAATGCATTCTCTGACACACTTGAATGGAATACACAGAATTATACTTGTAGAAATCATCTTGATAATAGAAAAGATAGATATTCGCAAGTAGAATGATGTAAATCCATACTTCAGCCGACAACACTATCCTAAACCAGTTCATTTTTGATTGACCAGTGCACCGTGCACATGTTCTGTGCACCATTCTGATCATAAAGTCTTTTCTTGCGGTTTACTCTGTTCGGTGGCTGATTCGCATACTCAAATAGTCTGTGCAATTCGTGCGCCATCCTTGCGCTCGGGGCAAATCGTAGAAAGTGAGGTTTATACCGATTCACGATGATTGCTAGTTGAAAACTAACTCCAATAACCTTGCCACCCGCACAGCGGAGGGCAAATTTTTATCGGCCGTTGGCCCACTATTTCTTTTATTGACAATACGATCTCTGAAAATGAATAACTGAAACTTTACTCGACTATCTATCTATGGACAATAAAAAGAACTACAACCTGCATGAATGCCCTTACGACCTAATATCTACTAACTATCACGATTCGCAAGGTAGTTGACCGGAGAAGACGAAAACTGCACAGATAAAGTTCTCTCTCTTTCCAACATGACATTGATGTGTTCCACCCAAACCTGAGATCCGATATTAGAATCGGACAAGTGATATACTCTTTGAGTTATGGAACACTTGACATCAAATTCCTTTGAATTTTTCTAAAGATTTAAAAGAAAGGGCGTGAGTTGATCTGCTAGAATGAGTTGTGAAATGAACTTACAATTGTGCAACTAACAGGTTGATGTCTCGTCCATGGAATTTCTCCCTTTAATTCCATCGTATCAGGATCAATATATATTAGTCTGGGTTTGTCAGTCAAGACTAACTGTCGCTTCTTCGAAAATAAACCCTACCAGGAAACTCAATTAAGAAGGAGACATTTTGCTGAAATTAAGCCTTTACCTTGCGTTTGTAAATTGTACTTGTTAATACCTGATTTTCCCCTTCTAATAAAAATCGATTCCAAATTTTATTATGCTCTTGAACACCTTCATCTTTACTGTCACCATGCTTTAACAATTCTCCTTGTGGCGTGTAGTGGGTAATCGGTGTTGCTTCGCCAATATCTGTCCAATCCTCCTGTGCTCCATCACGCATATTGCTTGAATCAGGGAAAAGAGTAGAATCTGGCTGGTAAGGGGGTAATCGATGAATTAATTCACCCCATGCTATTCCAGAAAAGAAGGGATGAGCTTTCAACTTCGAGTAACCATTTTCTGAGTCTTCTTCTTCGGATCCGCCTAAACGATCGTAATCATTATATCGAAGTAAAGCAGAGATCAGATCTTGAGAGTTTGGGTCAACTGTATCTGGGAATTGAAGAGGATGATTGCCTTTGCAATGACCCATAATTAATTCAAAAGTAAGATATTCTGTTTGACCACGAAAAGGGGAGATTCCTGTGAGCATCTGGTAGATCATGCAGCCCACCGCCCATAAATCACTTGCTCGTGTCGCCTTTCTTTCACCAGATAAAACTTCAGGTGAAACATAATCCTGTGTGCCAACAAAACTAGTCCTGGGTGACTGATTGTCAGTACAGATCGCAGAAGTTCCAAAATCTGTTATCTTAATGTGACCGATCTGATCAATGAGGATATCTAAAAGAACGGAGTGAAATCAACAGTACCATAAGAGGATTTGGGTTACTTACTCTCAGGTTTCAGATCACGATGTATTATGCCATTGGTATGTAGATATTCTAAAGCCTCAATCATTTCAGCAGTATAGAATTGAGTTACTTCAAAGCTACAAGCTCGATTAGGGACATTATTTTCTACATTTTCCGACTGTTTCAATAAAATTAAATCTAATAAAATTCCACCAGGAACTAAATCCATACACATGAATAAATATTCGGGATCTTGAAAAGAGAAATGAAATCTACGCAAAAATGAGATTAATGGTATATAGGTAAGATACAATACACTAACTTGACAATAAATGGGTGTGAAATCATTGTAAGAACCTTTCTTTCCATTAAGACATGCTTAACCTATATCAGGTTGAAAAACAGTGTATGTGACGTACTAGCTTCAAATTACCTTATTTTCTCGCTTGATATGAGCCTTTTCCATAATCTTAATTGCAAATTCAGTTCCCGTTTTCTTACTTTTAGCATGAACAACCCGTGCAAACGCACCTTCACCGAGTGTCGCACCAAAATAAAAATCACTTGGCTTCAACTCAATCTTTTGAATCGGAGATTGTGGCTCCGGTTCTTTCACCTTCGGTGCTCTTGTGTTATCATTATTTTCATTTTCCGCTTCATCAATATTCTCAACACCTTCATTTTCATCCTCACTCGTTCGAATGGATGGAATATCCAAAGTAGCTTTAGACATAATCAAAGATTTATCTTGGAGAAAATGGATTTTCGAGAAGTTTCTAATATTTCTTCAAAGGAAGAATGTAATACCCTGCTCAGATTGTTAACCTACACATAAACCGCCTTATTCAAGTACTTTAAACTCGCTGCGGAAAAGTTCCTTCAAAATTATTTTTTCCAATTTTCTTGTAATTTAGAAAAAATCGCTTTTTCTATTTCTCGGGATTTTTAAAAAGTCACAACTTTTCCGTTTCACTTGAAATAAGAAGAAGATTATTTGAAAGGAAATTTTGATTTATTGATTGACTTATCTCTCCAAGACAGTGTATTACTTCCGTTTTCAGTATGGAAGAGGAAAAAGTCAGTACTCTAACTTTTTCAAAGGCGAAATATGGACCACTCGTGGATCATTCCTTTCAAGGCTTGCAACTTAGTGAATCTATCAGACATAGTCCAGATCGTTCTTTTGTTGAACCAAAAGTCTTTCAACCTTATCAATCCCGTCTAGGCCAAGTCCCACGTCCCATTGAAGTTGAAAGAAAGAAAAGGAAGTATGCTTCAATTGATTTGAACGAAGTATTCTCTGCCAACGGTGTACTGCAAACATTAGAAAAAACTGTTGAAAAGTTGAAGAATGATGGACTTGAAACCCTACCTTTATCGTTATTTGATAATTCTGATTATCACTCGCGTACAACCGAGCAGTGGAGTGAATTTATTGAAGACGCCCTGCCAGAAGGCGGCCTCCCAGCTCGCGCTTACACGTATTACGTGCACAGAGGCGATATCAGAGTTCGTTGGCGACGCTGCCGTGTCGTTGACTGTAACATTCCAAACGGCACGTATACTCTGGAATATGAACGCAGTGAAGCAGATGATGTCAGTATTTCGAGTCGTGCCTCACTCTCCTCGGCAATTACATTAGAAGCGATCTATGTTTGCTTTGATAGTGAAGACCCCAATCTTTACGCGACAAGGGTTTTTGAGGCTATTAAGCTCAAGGAACGGACATCTTCAAGTATTGCTTTTAGCTTGTATGTTGATTGTATGCCGGTTGATAACCTCAAACCGTTAGATTCAGAACAAGTGAATCGAATTTTACAAATTGCCCTCAGCATTGATAAATTACGAAACAATTCTCTTTTGGATACCAGTACATTACTCCAGCAGTACAATTTAAACCACATGAGAACTTTGAATCAGTTGATTTTAGTAAATTTACTGCAAAAACAACCTAAGAATATCGCCATGGTAAATTCTGTTTCTACAGATCCCAGTCTCTTCATTGAACCTGATGCAATCTTTCCAAAACGATACAAATTGAATATTGAGACAGAGCAGCCATTTGATGAGATTTTACGAACTTTCAAATTCCAATCTTTGTGGAGTAAGACTGAGGCGATGCAAACTCTATTACAAATCCAAGCTGAGTGCCAAACTTTAGAAAAAGCAACATTTTTCTCGATTCCAGAGAAATCGCTCAGATTGGAAGAATTTTCGAATAACCAGCAAGCTGCAATTAATGGCCTAAATGCTTTGGTTCGCGAAGGATGGACCAATGCAATTACTAATTCGATTAAGAATAATTTAAAAGATGTGAAGAAAGGTTGGTTTAATATTGACGAAAGTAATTTAGAGGTTTATAAATTTTCAAAATTAAAAAAATTCATGTTAAGAATTAATTTTAAGATGGAAGACGTTTTACGTGATATGAAATACCGAATGATTCGTGAATATTGTTCAACAATCTCGCAATTCTTACCAGAAAGTATTACCATTCAGTCCAAAGATCAAGTCCATGTAGTTGGAGGTCGCTTTCCTTTATTTACCGTGGATTTGAAATTTATTTCTGCCACACCTCAAGCTCCGGCTAAATTTACTTATGCTGTTGCGCCAGATGCATTTTACAATGCAGTGATCAATCACCTTGACGCACCTTTTAAAACTTTGAAAGGGATGACTAAGGTTGAAAAGCGAGTCATGAAAAAGATCTTTTGGGCTTATGAACCTGTCATTGGTATTCCGCACAACCAAGAGGATTGGTTCATTGAGCTCAAAGATCAGCTATCGAATCGCTTGAAATATTGTCTGAAGTTTATGGATGATTATTTATTAACTTTATCAGATTTTATGGATTTAATTAATTTAGATGTTGCTGAATATGCTGCCGAAGCTGAGAAGAAGTTTTTCGCGAAAGATCAAATGAATATGGTCGAGTTATGCAACTTGGCGAAGAAGCATGAAGCCGATGCAGAAGACATTAGCACTCATTTCCCAACTGCCATTTCTTTGGGTTTCATAATGATTGATTGCAAAAGCTTGCGCACTATGCTTGCAGCCAAGCATAAAACAATTGCAACTAAGTTGTTTCAATTATTGGAAAGAAAAACGAAAGAGTTCGCTGATGCGGTAATCGAAGAGTTCCGATCGATGTGGGATGTGATTGCTCTCTCTCCAACAAATATCGAGAAATTGACAGAATTACGAGAATTTATGGCTGCCTTACCTCAACGAATTGATGCAGTTTCTGATCGAATTGATAAAAATGAAGGACATTTTGCTCTAATTGAAGGTGCTAAATTTCAAGTTCCGATGGACGTAATGGATATGAAATGGGAAGTCTTTCGTTGGCCTGGGAAAATGCAGCAAGAAATAACAAAACAAGAAAAGAATCATCGAGTTCTGGAGTATCAGTTCAAACGTTCAATGGAAGAGGAACAGCAGGAGTTCTCCGCTGAGTTGGCCACTTTACAAGCAGACGTTGCAAAACTTCGTGATTTGACAAAATTAGCGCAGGCTGCGAAAAATGCGGAAACTGTTCGTCGTATCAAGACCGCTCTTGCGCATGCCGAAGAAAAAGCAAAATTATTCAACTCACGTGAAGGATTGTTTGATTCTGCGGTCACAGAATATGCTGAATTAGGTGAAGTTAGCAAATTATTTGAACCCTTCTATGACACTTGGGATTGTGCTGATCGTTGGTTGAGCCATAAAGAAACTTGGACTAATGGTCCTTTCCTGGATCTAGATTCTGAGGCTGTTGAAAATACTGTGAATGTATTATTGAGAAATTTGAATAAGTCTGCGAAAACCTTTGAAAGAATCAACTTACCCCAATGCGGTTCTATCGCAGCTCAAGTTCGTGACGAAGTTGATTTATTCCGACCTAAGGTTCCGTTAATTGTTGCTTTACGTAATCCTGGTATGCGAGACCGGCATTGGAATGAATTAGGAGAAAAAGTTGGTATCAAATTACCTGCTGATCGCAATACAATGTCCTTACAAAATTTGGTGAGTCTCGGTTTCTTAAATGCCATGGCACCGGCATTGGAACGAATTAGGAGAAAAAGTTGGCATCAAATTACCTGCTGATCGCAATACCATGTCCTTACAAAATTTGGTGAGTCTCGGTTTCTTAAATGCCATGGCAGATGTTGAAAAGATCGCCGAAAAAGCTGGTAAAGAATTCGGCATTGAAACTGCCTTGGATAAGATGTCTAAAGCTTGGGAATCCGTGCAGTTAGTTATTGAACCTTATCGCGACACTGGCACTTGCATCATGAAGGGTGTCGATGAATATATGAGTTTATTGGACGAACATATTACCATGACGCAAGCGATGGCATTTTCTGCTTTCAAAGGACCGTTTGAGCAACGAATTGATAATTGGAACACCACTTTACAAACTGTTTCGGAAGTAATCGATGAATGGATTCAATTGCAGAGAAATTGGTTGTACCTTCAACCAATTTTCGATTCTGCAGATATTAACAAACAATTACCGCAAGAAGGAAAACGTTTTACCACAGTTGATAAATATTGGCGAAGTACCATGCAATCTGCTCAGAAAGGCGTGTTAGCAATTCGATTTTGCGACGACGTGCGCCTATTAGAACGTTTTAAGGAGGGAAATAAACTGTTAGAGATGGTACAAAAGGGTTTAGCAGATTATTTGGAGACCAAACGCGCTGGTTTCTCGCGATTCTATTTCTTATCTAACGATGAGTTGTTAGAAATTCTTTCTGAGACAAAAGATCCATTGCGCGTTCAGCCACACTTACGAAAATGCTTCGAAGGAATTAAAAGTGTGGACTTTCAACCAGATCTCACCATCACTGGGATGTGCTCTCCTGAGGGGGAAGTTGTTCCTTACATAAAACCAGTTGATCCAAAGAACAAGAATATTGAAAATTGGATGGTGGAAGTGAAAGACGCAATGATTGCCTCGATTCGCGATACTATGTTGAAGGCTGTTTTAGATTATCCAACGAAGCCACGTACTGAATGGATGCAAAAATGGGCTGCTCAATGTGTTTTGAACGGCTCTCAAGTGCACTGGACTCGAGAAGTTGAGGAAAATTTGAAAGCTAAAGGTAATCAAGGTGCTTGGGAATACTACAAGCAGCTTGTGAAACAATTAGAAGACATGGTTATCTTAATTCGAGGGAAAATCTCCAAACAAGCTCGTGTAACAGTTGGTGCGTTAGCTGTCATTGACGTTCATGCCCGCGATGTTCAGAAGAAGCTCGCCGAATCTGGTGTTTCGAAAACCACCGATTTTGATTGGATAAGTCAGATGAGATATTATTGGGAAGGTGATATTAATGCTGGACAGGGAGACTTAACAGTTATTATGGTCTCCTCAAAGCGTATGTACGGTAACGAATATCTTGGAAATACTTTTCGCCTGGTCATTACTCCTCTGACGGATAAATGTTATCTGACATTGATGGGAGCTTTGCAAATGATTCTTGGCGGTGCGCCAGCTGGCCCTGCAGGTACAGGAAAGACCGAAACAACCAAGGATTTAGCCAAAGCACTTGCGAAGCAATGTGTAGTGTTCAATTGTTCTGATGGTTTGGATTACATGGCTATGGGGAAATTTTTCAAAGGTTTAGCGTCCTCAGGCGCTTGGGCTTGTTTTGATGAATTCAATCGTATTAATATTGAAGTGCTTTCGGTCATTGCTCAACAAGTTATTCATCTTCAAGGCACAGTTCAGCGCGGTGAAAAGCGAACTGTTTTTGAAGGCACTGATATCGTTGTAAATCCTGAATTTGCTGTCTTTATTACCATGAATCCTGGTTATGCCGGTCGTGCTGAGCTTCCTGATAACCTTGAAGCTTTGTTCCGACCCGTAGCAATGATGGTTCCTGACTATGCTTTGATCGGTGAGATTATGTTATTTTCTTATGGGTATATGGAGAACAGAAAATGCGCTCAAAAAATGGTTGCCACGTTCAAACTTTGTTCTGAACAACTTTCTTCACAAGACCACTATGACTACGGTATGAGAGCAGTAAAGACAGTGATTACTGCTGCTGGAAACCTGAAACGAGCCAGTCCCGATGCAAATGAGGAGTCGCTTCTGATGAGAGCCTTACAAGATGTAAACGTTCCTAAGTTTTTGGCTCATGATTTACCTCTTTTCGCTGGTATTTTAAGCGACTTGTTCCCTGGTATCGAGCGCCCACCCTTTGACTATGGTCCATTAATGTCAAATTTAAGAGAAGCAATTTTGGAGAAAAATTTGCAACCTGTGCAAATCTTTTTACGCAAAAATATCGAATTATACGAAATGATTTGCGTCCGTCACGGTTTAATGGTGGTTGGGCCGACTGGTGGCGGAAAAAGTTCAAACGTACGCGTCTTGGCATCTGCACTGAGTAAGCTAAAAGCGAAGGGAATTGCTGGTGAGCGATTCGAGAAAACGAAAATTTACCATTTGAATCCTAAATCTATTACCATGGGGCAATTGTACGGAAAATTTGATGAAAATACGGTAAGAAAATTTGCTTTTGTCGTTTTTGCTTGGCTCATCTCATTTTCCCCATAGCATGAGTGGCAAGACGGTATCCTATGTGTTTTGATTCGTATTTGCATTAAAGAAGATAACGCCAATTTGAAGTGGATGTTGTTTGATGGCCCTGTAGATGCTTTATGGATCGAAAATATGAACACTGTCTTAGATGACAATAAAAAGCTTTGCTTAACATCCGGCGAAATTATTCAACTCAGCGGTAAGTAATTGTTCTTAAGGCAAATGAAAAGTTTCTAAAGGAGAAATATTGTAGAGCCCATGACGATGATGTTCGAACCAGAAGATCTTGCTGTCGCCTCACCCGCCACTGTCTCTCGTTGCGGCATGATTTATATGGAGCCCAATTCCTTGGGATATGATGTACTGTTACAATCTTGGCTTGCTAAAATTCCTGCTGCACTTGGAAACAAAACAAAAGCTTTACTAACAAGACTTTTTGATGATTATTTACCGAATCTTCTTCCTCAACTGAGAAGAAATTACGTCGAACCGTTGCCAACAGTTAATAATTGTTTAGTCGAAGGTTTATTGAATCTGTTGGATACCTTTTTAGCTGATTATCATGAAAAAGACGATGGTCGCGAAAAGAAAACACCGGAACAAATTCAAGAATTTATTGAACGATTAGAACCTGTTTTTATTTTCTGCTTAATTTGGTCGGTTTGCTGCACAGTTAACACTCCATCCCGCAAGATGTTTGATACCTTTTTACGCACAGAGATGATGGCACGCAATGTGAAATGCCCCCCTCCCCCTCATGGTTCCATTTATGATTTTAAATACGATGTTCATAAAGGTGTTTGGATTGAGTGGAATAATTCTATCGCTCCATATGTGTACGATCCGAAACTTTCTTATGCCGAACTTATTATTCCGACCAAGGATAGTATTTGCTACACTTATTTGCTTGATATTCTTGTCCGACATGACAAACATGTATTAATGACTGGTCCGACCGGAACTGGAAAAACAGTAAATATTTTAGGCCATTTGCAGAATGGATTGCCTGACAAGTACATTCCAATTACCATTTCCTTCTCCGCACAGACGAGTGCAAACCAAACTCAAGATTTAATTGATTCAAAGTGTGAAAAGCGCCGAAAGGGTGTTTTTGGTCCCTCTGCAGGCAAGCAGTTCATCATCTTTGTCGATGATGTTAATATGCCAATGAAAGAAGAGTACGGTGCTCAGCCTCCTATTGAAATTCTTCGACAGTGGTTCGACAATGGAGGATGGTATGACAGAAAGGCGTTGGAAATGAGAAAAATTATTGACATCATTTACGTTTGTGCTTGTGGTCATCCTGGTGGTGGAAGAAATCATGTCACTTCGCGATTTTACCGCCATTTTAATATTGTAAACTATGTCGACATGTCAGATGACTCTTTATGCCTGATCTTTACTACGATTTTATCAAATTTCTTGAGTAGCTTTGAGCCTATAGTGCAAGAAATTTCCGCCGGATTAGTGAAATCCACCGTGGCTGTTTACAATACTATCCTGGACCAGCTCCGCCCAACCCCTGCTAAGCCTCACTACACCTTCAACATGCGTGATGTGTCGAAGACATTTCAAGGTTTATTAATGATTGATAGACGGCGCGTTACCACTCAAGTTCAGTTGGGTCGCATCTGGATTCACGAAAATCGATGTGTTTTCGGTGATCGTTTAGTCAATGAGCAAGATAAAACATGGCTAAACAATGTATTGGAGGAACAAATGGAAGCATTTACGTCACTCAAAAGAAATGAATTATGGGCTGAGAAAGCTGAAATAATTTGCTCTGATTTTATGATCCCTGGCGCAGATCCAAAGATTTATGAAGAAGTTAATGTTTCAGAATTGCAACCAATGATTGAGGAGTACTTAGGTGAATATAATGCAGAATCTAAACAACCTATGCAATTAGTCATGTTTAAAGATGCTTTGTCTCATGTTGTGCGCATTAGTCGTGTTCTTCGACAGCCTTCTGGCCACGCATTACTTTTAGGTGTTGGTGGTTCGGGCCGTCAATCACTCACTAAACTCTCCACTTTTATCTCCGGTTATAATTTATACCAGATTGAGATCGCCAAAGGATATGGTATGAATGAGTGGCGAGATAACATTAAAGAATGTCTTTTGATTGCTGGTGTAAAGAACAAGCCGATCGTTTTCCTGTTTAATGATACTCAAATTATCAATGAAACTATGTTAGAGGATATTAATGGAGTTCTGAATACTGGCGATATCCCCAACCTTTATGGTTCGGAAGATTTGGAAGAAATCTCCAACGCTTGCAAGCCAGAATGCGCGAAGAAGAGAATCCCACCAACGAAAATTAATATTTTCTCCCAGTATCTCCTGCGAGTAAAAGCTAACATTCATGTGGTGTTGTGCATGTCACCATTAGGAGATGCTTTCCGCAACCGATTGAGAAAATTCCCTTCTTTGGTGAATTGTTGTACGATTGGTAAGTATTGATTCATTCTCTATTTTTATCCTTTTCTCAAGGTTAGTGTTGTAGATTGGTTCTCTGAATGGCCGCAAGAGGCTTTGATGTCTGTTGCCGGACGATTCTTAGCATCTTCAAATTTAGGATTCACACCACAGATAGAGGAAAAGTTGATTCAATATTTCCAGTACTTGCATCAATCCATTGAGAAAAGTTCACTTGATTTCTTCAATAAGCTGCGACGCCGATTTTATGTCACCCCAACATCTTACCTCGAGTTGCTCTCGACTTACAACAAAGTCTTGACTGATAAGCGTAAAGAAATTGGCACTTTGAGAGATCGTTTGACCATTGGAGTTGATAAACTCGTCTCAACAGAGAAGCAGGTGAATGAACTTCAGGATAATCTGAAAGAGATGGAGCCAATTTTAATCAAGACACAAGTAGAAGTGGAAGTCATGATTGTTGAGATTTCGAAGGATAAGACTGCCGCTGCCGAAACTAAAGCAGTTGTAGAAGTGGAAGAGGCTTCAGCGGCAAAGAAGGCAGCGGACACAAAGGCCATCGCTGATGATGCACAGCGTGATTTAGACGAGGCGCTTCCTGCATTAGCCGAGGCCGTGCAATGCTTAAAAGATTTAAAGAAAGCTGATATCGATGAAGTGAAGTCTTTAGGTCGACCGCCAGTAAATGTTGTGCGTACGCTGACTGCTTGCTGTATTATGTTTGACATTAAACCAGATTTAGTAAATGATCCTGATAATCCGGGTAAAAAGATTAAAGATTATTTCAAAGCTGCACAAAAGAATTTATTACAAAATGCGAATAAATTAATGGAAGATATGACAAATTATGATAAAGACAATATTCCAGCTCATATTATTACACAAATTGAGCCTTTCTACAACGATCCAAATTTTACACCAGAGATTATCGAGAAAGCATCAAAGGCTTGCAAAGCAATGTGCATGTGGGCGCGTGCTATGTACAAATACCATCAAGTGACTTTAATTGTGGAACCAAAGAAGAAACTTCTTGCCGAAGCACAAAGTTCTCTTGATGCTACGATGCAAGTATTACAGAGAGCACAGGCAACCTTAAAAGCTGCAGAGGATCGTATTGCTCAATTAGAGGCATCTTTCAAAGAAGCTAATGACAAGAAAGAGCAGTTAGTATTCGATGTGGAGCAATGTCGTGCTCGATTAGATCGTGCGGTGAAGCTGATGGGTGGCTTAGGTGGTGAAAGAACTCGTTGGACAAAGTCTTGCGCTGATTTAAATGCTGCTTATAATAATTTAATCGGTGATGCTTTAGTTTCCGCTGGTGCTATTGCTTACCTTGGTGTATTTACTCCAGACTTCCGCGCATCTATCGTGAAATCGTGGCAGGTCAAATTAAAGGAATTAGACATTCCACACACTGGAGGTTGCAATTTAAGAAGCACTTTAGCTGATCCGGTTGCCATTCGTCAGTGGACCATTTGTGGCTTGCCACAAGATTCACATTCAGTTGAAAACGGTATAATTATGTCAAAAGGTCGTCGATACCCGTTATTAATCGATCCACAAGGTCAAGCGAACCGCTATATCAAAAATATGGGAAAAGATACTTCTATTTGTCCGAATGACATCGATGTTGTGAAATTAAGCGACAAGAATTTCCTCCGCACTTTGGAAAATGGTGTGAGATTTGGTCGTTGGGTTTTACTCGAGAATATTCAAGAAACTCTTGATGCCGCCCTTGAACCACTTTTATTACAACAAAAGTTCAAGCAAGGTGGAACAGAGATGATTAAAATTGGTGATTCAACCATCCCATGGAACGATCAATTCCGATTCTTTATGACAACAAAATTAACAAATCCTCATTATCCACCAGAAGTATGTGTCAAAGTTTCTTTAATTAACTTTGCCATTACTTTCTCTGGTTTAGAAGATCAATTATTAGGTGTTGTTGTTGTAGAAGAATTACCAGAAATGGAAGAAAAGAAAAATTCATTAGTCATATCTAATGCTCGAATGAGAAAAGAATTACAAGAATTAGAAGATCAAATCTTATTTATGTTATCAAATTCAACTGGTAATATATTAGATGATCATAAATTAATTGAAACCTTAGCAACAAGTAAAGTTAAATCACAAGAAATTACAGTAAAGGTCCAAGAAGCAGAGATTACCGAACAACAGATTGATGAAACACGTAATAAATATCGTCCTGTAGCATATCGTGGTTCAATCTTATATTTCTGTATAGCTGATTTAATGTCGATTGATCCAATGTATCAATATTCATTACAATGGTTTAGGAATTTATTTATTCAAGCAATACGTCTTGCAATGCCTGCTGATGAAATTATTCAAAGAATTGAAAATTTAAATAATTTTTTCACTTATTATGTTTATACAAACATTTGTCGTTCATTATTTGAAAGACATAAATTATTATTTTCATTTTTATTAACAATACGTATATTACAAGGGAATCATCAAATTGATTCAAATGAATGGATGTTTTTAATCTCTGGTAAATGTATATCGTCAGAAAATTTAACCAATCCTGCACCTGATTGGTTAGATGGACGTATGTGGTCAGAATTTTGTGCATTATCAACATTACCTGCATTTCATTCACTAGTTATGGATATTAAATTATCTATTAATGAATGGCGTACCATCTATGATACATTAGATCCTCATACTGCTACTTTACCTGGTAAATGGCATCATAAATTAAATTCATTCCAAAAATTATGTATATTACGTTGTATCCGTGCGGATAAAGTACCTGATGGTGTATTAAATTATGTTATTGAACAATTAGGACAACAATTTGTTGAACCACCACCATTTGATTTAATGGCTTGTTTTAAAGATTCTAATGTTTTATCACCATTAATCTTTGTTTTATCAAAAGGTTCTGATCCAACAAAATCCTTTAGTGAATTTGCAACAAAGATGAAAATGGATCGTAAGGTGAAAATGTTATCATTAGGTCAAGGACAAGGTCCAAAAGCAGTGAAAATGATTGAAGAAGCAACCCAAAAAGGTTTTTGGGTATTATTACAAAATTGTCATTTATATATATCATGGTTAATTGAATTAGAAAGAATATGTGAAAGTTTTTCAGCTGATTCTATTCATAAAGATTTCCGATTATGGTTAACATCAATGCCATGTAAAGAATTCCCATCCTCTGTATTACAATCATCAGTAAAGATGACAAATGAACCACCAAAAGGATTAAAAGCAAATTTACGTAATGCTTATTATAAATTAAATAATGATACATTAAATATTACATCTAAACCTGATGAATATAAGAAATTATTATTTGGTTTATCTTTTTTCCATGCTGTTGTACAAGAAAGACGTATCTTTGGTCCATTAGGATGGAATATCCCATATGAATTTAATGATACTGATTTAGATATCTCCAAAGGACAATTAGCATTATTCTTAGATCAATATGAAGATATCCCATGGAAAGTATTAAATTTCTTAACTTCTTATATTAACTATGGTGGACGTGTTACTGATTATATTGATTTAAGAACAATTGATGTGATTATGAAATCATTTTATAATCCAAATTTATTAACATCAAATTATTATTTTGATAAAGAAGGTGTTTTCTATTCATTAGACTTTGATCATGAAAATCCACATCAATCTTATATTAATTATATTGAAACATTACCATTAGTTGCATCACCTGGTGTCTTTGGTATGCATGAAAATGCAAAAATTGCATCAGCAAATGCTGAAACCTTTAATATGTTTGAAATATGTTTATCTTTACAAGGTGCTGGTGGTGGAGGTGGTTCTAGTGATAATGAACGTGAAAAATTTATTGAAACATCAGCAAATGATATTAATAAGAAAATACAATTACGTGGACAATTTGATATTGAAGCAATTAGTTTATTATATCCTGTCGTCTATGAAGAATCAATGAATACTGTATTATTACAAGAATGTATACGATATAATAAATTAATTGATATGATGGAAAAGACATTACCAGAATTATTAAAAGCATTAAAAGGATTAGTTGTGATGTCATCTGATTTAGAATCAATCTCAAATAGTATTGCGATTAATCAAGTACCTAAACTATGGGCAAGTGTTGCTTATCCATCCATGAAACCATTATCAGCATGGGTAGATGATTTAATGGATCGTTTACAGTTTATTTCAAATTGGATTGATTTTAATACACCATCAGTCTTTTGGATTAGTGGATTTTATTTCCCACAAGCATTTTTAACTGGTTCATTACAGAATTATGCAAGAAAACATCAATATCCTATTGATACAGTCAATTTTAATTTTATTATTAGGAAAGAAGAATGGACAGAATTAAAGACAAAACCAGAAGATGGTGTTTATATACGTGGTTTATTTATGGAAGGTGCAAGATGGGATAATTCTATTGAATCCATTAATGATTCTTTACCAAAACAATTATATACTGAATTACCTGTATTACATTTATCACCACAACAGAATCGTCCTGAACCAACATCAAATATTTATCGTTGTCCCGTCTATAAAATTTTATCTAGACGTGGAACATTATCAACAACGGGTCATTCAACAAATTTTATTATGTGGATTGAAATACCATCGAAACGAACTAATATTATGAATAATGAAGGAAAAGCAGATCAAGAAGAATGGATTCGTGCAGGTGTTGCAGCATTTACATCATTATTATATTAAAATGAAATGCCATTTGAATGAGGATTGTTATATTCGTTTCATTTGCTTTGATTGCTATTTTGTCTGTTTTTCATTGCTAATCTCTTGTTGTTGCTTTGTCTTATTATGAATAGAAGCATAATACTTCGAAAGTTGTGCATAGTAATCATAATATAAACTATACTGCATGGATCGATAACGCAAACAATAACATTGAAACTCTTTCGAAACAG
>VFQN01002368.1_pt1 | contig 29329 bp, 42 predicted proteins | sample 3512371 | NCBI WGS metagenome assembly VFQN01 (sample SAMN10412370, study PRJNA504923) | tailings metagenome | isolation source: Replicate 2 from Balatoc abandoned mine | place: Philippines: Itogon, Benguet | collected 2017-08-28
TAGTCACAAAAGTGTCAGAACGTGAACACTATAGGCGTGGCAGGGGCACGCCAACAGGTGTTGACCAGAAGGAACGGACTTGATCAAGTTACGCTGCCCTGCCTCGTCTGCCTCTCCTGGAGTCAAAGGGGGGTTGGTGCACAAGGTGTCTGCTGGGCGACTGGGGCCACAAAGTCGTGGCGGAGGGCCCACAAGGTTTGGGCACCAGGGCAGGGGCATACAAGGCGCCGTACGCAAGGGAGACTTCCTTACAACGTCCGTGTCTTGAGCCAACGTTTCGCTTTTGAACATAACACTACCGTAAAATCTTAGCCTTGTAGTATGTAGTGGCATAGCTGTGTCACACCCCGTTGGGCCTCCCGCTTTCACCTGTTGCCTTATCAACACCTCTTGGTCGCCCAGGAAGCATACGAGGAGCTGTTGAGTACGTTTAGTAGCCTGTTATGTTAGGCCTTGGGCACCGTGTGTCCTTGGCAACTTTGATTGCTTTGTGCGCCCTCAGTTTTGCCCAGGCTGGCGAAGCCGTAGAACCCCTTGACGATGGGACATCAACAGTAGTTAATCAGGCGCGTATCGCTCTGTCAGCGACAGCTGCCCGGACTGTGCTGGTCCTGGGCTCGGCGGGCCTTGTTGGGACGGCCCTCACGAAGGAGCTCCAGAGCCATGGCTACACGGTCTTGGAAGTAAAGAGCCGCCTGGATATTGATTTAAGGTCCAAAGGCTCTCTAGATGTCTTCAACAATCAGACGATAGGCTTCTGCTTCTTCCTTGCGAGCGAATGGGGCAGTCCCAAACGCCCAGCAACAGGTGGGGCGTTGGGCGTGGGAAAATGTGCAGCAGAACCGCTCCCCCAAGACACGAGGGAACGGGTGCATTGGGGGGATCAATATATTGCGCCGCTGCAAGACAATTTCCGTTGGCTAGTAGATACTGCACGTTCCTAACCCCAGGCCCTCCAGGCAGCACCATGCCTGGAGTACATAGTTGGCCAGGGACGAGAAGTACATCGGCATGATATGTTTACCCAACCACGAGCATGATGCATGTTGCCGGTATGCTACGGCATCCGGTACGCTGTGACATGGCTGTGACCGCGCACGCTTCACGCCGTACTGACCATGTGGCATCACGGTACGCTTGTCCTGCAGACGGCGCCCACGACACCATCTGGCACTACAACGCGTTGATGTACGACAACGTCCTGCCGTACCTCCAGCAGCGCTCCATCCCGTACATCTTCACCTCCAGCCACCTTGCCGCACGGAACAGCACCCGGCTTGGGAAGGCCAAGAGGCTAGGCGAGGAGCTGGTGGCCAAGTCGGGTGTGGGCAAGTCGGTGCGCCTGTACGACGTGTTCGGGCCGGAGCGCATCAGCTCCAACTCACACGTGCTCACCGACTGGCTCTACAGCTGCGTGCGGCGCGGGGCGGCGACCGTTGCTGCCAACGCCCATGAGCAGCGGCAGCTAGCCCACGCCGAGGACGTGTCCCACGCGCTTATGACGGCGATGATGGACTTTGCAAAGCTGCCGCAGCTGACGGCGGCCGACTCTGGCCAGTGGATCTCCATGCACGACCTCGCAGCCGCCATCAACACCCTGGTACCGTGCAAGGTGCGCTTCTCAGGCGCCGGCGGCCGCCGCGCAACCGCGAGCGGCCAGCCCGCTGACACCTTGCGTGTGGCTACCAACCTGCCAGCCCGGCTGACGGAGATGGTGGAGCACGTGCGCAGCTTCGCACGCGAGGCGTACACATGGCAGTCCCGCCGCCCCTACCTCAGCATCATCTTCGCCACCTCGAACGACGAATACACCCCGAGCGCAAACGGCGAGGGGGTGCGGTCGCGCATTCAGCGCTTCATGCAGAGCGTGGTCCAGACGGCGGAGGCGGTGAACCTGGACTACGAATTCATCGCCATGCAGTACCACCCCATACTGACGACGGACTACGCCGACAGGGACCAGTACAAGGCCGGCCAGACGGACTTGGACCTGCCGCTGCAGCAGCTGTTTCCCTGGACGTCTCGCCACTCGTTCGGGCGGCTGCGGATGATCACCGTCACCCCTGAGCACTACAGATGGCCCAAGGACAAGAAGTACTTTGCCGAGTTTTTGTGCAAGAACGCTGCAGCTTTGCGGGCTCGCGGTGAGGGCGCTGTGTGCCTTCCAGAAGCGCGCCGGCGTCACCGCACCTGTGCTGGGGTGTGGCGTTACCGGCATAGTGATTTGCGTGGGCCGCTAAGCCGCCACCCTCACGGACATTGCTACATGCGACAAGGCGTTGGCTATTAGCCGCGTAACTTGGCAGGCCTGCACCGCGCGAGCGTCCCCTCCAGTCCACCAGGGCATTCGGCATATCGCTTGCTGAAGTGCACGTGCCCTGTCCGAGGAAATGCGGCTTTCCCCAGTCTAAGCTTTTGCCGTGTGCTTGCACGGCGTCCGGTTTGCATGACCCTCGACGCTGTTCCCGACCGTGTGTGCCGATGCAGGCCAGTTCCTGCTCTTCACCAACCCCGACGAGATCTATCCGCATGGCCTCTTTGGCCAGCTTGCAAAGCAGCAGCTGCAGCGCGGCGGTCTCATGTACAGGTGCGGCTTGGGAGCGAGGGGAAGGGGAATTACCGCTGCGAGGCAAAGTGGCGAACGGACTTAAGTCAGTCTGCCGTAGGAGGGGGGTGGAGGGCGCAAACAAGGCGAGGCGCGCAGCAAGCTGGCTGCAGAGCGAGAGCTCGCAGTTTCCACTGCCGCTGACCTGTCGCTGGCTGCCGGTGTCCTGCAGGGCTGGCCTGTTCATGCGCTTCCAGCTGGACCCCAGCAGGGGCATGCTGCAGCAGTGCGGGCGGGTTGCTGAGACAGGCAACATGTGCTACATTGCCAAGCTGTGGTGCCCTGCCGGCGTGGAGAACCGCACGGACGTGCACGACAACATGTTGGGGGTAAGTGCCTGGGGCGCAAAGGGACGTGGGAAGGAACATGCCTAGGGAAGGAACTCCCTAGCCCGTAGAGGTGCGGGACCTCCGGCCCGCACTGCTCACGTAGTGGTACTGCTACGGTAACCATTTGCCTTGTGGTGCAGTGTCTGCCTGTGTCGGTGGCGGTGCAGAGCTCGGATGCCAGTGGGCGTTGTCAGGCGGGCAATTAACATGCATAACGCTGGCGTGTGGGATCGTGCATTGCTGCTGACGGTACCCCTCCCTACCAGTGACAGCTGGTGTGCTGGCACTCCCCGCACGCGCATTCCCCTGCAGGACTTCTCGGTGTGGTGGCGCGAGGACTTCCTGAGGACCGGCGGCTATCTCGTAGTGACGCAAAACTACCACATCGAGACGGCGCACTGGCGGTTTGTCAGCTCGCAGTTCGGGCTGCAGGACCGCCGGATGGACGCCTTCACGTGCCACCAGGACCACACGCGCCGCAAGCGGCCGTGGGGCGAGCTACCGGGCCGGGGCGTGGAGCAGCTGTACGCCAAGGCCTTTGAGGCGGACCCCACGCACCGGCCCAACGGCCTGCCGGGCGTGCAGCTGCCGGAAGCTGCCATGCACGACATCCTGGAGGCCGGCTACAACCCCGAGACCCCCTTCGTCAGCTACAGCCACGACGCGCTGTTCCACATGTGGCCGCTGTACCGCGGCCCGCTGCAGCCCGACTACGTTGCCGACTTCCTGGGCATCCGCACCAACCACACCTTTGACTGCAAGGACTTTGACCGGACCCGCTTCCTGCAGCTCGCCCGCCGCATCGCATGCGACCGCCACGACGAGTTTGTGCGTCGGCGCATGGCTGGCATGGCCATGCTGGGGGACCTGCCCGTGATGGACGGGGAGTACTTCGGGTGGCTGTCGGTGCTGAGGGCCGCTGCGGCGGCTGCGCGCAGCCGCCAGCCGACGAATCCGTTTGTGGTGGTTGACCTCGGTGCACGGTACGGCACGTGGGCCGTGCGCGGGGGCGCGGCGATGCGGCGCCGGCAGCCCACGCGTCGCGTGCAGCTGCTGGGTGTGGAGCCGGACCCAACGTCCTTTGAGTGGATGAGGCAGCACGTGGCCATGAACGGGCTGTCTGAGGGGGCAACGCTGGTGCGGGGCGTGGTGGGACCGGAGTCGGTGGCAGGTGTGGAGGTGGGGACGTGGGAGAAGGCCAGCCCTAGGAAGGTCGTTGTCCCGCAGTACACTGTATCAGAGCTGCTTGAGGGCGTCATGGTTGTTGACATCATCCATTGCGACATCCAAGGCGCTGAGGACGTGTTCCTGCGGAATGACACGCTGGATTTGGTGGATGCACGTGTGAAGGCAGTGCATTTTACCACGCACAGTGAGGAGCTGCACACCCGCCTCAAGGCGGCGTTGGAGTCCCGTGGATGGCGCATAGTGCACAACATGCTTGGCAGCTACGGCAAGGACCCAGGGCGCATGAGCGAGACGCCGTTCGGGCCCGTCCGGCTACGGGAGGGTGGCGTTCTGGCCGCTGAGAACCGGCGGTTCTTCCACGCCCCACTTGTTGGCCTGGTAGGTGGTTGAGGTTGGGGCGTTGCGTTGCGCATGGGTACGGTGCGAAGGTTTTGGGTGTGTGGATTTTCATGATGCGTGAGAGTTGGAGGAGGGCCAAGTACTTACACGGTTGTGGTAATGATGCACTGGCGATGGCCGTGGAGGTGGTGTGTCGCACTCCAGCCTTCGGGTGGGTTGCTGGCAGTGACTGTCCAGGGCACGTGGCCTTGCATCCAACCCCACGGCCAAGAGCGCTGGCACGCCTGCGAATGGAAGCCTGAGGCCATAAGCAACGCTTAAACTCGGAGAAAAGCACTGTATGTAGTGTGCTCGTGCTGTACCGTGTACCGTACTGAAGTGCGTGTGTTCGTTGGAGCGTTGACATCTTGGTTGACCATCGTAAGCATGACCAGCAGTGTCCATGTCGTGACGTCGGAGCTGGGTTACCTCGGATTGGGAGCATTTTAGCCAAGTTGTGCGTGTTGTGTCTCTCTTGTGCTTGCGGCGGGCCCGAAGCCCAGTTTATGCCACATGCCGCGTGCGGTGCATTTGGGAGCAGGAGCGGAGCTTTTGCGTTGGGGCCTCCTGACGATGAGTGACGGGGGGAAACCGCAGAGCGGCAAAGGAATAGTGACGGGGGGAAGTGCCGGTATGAGCGGCGGCTGCACACACTATGCATGGCCTGCAGTGTGTTGAACGCATACGTACCGGGCGTATTATGCCAATGCCTGTCACTTGCGTGTGGATCAGATGACAGAAGCTGGCTCGCAGTGACGCGGTGAGCGCTGCAGCTTCCTGGTCCAGAATGCTGTGCGCATGTGCACTTGACCAGACGTGTTAGGTATCGTGCAACTCTATGCATAATTTTTCCAATTGCAGTGCCGAATCTGAGCCAATGCTCCACTGCACGCTGTGCAATGCAGCACGTTTTCTACTTGATGAGTAGTACGGGTAACGGAGGGGTCTTGGTGACAGGGAGTGCTATGCTGCGCCTGGGCGACGGCCAACGGGCTGTGCAGGCCAACTGGCCAAGTGCCTTGCCATCGTACATGCGTAGCTGTGGCCAGGTCTTTGCTGGTTACTGCACCGTGCATGCTACGGGCTTGTTTCGTGTTGGGTGGCACCGGCGGTTCAGGGTGATGAGGTGATGCAACCAAGCCAGGCCTCGCTTGGCAGCTGCCACCTTGCACAACGCGCAGACGGGACGCGCAAGCGCAATGGAGGTCCGATGTGCGAGCCAGGGGAGGTGGCGGTGCGAGCCGTGTGCAGCGATCTGATGTGGATTCAGTCCAGTCAAGTACGCCTTGCAGTGTGTCGTGTGGGAAAGGCGCACTGAGCGTGGCCAGGCACCATCCTGCACGCCTGCAATAGGAGGGCGGGCCCTAATTCTCGCAGTACGGCTGAACCCTGCAGTTAGACCACTCAAAAGAGGCCTCTCCTAGGAGGGCTGGCGGTGTCACTGCCTCGAGGGCGTATGGTACTGCGGGCCACCGTTGGACCCGGACGCAGCCTTAGACACACTCTCAGCCCAGCACGGCAGCCCTAATGCATGTCATGTACGTTCAACGATTAGGTTCGTAAATTGAGCTGCACGAGGGACCGGATGACCGTGTCGACTGCCGTGTTAGTAAGATGTTGTGGACCCAGGCCCAGGCCCAGGCCCAGGCACGGCCGTGTCGCACGCGTCACACAACGCACAGACAGCTCCAGCATACGGTATAAGTTCCAATCCAGTGGGACGCCAGGGATTGCTCGCGCAATCCGCACACTCCACTCACGTACTAGGCAGGGCCCATCCTGGCCCATCCTTGGGCCCATCCTGGCGCATCCAAGGGAGCTCCCCTGGGCCCATCTGACCCCAAGGGCTGCTGAGGGCCAAAGCCCTGCACAGCTCCCTTCCACCGCCTTGCACGACAGTTGCACCAACAAAAGTCAGTGTGTTATGGTTGTACTATGTCAGTGGTGCAATCGCTTCCAAGGAGGCAACGGCAGTTCGCGCAGGCAGGTGCAGGTTGTTGCAGGGCCAGCTGGCTGCGCCGATCCGCCGAATGACCGCCGACGAGCGCGCCCAAATGCAGGCAGCGGTGCGCTGCACTAGGGGCCAAACATGATATTTCTTGTTCTTAGCCCGCAATCGTCGACAATGAAAGCCATGTACCTTCGCTGGATTTGAATGACTCACAACCTGTCAGGCTCACACAACTGCGTGGCTACTCGGCAACAAAGGGGCGCTGTATGTAATCAAACACTTGTCATTACCACAGCACAAGGCTAACTTCTCCAAGGCTAACTTTCGTTGAGACAGTGGGCCAACCGGGCCTGCCGAAGCGTCCCTCGGGGCTGGCGCTCTTCCGTGTCAACTTGAGACAATGTGGAGCTGCGGTGAAAATCAAAGGACTTGTCGACATGCTTTAGCAGATTGCCAAGCCTCCCCGCAGCCGTCCTGGTATGGCTGCGAGGCTCCTCCTTCACCCAAGGGGCAGAAGCGGCCCTCGCCAGGGGCTGGTCCGAAAGCCGCGCTGGCCGCGTGCCGCTGGAGTCTAGGGCACTGGCAGAAGCATGGCGTGTGGTTGCGGTCGCCCGTGTTTCTGTCTGCGGCTGGCTGCTGCTGGATGCTATTGCTGCTCCTGTGGGCGTGGGCGCACACTGGCCGACGAGGGTGGACCGAGGCCGCGTGCAACCCGCCTGGCCGGGCACCCGTCATCACAGACATCAAAGTCATCCACTCGTACTGGAGCCCCGAGAGGAAGCACCTTGCGCCAGACTTGTGCGAGTTCTTCAGCAAGCAGAGCAACTACCTGTCCCAGGTGCCGTGCATGGCGTTTCCGGGTTACCATGCGACCAATGCGACGGACGAGCAGGTGGGGTGGTTAAACTCCACAGCGCCAGCACCTGAGCTCCACACGTCCATGAAGACTACGGATCACATTACTTGCGGCTTGCAGACACGCGTGCACACATCAACGGCGTACGGCCCGCGCAGCTGAGCTCACTGTTGCTACTGCACACGCCTCCCACACCACCGTCGCAGTTGGCGTGTGTTAGCCGCATGCCGCTTGCGCCGCCCTCCACTAATGCCTGCTCGACAGTTTGCTAGTTTGCCCCCGCAACTGCATACACCACCGCTACAGCGCATCCATGCACCTGCCTGGCCGCTACCCATGCCTGATAGCGCCCTCCCTGCCGCCTACCAGGCCAGCTTACCCCACCTACAAGCTGAGCAGCATGTCCCCATGCCACACTCCTCGCTCCGCAGATCCTGCAGCTGATAGAGGACCGCATCGTTGCCCCGGAGACCCACCAGCACCCCCAGCGCTGGTTCACGCGGCTGCTGCACGCTACGGGTCTGGCCAAGAGCATACCGCTCTTCCACCCTGTGACGGAGAGCATCTACCACAAGTCGTACCTCGGCACGGCCGCCAGTCACGCGCTGGCGATCAACAACTGGACCATGGAGCTGATGCAGCTGCCGCCGGCCGAGCGGCAGGGGCGCAACTTGCTACTGTTTGAGGTAAGCTAATTCACAAGGTGTTTCAACCAATGCTGTGTGCGGTGACCAGTTGATACGCGTACGCGTGCGTGCTCTGCCTGCTGCGCGCCGCCAGTAACTGACTTCGCTCCAACACGACGGCTACACGGCTTCCCGTTTTACGCGCGCCACGCAGGGCTTACGGCACGTATACCGTAGTCCCTTCACCCTGTTACGCTTTTGCTTAGACCGGCCAGTCCTCACCCCGTCGCACCTCCGCAGGACGACGCACTCGTAAGCAACGAGGTCGCCCAGCAGCTGCTCGACACGCTTCCCCTGCTGGACCGCTGTTTTGACGTCTTCTCACTAGACAGCAAGGAGAACTACTGCAACATGCCCCTGGCGCTTCGCTCTCTGGGCTCCTGGCTGGTGCCCAGCTCCTGGGGCCGCCCGCTGCCGCCCCGACCCAACCGCTCACGCGTCGCGCACAGCCGCAACACGGGCATCGTACTGTCGCACAAGGGGGCGCTGGGGTTACGCAGCGGCTTCCCCGTAACGCACGAGATTGACATTTGGTTCCGGAACGTGATGACGGACGGGTTGGTCAACATATACGTCGCCTGCCCGAGGATACTGGACCCCTTTGGGCTGCCCACTGTGGTGTGAGCAGGCAGGCGAGAGGCAGGATGAGGCTGCCTGAGGGCGTGGGGGAATGCGCAGGAAGCGCGAGGCAGTAATGCTTGACGCAGGGCCGATGGCGCGGCGGATGTGCTCGCCCTCGCCGCAGTGGCGGGTAATTATGTGAGGGACTGCGCTGTGGTGGGTTTCTTTGGGTGCACCTGAACTCAACCTGAATGCGGAGCGGGTACCATGGGAGGTATGTGCGGGATGTGGGTCATAGCACGTGGGGGAAATGCCACGGCCTTGCTCTGTGGCCGTGGGTATGTGGGTGTGGCTTGTAATGGCATGGCGCTTATGTCAGGAGCGAGGTGTGTCATTGCATTATGGTGCTGTCAGTTTCAACGTGTGGCTATGCGCCTCAAACGGTGGGATTCCCTTGGATGGCAGGGCACGTGGCATTTGGCACAGCACGGAGCCACCAGGTACAGATGCCTGGGGTGCGTCGCGTATGCTATGCGTGGGGTGTGTTTGTGTGCGATACTGGTTTACACTGCTACACCGCTCCGCAGAGCCGGCTCACAGCACGGAGGCCCGCAGAAGTCCTCAGGGCGCGAGAACGGCCAACGTGTGTGGGTGTTGGCACCAAAGCAACGGGTGTCTCATTTGTTGGCGGTCACGATGGCCGATCCCAGGTCGACATCGCTGTGTGCATGCACGCGCGTAGCCCTCGCCTTGGGTGCAAGCAGGCGTTGTGCCGCTGCGCAAGCACGTCCACATGACGGTGACCAGCCCCTGATGTGTGCGCGAGTGGGCGGACCCGTGGGGCCACGGCCTCTCACGTTCAGGTCTGGCTCGTGCGTGCGTGACAATCGCTGCACAAGCCCGCGTAATGAACAGGGATACCCAAGTTGATACCGTACCTATGCTTGACGCAGCTGCTTTGGGGTGGGTATGCGTACTATGCATGTGATGTTGCTTTGACGGTCGAGAACGTTGTTGCCGGAGTTGTCGGCAGAGGGTAGTACACTTGCAGTTAGTTGGGCCGGGTAGGCGTGTTGGAGTCTGGGCCGACTAAGGCCATGGGTGCTCATGTTCGAACTGGTGGGTCCACCTGTGAGGATAATGCCGGAATGGGATGGGTCGTAATACACGTTCGTACACGATGGCGTGAAGGGAGCATCTGTCCCGGAAGGGGCACTAGATGTGGTGCTAGGCTGCGTCGTGCTTCATGTGCGTAGTGGCTTACAGGTACCAGTGAAGCATTGCTGAAGGGCCGTAGCCCGTGGTTGTCAGGACTCCTCAGGCGCGCACGCATGCTTGCATGAAGCCGGAGGGGAGCTTGCTTTGCACACAGGTTGTTGCTTGCGTGTTTGGTCTGGGTGCTGGGCACTGTGGCTGCGGGCTGGGCTGCGGCAGACGAACGGGCCCACAGGGTCCCCTGGCTGTGCCGGTCGCTGGCCAAGTACGGTGCGGCGTAGCACGGCAGGCCCTCAGGCAGGGCTGCTGACTATGCCGTTTTTTTCTGTGGGAAGGTGTAGGGTGCATAGGGGTCGGCGGTGGGCGACACAGCAAGGCAATGGCGAGAATGGGGCTGAATTAGTTGCCATGCTGCCAGCTTGCGGCGGCGGCGGCCTTGCAGTCGAGGAATGCAACCTTGGTGGTGGTGTAACCGTGCAATGCCGCTGCAGCGTGTGGCGCGACTTAACACACGGGTGGGTTTGGGGTTTTTTCATAAGTCTTCATGGCAGCTGGTGGCATCGGCAACAGCAAGGGGTGCCAAGGGACCGGGAGGCAGTGCTGCTGATGGTGGGTTACGTAGCAGGTGGTGGAGGGGGTGAGGGGCGGCGCCGGTGTGCTGCATAGGCATCAATCAGTACGGGCCCGGGCAAGCAGGCAGGCCTGGGCAGGCTGAAGGAGCAAAGCCCCTTAGCCCACACCCCACATGCTTGCAATGGGACTCCCATAGAGAGCATGGGGTCGCACCAGCAGGGGCCCGCCAACAGCACGTCAGAACCCAGAATTTGACTGGCAGTGTGCCTTGGGTACTCCGGTGAAGTTCCCTGGGCGCGCCCTCGGCCTAGCCCCAAGCAATGCCAAGCTCACAACGGGACAAGGGTAGTACTCGCCGTGCGAGCGCTTGGAGGATCCCATCCAGATTTGAAGGGCGTTTTGATCGTCCCACAAGCAACTACCCAACCAGCAGTAGCACGTCAGGCCAGCGGGTCGCACAAACGGGATCATGCATGGATGGCAACAACTTGCAACATGCTGCAACGCTGGAAAGGGAGCGAGGGGCTGCGCTGGGCCGCGGGTGCCGCAGTGCCGCCAGCCAGCGCGGATGGGCTTGCCGGTACGCACTGCAAGGGCCAGCAAGACCATGTCCCCATCAGTTTCCATCAGCCAGGAATCTACGCTCCTTCAGGCGCCGGAATGGTTGAGGAGAGGAGCAAGACTCTGGTGGCTGCAGGGTCACAAGCTGTGGCTAATGGGCTGGGTTTGTATGATGAAATGATAGGAGAATCTCTCAACCTGCATGGGGTTCACGGAACCTGGGGTTCATGCTGGTCTATGGCAGGTCGCCACAGAGAGAACAGCAAATCGCTGACACCAACTTGGACAAGGTAAACCCTGGATGCCAGAGAGGCCTTTCATTCATGTCCCCGCTCTCGTTTTGAGCAGCCCCGGGAGCGCTGTAGACAACCAGCACCCGGTGGGTGTGGTACGGCACCCCGACCGGAAGGGGTCCCCTGTGCACAAACCAAACCGAACCAGACAAACTGGGGGACCACGGGGGCAGACGGGGGAGCGGGGGACCATGCGCACCAGATGCGCACGCGGATGCACGCAGGCACGTGTGGGCTGCTTTCCGCTGTGTGGGCCCGAAAGGGGCAGGCACGCAGGATTGTAAAGTCATCCAGCATTCGTGCCAAAGCACTGGTTGCGTTTGCTGGCCAGAAGTGCGGGAAGGGTGTGCCCGTGGCCTCGTGGTTGTGCGCCGGTGCGTCGTGCGCTGGTAACCGGGGACATAACCGACGTGCCGGGCAAATGCTAAGCCACACATATCTAATCTAAGTTATACCTCTCAATCAAGGCTGAGTCCTGGTTGAGGCTCGTGTGTCCATCGGCGGAAAACAATTTGGTAGACGACGCTGTGGCCCGATCGTCGCGGAAGGTTGGTTGCAACGAAGGCCAACCCCAACTTAGTCCAGCTGAAAATCGCTTTATAGGATTTTGTTCAGCCCCGCATTGTGGTCGGGGCACTGGGACGCCGCCACTTTGAACTCCGACAGAATGAGGACGCAACTTGCCTCCCAGCGGGCAAATGCTGAGGGCACCTGCCCCGCAGTTCGCCCTAGGGTTCCTGCAGTTGCCCCTGTCGCGCGGCGCTCGGGAGTCTTTCAGCAGGCGCAGTTGGTACCAAGCCACGCCGTGCCTTCGCAGCAGCATTCCTCGGTCCCAGCTGCTCGCCGCACACCGCAGCCCCTGAACGCCGTTCAGCCAGCGGATGCAGCATCAGTCAGTAAGCAATCTCAATCGGACGTTCGCGGGGCTCACTGGCATGTGCATAAGTTCGGCGGTACTTGCATGGCGAACGCGGACCGCATCCGCGCGGCAGCGGAGCTCATGGTCTCTACTGTTGGGCCAGACGCTTCGACCTGCGTGGTTGTCAGTGCCATGGGCAGCCACTCCAGCAGCCCGGTGAAGGTGACCGACCTCATCCTCAACATGATCAAGAAGGCGTCGCGCCAGGACGCTGCCTTCCTGGTCGACCTCGCGGCACTGCAGGAGAAGCATGTGGAGACGGCAAAGCAGCTTCTGGGTCAGACTCCCGAGCTGACCCAGTTCGTGGCTGGCCTCATGGACGATATCACGAACCTGAAGGCTATGCTCCAGGCCATGAGCATTGGTGGGTAAGGGTCATCTGGTCATGGGTGTGTGCTGGAAGCAAAAGGGGCGCAAGGGGTGGCGGCGCTGAGCCTGGGGCCGATGATGTGGATTTTCATGCTGCTCGGGGGTGGAGCCGGTGGTCACCGACGTGCGCGGGCGTGGGGTTGCGGGTGTAGGCGACAGGGCCTATCGTAAGCAACCTGGGGCTTGGTTTGTCCTCCCAGCCACGGGGACACGTCGGCGTTGCACACGTCGTGAAGCGGGACGCCTTCCCCCTGGACGTGACTCCCTTGGCACCACAACGAACCCACCACCTCGGCAGTATCCCGCACGCGCTTTGCTGACCCCGGCTCTGGGTACCCTCCTGACACTCACATCCCCATGCTCCTTGTTGTACCTCCTTGACAAACCCCAGCCGGCATGTCCACGGAGGCCTTCAGCGACTTCGTTGTGGGCCACGGCGAGCTGTGGTCCGGCCGCCTGTTCGCGCTGTGCTGCAAGCAGGTGCGAGGCGGCCGGCGGGGCTGGAGCAGGGGTCACGGCGCTGGGGGCAGGGGCAGGGGCTGGGTGCAGGGGCTGGGGACAGGGGCAGGGGCTGAAAGCGGGGGCAGGGCAGGGGCAGGGGCTGAAAGGGGGGCAGGGGGCAGGGGACAGGGGTAGGCGCTGGGAGCAGGGTCAGGGACAGGGGCTGGAAGCAGGAGCTGAAAGCGGGGGCAGGGCGGGGGCATGCGGCAGGGGCGCGCGCTGGTCAGGCGTCGGTGGTATGCAGCACTGTGAAGGGCGCGCTCCCCATCCCCATAAGTTCCCCGCCCTTTTCCTATCCCGCAGCTGGGCGCGGACGTTGCATTCATGGACACGCGCGACGTGCTGGTGGTGACGCCCACCTCGGACGGCACCAGCGTGGACCTGGAGGAGGTGGCCAGCAACCAGCGCATGGACGCCTGGTTCGGCCTGCACGGCAGACGCAAGGTGGGGCCACTAGCGGCTATATTGGGGTTTTGCGTAAAGGTCAAAGCGAGGGCATGTGCGCCTGGTTCGGCCTGCACGGCAGGCGCAAGGTGGGGCCACGAGCAGCTTGGCAAGGGGGTTGTGTAGGGGTCAGAGCCAGGGCGTGGACGCGCGGTTTGGCTTGCAGGGCAAGGGCAAGGTGGATACGCGGGGTACGCACCGGCAGTGGGGGTGGGCTGGGGTTGGTGTGCGGCTGGGTGGTTGCGGGTTGACGCATGCGTGCACCTGCACGAAACCGCGAAGGCGGTCCTGCGCGCGATTGCCAGTTGGGGTTGGGTACGGCTCGGGCCACGGCGAGCACGCACCTCATGGGGAACGGCAAGGACACGGAATGTGACACCCCAAGCAGCAAGTTTCAAGCAGCGGAGGTGGTGACGCATGCTGGGTACCGGTAGGCCTGGTGCCACTGGAGCAATGGCCGGGCAGGCACGGGCGCAGCAGCTGCTGGAGGGGCGGAGACGCAGTGCAGCCTAGCGCACGCAGCCCCCTTGCCCGGCGCCCATGGACCTTGCCGTGACTGCAGCAGCGGGGCGCCCGGCCGCTGGCGTGCTTTCGTTGCACCCAGGACCCGCACCCACACGCGCACTGTATGCACTGTAGCCATGCGGGGGCGTGAGCGCCAAACCAGCGGCGGTCGTGGCTGCGAAGGCAAGCTGCGGGAGGTCGCGGGATGTGGAGCGGCAGCCCTGGTCCCTGCAGAGGCGAAACGGCACCAGCAGCAGCAGCAGCGCCGGCGGCGGCGGGAGCTGCGGCGTATCTCTCAGCTAGCTGTGACGAGGGACCAGGCGTGTCTCGGGGCGCTTTGACTGGGGCCCATGGACAGACGGGGGGCTGGACGGGGGCAGCGGCCGGCCGATGGGCGCCCCAGGCAGCCGGGCGCCTGGCGGGTCACAGCACCTTCACCATTGGTGGCATGTGGGCCTGCAGCAGCACGCCAGCATGCAGTCGCAGACCAGACCTTGGCCTGGCTTTGGACACGAGCACTGCCATGCCGCAGGCACTAGGACCGCTCCGCCCCTCGGAGCCACCCACGCCCCTTCCCGCACCGCGCTTCTGACCGCGCCCCGCCCCGTGCCCTCGCCGCCCGTGGGCCCACCCCTTCCCCCAGCTGGTTGTTGCCACCGGCTTCATCGCGCGCAGCAAGGAGGGCACCGCCACCACGCTGAAGCGCAACGGCTCCGACTTCAGCGCCACCATCATGGGTGCGCTGCTGCGCTGCTCGCACATCACCATCTGGACGGACGTGGACGGCGTGTACAGCGCAGACCCGCGCAAGGTGGGTCGGCGGGTGCTCGTCCAACGTGCGGAGGACTGGAACAGTGAGGGCGAGGGAGGAAAGCATGGGCGCGCATTGGGCTTCCGGAAATGAAGTGGGCCGAGGGAGGGGCCCGGGCTGTGCTGACCTTGAAGGGTAAGTGTGGGTGTGTTCGGGGGGTCGGCGAGGAGGAAGGCTTGGACACGCAGCGGGCGCTTTGCTGGAGCGGGGCAAGGAGCCTTGGGCGCCGGGATGGCGCTAGTCGCATTGCGACTGGCTTAGGTTCAGCCGATGCACAAGCATGGCCCCGGTGACCCTGGGTCAGGCACGCTAGCGGATTAGAGGGGCTCCTCGCGCGCACAGCGTCCGCACGCTGAGGCAGTGGCTCGTAGGTGTCGCGGCGTGTGCGCCTATCTGGGAGTACCGGGTCACCGACGTATGCGGTGTGAGCCTTGGCGGACCGGGATGGCGCGGGATGGGTAGGGATGGGACCCTAGAGGACGGGGCGGCTCCCGGCTGGCGCGGGCCCGGCACGTGCATGGGAGAGCGGCAGGAGAGCCCACGCTACGGCGTCGGTTGTTGGTTTGGAGACGGAGAGCCGCCGACTGCTACTGTCGTTTTTGCTGCGCAGCCAGCCGGCGAACGTGTCACGCGTCGACGCTTGACGCGCCTTTCCACCGCTGCTTTACACGGGACTAGCTGAGGAGCAAAACGCCGCAATCCCAGCCGCTGCTGCTGGCCAAGTCTCAGGTGTCCTTTCGTCTTAATGCTGTTTTGCCTCGCCGTACCTGCCGTACCTCCCGTACCCAGGTGCCTGAGGCGGTGTGCCTGCCGTCCATGACGTACCACGAGGCGTGGGAGCTGTCGTACTTTGGCGCCAACGTGCTGCACCCGCGCACCACGCTGCCCGCCATGAAGTACCAGATCCCCATCACCATCCGCAACTTCTTCAACCAGCCCTCGCCGGGTGGGTGGCGGGTTGCTGCGTGGGGTAGACGGGGACGGGGACAGGGAGGAAGCCATGGCGGGGCGAGGATGCCGACGGGGGCCCGATGCATCACTCCACACAACGCCGCTGCGCTTGGGTGTCGGCACGGCACCTCATCTCTGAGATATGGGCGGGGCGCGGGGGCCTCGCCTGCGCAACAATGGGGCTCATTGCAGCAGTTCCGGCAGGCACAGACTGGGCCGGAGTTGTCTGGTGAGCTCCCGGGCAGGGGCCTAACTCCGGCTCCATGCGCTCGCTGTCCCCATCCCGCCCCAGGCACCCGCATCTCGGACCTGTCGTCCGACATCGAGGTGTACAAGGGCAAGAACACCATCAAGGGCTTCGCCACCATCGACAACGTCACCCTCATCAACGTCGAGGTGCGTGCAGCGGGGGGGCCACGTGGCAATGGGTCGCGCATGAGAAGGCCCATTCAGAGGGCCGGAGCTGGCGCTACGGCGATGATTGTGTCCAAGTCAACGTGTTGTTCGCGTTCCCCGCTCCGTTCCTCCCCAAGACAAGCCTCAACCGGCTATCCATCCCAACCAACAATCACCCTAACGATCACTCCCTAGGGCACGGGCACGGCCGGCCGTGTCTTGACACCCAGCGCGCCATGCCCAACCGTCCCACGATGTACAGCCCGCCGACCCAAAAGACCCCTTTCTTGGTCGCACCATCCCTCCCACACCCCGGGGTACGGGAATGACCAGTGCGAAACCTCACCCACTGCACCAACACACGCACCCGTACACGTCGTCTTGGTCCTGTCCCTCCCACCCCCCAGGGCACGGGCATGGTGGGCGTGCCCGGTATCGCCAGCCGCATCTTCTCCTCCGTGCGCGACGCGGGCATCAACGTCATCATGATCAGCCAGGCCTCCTCGGAGCAGTCCATCTGCTTCGCGGTCAAGGGGCAGGACGGCAAGGAGGCGCAGCGCGTGCTGAGCGAGAGGTGCGAGCGCGGGGGCGGGGTCGGGGTCGGGGGGTGCAGCGGGTTGGGGTCTATGGGTAGGGGCAGGGGTGGTGAGGAACGGACAGGGTGGGGCAGGGGAGCCGTGCCGGTGAATCAGTATGCGGGGAGAGGGATCAGGGGCAGGGTTTAACGGATGATGCAGGCGAAGCGGGCGGAGGGACCCTGCGGGGGTACTGATGGCAGCAGCAGCAGCAGCAGCAGCAGCAGCATGCAAGGGAGTCCTGGCCAGAACCGTTTGGGACGCAGCGGGAAAGTGAGTGGGCGTGCACTGTACGCGTACATGGCGTGGACACTGGCGCGCACGGTGTGGCAGACGTACCGGTAGTGCGTGTTGCGGAGGACTGCTCAACGTCGGGCCTCTGCGAAGCGCCAGCGGCGGCCCACCGGCTGGCAACTGCCCTTGGCACCACCCCGTTCACACCGAGCGCGCCTGCCGTGTCCACGCCAAGACGCACCACGCGCCCGGTTCTCCTCACCTCGCCGCAGGTTCGCGGACTCGATCTCGGCCGGCCGCGTGTCCGCCATCCAGGTCATTCCCAACTGCTGCGTGCTGGCGGCGGTGGGGCAGGGCATGGTGGCGCGCAAGGGCGTGGCGGCCACCATGATGAGCGCGCTGGCCAAGGCCAACGTCAACATCAAGGCCATCGCGCAGGGCTCCTCGGAGTACAACATCACCGTGCTCATCGACCAGGTGCGAGGGGTGTGTGGCGTGCGGGATGGCGTGCCGGAGCGGCTGCTGTACGGTTGGTGTACAGTAACCGTTGCAGCATGGCCGTGTTCGTTGACCACGTGCTGTAGGAGTGTGGGGTATGGCACGGGCTCATGCATGGCGGGGAAGCGGCTGCCTTACAGCTCTGTTGTGCAACGGCCTGGGATGGGCGTCAAGCGGCGAAGTCCTCACTCCGCAGGGGGTTCCGCAATGGGCGTCAGGCACCGCCCCTGTCCGGTGTTCCCCACCACTTCCTGCTTGCGCCTTGCCGGCTACTAACCTCGCTCCCCACAGGCTGACAGTTTCCGGTTCCGTTACTTTGCGGCTTTGCCGTTACCCCTTCCTGCTGCTCTGTTCCCCAGGTGGACTCTGAGCGCGCCCTCCGCGCCGTGCACTCGCGGTTCTACCTGTCGGACGTGCCCATCGGTGTGGGCATCGTGGGGCCAGGCCTCATCGGCGGCACCCTCGTCAAGCAGGTGTGCGAACCGTGTTAGGGAAACCAGTCAGCCGCGTATCGCAGCTGTGCTGCGGTCGGATAAGGACACTTTCGTCCGCGCGGGTGGTTGCAGAAAGGGCAGGCCAACCAACTGCAGAACCACTCAGCTGGGGCGTAACATCAACGTGACGGGCTGTTTCATCGGAGTGCGCGAGCGTGCACCCAATTTTGTGTTCTACAGTTTCATAACACAGTTATTCTTGTTCCTTATTCGCTTGCAGCTGAGCGAGCAGCGCAAGCAGCTCAAGGAGGAGTTCGGCATCGACCTGCGCGTGCTGGGCATCGCCAGCAGCCAGAAGATGATGCTGAAGGAGACGGGCATCGACCTGGACACGTGGAAGCAGGACTTCGACACCAAGGTGAGGCCGCTGTAGGGCGTGGCTTAACAACCCGATAGCGAGGGCGGGCAGTCCAACATCGTAGCGGTAAGGGCCGAAGGGCGTGTTCAACACCAAGGTGCCCCCAATCAGAGTCGGGAGGCAGGGCTCTGGGCACGGGGGTCAGGCACACCCAGCTGGGCGCTAGGGGGTCGAAACAAGGCTGGGGATACAGCATCGTACAGCTGTTCTCCCGGCGGGGGCCATGTGGGCAGGTGTGGGGCCTTGAGCCTTGGGCCGCAACGCCTGGGATCTACCGACACGCATGCCCGTTACAATGCACGAAACTGTACCCAACGAAACCGGACCGCCTCTCCCCTTCCTCCCGCCGCAGGCCGTCCCCTGCGACCTGGGCAAGTTCGGCGACTTCCTGTCCTCGCACTACATCCCCAACCGCGTCATCGTAGACTGCACAGCCAGCGACGCGCCCGCCTCGCACTACATCGACTGGATGAAGCAGGTGCGGCGCGGCCGCCTGACACGTGTGCAACAAGCGGAAGATAGGGTTTTGCTACTGTATTTGTCGGGGTTGAATGATGATGTGGGTGAAGGGCTTGCATGTGACAGGCCCGCGTGTTGCTTCCCGCTTTGCTGAGGAAACAACATGAGCCGGCCGATGGGCGCTTCGGTCCGTTGACTGCTGCTGCAAGGCCTGGGAGCTGGGACACATACGAGGCGTGCAATCGGTCCCAGCACAACGGCACCTTGGGGTGGGCACACATGCCCGCAGGAGGGCTGGGGCACTTACGCAGCGGGTACAGCCTGGCCGCACCTTGATCTGTTCCCTGTCCCATTTGCCTGCCCTCCTCCCTCCCCAGGGCATCCACATCGTGACGCCCAACAAGAAGCTGGGCAGCGGGCCGCTGGAGCAGTACCAGACCGTGCGCCGCATGCAGCGCGAGGGCTACATCCACTTCTTCTACGAGGTGGGCGCGGGGCAAGGCGAGGGATGAACAGCGAGTTTGCGACCGCCGGGGGGCCAGACGGGTCCCAAGGCTGCTGGTGCTGTTCCAAATAAGCGCTTAGCAGGTTTGGGTTGTCCTTGTACTGCCGGAGATAGTACCGGGGCACGTGCCGCCTTCTTACAGTAACTGAACCTCTAGACGCATCGTCCGCGGTGCACACGGCGCCAGGTGTGCTCCGCGCACATGTGCTGAGCCTTGCAGTCCACTGCTATCACTGAACACCACCGCAGGGCACGGTGGGCGCCGGCCTGCCCGTGATGGGCACGCTGAAGCACCTGCTGGAGACGGGCGACAAGATCATCAAGATCGAGGGCATCCTGTCGGGCACGCTGTCATACATCTTCAACACCTTCGGCGACGGGCGGCCCTTCTCCGAGGTGGTGGCGGACGCCAAGGCCAAGGGCTACACGGAGCCCGACCCGCGGGACGACCTCAACGGCACGGACGTGGCGCGCAAGGTGCGTACGGCAGTGGTGCGGTGGTGGGCCGGGGTCAGGCCTGAATACGGCAGTACCGGTATTGTCGCGTGCAGTGCGATGACGGTGGTGGGACCCAGTTCCCCTTGGTGGGGCGGGGCCAGGCCTGAGTGTGGCAGCGTTGGCGCGCACAGTGAGTACCGTCAGGCGCCACAAGGCCCTCCGTTGGCCCCGCAGCGACGCTTTACGCTGTGCGTGCATCTCTGCTTACCGCTTACCTTACTCATGTGCCCCTTGAACTGATGGCCACGTGGTCTGCATCCTCCGCCGATTGCACCTGTTGCACCCCGCTCCGGCCATTCGCTCACTCGTGCCCTGACAACACACGTACGGCAAAAGTTACCATCCAGCTTACCCACGTCACCATTCCCTCCATCCTCCCTCCCTCCCTCCTCCCATCCGTCCCTGCCCCAGGTGACCATCCTGGCGCGCGAGTGCGGCCTGATGCTGGAGCTGGATCAGATCCCCGTGGAGAGCCTGGTGCCGGGGCCGCTGCGCGCCACGCCCTCCTCTGCCGAGTACATGGCCCGCCTGCCCGAGTTCGACGGCGACATGGACTCCAAGCTGCGGGAGGCGGAGGCCAGCGGGGACTGCCTGCGGTGAGGCTTGCCGGGGGGGAACGGGGCCGTGTGGGGGCAGGCGAGCGGGGTGCGGTTGAGGTGGGCTGAGGCTGTGGGGTACTGGTGCATGTGGGGTGCGAGAGGCCTGCGGTGGGGGCGTGCGGCTGGAGAGAAAGCCTGTTGGGGCAGGGGTACAGACGTAAGGCCATGCAGCAGGGAGTGGGCGGGGTCGGCCCGTGGCGAGGCTGACTGGGAAGGGAATGCCTGCGGAGGGCAGGGGCCAGGGGTTGTGAGTGGGTCGTGGCGAGCGGGGCGAGGTTAAGGTGGGCTGAGGCTGTGGGGTACTGGTGCATGTGGGGTGAGGGAGGCGGCCCGCCTGCGGTGGGGGCGTGCGGTGCGGCTGGAGGATAAGCCTGTTGGGGCAGGGGTACAAACGTGAGGCCATGCAGCAGGAAGGGGGCGGGGTCGGCCTGCAGTGAGGCTGTCTCGGCGGTGAACGCCCACCGTGGGAAGGGGGCAGGGGTTGTGATTTGTGAGTGGGTCAGCCTGGAACTGACGGCACAGGAGATGGTGGGCAGGCCAGCGGTTACAAAGTGCCCGTGGGCACGTGGGGTGCAAAGCGGGTTGGACTGAGGCCGCTTGCTCAGGCTGTGGGCCGGTATGCGCGGTGTGCAACGGTGCCTGTGCCGACGTATTTGCAGGGGCTCCTCTGACTTTTCACCCTTCTTGACCCCACCCCCATGTCCCGCCCCACCACTTTCCGCGCAGGTACGTGGGAGTGGTGGACATGCAGGCGGGCAAGGGCTCAGTGGAGCTGCGCCGCTACCCCAAGAGCCACCCCTTCGCCCAGCTGCAGGTGGGTTCGTGGTGGGGTGGGCTCTGGCCGCTGGCCCTCCCTGCTCTGCCCCTTGCGTCCACACCCTACTTCATTGATTACACCACGAGCTGCAGCTGCTGCTTGCCCATCCTTGCGGCAATTTGCGCTCCGCCCTTTGCGTGCATGCATGCACTCTGCATTCCGTTACCCAGGCTTTGAGCTGGGACGTAGCTCTTTGTGTGTGCCTACTGGTCGTGCTCTGACCCGCCTCCTCTCTCCCCACACGCCTATGCGCACGGCGGCCACCCCCCAGGGCAGCGACAACATCATCTCCTTCACCACCGCCCGCTACTTCAAGCAGCCGCTCATTGTGCGTGGCCCTGGCGCCGGCGCCGACGTGACTGCAGCGGGCGTGTTCTCCGACCTGCTCCGCCTGGCTGCATACCTGGGGGCGCCCTCGTAAGGGGATCTTGCCCCTGGGTTCGTCGCACAGGCACACTACTGCTGTATGTGGTCAATTGGATGGTAGCAAGGTTTTTGTTGCTGGGGCCATTGTCAGTTCGCGGCAGCATGCAAACTGGCGTGGCCAGATTGGGAAGATTCCGCCGTGAGGCCTCGAGAGTCGAGACGCAGCGTGCGTGCAGTTCTCTATGCCCTGCCCTTGCTGCAAGCGTTGACAGCTGGCGTGCCTGGAACGCTCTCGTTACGGCTGGAAAGCAAGGACGACTACGTACGCTGGCGACGTCTAGCCGGTGAAGTGACGCTCTGACTAGGGAGCTGCAGTGGGGGCGTAGACTGCAGCACGGTTGACGCGAGCTCTGGCTGCGAGCAGTTTCCGCGGTGGAGGCCTCGTTGGCCTATGCCGACCGGTGGGCGAGGCATATGCGTAACCTTGGAAGTGACGTCCTGATATACACCTAACCTGGTTTGGGGAGAAGGTATCTGTTGCGGGATGGAGGACCGTGTCAATGTTGGCTGCGGATCCAAATAGGATGCAGGTGCAGGGCGGTAGGTGGCGTGGATACTGCTGGTGCGCCGTAGGTAGCGAGCCGGATCGTAGAGGCCTGGTGCAACGGCTAGAACCAGGGAGGGGCTCCCTTGGCAAAGACTGGCCGTATCCAGCTGTGGCCGCTGGCGTTAGGGGGTAGTTGTCGACTACCGTATGTGTGGTCCTGCTGGTGCTAGATCCTGCGGCACAAGCCAACCGCAGCAAGTTGGGGTGCGTGCAGTCTAGAGCCCAGGGGAGGGGAGTCTCCCCTGCTAGAGCCCTTGATACCACGCCCACAGCTGCTGTAACATTTGGTGACAGTGTTGACGCCAACACAGACTCGCCCTGGGCAGGATATGCACAACGAGGACGCAAGTATCACCAAGCTGAAGATCAACACAAGCAGTCACTGACGGGGTTTTGTTATTGTTCCCTGACACGGTCCTAGCACACAGATCGACCAGGGCACTCTTGCCTGCCACCCCTGCTGCCACCAATGCGGCACCTCCATACAGGAGGCCATCAACGTTGGACACCCTAAGCCTTGCACCCCGCCGGTGACATAGCTGAAAGCGGTCTTGCTGCTGCTGGGGCCCTGGACCCACGCGCTCGTCCGCTACAGCCAAATCATTACCTTCCCGCCTGTCGCCAACTCCAGAACCTTGGGGGCCCTGCTTGGGTGGTGCCCCAAATGCCCGCAAAATCCCTTGCGCCCACATGCTACCACTAACGGTATAATTAGCATGCATGAAAGAGGTTGAAGTAGTGCCCCCCCAAATCCTGCTGAAACCGCACGCGAACGTACTCCCTGCACTACACAGCGCCATCCCGTAGGACTCAGGGGCTACCCCAAGCTCTTGGTTGTAAACTACAACCAGCTGCACGTGGCAGTGTCCTAGACATGTACACACGCATACCATGTCTCTCTAACAGAGGGCGAGGAGAGGAGGCAAAAAAAAGACCACCTGCCTGTGGTGTTTCCGTCAACCTATATATGGACACAACGAGGAACCGGCTTGCAACACGTGCCCGATATCCACACCAGCAAATCAGGCCTTGGCCTTGGCTGTCACAGCATAGTACGAAGGCTAGATCACAATAATATGGCGACAGCACCTGCAGCCCCAGTGTACACTATGAACACTCTAAGACCAGCTTGCTGGCAGATGCGAAACCACGGAGCCCCACATGCCGGCAGTTTGGACCCCATACTGGTAATCGCCGTCACGTGTCCCCGACGGGCACCTCTTGGGTGCCCTCCTGGAGGCCCCGTCGACGGGACAGGGGCTGCTGCTGGCTTGGGACGGCGAGCGCTGCTGAGCCATCGTCTGTTTGGTCGCCGGAGTGCTCTGTAGCGGCAGCAAGCACTGGCTCAGCATCACCTTGCACATGCTGCCCAACGACTGGCTCGTCTGGGATGGGTGTCCAGCAGGGTACCATGGACAGCCAGGGGCGCCACCAATCCGCGCCATTACGTTCTCCTAGCGAGCAATTTGGAAAACAGGCATGTCATTACTCACATATATGCACACGGGTGCACCGCCGCGTCGTCATATGCAGTAGCGCCTTTGACCCCGTTCGGGACTCTGGGTTATTACGCAGGCCTCCAAGCAAGATGATGCGCACAGCCCTCGAGGTCGCCACAGTTCTTGCAATTGCTAAGTGCCCTGGCTTTCGTGTAGTCCCCTGCAGATTAACTAGTTGCACCATGTCAGGTGCTGTCGTGCTGCTAGTATGGTGAGTTGCAGCTTGACGCATGCGGCATGCCGTACTGGTACGTATTGCAGCGCCACATCATGAAAGTTCAGCTCACCTGCACCTTGCCGCTGCGTACCGGTAACATTGCGCTTCTGAGCATCTACGAAAGGGAGTGAAAGCCAGCGTGCGTGTCAACCATATCGCACGCATGTATACAACGCAGGCGGGCGCAGGGCTTCTGGGCAGGGTAAGGCGCTGTCCTCGCCCCCCCCCCAGCGTCAAGACGTTACTGCCGCACAGGTCCCATCTCACCAGCGTTTTGGCCACGTTTGGCAATCCATGGTTCTACTGCATGGCAAAAATGTGCAGAGAACCTGTTGTAAGCACCGCGTTTTGGTTCCACGCTGTCGGGGTCAACTGTCACGTGTCATGTGAGGACAGGCGTGGCTGCACGGAGCCTTTAGTAAGGCCATGGAGCTTACGTCTTGCTAGTCCTTTGAGGATTCCTCGCTGCCACACGTCAAGGAAGGGCAGCGCGTCCACATCAATGTACCTCAGCACAGCCCCTTCACGCTTCGCGTAGATATCAAAACCAACATATTGCAGAGTACCCAATATAGCGTCGGTGTGCCTCTGCGACACCCCACGGACGTATGAAATTTGGTCATATAGGCTGGCCATGGACAGGATTGACAGGAAGGTTTTGTTGCGTTCTGCACTACAAGGACATGACCTGTAATATTTCGCTGCCCAGGCTGTGAATCGAGCGTCAAAGTCAGGCTTTCATGCCGTTGGGTTGTGGGCAGGGTGGCGCATCACGGCATGCACCAGGCATCAGAGGTGGGACACAGGGGTTGGGCCCACGAAAACGACGAAGCTGTGTTGCTGGCACTACTACGCGAAGGACAGTACCTGACAACACACGGTGGGCCCCATCCAAATTTTGTAGCTGAGACACCGTCAATACTTACATACCAGTCGCACACATGCTCCTGATTGTGCGTGCGTGCGTGGCTCGTGTACTTGCCGTGTGCCCCAACTGAGCGGGCGGCTGGGATCTGGGACTGGCCAATTGATGCCGCTGGCATGCTGGTTTCTGTGTCAGCAAAAGATACGCTGCTTGGGGTGCAGTGTCCTCTGTCACCGAAGCGATAAAGGGGAACCCTTTGAGCGGAGGGCTAAAGTTGTCGCAGGGCTAGGGGACTTGAGAGATCACCGAAGCGACACCCTTTAGGGTGAGCGGAGGGCTAAAGTTGTCGCGGGGCTGCAGGGGACTGGGAAGCTAGACCGGAACTGACCGGGATTCCGGTCGAGGCCGGCGCGTGGGTCCCCGAAGCGTTTAACGAAGTTAAACAAGCGGAGGGCTTGTTTCTGATCAGGGGCGAGAGGGACGGGGAAGTGGGGTTTTCGGTACCGGACGAGTCGATGTGCGTGTGTCCGTCCACTTCACTGCAGGTAAGTTAGGGCGCCGCGTCCGCGCCGTACGGCGCTCCCGTCGCGGTCGCGGGTTCGAGTCCGGTCGGAGTCGCCCCGCCTCTTTTGCCGTGCGTGCGTTTGCGTCAGGGTCGCCCGTCTCTTTTGCACCTGTTGCATCGCTTACGTTTGCGTCAGCACGATGTGACCAATAGTGAATGCTGTTGACGTCATCTGTCTGCCCTTCGCTTCCAGATTCGTCACTCAATGTCGATGGTGGGCAGGAAGGAGGGCGTGTTTGGAGGGGGCATACTCATCCCCCATGCCAACATTTCGCACACCCACACCAAACCGCCATCCCCGAGTATATGCTCGCGACCAAGGACGCGTGACTCCGTGTGGGGGAGTTCGGGCTGGCAGGGGTGTGGCCCGTAATGCAGGCGGGCCGGCGGGTGGGTGGGGCTCGCTCCCGGCTATCTTCGGTATCTTTGTTTTTTTGCCTGGCCTTCATCCTAGCTTTCTGCGCCCGGAGCGGGGCGTGCTGCTGCTGCAGCAGCCGACAACATGTTTCTTGGTGCTTCCCGTCGTGGCCCGGCTGGCGGTTGGGTGTGGGTGTGCGAAGGGACCGCCGGAGCGCTGGCGCATACCATTCTCATTGCGGTCCCATGTCACCAGGCTGCGTACCGTCAAGCGTACGACGGCATAAAATAACGAACTCAAAAGGGTCACATCGGGGGCCCTGCGTGGGCGTGGCGTCGTTGCCCTTGCCCTCCGCGCGCTGGTGGCCCGGCTGGCGGTTGGGTGTGGGTGTGCGAAGGGACCGCCGGAGCGCTGGCGCATACCATTCTCATTGCGGTCCCATGTCACCAGGCTGCGTCCTGGTGGGCTGTATGTACTGGACGCTGGCTGTGGCGTTGGACTACGTGTACCGCACGCGCATGGCACACTGGTGCTCGCGCTGCATGCTACTGCTGTGTCGGTATTGCTTCTGACATGCAAGCATGGTGCCTCTGCTGTATGTCCCCGCTGTAAGTCCCTGCTCCGTTGTCACGCTCCGGCTCTAGGTGTCGGCTATGAACAAATCAGGCGACCGGTGCGGCTCTTCCAGCTTCGTTGTGTGGTGTGACGGCTGCGGCTGTTCATGCGCTTGCCTACGGCGGCAGCCGTGTCCATGCTGCACGCCCGCAGAGCCGCAGCGCGGCCGATAACTGGGACCTTCTCCGTTGTAGGCGCTACAACCCAGTTCGGCTACACGTACAGTACACGCATGGCACCCTGGTGCACATAGCAGACAGTGACCGCCGTCTCATTCGGCAGCTGGAACGGACCAGAACCTCGGCCGTACGCGCATGGCGTCCTGGTGCGCACAACAGGCAGTGGTAAGTGCAGGGCCGGTAGCTGGAACGCTTCAGATCCAGCATACGCCGGTGCACTTGGACGGGTCGGTACCAATGCGTGTGCGCGTCAGTGTGGTATGGCCCGCGATGAGGACCGGAAGTGCTTCGCCGCCTGCCTCAACTGTGCACTCCAGCCGCGAATCAAAGTGTGTCTTCACGTGCTACTGCACCTCTTCAGCCAGCAATTTAAAGCCGGATCCTCCCATTCCGCCCAAACCAAACCGGCCCACGTTACGTCTCAGGTGGCCCTACCCAGTGCCTGCGGATGCTGTGACAATCCCATCGGCACAATGCCTCAGGCCCGTCCAACCTATTGTCCCTCGCCGCGTGTTAGCTAATGTCTTGCCGTTCTTTCGCCTCCATCAATAAATGCAGCAGCCAGTACCTGACCCTCCTGTTGCCACTTCCCATCATGTCCATACATTCCTGCAAGTCTTTGCTGCTGCCGATTGGTGCGTCCTGCTCCGCCAGCCAATGCAGAGCCGCGGTTGAGACTCCATGGTACAGCGCCATCCTGGCCGTTAGCATTGACGTGCCCCACGGCACGCCGAGGCGCCGCAGTGCCGTCAGCGTGGCCAGGTCTCCCGCTGCAGCAGGATGCTCGTACAGGGAACACACCTGGTACAGCGAGTAGGGGTCTGCGAGTCCTGCCGCGGGGATCGCCGTGCACTCTGGGTACGTTTGCGTCAGCCACTCCAGTAGCGCTTCGCAGCCCCCTCTCGCCGCCGCTGACGCTATCCGACAGTCTGGACGGTACCCCGGCTGGTGCTCCTGCAGCTGCCATACCAAATGCTGCACGAGGGCCAGGTCGCCTCGGTTTGCGGCGGCCAGCACCACTCCGTCCGCGTCCGCCCAGCTCCGCCACCCGGCCCTTTCCACCAGCAACTGCACTGCCTGGAGGAGCTCCCTGCTCGTCGCAGCTGTGGAACCGCGGGGCCACCCTGACACCACATCGGTCAAGTCCAGGGCCTCGGCAGATGTCCCCGCCTCGCACGCCAGCCAACGCACCATTTCAATGCTGCCCATCTGTGACGCCATTAGGTACGCCTTGTCGTCGAACGTGGCACCCATGCTGCGTAGAAGCTGTACCGTCGCCACGCTGCCCGAGCGTGCGGCTGCAGCGCTGAGTCCTTCGGAAATGCTGCCTCCGGCTAGCTGTACCACTGACAGTGCGTGTCGCAGCATCTCCACGCGCCCCTGCCCAGCAGCCGCCGCTGCCATGCGTTCCCACTGCCTGGTCCGGAGCGGGGCGTGCTGCTGCTGCAGCAGCCAAGACACCTTCTGCACGCCGTCAGGGCCGCAGGCCGCGGCAACCCAGCTGCTGTCGCAGTCCCGCCCGTCCTCGTCCTCCTCTTCCGCCACGTCCCCACCTTCCTCTTCGTCGCTGGCAACGCCGGAGCCCTCGTCAGTCGGTACTGTACAACCCGCTTTGGCCACCAACCATTGCGCTACAGCGAGGTCTGCGTGCCGCAGCGCAGCCCGCAGCAATTCTGGCCCCGCCATGGGGCAGCCCCGCTCAAGCAGCCACCGTATGCGGTTGACGTCGCCCGACCGGACGGCAGCCTCGGCAGTGCTCATCCCCAGCTGCATTCCCTCCCCGTCGACCCGTAATAACCACTCCATCTTGGCCAGTGCGTCCGGGGTCGCCGATTCGGCCGCGGAATCTAGGACGCAGCCCTTGAACATCGGATGCATGGGCATAGCGCAAAGCGCCCCTTGCAAGCCCGCGAGGTCGCAGTGCTTGGCCGCGGCCGTGAGCACTTGTCGGCGTTCCACTAGCCCTGGGCAGTGCGTTAGCAGCCACCTGAGGAGCTGCGGGTGGCCGGCCGTCACAGCTGCTACGCCGGGGTTGGTTTCGGGCATTATGCAGGCTCGGGTGTCGCTGTCACCCTTTAGCTGCTCCGGGAAAATGCTCGGCCGCAAGACCGTGAGCGCCACGTCCATGTTCGTCTCGCTGCTGCTGGTGGCGGCTGTGCACAGCAGGCGTAGCTTGTGCCGGAAGGGCACTTGCCGCACGTGCTGTAGGCCTGCGTCTACCGCCCGCGCGGCGGCGTGGCGTGGTAGCGGCTGGGATAGTGACGCGGTGCAGTGTTGCGGTCCACTGAGGCCGTTGGCTGCGTCTGGGGACACCAAACGACCGCTTAGGGCGCGGTCGTTGGGGGGCAGCAGGGACAGGATGTGCAGCTGGAGGGCTGCGGGCAGGCTGCCCGCGGCGTTGCTCGCGTAAGCGCTCTGCATTGCCGTGATAATTGAAGCGTATCGAAATGCTATTGTTATGAGCGGTCGAGGCACTCCAACCGTGTTTCAGTGAAGCGTTTTGTGAATCTAGGCAGAGTAGCGAGCTGGGCGTGAGTTCGGAAGGGCTGTCAAGACGTCTTGTGTTGTTGTTTGTGTTCAGGCGAGTTTGCTCCTTTGGTAAGCCGGTCGCAAGGACAAGGCAGGGCGCATGCTGCGGCCTAACCGTCAACCGTGTCATGACTTTTCGGACCCGAACATGGCGTTTCGTTTCGCCGGTGCTGTCGGTCCCATAAACACTGCACTTTATACTTATTTCGGTCCATACGTGCCGTCCTGATTCGATTTGCTCCTACTTCGCGAGTACTCGTCACCTTTCCTTCGCTTTCTTGCGCTATTGCGGCAATAACCTAGATGGAGTATTCGGACCTCGCTGCGTTCCTAGGTAAATAGTGGTGGCATTTGCGATGTCTCGCGGACCTCTCAGCACGCACGCCTCGGCCTTCTCACTT
>VFQN01002369.1_pt1 | contig 29311 bp, 47 predicted proteins | sample 3512371 | NCBI WGS metagenome assembly VFQN01 (sample SAMN10412370, study PRJNA504923) | tailings metagenome | isolation source: Replicate 2 from Balatoc abandoned mine | place: Philippines: Itogon, Benguet | collected 2017-08-28
TCTCCCGAGTGGGACGGGGCTGGGCCCTGGAAGGGGACCAAAACTGTAAATCCATACATACATACATCACCAGCAGAACCTTGTCTCTTCCCCCGGCGTGGTGAGCTGGTGACTGATCACTCCTGCGGCCTTCCCGCCCTTACCTCCCTGCCCCAACCTGCAGCCAAGGTGGCTGTGTGCACCTCCGTGCTGACCTCAAAGGACGGGACGAGGCGCACCTTCGAGGTGGGCAGGAACGAACCTACGTACGGGAGCGCATCGTGTGACGGTATGCGCTGCGGCTCGTCAAGGACAGCCGGTCATTGCCAGAACTTAAGTGCAACGGGTAAAGACATGCCTTTGTGGTGGGAAGGGACCTGCATACGTGAATGCTGCATGCTCAACAAGTTGTTCAAATCGTTGCGGGTGGGTTAGGAGGGGTTGGCCGTGCCTGGCAGCGCCTGCGGTAGTAGGCTTTTCCCTACGGAGCCTGCATGTCGTCCCACACTGTACGTGACCCACCGTACGGCACCACGCGCAGATCAAGTACGACAAGGCGGTTGTGGCGGTTGGCGAGCAGCCCGCCACGTTCGGCATCCCGGGCGTCAAGGAGAACTGCATCTTCATGAAGGGTGGGTGACAGGGGCCTGCACGTCCCGAGCAGCTACCACCAACAACCGATGGTTGATTATGCTCATAGCAGTGGCATAGAACTGTTCATGCGGCCGAACACGACAGCACTGCAGGGTTTCCTCCCCCAACCGCCAACGTACGCTACCCCCATACCCACAGAGATCAGCGACACTGTGGCGCTGCGGCAGCGCATCGCACAGCAGTTCGAGATGGCCAGCATCCCTGGAACGCCGGACGCAGACAAGTGAGCCACAGGTGTATGCGTTTGGTGACAGCGGAGGCAAAAGGGAGCGTGAGAGCCGGACGATCGATCGCGGTCCAACCTTTGACCTTCGGCACGGGACTGTTAGTTTGGCGCATGTTGGCATGCATGGTAACGCATGCGCTCGCAGCTGTGGTATGCCTAACGCGTACAAGTAATGTGGATAGGCCGTGAGGGTATGGTGAGGGCGCAAGAGTGCGGATCGGTGGGAACGTGAGAGGGGGGAGTCGAAGGTGCGTGGGGACTGGCGGCGCCAGGCCGCGAACAGCAGCGGCCGGGAAGAGACTGGGATGTGCGGGGCACTGCATGTACGGCGCCTGATCTGTTGCATCTCCACTGTCAGGACTGGCTTGCTCAGCGACTTGCGCAGCTAGGTGCGTCGCTCTTATCACGCGCAACAATTGGCCCCTACCCTTATCGTCCTTTCCGGAGACGCAGTGGGGCACATCGCCTTCTCCCTTGCCCAATTCTGACACTTCGAAGTTCGCACCTACCTACCAACCCTTAACCCACACCCCTGATTCAACCCAACCTTCAACCCACACCCTTAACCCACACCACCCAACCCGCGCCTAGGGACGCTGCGCTACACTTCGTGGTGGTGGGCGGCGGCCCGGCGGGCGTGGAGTTCGCGGGCACGCTGGCGGACTTCCTGCGCGAGGACCTGCGCAACAAGTACCCCGCGCTCATGAGGCACGTGCGGGTCACGCTGCTCAACGTGAGCGCAGAAGGCAGTAGGGCTGATGAGACTGTCGAGTAAGCCCCAGATACCATTATGGCTTGCTGCTGTTGCTACTTAGGGCCAGCGAACCACTGCACTGACTGCCTGTGTGCCGCACGCAATGTTGTTACCATGCACAACTAGTTACCACGCACGCCCAGATGTCGCTGACACTGGGGCTCCTGGTATGGTGCCCAATGCAGGCACGCCATCCGCCATGTCACCGGGTCCCCTCGCTGCCGCTTCTGATGCACCTCCCTACCACGCCAACGCCACCCTACCCCACTCCGCCCACGGCCCTCCCCCCCGCCCTTGCACCCTCCCCCCCCCAGAACGTGCCCGCCATCCTGTCGCAGTTCGACAGGCGGCTGCAGGAGCGCGCCATGGCCGCCCTCACGTCGGGAGGCGTGGACGTGCGCACCAACGTGTCGGTGGTGGGGGTGACGCCCACGCAGGTGTGCGCGCGTGCGGGCGCTCACTCTTCCGTACTTGCAGCTTGGGACTACTAGCGCTTGGGATGTGACAACGCTTTCACGACCCGGCAACAACGATGCAGCGTACGTTGCACCTACCACTATCTGCTTCAAGGCAGAGCCCCCAGGGCATACCCTGTGCTCCAGACCGCATGTCACGTGCCGCTCGTGCCGCCCTGCCGGTGCAGGTGCTGGTCAAGGAGGGGGCTCCCCTGGACTACGGCGTGTGCGTGTGGTCGGGAGGCAACGCTCCGCGGCCGCTGGTGCGCCAGGTGGCGGCTGCGGTGGACCTGCAGAGGGACGCGGCGCAGGTGGGAGGCGTGCTGGTTGTGACAGGCAACCCCGCCCACTCCAAAATATTGAGGACTTGCTGCTGCTTGTTTCAGGTGCCTTGCGCAGCACGTGCAAACACCACAAAGCTAGTATACGGTGGTACTTTACATGCCGCCGGTACACGCAGGCCGCTGACGCCCCTTCCCACCACTGTGTAAACCGGCAACACCATCGCAATGACCCTCGTTCCCCTGCACGTGCACGCAGGCCGTCGGGGCCGCCCCCCACTCCAAGCTGTGCGTGGACTCGTTCCTGCGTGTGGTGGGCGCCCGCGACCTCCTGGCGCTGGGGGACTGCAGCCTGGTGCTGGGGAACAGGCTGCCGCCCACCGCACAGGTGTGTGTGTTAGCGGTCACCTCGCTTTGTGTATTAGTACACGTGTGTGCAGCGCCCGACTGCACATAACCTGGTGCTGGGTTACATGCGCAGGGCGGTGGGTGGGTTGAGCTGGCACAACAAGCTGTGCCCAGCAGGTGGGCTTGTGTAGGCGTCAGGGTTGTCCTTACGAGCTGGATTCGGTGCCGGGGGACAGGCTGCCGCCAAGCGCGCACATGGTTGCGTGGGTTCATTGTACCCATGAGGACGTGGCTTAGCTTCCATGCGCGCATACCGTACTCATACCGCACTGCCCATGTCTCTACGCCCATGCATGCCTTTTTTCGCCAACCAACCAGCAGCCAGCCAGCTGGTTGGCTATCTCGTCTGCAGCTTGTGTATACCCCTGACCCCTGCCCTCGTTATCATGCGCCTCTCGCTTCCTGCACGAAACGACCCACATGCGTGCCCCCATGCAGGTTGCTGGGCAGCAGGGCGCCTACCTGGCCCACCTGGTCAACAGCGGCCACACGCTGGGCGTGGGGGGGTACACGCAGCCGCCGCCCTTCAGGGTGGTGCAGCACGACAGGATGCAGGTGGGTGGGTGGGTGGGAGCACGGACAGAAAGGGAACAGGTGATTAGATGGAGGACTGATGTAAGATGTGGTGAGGCCATGCAAGCCTGGCCACACTTTTGCGACGCGGTGGCGTATGCAAGGTGTGGGTAAGCACAGTGGACGTGCGTGGAGCCTGAAAGCAGCACTAACCCAGCTGCAGGCGAGACTCTGTGTGCCACAGGGGAACGAGCTGCTGAACTGGAGTGAACGGTAGTACGGTGGGGCTTGGGAGGCCGTACGTCCGCCTGCGGGAGCGTTGGCGGCAGGTGGCACAGACGTACAATGCACATGGGCGCGTGTTGTGGACTGGACAGTTGCACAATGCCATACCATCCACGTGCAGGCTTAGTACTGACTGCACACCCTGTGAGTCTTGTTAAACAGCCGGCTGCGTTGCTCCCCTGCGCAGGACCTGACGGGCTCCAGCCCGGTGCTGCGGTGGCTGGCGCTGGCAATGAAGGGCGGCAGGGAGAGGCTGCGGACAGAGGCCAAGGTGAGATACTGCGCTCTGTTAGGCATCTTGTGTTGCATATCATGTGCGGGTGCTGGCGGGCGAGGGGCCGCGAGCAGGCTGCAGGCGCTGCGCGTGTCGCTCCGACCCAGCCCCGGTACGACATTTACTGGTCACGTGAGTTACACCCGCATGCCGCGTGCCACGTGCCACGTGCAGGTCGCCGACGCGCTGTTCCGCATGGACGCCCCTCCCTGGATTCGCGCCCACTCGGAGGGCCTCACCGGCAGCGCCTCGCTGAACTTGGAGCCAGCCGCCACCGCCGCCGCCGCTGCTGCCTGCGCCGCCGACCCGGGCTGCTGCTCACTCGCCGCCATCGCGACCGCCACGGCGGCGGCGGGCGGCGCCGACGCACGGGCCCTGAGGCGTGCGCACCTGCAGGTGGGAGGCACTGCCAGGCACTGACCTGCATCGCCACAACCCTACACGTTTTGTGGCCGCGTGCGCGTACCGTTAGTACCGGTAGATGCTACGGGGCACGTGCGCCCTCTACCCATTTTCACCATCGGTTCGCATGACACGGCATCTGCCCTGAAGGTTGTGCACACGCGCGGCTGCGGCTTGGCGCACAAACTGCTTGTGGCGCTCGTTGGCGAGGTACACCACACGCGTTGCATACGGTGCATTACGGAAATGTCCCCTGCCTGGTCCCCGGCCTGCAGTGCCTGGACGCCCTGGACCGTGAGGCGGACGAGGCCCTGCACAGCCGCATGGGGGCCCAGCACAGCCAGCAGCAGCAGCAGCAGCAGCAGCAGCACACGGTGGGGGCCGGCGGACCGCTGGTTGTGGACGTGGAGTACTACGACAAGCCCTTCGAGTTCCTCAACCTGGGCATGATGGCATACGTGGGTGAGTGGCGCTGCATAGGGGCACCTGGTGAAGCTGTCCTTCGAGCACCATGTTTAGACAGCAGCAGTTACACACTGGCGCCTGGTGTTGGGCCTGCGCGACCGCGCAGAGCACAATGTTTGGTCTACGATTGGCGGGCGCCTGCGGTGTGCCCCTTTTGCCCCAGTGAACGTACTGTACAGTTATTTGCGGAGTCTTCGCCCCTACCAAATGCGTGCAGGCAACGACCGCGCGCTGTCCCAGATCGACGTGTTCGACCTGGGGCTGCGGCTGCACGGATCGCTGGCCTTCCTGGTGTGGAAGTCCGTGTACATCACCAAGCAGGTGGGGGACAGGCGGGAAGGGACGGGCCAGGGGGGCGCCACCGCGGGAGAGTACCGGTGGATAGACCTGCCAAGAGTGTGGGGAGCGTGGCCCGCAGGGGACGTACCGGAAGGCTCGTGTTGGCTACCAGCAGGTACCAGCATCCGCACATCTAGGATTGGTATGACCCATAAGGCTGTGTAACAATTTGTTCCCCTTGCTTGCAACCCCTATCTAAACCATCGCAGGTGTCGTTCCGCAACCGCGTGCTCATCCTGTTCGACTGGATGAAGACACGTGTCTTCGGGCGGGACATCTCGCAGTTCTGAGGTCCGTGCCGGTCTGTCCTGCCGCGCAAGGCGTGTATGTGCCGCAGCCCCAAGGACCCATACATACTAGCGGCCAGACGCTTTGCTTACAACGGCGTCGTAGCACCGCCGTGCAGAAGCGCTAGTTGGGCCAAAGGGCTGCTTCACTGTTTCCCACGCGGTTTTCCTACAATTTTCTTAGCGGTGTACTGGAATATTGCTGTGGGTTGGTACTGTGTGGACGGTGGACCATCAACAAGTGAAAGCCGGGTCCGCAGAGCTATGCGTTGAGCGTGCAAATTATAAATCACAGCACGCAAAGTACAGGCGTTTGGCACTCGGGGGCGCTTGTGTCTCGACCGATGCGCAGTAATGGGCTGAATAATGGCAATAAGAGCTCTTACACGGGTTGTTCTATTCGGCATCAATTGCAGGAGCATTTGCAATCAGGTTTAATATTCTTTCTTTATTTCCCCCTGTGGTCAGTCTGACGCTGATGTGCGTCGTGCTGCCATGTGTGAACTGTTCCGGTGTGGTAACCGGCAACTACCGTATTGACACATCTGCGGTTCCAAGGCGTACACCACCTGCTGGCAGAGACCTGCATGGACTGCCCTCCTGCCGTGGTCTCATGTTCATTTATACCGGTGGTCTAATAATGTTAATGTACCGATTAGCTGTGCTGGCTCCCCTGGTGCTGGCTGGCTGGTTTGCCGGAAGTGCCGGGAGACGTGTGCGTACCCTGGTGCCGTGGTGCGCACCGGTACGTACGGCATGGAATGAGCACAGACGTCTACATTACTGGCATCACCGTGAAACGTGCACGGACGACCACTGTCCGTATCTACTGAGTATAAACAGGTGCCGGTAATACCGTGGTTGCGGAGGCCAGCTGCACGTAGCAGACCTGAGCCGACCGCCATATCTGTTGAGATGCGCGCTTGTGTTTATACGTACGGCATGCTTCCATCTCCCTGATATGCATGAAGATGCTCCAGTAAGTGGCCCTGGCCATGCATTCGTACAGTTGCGTTCCCGATAGGTGTGGTTGGGGCCAGTAAGGAGCGTTTGGCCACACCACCTGGAATGTAACACATAATGCCAATGCGTTCCTGGGGACACATGAGGGGCCATTACAGTCAGGGTAGACCCCAGCAGTTGCCAGCGCACGGACGCCTTTGTGAGCACGTACGTGCGTAACGCACGTGTCTAGGATGTAACCAGCTATTCAGGTTGCTCTCCCCTGTGCATGGGCCATGCTAGGAGGGCGGCACGGCAGGGCACACCCCAGTCTGCCCACTACCACCACGCCAGCCCTGAGCAGCTAGTCCCGCAGCTGCCGCTAGCAATCAAGGAACGCACAAAGAACGCGAGTCCCGAAGCCTTGGAACGGCTGTTCTCCTCGTCATTCGTCACCTCGTGCATGTGCAGATATGCTGCATGCACGCCAGGGAGCACTGAGCTCTGCCTTGGTGTTGATAACGTCCGCTGCTCAATAGGGCCGTCCACATCAAGCAGCCTTGCCAGCACTCCGGTCACGCCCCGCCCCCGACGTCCTCCTCTGTTCTGATGTCGTGCTTCCGCTGGGCCGCTTGTACGGCGTTGACGGCAGCTCGTACCTGCCGTACGACGGTTTGGCCAACCGCCCCTCCGCCGCCTGGCGCGCCAGGTAGGCTGTGAGGTGCTGCCGCGACACGGCCACGCCGCGGTGCTGCTGCAGGTGCTCGCGGATGGCTCGGGGCGCGTGGCACCCGGCCTGCGGGGAGCAAGAGACAGGGGAGAACGCAGGGGGCGCAAAATGCATGGGCACCGGCGCCACATGGACAGCAAGGCATTGCGGGGCTGTAGCAGTGCCAGCAAGGGATGGGGGGTACCAGGGGGTACGGGAGGAGGCGAGGCTACAGTGAGGAATCTGGCAAGCAGTAGGTAGAACTCGGCTAGTAGCAAGGTCAGTTGTGTGGACCTCTGGTAGTTTGGTTTCAGGCTCCCTGGCGTGCACCCACCCGCACGGCTTCCTCCACGTCCTCCCACCGCAGCGCGTTGCGGTTGGTGCCCCTCCGGCTGGCGGGCGCCGCCAGGCCCCCAAGCGCCGCCAGCGCCTCCGCCGCCTCAACCGCCGCCCCTGACGTAGGCTGGGCTTGTGTCGGCCTGCCGCCCATTTGCTGCCGGTGCTGTTGTGTCTTAGCCGCGTGTGTCTTAGCTGTGCGGCTGTGCACGTGAAGGGCGTACAGCAGGTCGAAGCGCCCCGCCTCACGCAGCTGGCGGCGTGTTGGCAGCGGCAGCAGCTGCTGGGTGGCTGCGTCAGCGCTGGAGGCCCCGACGGCGGCGTCAGCAGCAGCAGCAGGTTCGCTGTGACTGCTGCTGTGCGGGTTGGAGTTCTCCTCCTGGGAGTGCTGTTGCTGCTGCTCCTGTGCCTGGTGCTGTGCGTCAGTCTGTTGGCTGTGAGGCGCAGAGACCTGAGAACCGCGGGAGTGCTGCCTGCGGTTGGGAGGTGGGGAGGTGCAAGCACGCCGTACTGTTTGTAAGCCGGAGCGCCAAGCTGACGGAATGCCCAGATGTGCAGCCTGCAAATGTGACCGATGCAGCTGCTGATGCAGGACTGTCAACGCCCCTACCTGGCGAACTCGGCGAGCTCCCGTGCGAGCGCCTCGGCGCTGTGCCACGTGCCGCGCGCCCGCCGCCGGCCCGCCAGCCGCAGCCTGCCCGCCAGCAGCCGGTAGCCGCCCGCCCGCCGTACGGCGCCCACCAGAGCCCCTTGGCCCGCCTGCACCAGGTCACGCTCGCTGGGCATGGTGCCTGGGGGGGGGTCGGAGGGTTTATGACGAAAAAATCGCGTAAGAAGGACGACGCAGAATCGGAACACAACTGAATGTCTGCCTCAAATAAAGGGGCTGTGCGGGAGACTCTTGGGGCTAACTACTGTGCAGCTTGGTGGACTGCGGGCAGAGCAAGTCGCTGGTCTTCCTGCCTATGTGCGAGCCCTCAGTGACAAAGGCCCTGACGCCGGGCGCACCTTGAGTAACGGCAGGTGCACGCAGTATAAGGGTGTCCCCGACAACGAACATACACCCTTACGGATTTGGACCATGCCATCGCCCCTGGAACCTCCCAAGCTGCTCTCCCTTCCCGCCCATACCCCAAACACGACCCTCACCGCTACTCACCCGGCGGCAGGCCCATCTCCCTCGCCACCGCCGCCAGCCGCGCCCGCAGCTCCCTCCGCGCGTCAGCTGCCGCCAGCGCAGCGCCGCGGGCCCACGTGGGGCGGCGGCGCAGGGCGGCGGCGGCGGCGGCGTAACCGCCCAACAGCTGGGTGACGGCGTAGTGGAGGTCGCGGCGGCCAGCTGGGGGAGGGGGCATAGGGGGGGGGAGGGTACTTGGGGTGAGGAAAAACGTGCGGGCTGCCCGAAAGTACCGTACCATGGGAGGGACGGCAAGGGGCAGAAACATGGCGAGCGCGGTAGCACAGCAAGAGACACTTGCATGGCACAACACTTCAGGAACCAGTACCCCTAACGACGACTCCAAGTACCGGTATGAGGGCCCTGCTTACGGTGCCTCCTCAACAGTTCCTGTGAACTGCTAAACACTCCTGCTGCCAACCTGACATCTGCCGTATCTCCCACACCCACACCCACCCTGCAGCAGCAGCGCGCGCGAGGGCATGACGCGCTCCGCCGCCGCCTCCCCCGGCACCGCCCACACCCACACGGTGCCTGGCGCAGTGCCAGGGCCAAGGGCAGAGGCCGCGTCCTCAGCTGCACCGGCTGCCGCGGAGCTGGACTGGCCGTCGGCTGCCGGCCGACGACCGTGGCGGGCCGACAGGGGCGAAGACGGCAGCGGGGCAGGCGGGGGAGGCGCCGCGTTGGCTGCAGCTGCTCCGGCCGCTGGTGGTGGCACGGGCGCGAGCTGTGTGCCCAGGGGCACCAGCGCGGGCTGCGGCGGGCGCTTCCATGTGCTCCTGCTGCTGATCTGCGTATGGTTGCACAGCGCACGGGCCTGAAGGAAACCAATACGTCTTGATACCGGGGCCAGCATTCACGTTGCTTAAACAGGAGATCTTGATGGACGTCTCGATAGGTTGCTACAGGTTGCACCCCAATCCAGCCGTCTTTGAAGACCACACTAAGTTCCGGTGGCACGGCAGAGCTGTAAGGAATAGCACGCGGAAACCCAGAAGAGGTACAGTTCATCGGTGAAAAAACCGCCTGAAGCCCTCAAGGTTGCAACCAAGGACAGCCGCGCAAGGCGCCAGGTGCTACGCCACCCGCCCAGCCCCCCTTCCCTTCCGTCTACATTCCTTCAGTCTCATTACTTTGCCGCTCTGTGGTGAACAGCCCTGGCTCTTATACACCATTCCGCAACACGTACACGCGCCCAGCATCACATGTATGCCCACTGTCTGGGTCGTACATGCAAGTTGCCCTGACAATGCCCACCTGGCGGTTTTTGCCATTCCTAGCCACCTTCGTTGGGGTGTGGAAGCTACATCATCAAGTCAACACACATTCTCGTAAAAGCACGTGCGCAGCCATTCTCGCTCCCCGCCCGCACACACCTGGTTGTAGTAGTAGGGGCTGCCGTCGTCGGGGTGCGGCAGCTGCACCCAGGCGGAGGCCACGAAGGCTGACAGCTCGCCCTGCAACACCTGCAGGGGGAGGGAACCGGCAGGGCTGCAAAGGAACTCAAGGATACACATTGCCGTCTAGAAGGGGGAAACCGGAGGGGGGTCCAAGCCGGCGCCAGCATCTGCGGGGAGGTAATGGCATGGCCCGTGCACGTAAAACACCAAGACAATTTCCCCTTCTTAGGGGGTGCATAGCATCAGTGGGTGTTAGCTGCATGCCTCAGGCACATGAAGGAGTACAGCAGCATGCCAGGCGCAGAGTTAAGAAGCAGGCTCAGCTCAGCTGGGCGATGCTGGCTGGGAGGCCATCTCACAACTGTCCAAATTATCCAACCCCACCCAGACCACACTGTCCAGCGCAGCACTCTATCCTAGCGTATCAGTACCGAAGTCTCTCCCCACTCCCGTGCTTGCCTGCAGGCTGCCCGGCCGGTTCCAGAAGCCGCGAGGCCGCCGCGCCCCCTGCAGTCCCACCTGGGAGGCGACCTGGGGACAGCGGGGCGGGAGCAGATGCTAAGAGAACAGACGGAAGTCGGTCGTAAACGGCGCCAGTATGCAGAGAGCTACCTATGTATGTCCTGACTAAAACACAGCGTGGCGGAGCTTTCCGCTCGCTGCAGCAAACGCGGCGCCCGGTCTCACCTCGGCCCAGCAGGTCAGTACTGGCTGACGGCACTGAGACAGCCCCAAAAGCATGCAGCGCATGCTTGAATCCTTATGCCGCTCTTGCAGCCTGCACTGCCTCGCTAGCTGGTTATGCGTCCTAAGCCCACACCATCAGCAAACCCACCCCGATGCACCACCCGCACACCGCCAAGGGGTACCCCGCCTCAGGGCTCCGCCCCCCTTTTCCCGCCGGCCCCCAGCCCCACCTCCGCAAACCCTCCCGCCTCCACCACCAACGCCACCAGATCGGCACGCCCCGCCGCCTCCAGCTGTGTACGGCTAGGCATGCGCAGCTGCTGCTGCTGCTGCTGCGCCGGGTCCGCCGCCACGCCGAGGGCCTCAGCCAGCGCCTGTTGGTACTGCCGCTGCTCGTCAGCGGCATGATCGCCCCCAGAGCTGTCGCTTGCCGTGCCTTCCAAGGAGGATGCGATTGCTGTCAGCTCCTGCCGCAGGTACTGCAGCACCAGGTGCCGCCGGCCCGCCCGCAGCAGCTCTAGGGGGCACCGCAGCGGGAGGGGGGGACCCAAGGACGGGAGGGGGCGTGGGAACGCGCGAAGGTCAGTGGGGCCGCAGAAGTCGGTGCTGGGTGTCAGCATCAGGAGAGGTGTATACGAACTTGGGTTTGCTGCCACCTGCTTGCGCCCTAGTGCCGCAGAACGGGCATTGCCGGTAAGCCCTGAACTGCTGCGCCGGCACCGCTGATCAGACCCACCTCCCCTAAGCCCCCATGCCCATCGTTACGTAGGGGCCGACCCAAGCCCCTCCACATCAGCATCCTTTGTTGTAGAGCAGCAAGTCGTAATCGCTTGATATGCCCCCCAGCCGCAGTGCCCCTGCTCCCCCACCTGGCGACGGCTCCACATACAGCTCCCTGCCCGCCACGCTGCCTCCCACAACGACCCGTGGGTCAACCGGCACGTCGTACTCCGCCGTACCACTGTAGCCGTACGGCTCCAGTACGGCAGGCCGGGAGACGCGCAGAGTGGCTTGCGCTGGAGGTGGCGTAGCCGCTGATTGTGGTTGGGGGCGGGTAGAGGTCGGCCGCCCTGGGGACGCATTGGGGCGAGCTGTGGCCGTCGCCCTTGTACGCGCGGCAGAGTTCAGCGGCCGCCCCCATGCGTCCAGTACTGCCGACACCTCGCCGAGGATGTCATCGTTCGGGGCCTTGAAGACTACCCGCCAACCAAGAAGACGCGTGCAGTCCTGGCCAAGCTTGGCGAGGACTGTTGCAAGCGGCAGCACCAACGGCGACCTGGCGTGCAGTGGGCCTGGCGTGCTTTGAGGGCCGGCCGGCCCGCTTTCCGTGTGCAGTCGACCTCGCCCTGAAGCTGTTGCGTTCGGCAGTGGTGGTTCTTCCGGTTTGTCAGCCAGAGGGGGTAATGGCCGACGGCCTCGTGTAGCCTCCCGAAAAACCAGACGTGCACAAGAACAGCTATTCCTGGAAATGTAGCTATTTCTTCTCAGCCCAACGATTGCGCCAAGATCTGCGGTGAAAGGTGTGGAAAAAAAGCCAGTCATGCCAGTCGCAGTCCATGCACGTATCCCTCAATACGAGTTATGAAGGCATCTATATATGGTGCTAACACGCAGCGCGATTGTGATGAGCTCATGAGCGCCAGAACGGCTCCAAGGGCAGTTGGTCGTGCAACCGACATGACAAAGTGGGGCAAGCAGCCGACGTCTACATCATACAATAACAGGGATTAACATACAAACAACAGGTTTTATCAAGCCAGCATCAGGTCCTGACCACGACGACCACACGGCGTTGACCGCACGTCTTCTCTCCAATATGCCACCGACTTCCCCTAGCGCACAACCCAAATCTCGTTTTGAGCCGATAAAAGCCTCGATAAGTTTCGACAAGAATGGTGAGCCAGTTCTGGTGCTTGCGTTCGCATCACCGAGCAGCAGACCGGTGCACGCGCTCAGTAGGGCTCGCTTGCATGCAAACAGCTTACATACACATAGATATGTTATAGAAATAATTGAATTTGCGCAGAACAGGAATTGGGCTGAGCTTCGTGCTGCAGCCGTGGAAGCAGCGGAGAACCCTGCTCCTGCCCTTCCCGTTGGCACGTCTCACAAGGGCCTAGCTCCCACTGCCAAGACCCATTGCGCTAGCAAGCAGCTGTCTCATAGCAGCTCTATCCTTTCCTGCCGTTCCCCGCGCTGGACCCCTACCCAGGTCACACGCAATGAACCCCAGTTCCTTCCAGGCCACACGTGACGCCAACACCCCATGTACCCCTGCCTTCCGACCCTGCTCGCCCACCCACTCATCCACGCCTCCCACCCACAGGCCGGCCGCAGTACGGGCTGCCGGACGGCCCCTGCCGGCCCAGCCTGACGTACGCCTTCCAGCAGGCCAAGGCGGCGGAGTGCGAGGCTGCCGCGGAGCGCATGGCGCAGCCGCCGTCAGGCCGCCGTGGCGCAGCGCGTGCCGACCTGGAGTCGCAATGGGCGGCACAGAACGCGCAGCCGGACAAGGTACGGGTGCACGTGCTGAGATTCTGCGTGCAGAACGTGGGCTTGCTACTCGGATTGCAGAGAGATAATAGATATGGATGGGTTGAAGTCGTGGATAGGACTTGGTGCAACTTGGCATCCATGTTACTGTGGGGTGTACCGGTACCTAGCACACGATGTTCCTCACGCCGCACCCACCTACCGCCATTGCTGCACATGACATCCATCCCACAAGCATCACCTACTGCCCCCAACCACCCCTGCGCAGGTCCGACCTCGGACCCAACTGGTGCTGATGACCTCCCCAGCCAACCCCCTGGCGGGAGGGGGATACGCGGGCTGGGCAACGCCTGAGGATCATCATCAGCAGCAGCAGGTGGGTGGCGGGTTATGCAGCGGGCACAGCAAGGCACCTAGGTTGATGCTATGGGCAGCATGCTGGTGTGCTTTTGCTACAAGCAGGCGGTCGGCGTGGGGGCACAACAGTGCATCGGGACCAGTACCGGCAGCCCTCCTCGGCACAGCAAGTCTCGCAGGCAGACGGGCTACTTGAGGGCCCTGCACCTTCTTTCCTCGCTTTCTACACTGCTAAGCCCTTTCAGTGGCTCGGGGCTCCGCATATCCATCTCCACACCAACCTACTGTTACCCGCACACAAAACCAACCCCCAGGGCAGCGGCAGGGGCGCGCACTACCTGCCCTCCTGCCTGCGGGATCACCTTGGCGTCAACCTGGTGCCTGTGGAGGAGGAGGGGCAGCAGCAGCAGCAGGAGGGTGCCGAAAGTCCTGGGGGAGTCAAGGCCAGTGGTGGTAGCGGAGGCGGCGCTGCAGGCACGGACGCGGTGCAGGAGGCGGAGGCGCGGCAGGAGCGGCTGAGGCAGCTGCGGGAGAGGCTGTGTGTCGAGTACCCACACGGCGTGCCGGTGGGTGGCAGGCGGGCTGTTGTGAAAGAGAGCTCGGCTCACCCGTGCATGGGTCTGTACTCATTGAGCAACGGGGCCCAATTAGCAGAGGGACACCCGCTCGGTTTAATAGCGGCTGGTGTGCATCAGCACCTGCTGCCGTGTGACTAGCGATTGGGCTTGTCAAAGGGGGGGCATAACCACTTCTGGTACACTTATATGGAGACGTCCCAGGCTGTGCGCCATGGTGAGGTAGTGTGCTAATGAATTGTTGTACTCTGTTGCTGCTTGCAGAAGCTGATCCTGAAGCAGCTTGATTTGGAGGGGGAGGTGCCCTCGGTGGACTTCAGCGCACTGCAGACCTCCCTGTAGGGCCCAGGAGGCGGCAGGACGGACCTTGCGGCCGGACTGAACGTAAAGCCGTCACGTTCTTGTGCGCGTCTCGGTGCAGGAGGTTTGGGCAGCTGCTGAGGCGTGCAGCGCCTGGGGGTTGGGGTGGGCCTCACGACGTAGGACGGTAGAGGGTAATGCGGCGCTCCTCAGCTCACAGCCGCGGATGGTCGCGGCCTACGGCTGGCCCCTTGCACCTGTGAGTGTGTGCGGGCTGCGGGGGCCGAAGTGGTACCGTCTGCTGTGCGTCAGTACGACATACAACGTCTCACTTAACCATGTGTCGCTTGGACTACGCGCTTATCTTTACATGTATGAGCGGAATACATTAGTGTATCGTGAACCCGATGAGTCACGCGCCGCTGCTTGTGGGCAAGTCCATGCGGGCCTCAATGCTCCAGGCCCGTAGGCACGTGCCCGCAAGCAGCGGCGTGAGACTCATCAGGCTTCATGGTACGCAATGTATCTCTGCACCTCGCTTGTAGCAGCAGTCACTGACTGCACACGGCGTATACAGTTGCCAAGTGAAGGTGCTAGTCCTGGCCAGACAGTTGCTGTGGAGAGGAGCTGTTGTGCCCCTTGCATGCTACCGTTGTACCGTAATGAATGTGTGTGGACGCGGCACGGACGGAACAGTAAGAGGGGGAAGTTGCGTGGTGACATTGACAGGGCATGCACGTGGTGCACGCGTGTGCACGCTAGACGCTACCCTATTAATTTAAGAACAAGTTCACGCACGCCATGCTTTATCACCGGTTGTCCGGTACGCAACTGGGACCGCACGGGCAGGAGGTGTGTGTATGCACTTGTGCGGTGTGGGTTAGGCCAGGTACGGCCGGCACCTTCTGGCCGGTACAGAGGTTGGGTTTTCGCATGCGGCGCCATTGACTGGGAACGGAGCTAGGAGGGCTGGCAAATGCATCCGCCGTGGTAGCCACAACGGGAGTGTATGACAGCATCTCGGTGGAGCCAGGGCCCCATACGTCCTGGGCCCAACCGTCGCCGGCAACCCATCCGGCGAGCAGCTCAGTTCAACCCGAAATGAAGGGAGCGGCACATGCAACATAGTGCCCTTTATGTGAACTACACACTGACAATATGAATCGCATTTGTGCGTTTAGGTAGCCCTTCTATGCGTTTGCCGTAGGGAACGCGAGACGACAAGTATGACGCGGGATAAAGTGCGATAGCTATTGATTCGAGAACCAATACTTAACAGTAAATGGAGATTACGGAAAGGCGCAACGCGCGCTACTCAGGGTCGGGGCCAGCTTCGCAGCTTTCATACACATCGATGCAAGGAGCTAAGCTGCTTCGAGCAGTCATTGTGGCAATTGTTGTCATACAGCATCGCATTGCAGGTAGGCCGGGCGCTTTCTATCAGCAGCAGCCCTGAGAGGTGCCGGCGGACGGTTGGGCCAGCTGAGACGGATGTCCGTCTGGGTCCACACGCAGCCTTGCACGCACCAGCCCAGCGCGCATAGCTTGCTGCATACCACATATGAGGCAAAGAAGCACACACGGTTGCCTCGGGCCGGTAAGAGTAGGCTTCTCTCACCGTCCGCCTGGCAATCATCGCAGCTGCAACTGCGGCCATTCCACGCGCTTTCCGTGCCTACTTGTCACCAAAGCACCAAAGCGCTACCATACCTTCATTGCTGCTTTGATATCTGCAGGCTTGCCAGTCTCTCACTGGGCTGATGAGGCACACACAGAAGCGGGCGTTGGTGAGCAGCTGAAGTACAGCAGCACCGAGGGAGGCGGTGTCTTGCGCGCAGACGCACAACCAGCGGTGCAGGAGTTTGGCCGAGGGCTGAAACAGGTAAGCCAATGCCTGCTGATCGCTTGGAAATAAATCTTGCAGTTGTGTCTGGTACAACAGTGCTCCTTCACCCATGAGGCTCGTCCACAAGCTTCCTGTCCAGGTTACAGCCTTCGTCCTGCTTCCTGTCCAGGTGGCCCCCGTCCCGGCCCCTGTAACAGCCCCCAGCGGTACCGTGACCTGCACCCTCGTATGGCGAAGTACGGCAGGCCCCTCCCCGCCATTAGTCATGTCGTACGGGCCGTACCGCGCGACGAATACTACCAACCAGGGATGCACCAGTGTGAAGGACATTGCAGCGGTAGGTGCGGACGGAGCGATGCGGGCCGATGGTGTCCACGCGGGCAGGACAGCATGCATAACGCCGTGATAGGGGAATGCAAATGCAAAGTAGGACGGTCAGCCCTGTTCAGCCTCTACTGCAGAGCAGGGTACCCTTCCTCAATACCACTGGGAGGGTTTGGCGCAGGTGCTACGCCCCTAATGTCCCTGCCCTCTTGCTGTGGTGCTGCCCGCTGTCACCACAGGCCACCGGGTGGGACCGCCGTGGGGACCTGGAGCAGGGGGCGGTGGACTACGCCCTCACCCTCACCTGCACCTGCAGCGACATGAGCACAGCAGGCACCTGCCTGGCGCTGGCCAGCCTCTTTCGCTACACCTACTGGGTGCTCCCTCCCTGGTGCGTGTGCAGTGAAGTCCATGACGTTCCAAGGGGTGCAGCATTGCCCCGCTGGTGGTGTGCCGACACTTGTGCCTCCACCCTTCATTCTCTGCCGCTGTCTACCGTACTTGAACCACCAGTAACCATTTCTGCGGCACATACGGTATGGCCCTGTCCGGCATTGCACCCGGCTGCCATCTTCCCACGCATATGGTAATTGGATTCATGTGTGCGGTGGCATGCAGGGTACCGACGGTGAGGACATACAGCGACACGGGCAGGATCTTGCCGCCCCTGACGGCGAGCGACTGTACGGCAAACCAGTGCGTACGGCGGTACTACGTCGCCGAGGGCATCAACCCCGCGCCGTTCGCGCACGCCGCGTGCTACAACGTGTCATTGGATACGTTCCTAGGTGCGTCTACTCTGCGCGGTATCCAGTCCATCAGGAAAGAGAACCTGGTGTGCCAGCACCACGGTAAAAGTTCTGGTTGGCTGCTGCTGCCGCCTCACACAACTGGACACGCCCAGGACGGCACACCAGAGTATGTGCGCTTCCTGTCAGCCTCCAAGTAGGCAGCTTGGGTCAAGGCGGCCAGCTGCCCTTGGCCCAACTTCTTTTCCTGCCAGCCCCTCAGCCACCGTTGCGCACTATGCCCTATACCCTACCTGCTCTCTTACACGCGCCACTGCGTCAACGTCAAGCATGCTCGATCACGCGAGGCACATTACAACCACTTTGTGGCGAGCGTTGCACTCTGCCGCGATGCTGCTCCTCCGCCCAGGCTACCGCACCAGCGTCATGCGAACAACGCCGCAAACGGAGCGCGTCGGCACCGTCAGCTGTTCCCTCACCGCCTTCCAGCGGGACGCGCAGCGCGACGAAGCCAACAACAGCAGCAGCTCGGTGCTGGTCGGCAGCGGAGACACGGCGGAGTTGGGCCTGGAAGTGAATGTGGTGGGTGGCTGCAGGCCAATTTTGACCAGGCCAATGCACTACCCCATCATGGTCGATAGCCGGAGGGCAGCGTGCCGAGGTTCCTGCGCCGCCCGCCGGCAGCAGCGCCCAAGTTAGCTAGCTGCCGTCGCAGATGACAGTGTATCCATGAGTTGAACACACGCTGATTATTACATTGTCGATCCGTCCGCTTCGCTCTCCCCCGCAGTTCACATTTGACTTAAGCTCCGAGTGCTTCCCGCACACGCAGCTGCCCCAGGTGGGTGCGCAAGGGTGCGTTGTTGACCACAAGCGCAAAATGGTACCGGGGTTATTGCCTCCCTTGGTGCTGGCTTACGTGAACGAGCGGTTTTGCATTGCCATCATTCACCTTTGTGAAAAGCATGTTGCACGTACGGTACCTACACCACCGCCGTCGCACCCCGTATGGCGCGACATTGTCAACCGGTACATGTACGACGCAGGGCCGCTTCTACAACTGGGCCAACCTGACGTCCCTCACCTGCACCTGCGCCGGAACCGTCCCTCCCGACGGCCCAACCGTCAACGGCTCAACCGAGGCCAACTGCTTCTTGCTGTCGCAATACGTGTCGTACTTCTTCGACCTGGCCCCCGGGGTGGGGCTGCAGCCCGCGCCCAGCGGCAGGATGCTGCACTTCTTCCCCTGGTGCGTGCGTGGGTTAGCCCCCGACTACTCTTCATTAGGCGGTGGCAGGAACTGGAGCGGACTGCGCGCTTGTACAAGGTTCCAGGGTCCAGCCAAGGGTTGTTACCTGTTTGTGTTGTTGCAAGTGTGCAGCCACCCGGTGGTGGCACCGAGCCACGCGTTGCCAGTGGAGCGCAGAAGGCTCGAACGTCCGATGGAGGGATGACCTGTGCGCGGCCCACGCCTAGATGACCCCTGGTGATCAGCCACTCCTCATGCCTCAGCTTCCTTCGTTGTGCCTACCCTACCCTCCCGCTCCAGGGACTGCATGGCCGGCCGCTGCATGACCTCCTCCCGCGCATGGCAACTGTCAACCAACGCCAACACCAGCGGTCCCGGTTGGTCCGCCGTACGGAACCTGACCGTCACAACTACCAACCGTACCGTGTACGGCTACGAGCTGTGCTTTGAGACTCTGCCGCGGACGTCCTACACGCCCCAGGTCGCAGGTAGCGAAGCAGTCGCTTTGTACTGTACTACCCAGCACCCCAAGCACACATTCGACTACCTGATATTGGCAACCGACACATCGGCTGTTTACGCGGAGCAACCTTTTGCCGGACACAGTCTGCGTAGCTAACTGTGGCCCCACGGCTCCTAGCTGTACGATGTCTTATGAGACCCTTTCCACCAACCACCATCACCCCTCCCCGCCCCCCATCTATCACGTCATGTTCCGACCATACAACGTCCTTTGAACGGTGCCTCTTCCACCGACCACTTTCGCCCTTCTCCCCTGCCTCCTCCCCGCCAGGGCCGGCCAACCCCATCGGCGTGCTGCAGTGCTCCTTGCAGCTGCGGCGGCCGCGGGACTCCCTTGCTCTGGGGGCCTCCCCTGTGCAGGCCGCCTCACGCGCGTTCCCGCCCGTGTCCTTCCTGGGGACTGGCGGCCTCAACGCCTCCGGATGCGCCTACGTGGGCGACCTCGCTGCGGTGGGGCAAGGGCCACGGGGCTTTGGTGCGATTGTGCCTTTCTTTGTGCAGCAACATGTGTGGCACCGTTGCACTGGCGTGCAGGGCAGCAGCTGGTTTGCTGATCATGAACGGGCCAGGAGAAGTACCCTGGAATCAGGCCAAAAGGGGCTCCTAGCTGGGTTGACACGTGCACCTTGCGGACAGCGTGCTTAGCAGGCTTGGGTTTCACGCAACGCTCCACTAAAATGCAGCGGCTGTGTTCCACGTCTTGTCTCCGTTGCGTGGTATAAGCTTTGCGAGCACAAACGCAGGTGCTCCAGCTGACGTACAGCGTGAGACAAGTCTCCCTGCCCGTGTCTCGGCTGCAGGACGGGTCACTGGCGCCGCGGCAGGACTGGTGGGCTGCCCGCAGCGCTGACGTGGCAGTGGAGGCGTACGGCATGGATGTCGTACTGTCGTGCAACTGCTATAACAGGTGAGTCACTGCACTTGACGTAGAGCGGCAGGCCCTGCTGGAGAGGTTGGCTCGTACGCGTGAGGGGCGCTCGTGCCACAGTGGCCCGGGCTGCGGACTGGTTTCCACAAGTGCATGCAGCAAGGCTGGTGGGAAGCGGCTCCAGGGCATCGCCTAGCAGACTGTTGTTGGCAGGGCCATGGCCAGCCGCATTCCTACACCATTGCCACACAAACACTTGTGGCAAGTCCGCATGCCAAGCATCGCGCCTTTTTGGCGCGCGTGTACAACGGTCGCTGAGCATACCATGATTTGGAGGATCACTGTCAGGGGGTGCTCATCAGGCCCCAGCCGCCTGCCGTCTAGCGCAGCCAACATCCGTAGCCCTCCCCAACACGCCGCTTCCACAGGACGGCGTTCATCACCTCCATCGCCGTCATCCCCTTGTCCTGCTACGACCTGTCACGACACGTGTCGCTGTCGCTGTGGGACGGGCCGGCCTGGGGACCGTCGAGCGCCATTGCAGAAGGGTGAGCCTAAATTCCTAACACGAGCACGCACAGGTTTGGGTGTGCCTCTGCGCGCGGCGTTCATCGGTGCACCCACAAAGAGGGCAAGCCCACTGTTCCCTGCACATGCCATCATGCAGCCAGGTGTAGAAGCTTGTGCCGGGGGGGTCAATGTCGCAGGCGGACCAGGTTAGACGTCTGGCAGTCGGTCTTGTGCGTGTCGTGGCAGGGCTGCTTGTATTTGCATGGCTTTGCGCTGCCCGTGCCATGTACCGGTAACACACACCCAGCCTCGTAAGGTGTCATCCAGGGTCTAACCTGGCATCTGAGCCCTGGCCGTCCTATCCCCTGTCGCTGCCCGCTTTCCTTCCCCCCAGGCTGTCGTTCGCTCCTTCCAACTGCACCGCGAGCAACTGCACGTTGACCCTCAGCGCCAGTACTGCGCCGTACAGTTACGCCCTGTGTACGGCGGACTGGCCGTACCTGCCCAGCGGTGAGCGTCCAAGGCGGCTGCAAAAGTGCAGTGCCCACATATGCTCCTTTCCCTAGATCAGGTTCATCGTGGGCGGTGTGCCGTAGTGTCACCTGGCTCCTTGACCGAACCAATTCGCATTTGGGACCAGCCTGAATGAAGGCCGTGCCGTTGTTAGACGACGGAACTTGGTCTTGATGGAGTTGTTGACATGTCCGTCGTTAACACCAACAGCAGGGCAAACCGAGCTTGTGCGACTGCGCCCAGACACTCACACAAATGTTACTCGTATGCAGCTGCCGGTGAAGAGCCGTCCTTGCTACTTACCTCTGCGTTCCCGTCCCCCCACCAGGTTCCGACCTGCTGCCCCCAGCCCAATCGAACGACCTTCCGTCCTGCGACGTTCAGCTGTACAGCACGTACGACAGCAGCATCACTACTGCGTACCCTCCCGCCACCGGCTCGCCATCTCTGCTGCCGTACATCCCGGAGTCGTACCGTACGGCATACCCTAACGCCACGCGCTCGGCCAACGGGACGTGCTGGGGCAATCCAACGCTACCTCAGCTACAACAAGAACAGCAAAACACAAGCACGGCGGTCGACGTTCGCGGGCAGTTTGCGATTGTGCGGTGTCGCTGCACAAACGGCCCGCAGGCTCGAAACTGCTACCAGGACGCTCATTCCATCGCTTGGTTTTACAGCCTGCAGGTGGGGTACGTAGTGCATTGAGGTGCCGTAAGTCAAGCTGGTTGCAAGCGTGCGGACATACCATGATTTTGTTCTAGCATCGTGCGTGTAACATTGACGCATGTGTAAATCCTCCGGTTGTGATAATCAACAGTCGTGCAATGAGCGCGCTTCCATTGCTGTTTGTCGCAGTCGCCTGGCACGGAGCCCACCGAGGGCAACTCCGCCGACGCCTTCACCTTCGCACCATGGTAAGTAGTAGCCATTGTGCAGTGCGTTCGCGAGCGTGGGACGAACCGACATGACCAATCGGACTGCTCTTGTTGTGTCGCATACCCAGGCGGTGGTCAGACAGGTGGGCTAGTGGGCTGGTTACCGGTAGTGTCGGCTTGTGTCGCCAGCAAGAGCTGGCGGCGCATGGTGCAGGAGTGCGCAAAGGCCAAACCGGCAGCCTCTTTCTCAACCGTCACGTCCGTCTGCGGCCGCCGCTGCCCACGCAAACCGCTCACAACCACCTGTCAACCGCCACAGGCACTGCACGGCAACCGACTGCGCGGCGGCCGCGCGCGTGGGGCCGGCGCCTGGCGGGCCCTTCGGCCTGCCGCTGACGGAGGGGCCTATCACAGGAGACGACCGGCAGCTGTACTCGCAGGTGCGTGTCTATGGAACGATAAACCTGTGAGCGGGGAGGCACCTAACTGCTGGGCAGGGTGCATGGGCCCGTGTGCATGTGAACGGGGCACGGCGCAGTTCGTGCGGCTTGGGACCGAGTGAGGTGGTGTCGACCAGCGAGTGGCTTAGCATCACAGCGGCACCACTGGGCTTCGAGGCGGGCCGTGCAAACACAGCATAGCTCGTGCGTGTTGGCCCGGCACGCCTTGCTGGTGCTCGTCAGCGGTGCTGGACCCGGCAGATGTAGGAGTCGTTGCAGCAACAGGCCTGGAACATCAGATGCTGATGCTTGCGTTTGAACGTACGAGTGACCCTGTGCTTCCTCCCGCAGGCCATGTGCTACAACGCAGACGGTTACACCTACTCGGCCCGCATCCAGGAAGCCCCGCCTCCCGTCGTGCAGGGTGGGTACCCCATGTGGTACAATGCAGCTCCTGCTGCTGCGCTCCCGGCTGCTGCTCCGGATGCTTCTGTCGCAGCGTTGCTTACTGTACACAAGCTCTGGACACAGCATCATAGAGGTGCCACATGCCCGATTTTGGCAAGCGAAGCATCAAGGCTCGAGCATTTCCACGTTGAATCGGAGTTCAAATGTTGCACGATCGACTGTGTATCTGCCCATTCGTCGCTTCCTCTGGCTCGTTTGCACCCCCTGCCCCATAATGGCGAGTGCGTACTGGTATGCGCAAGATGATAGGATGCTGCTGTTCACGTGCCTGCTGTCGCTGCTGCTGGCGGGCTTCGTGGGGCTGTTCCTGCGCACCAGCGCGCTCAACCTGCGCTGAATCCCTGCGCATTCCCCCCGTCTGCTCCAACTACTCTGACAGTCATCAACACTACTTCAAGTCCTACGCCGGGCCCCACAGCCAGCCCCCTGCCCACAGCGTCACCTCTGCCCTCGGCCTCGCCTCCTTCGCCCCTTCCCTCCTCCCCACCACCTTCCACGCCACTGCCAAGCCTAGCAGCCTCAACGCCCCTGCCTGTACCGCACGCGCCAGCCCCCCTAACGGCTGCAACCAACAACGGAAACGGTCCCTCGGGCGGCGCACGCGCTGTCACGGCCCTGGTCGCCTCCTCCATCGCCGCTTCCGTTGGAGCAACTGTCGCCGCCGCCGCAGCGGCGGCTGTGGCGGGCGCATCGTACGGCGGCGGGCTGGCGGCGGCGCTGGGCGCGGGCTCGCTGGTGACGAGCATCGCCGCCGGAGGGTAAGCTTGTGCATTTCAGAGATCCCTTTGCCGGTTGACCCTACCGTACGCTTTGCCCTCGTTGGCGTCTTGCTCATGCTTATCGCGTGCATTTTGGACAAAGAATTTATTCGCACAGCAAGGTACGTTGAACACCCTGGCTCCTGAAACCCAGATCCCGGCGCTCAACACGTGCTGCTTTCCGTTTACATGTATACAAACGCATTACGTAATACACAGGAAGCTGCACACGCTAGCCAACCTGGTGGCGCACACCCAGTTCCTGGCGCTCACAGGCGACGCGGCAGCCCCCCTTGGAGCCGCGTACGGCAACATCGCGTCGCACCTGCAATGGATCAACTTCCGGTACGACATTACAGGGCTGTACTGCAAGAGCAGTACCCAAGCTAACGGTCCAACCAACAACGGAGCTGGCGCTGGCGCTGATGGACCAGGCGCCTCCGGGTGGTTTCCCTCAGCGCCTTCCAAGAGAGAGGTCGTCAGGACGGGGACGAAGGTGGAGGAAACGGCCCCCCGGGACACCGCGCACCCCAATAGACAGCTGTTGGACGGCAGCTGGAGGAGGGGCCTGATGCAGGTGCCCGATGGCCCGCCAGCCCCTGCCCCTGGTGGTGGTGGAGGTGGAGGGGCGGAGGTGGGCGACGAGGAGCAGGACCAGGAGGATGGTGGAGACTCGACGTCCGCAGAAGCCGCGGCGTACAACACCTTGGTAGGTCGTCATAGCTAGCAAGCTAAACTGTCTAGGTTGCCGGTCGGAAGGTGCGCCAGCTGGCAAGCTGGCTGATGCCACTCTAGCAACGGCCACTTCTCTGCACAAATTCTGTGGGCAGGCGCAAACCCGCGCACTGCATTGCGTGTCGACAAGGTGGAAAAAGTATCATCACTGCCGCCACCCTGCCGCCACCCACGCCCGACGGTGTACGATGCATGCATGCCATGCCATGGTATGTCCAGGGGGCCTCACCTGCCCTCGCCTGACCATGTGGGTTAACGCGCCCATGCCACATCAGGTGGTTGTGACCGTGGTGTTCGTTAGCCTGCTGCTGACCCACGCGCTGCTGATGTGGGCGTGGAGGGCGGTGGCCAGGCTGAGGCGTTGCAAGCTGCCGGAGCTCGTCGTGTTCCCCAAGTGGGTGGAGGTGGTGGGCTGACGGGGGGCATGGGGGCTCAGACCACGTGGTAGCCATGAGTGAGGCGAGGCCAAACTTGGGGTACGTACGGGGAGCCCTGCACGGCACGGTGTGTACAGTCTGCTGTTCCGGGCGCCTGGACCCTGATGGCCTTTGTGGGTTGCGAGCCTTGTGACAGACGCTCTTTGCCGTGCTGCAAGCCTGCAGCGTCAATGCACCAGCGCATTGCAGTGGTCATCCTGAGCCGCCAACCATAGCGCGGTCTGTTGCTCGACTGGGGGGGCCCTGTCATGTCTAATATGCCACTCCCTGACTCTGACCTCGGACCCTGGCCCGCAGTCCGGAGCTGATTGCACTGGACATGGCCATCACCCCCTTGGCCGCCGCCGCCGGCACCCTCATCGCCGTAGCCGCCGCCAGCCACCACCCCGCCGCCATCACCCTTTCCGTATTGTCGTGCGTGTTCCTGGCGGCGGTGGTGGCGGGCATCGTGGCGGTGGTACGGGCCATTGGGCGGCGGGCGGAGCAGTGAGTGCATGGACGGACGGGTTGCGGCACGGATTCCCTGTAGGTCTGTGGAGAACACGCGGGCGGGGCACCGTGGGGTGAAGACGGGGCATTGGCAACACGTCGAGCTGTGTTCTTGGGTTGCATCTGAAGCTGCTGCTGTTCCTGCTGTACGCCGCCGGTTCAAGCCCATGCAACCGGTACTGACGGGAGGCTGTGGGGTCCACTGCACGCTGCACCTGCGACACTGCATTTGGGCTTCCCGGGCGCCGGTGACGAGGATTTCTCTTACCCTTCAGGGGCCCCAAGTGGACGGCGGCGCGCAAGGTGGTGCTGCTGTGGCCGTGGGCCTGGCCGGGGCTGGGGCTGAGCCTGCTGCGGGCCCGCCGGCCCGGAGCAATTGCAGATCAGGTGGTCATCAGCCACACGTCCGCGGCGAGCAACGGAGGAGGTGGCAAGGAGGCGCACCAGCATCAGCATCAGGGTGTGCAGCTGGTGGCCAGGCACACGGCTGAAGGCGGCCGGTCCTCTGCCGCCTCACTGCCGCCTTGCGGCGGCGGCATGGGGACGTCGGCGGCAGCGGCCGTCAGGAACAGCGGGCGGGCAGTGTCGTCGGACAGCGGCAGCAGCGCCATCAGCAGCAGCATCCACATCGCTGCGACCGCTATCCCAACCGCAGCCGTACCCACCGTCCCGTGCAGCAGCACCACCACCAGCACTCCCACAGTCTCGCACAAGCTGCTGCTCGCGGTCCCCACCTCATCGGTCCCTTCAACCCCAATCCCTTCAGCCTTTGCGTCGGACGAGAAACTCACCGCCGTGCACGGTACTCCAGCATTCTTCGCTTTGCCCAAGCATAGCCAATCGACCGCGGCCCCTTTCCCCACCTCCCCCATCTCCCCTGTCTCCCCCGCCTCCCCCACACCCGCCAAGCCCCCAAGGGCAGCCCCCCACTTCCCCTTGGCGTACCGCAAGTCCAGCCGCTCGCTGTCGCTGTCTCTGTCGGGGGGCAAACGCAGTAGCAACAGCAACAGCAGCGTTACCAACAACAGCGACAAGTCTACCCCCAGCACCGCCAACGCAAGCGGCAGTATAGGCAGTTGGCTGCAGCAGGTTCGCGCCTCCTGCGGCCACCACATGTCAGACCCTGGGGTGGCGATGAGTCACCACCAGCGGTTGGCAAGCGGCAACGGCAGCAGCAACAGCCACGGTGACTGTAGCAATATCGTGGCCACCAAGGATTATGATGGCTCGGGAGCAGCTGGGGCAGCAGCAGGACTGGCCGCTCCGACCCCTGCACCTGCACCATCCGGTTGTGACATTAGCATCAGCACCTCACACGATGCGCCGGCAGCGGTTGCAGGTGGTGCAGCCGGAGCCGGTGGCAGGAGCTGGCTGAAGCGGTTGGAGGGTTGGTTGGGCCTGGCGGAGCGGGGCGAGTGGGTGCGGGTTCCGGAGCTGGGATGGGACGAGGACCGGCTGGAGCCGGCCCGGACCGCAGCCTACGCGCGGCAAGGTGGGTGGTATCTCACCCCTTTGGTTAATGCTCTCATTTGATGACATTTCCGACGCGAAAGTGTGACTGCTGTTCTTTGCCTTCATCCTGTGGCACTCCTGCGCTGTCCTCAATCCCACAGGCATCAGCTGGCGGGGGCTGACGGGTCCCTTCCTGGGCTGGAGGCTGCCGGTAAGCAATGCTATCGCTTTTTCTGCCGGCATACAAACAGAGCAGGGTAACCACGCTGCAAGAAGGCAACGCGGCAGTTTGTCTAGATGCAGAGATGTTTGCCTCTCTGCGCTGCCTTGTGTTTAGGCTGCATGGCTGCCCATGTTGACGGCGGGGTGCCCGCACACTTCTTTATCTTACAGGACGCCGCCCTGAGGCAGTATGCTGCGAAGTATGCGCCAAGCACACACACCCATCCCGAGGGTGGACGCGACCCGCAGCGAAGCAGCGGCCAGAGCCTGGGCAGCGCCGACCCGCAGCAGCTGTGGCCCCTCACCAGGCGGGCCACAGACCCCGGTGCCGGACGCCATGGTGGTGGCAGTGCTATCGTGTGGACGCACTCCGCCCTCCTTGCGTCCTCCGAGGCCAGGAACAGGGGCAGCGATGGCGGCTGCGGTGCCGCGGCGGTGGAGGGGCGGGGCGGCATCCCCAGCAGCCCAGCAGGAGTCCTCCTGCACATGCAGCAGCAGCAGACTGCAACACAGTGCGCAAATGAGCCTGGATGCGGCATAAGCGCACAGGAGCAAGCCTCTACAGGCCCACATTCCGGCCCGACCATGGAAGGAGCGGGACCTGGTGCTGACAAGCCACGTGGGTCCCCGTACCCCACACCGCAGGGCCTCCCTCCACGGCCGGGTCCCCGCCAACCGCCGCGCACCTCGGAAAGCGGCGAGCCGCTCGCAAGCGCCGACCACCCCAACCGCCAATTGCCGCCGTGCCCAACAACCCCAACCGTCACCCAAAAATTGGTGATCCCAGCGCAAGCCGCAACCGCCGCCGCCAGCTGGTCCTCCGCTGCAGTGCCGTCTGTGTCCTGCGAATCCCCCATCTCGCCGCCCAGCCGCCCCCAAAGCGGCAGCCGGCTGCAGCTCCTGCCCCCCGAGCACTGCAACAGCAGCAACAGCAGGCACACCGGCGGCGTTTACGGCCACACTGCCACCGGCAACGCACCCAGCAATGCAGCTTCAGCAGCTGGTGTGTATGCAGCACCACCGCCGCTGCCACTGCCGCCTCTGCCTCCAGCACCGCTTGCTGCGTCCCACCATCGCCTAGGAATGCTGAACCCACGGTCGAGGGCCACAAGTAGCCCCGGGGGCGCTCCTAGCCCCTCAGGCCCTGCTGCTGCTGCTGCTGCCCAGACGCCTGCTGCTGCTGCCACCCCTACCGCCGGCGGCATGGCGGGCAGCGGCGAGCAAGACGGGCAGGGGACTCCCCCGCACCCCACAGGCGGCAGCAGCAGCTCCCGGCCTAACAGCCGCTCCCGCATCCGTACCTCGCCATTGTACGAGCCCATGCAGCAGCAGCAGCAGCACCCTGGGGACCAGCAGGGGCATGCGTCTGCCGTACAGCCAGGACCTACCCCGCCAGGACCACAAGCAGCACCAGCGCCCGGCTGGCACCCTGTGTTCGTAGCCCCCCGGATCAGCACACAACACACAGCGACGCGTACCGAACACAGCAGCGAGTGGCGAAGCAGCACGGACACCGACCTCGGCTGCCTGCCGCCCCCCGCCCCGGGCACCTTCCACGACCCACAGCAGCCAAGGCACGAACAGCACGAGCAGTACCGGCAGCTGCACGCCGCGCTGACCACGTGCCAGCTGTACGAGCGGTACGGCTACCTGTTTACTGGGTACAAAGGTAGCCGGGCGGCGGCCGCCACCTTCAAGGTGCCCCACCTGCTGGTCACCGTGGCGGCGGCGCTGCTGCTGGGCATGCAGGTGGGTACCGCTGCTGCTGGCCGGTACAGCAAAGCGGTTCATTGCATTTGAGGCCAGGGAGGCAGGGTTAGCTACGTTACAGTTTGTAACGTGGCCGCCGCTGTTTTCCCTGCCCCTGCGTTGTGCTCTCTGTCTGTTCGTTTCGTGTTCATCGGATGGCACATTTTCGCGTGGGGCATGGACAAATGCAAGCAGCGATGGTGGTTCACAACCGTTCAGGATTGCATCCGGGCAGCTTCCTGACGTGCGCCTCTCGCGTGTGCTACTGTGCCCTGCCCCCTAGGCCGCCGACGTGTTGAGCCCAGGCAGCTGGGCGGGCATGGCCACCACCATCACCCTGTTCGTAATCAAGGTAACGGCGCATTGGCACGCACGCCTTGAACCCTATTGCATATGGACAGGCGTGTGCCAGACCGACGCGCACTGTGTGCGTTGTCGCTTGCAGGGTAGGCGCAGGTTTACCGGTATCCCCTCAAGAAGAATGCTTCTAGTATGCATGCCGAATGCGTAATCCAATCCTGGACCCGGAACCACGCATATCGCTGGCTATCCGTACCGAACCGCATTCCCTCGCGGCTGCCGTCATTCCGCCCAGGTGCTGTTCTTCTGCTATATGCTGCTGGTGCGGCCCCACACCAACCTCATAGAGCTGGTGGCGGAGACCACGTGTCAGGCCCTGGAGGTAGGGGGGGCGGGAGTACATGGGGGCAGGTGGGGGCAGGTGGGAGCACATGGGGGCAATGGGGGTGGGTGGGGGCAGCGGGCCGGTAGGGTGCGTGGACGCCATGGAGGCATGGATTTATC
>VFQN01002370.1_pt1 | contig 29293 bp, 34 predicted proteins | sample 3512371 | NCBI WGS metagenome assembly VFQN01 (sample SAMN10412370, study PRJNA504923) | tailings metagenome | isolation source: Replicate 2 from Balatoc abandoned mine | place: Philippines: Itogon, Benguet | collected 2017-08-28
ATTTTGGGGCTACCGGCGAACCCCTAAATCGCGAAAATTTAAGATCACTACGGTAAGTGTTTTACACCTGCAAACACATATTGCACGTGTCAAGGCGTCATGCGTGCCAAGTGGATCAGTGCAACAGGGGCCGGGCGTCACAGGTCACAGGATGACCCGGTGCACACTGCTGAGTAGACCCCCGCGTGTGCTGTCGGGCGTTGTCCCGTGTTTCGAGCCCTCCCGGCTCGTGCCTAAGGCCCTAGAGGCCATCGCTGTGTCTCGGTCCGGTTATGGACCCCCGGCTTTTGCCCACAGTGTAACATTGGTTCACACTGCTGTGCGCGAGTGGTCTGTGGCAACATGCGTGGTTTCAGGGCAGCAGCTGGGCGGGCTGAGCCTTGGCTGGTCGTCGCGCTACATTCAGACACGGGTATATTCTGTGCCAGGACGTGAGCCCCTGAAGGCGGGTGTGGTGTCAAGCAAGTCGGCCGCTGGGAGGGCTGAGCCTTGGCAGGTCGCGACACCCTTGGACCTAGGAGTTATGCAGAGCAGTGCACGGTCCTCGCAGGTACTTGTGTAGCGGATGCGGTGCGGGATGTAGGCAAGTAAGCCTGATACGAGTACAGGCAAACAGGAGTAGCAAGCAGATGGTCGCGAGGCAAGGCGAGGCCGGAGAGTGGTATGGCGGTCCTCGCAGGTACTTGTGTGCGTATGGTCGGGTGCAGGTCGGGTGTAACCGTACCGTATGCTGCTTGAAGTTAGCGCCTGGATTAGGCGCACGGGCAAGACATGCAGCAGCGTGGACGCGGTGGCTTCACTACGTGCCGTGTTGTGCTGTGCTGGTAGACATCTAGCTTGTGCACAAAAGCACACCTACCTGCTGCTGCCGGTTGAACACGTCTGCGGAAGGCTCGACCTTGTCGTTGGGGTCCCCCGGCCAACGGCCAAACGCCTGAAGGGGTGGAGGCGTTGGACGCAGGCGGGTGTTAAGACACAGTTGGAGTGGCGGTGTCACACACAGGTATGTGGCGCATGCCTCGCTGCGGGACTGAAGGTGCAGATGGCGACACGTGTTGGTAGGTGGGCGCTGACCGGTCAAGACGAACAGTGAGTGCATTAAGCCACCGTCAACACACCCAAAGGTGCGTGCGTTAAGCCACCGTCAACACACCCAAAGGTGCGTGCGTTAAGCCACCCGCACAGCACATATGTACCGGTAGCAGCAAAGGACCCCTGCCACTATCAACCAATCTGCCCATAGCTGACCCAGTTCCCAGCCAACATCCAAACAGTGCGGTTCTTACCCCTGAGAGTTCCTTCATGAACTTGGCAAATGTGTTGATGTCCCCCTCTGGTTGCGTCCTGCGCCGTGGGGGACACGTGCCGGGCGTAAGCAGAGCCAGGGTGCACGCCACGTGCAGCAGCCATGACGGCCCCTTTATGCGTATCCCTTGTGGTTGCTCGATCAGTCGACCCGTATGCCATGATCCATTCGCACCAGAGCTTCAGCAAGGTGTTTTTCCTCCCACCTGCTGGCCAGGCACGCGATGATGTTGCGCACCCTCCTGCGCAGGGCCGGGTGAATGGCCAGGGAGTCCACGGCGCCCCCATCGGTAAGCGCCACCTGCGAGCTGGTCCAGTCCTGGGTCCGGGCCAAAAGGGGCGGGCCAAGGGGGGAACAAATTACACGTAACGTGTGGAAATGGCAGTGGTAGTACGGTAAGTAATCAACAAATTCAAGGCGGATGCATGGGGGCGGGAGACCCACTTTGTGGGAGTGGGCCCGTAGGTAGGGTGCATACTTGGTCCTGTCCCGCAGGTAAGGGAATAGAGCAGGGTAGGACAGTCACTGGTGGCGTACGGTACCTGCTGGTTGATGAGAGTGGGCGATGTGGAATCCCAGCGCCTTGTGCCCTACCTGGCCCGTTGATGCTTGGCCCTTGCCCACACGGTAATACGCACTGGGTCACATGCACTGCACACCCACCTCACATAAACCTTACTGCACTCCTCACCTGCTGGTTAATGAGGGTGGCGGTGTGGAAGCCCAGCGCCTTGTGCGCCTCCTCCCCAGCCTTGCTCTTGCCCAGCGCCCAGACCATGGAGTTGTAGGCGCTGCTGATGCCGATGGCTTCCCCCAGGGAGGACGGACCCGTGGGTCGCACTGTGATGGCCGCGCCGGAGGCACCGCTGGTGGGCGGCTGTGGGAGCACGGCAGGCAGGACAGTCAGCACGGAGGGCAGAAGCAGGCGCCTTTTCAGCGCGTGGGGACTGGTACTGGCAGAGGCGGCTGAAAGATTCGTTATCGGTTTTCTACATGTGAGCGTTGTTGTGGGCGCACCGGACGCCCCGCTGGTGGGCGGCTGCGGAAGCGACGGCAGGCAAGACAGCCAATGCAGGACGCAGTCGAGCTGCTGCACTATCATTAGGTGTTGCAATTGTGGAACAAGCCTACGAAACGGCAGGACAGGGCATCGACATGGCACCGACTGGTAGATGTGGTACACTGGTCCTCACACCCTTGCGCGCCACCCCCACCTTCTTCTCCAGCGCCGCGTTGAGGCCAATGGCCTCCACGTAGCCCCCGCCCAGCTTGGGCTGCGTGTGGCTGTACGGCAGCGGACAGCCGCCGTACAGGGGCGTGCTCTCGAAGGGATAAAACCTGGTTGCCTCCTTGGGCAGCAGGACGGCCTGGTGCGTGGGAGGAAGGGCAGTGTGTTATTTAGCACAAGGGAATCCAATAGTTCCTTTCTGGCTCAGGACCCCCAGCCCCACAGGACACACAGCCAACACGGGGTGCTAGTCGTGTGTAAAACGCTTCCCCATGCTCACCATGCGTTGGCGAGGCACGGGCGTGGGGGCCGGGCGTGGGTTTTCAGCTGGCCTACGCAGGCCACATGCAGGTGCAATGATGCTCCGGAACCGCGGCAACAAGCCGGACTATGGCGGATTACGGCGGACTACGGCGGAGCCGCACCTGGCATATGATGGGGTAGGGTAGCAGGTGGTTGGCTGTGTAGACCGCACGGCCCAGGGGACCAGCCCGCTCCTCCACACTGCTGTGCACGTGCGCCTGGTGGGTTAGGGGAAGGGGGTTGCACACGTCGGACACGTGTGGGGGCCCAGGAGGGAGCTGCAGCTGCACCGGGGGTGGAGGTATAAGGAAAGGAGCTCACAGCAGGTGCAAAGGACCGACAGTCGCCGTGCGTGGATGCATTTATGGAATGCGGGCGATTGGGTCGGGGCTTGGGGTCGGGTGTGGAATGCACGCACTATGTGGGTTCCGGAGCGAAGTAATGCTTGAAGGCCCAGTACAGATTGCTGGCAGGGGAAGGATGGTTACGATGTGGTGTGCGCTAGTAGTGGATGCCGGCGCGCGCTTAACTGCACCTAGCGGCCCTAGGCTGTTAGCGCCACACCACCGTGTGGAACCAGCTACGCAGCAGGCTACGCACATAACGGCATCAAGCGGCTTTACGCTGCGGCGGCCAGCTGCGAAGCAGACCGAGTTGGACAAGCAGTGCAGCAGACCCCACAGCGTAACACTAGCATTCAGGTAACCCGCCCACCTTTGTGCCAGATATGGTTACGGTGCTGTTGTCGCACTCCCCCAGGCCGAAGGGGGCCAGGAAGGCGTCTGCCATGGCACGACTCCAGGCGCGCGCCTGTGGTGAACAAACCACACTCCTTGCCATTCCTGCTTGCATTGTGTTGTGATGAAGAGTGGGGCAAACCCCCAGCTGCGGACGCCAAATCCCTTCGGTGAGCGCAGGGACAGCGCGGGCTCTCAGCCCGGATGGAGGTTACAAACGGACGCCTGGGCCCGGAGGGATGTGAGGCATTTCAGGGCCTCGCACGGATCAGCGGCTTGTGACCGAGCACACTGCCGGGGCTGTTGGGCCCACGCAGCATTCGGGCTGTGTTGTGCCCTCGCCTTGCCCTCCCTGCAGCCATCGACCCGACAGTACACCAACTGAAGTGCAAGGGAGGGTCCCCGTGCGACACACCTCCTCCTCCGTCCATCCCCTGTCCGCCACGCCGTCCAGCTGGTGCCGTACGTAGTCGTACAGCGGGGCCGCGTCGGCCAGCGCCGCCGCGAAGCTGCGGCCTTTGCTGCCCACCTGGCGGCGGAAGGCAGGAGCACCGTAGGTGGCAGAAGGTGGTGCGGCATCAGCATCAGCGGAGGCAGCGCAGTACCACAAGGACTGTAAGTGGTCTCTCGACCATGCAGCTTGCGTTTGTGATTCCGATATGGCCACAACATTGCGCCACCTCCCTTCGAGGCCCTTCGGTCCTCCTGCTGCCCTCATGTCCCCGTTCACCGCACCCCAGGGGCCATTACTGGCATCGCTTCCAGCGCGAGGCCAACGTCACAACCAGCCCCTGATCACCTGCTCTAGGGCAGCCAGGCTGCACTTCTCTGGGGCCAGGTGGGGTCCGAGGAACTCCTGCAGGGTGGCGCTCTGCTGGTAGCACAGCGGGGCGGTGAGCCACGAGGAGCCTGCGAAGTGGCATCAGCAGGTGGGACAGGCAAAGGATAGCAGCCGCCGTGCCATCGTGAGGAGGCGTTGACACTCGGCCCGTCAGCTTTACTAGATTACTGCGGCTGGTGAACATCATTAATGCAGCTGAAAGGTAGCATTAAATGGGCGTGGGCTTGGGTGAGCAACAGCGACCTGGCACGTGGGACTCAGAGCCCACCTGAGCAGCAGCACAGGTACTGTGCCTGCCGTAGCACCCCTAGCTCCTCCAGCGCCCGCAGCCAGCCCAACGACAGGGTAGCTGCACGGAAGCCGCCCCCGCTGAGGCATATGGCCAGGGAGGGGCGGGAGGCGAGGCCGCCTATGGCGAGGTCAAGGTCGTCACGCTCCGGAAAGAGCAGGGAGCCATCTGTCGAGCTGCCCGCCCAAACTTTGCACTCAAGGGTCCGCTGCAGGCGCGCGTCCGGTTCTTCGGCGGCAATAGGATTTGCATCGGGTGCGGTAGCATTTTCCTGTTGATTGTCATCGGCGTTTGCTCCGTTGCCGGCGTCTGGCTCGGCAGAATCGTTGCCGACATGCAGTGCTGCCGCTCGTGACTCAGATCGAGAGCTAGCTTGTACGTCTATTCCCGCATGTACGGATTTAATACTGTCTACGTGGGGTTCTCCGGGCCGCGTCCCCGTCACGGTTGTTGCGGACTTCGAGGTACCGCATCCCATGGCGGAAAAGTGTGCGAGCAAATAGTAGGCCTTTGACAACTGCGACTCATGCGAACATGCAACCACCGATGAAGCTTGGCGGATGCAGGTAAGACGCAAGGAAGTGTACGGAGCGAGTGTCAGCCAGTGGGAGCCAGGGCACCGGGGACAACGGTTGGGAACACTTCCACGGGGAACCTCTGAGGCCTTCCTATGTGCGTCATTGGCCCTCCTTGAAAACGATTTGGGTTTCAAATGCAGAGGCAACGCTATGCAGGGTTGCACCGTGCGGCAGCTTGCAGTCCCGTGCGATAGGTAACAGCTCCCGGCCAACGCCACCAGGGCCGCCTGACCCACGCTTGCGTTGCCACCTCACCACACCAGAACCCCGGAACCGTGCGCCTTACTACCCCGTATACCTCATGACCCCAAGACCCAGATGGTGCGGCACAGGATTTGCAAGAGTCGCCCACCTACCGAGACCTGGCAACACTCATTCCGATAGCCTACCGCACCCAATCAAGCACAACTCGCAGCGTGGTATCCCACCATCCCTACCCAGCCCCAGCCCCTTCCTCCTCACGCTCATCCCCCGCACACAGTCCCCTCAGCCACGCCACCACCTCCGGCCCCCTCCTCCCCCACGCCTCCACCGCCCTAGCCACCGCCTGCGCATCCACCCTCGCCCCCGCCGCCACAAGCCACTGCAGCACCGGCAGCGGGCACGCCGGGTCCGCCGCCTCCGCCAGCACGTGCACACTGTACGGCACACCCAGCTCCCTAAGACACGCCAGCGTGCCCCTGTCCCCACAGCTGCCCGGCCACGGGTACGGATCCACCTGCACCCGCTCCACCCCAGGACATCCCCTGGCCACCAACCACCTCACCAGCCCCTCGCAGCTCGCCTCCGCCGCCTGGTATAGCGTGTCGTACTCCAACTCCCAACCGCCCTTGCCGTACAGGTACTCCACCAGCTCAACGTCCCCACGCTTCAGCGCCCAGTAGAACGCGCGCCCGCCGCGCCTGCCGCCGCCCCCCAGCGGGCACCCCGCCTGCTCCACTAGCGCCCGCACCGCCTGGAGCAGCTGTCCGTTGGCTGACCCCAGTCCTCTGCACCCCGCCTCAGGCCACCCCACAATGACGTCCACAAGCGTGTTGGGGCCGCAGGGACACACGTCGGGATGGTGTATTAGCCACAGCAGCATGCTCAGGTTGCCTGACCGTGCCGCCAGCATGTGGGCTGTGCCAGGGGGGCCCGTAGGGCAAGACACGGCCAGGAGCTGCTCCGCGATTGTGACGTTTCCAGATGCTGCAGCCGCCTGGAACGCAGCCGGCAGCAGCACCTCCTCCCGCTCCTGCTGCTGCTCCTGTTGCTTCTGTTGCTGGCCCTCCGCGTCGGCCTTTGGCGGCATCCCCAGCAGCAGCGCACACACCGCCTCCAGGTCCCCACACGCTGCCGCGTGCTGCAGCCCGCTCGCCGTCGCCACCTCCGTCCCCTTGCCCCGCAGCCAACGCAGCTTACCCTCAGCGCTCCCTCCCTTACCCCCGCCTCTGCCCTTCCCACCGCCGCCTCCTCCTCCTCCAGCCCTCCTGGCCACCTCCACCATCACCGCAAATGCAGCCGTCAAGCCGCTCACCCCACTCCCTCCTCTCGCTCCCCCTGCACCCCCTACCCCTCCTGCCCCTGCCCCCGCAGCTGCTCCTCCCACACTCGGGTAGCGCTGCGCCAGCTGCGCCTCCCACCCCATGGGGTCGTACATAGGCGGAAGGCGGCAGCCCGCCACCTCAACCAACCACCGTACGGCAGCTAACGGAGCCTGGCACAGCGCTGCCGTAACCACATGGTCGCTGACCCATGGGTCGAAGCCCGCCAACGGACGGTGCTCGTCCAGCCAGCGGAGCGTGTCTACCTCTCCGACACGTGCCGCCGCCACCCACGTGCCGGCGCCGATCAGGCGCTGCTCTGAGGTGCTTGCGCGTCCGGTGCCGCCCGCTTGCCCAGCTTGCTGCAGCAGCCATGCCAGTTTCGCAACCGTATCGGCCGTGGTGGAGCTAGCAGCTGCCTCGAGCACGTGCGGCGTGACGCTGACGGTTGGTAGTTGTATGGCTGGGGTGGCATGGGAGGGCGGCGGCTGGGTGAGGGAGCGCCATGTCTGCTGCAGGCCTGGCAGGTCGCAGTGCTGTGCGGCGGCGGCCAATGTGGTGTGTGGATCCAGTGGGCAGCGGTGGTGCAGCAGCCAGGGCAAGAGGTGCGGGTGGCCCGAGCGCATGGCGACCGACCCAGGGTCGAACCACGGGCGGTACTGGCGCGTGTAGTGTGTATTAGCTGGGGGCAGCAGCTCCGGGAAGAGGGAGGGATGCAGCAGGCGCCATGCGACGGCTAGGTTGGTTTCGGAGCCGCTGGACGCGGCAACGGACAGCAGCAGCAGGCGCTGCCGAAAGGGCAGCTGCCGCGCCGCCGCCACGGCCCCCTCCTGCATCTGCACCTCCTGCTGCTGCACCTGCGGATGGTGTGGGTGCTGCTGTTGCTGCTCTTGATGCAAGTGGAGCGACTGGTTTCGTGGGTCGTCGTCGTCACAGCCTGCCACGTGTGGCGGCGGCGGCTGCGGCGACTCGCTCGCCATGTGTGGCAACGGCGGCGGAGGCTCGATAGCCACGTTCGGCGGCGACGGCAAAGGCAACTGCTGCTGGCCGCTGGCCGCTGGTGGCGGCGACGGCCGTAGCGACTCGTTTGTCGCGAGTGGCGGCGGCCGCGGCGGCTCGCCAGCCGCGTGCGACGGCGACGGCGACGGCAACAACTGCTGTCCGCTAGCCGCGTGCGGCAGCGGCGGCGGCTCGCTCGTCACCTGTGACGGCGACGGCGGCGGCGACTCGCAGGCCATGTGCGGCGGCAGGGGCTGCGACAGGTAGGCTGTGCGGTGGTGCGGGGCGGGGAAGTGCAGCGCGGCGTCGCGGCAGGAGAGGCGGCCGGACAGGGCCAGGTCGTTGGGGGGCAGGAAGCTGAGGATGCGCAGCAGCAGGTCCCCGGTCAGGTGCCGCCTTGCGGCCTCGGTGTTTTCATCACCGCTTTCGGTGCTGCTGGCCTCCGCATGGTCTGAGGTGGTGCTGGGGCTCGTGCCTTCGCTGCTGCTACTGTTGCACCTGGTACTGCTGCTGCTGCTGCTGCTGCTGTCGCCAGCGCCGGTGCCCCCGTTACCGCTGTCCCGCTGCTGCTGCAGCTGCTGCATGTACTCCACTCCACGTGCCAATTGCGATGGCGCCGCTGTCTGCGCGGGATGCGCAGCGAGCCCAAGGCGTGTGGTGCTTTGCTGCCGCAATTCGACACGCGACTCGCTACTTGCATCGCATGGGTGCGGGGGTGTATCGTCCCGGAGGGGCTCCCCTGCACCACCCTGCCCCTCTGAGGGCAGGGTGCATCGTGTGGCCTGGGGCACACGAAAAAGGGGGTCACCAACACAGCGTGAGGGATGGAAAGCTACTGACACGTGCGGTGCGCGGTGTGCGGTCTCCAAACGCGGTGCAGGAGCGGCAGTGGGTCGCGAGGAGGGCCGGGTCAGGGCGCGGGGTGAGGGGCAGGGTTTGGCCGCTTACCCCCAGTGCGAAGCAAGGACGGCAACGCGTGTTGCGAGGCGCGCTGGAAGGTTAGCAATGATGCTTCAACGTATTTTATTCGGTGTTGCAGCGAGTGGAACCCTTGCTCTGAAGGAATCGCGTAAGCTAGCTGCCTGTCCAAGCATAACCGGGTAGCATGACAAGCGACTACTCCAAAGTCTTTCAGCAGTAATCTTTTAGCGCTGTAATTATTGCAATGGGTTGGAACCGGTGCATTGCATCAACGCAACGACTGGCGCTGTACGGTTACGCTTGGGCCGCTGCCTTGCCCAGATGCTGTGGACAACGCCAAGTGGCATGCGACGCTGTGCATAAAAATCAGAACGGACCCCACCGCCCCGCCCCAACGCCCCTTTCCAGTGTCCCAGCCCCTGCTGCACATCAAGCATGCGCAACAAACCGGCAGTACACAAAGCTTTTCCTGGTCCACGGCTGGTTGGACCAGGTTGGTGTAGGCAGGTCTGGGCGGTCCCAGGTGGGGTGCTAGTGAATCAGTTCCTCCGCCTTTGCAATAGCTGCCGTACATGCCAGGTCACCTTGTGCATGCCAGGTCACCTTGTACATGCCAGGTCACCTTGCGCTAAAAGCTGGTGATGTCTATAAAACTCTCAGGTTACAGCGTCACACGTAAGCCGCTACAGGCGTACGTTGCCCCGAACCCATTAATCCGGTGCAGGACGGTGCCTTTCTGCCCGATCGGACTCATGCTGCGACAGTGGGCCCCTGCGCCTGGCCCGGCCCAGCCCAGCCACATCATATGCAAAGCCAACCGCTCCTCCTTATGTGTGCGGGGGTTATGCAAGTCATCCAATGGCCGCAACAACAGACGGCTCACAGGTCACAGCCCTCACGCCACGGCTGGGACCCCTCGCAGCAGGCGTCCTCGATCCATTGTCCTTGGCTCCAACCTGCTTCAACCCAAACCAGATGCTTGCCACATGCCAAACAAACCGCACCCACACGTGGGGCGTTGCGAAGCCCAGCGACGCCCCACCAAACAGGCCAGCACGCTCGCGCGCCCCATAACAACGACCATGAGTCTACAGCACCACACTTGCAAAAATGCTTCTTACCATGCCTCGTACCCGCCCCACCATACACCCAGGCCCAAGCCGCACAAAGCTCTCTTCCTTATACTTACACGCAGGGCCCAACGCCCCGTAGCGTCAGTGTGCACGACCAGCAAGAGCCTTACCAGGTACAGTCTCAGGTCCCTCCACTAGCTCACACTCCAGCCGCAACGGGACCATCCCTCCATCTGCACACCCGCTTCCCAGCTGGTACCCCTCCCTCCACCTCGCGCCTTTGAGCGCCTATGGGCCTAGCGCACAGTGCTGATACCACACCGCACCACCCCAGATCCCGCCGCCACCGTACGGCGCTGCTCACAGACTCGTTACTAAGTTGAGGTCCCCAACGACCCCCAGGGAGCCTCACGCGCGCGGGGCCCCAGCGCTGACGGGCGCCTTCGCTGCCTCGGAGGCGGCCGCGGCGGGCGCCGACGGCAGCGCCTTAGTGCCCGCCATCATGCCGTACTCCATCAGGCCCGTGGCGAACGCCTGTGTGTGCAGGTCGTACACACGCACGTGGCGGTGTTAAAAGAGTCAGCGCAGTGTACGCCGAAGCAAGGCGGATACTACAGCACAGCGGCCGGGTATGAACAGCAAGGATGTGCAAGGCTCGTGGCCAATGCCTGTGCTCTTGGTGCGCCTACTCTAGCGTGTTATAATCGCTGTGTCTCCGTGTATCCACGTGGTGGGCCTTGCCTCCAAACATGCAGCGGGAGCCCACCCTCCACGCACACCGGGCAGGTGACAGTGTCCGCACGGCTGCGCCCATAAGACGTGCTGCACGCCCGCACCCTCACACCAGCGCACTGGAACCACCAACCCAGCAAGACACTGATGCCACGACCCAAGGCGCACCTGGTGCATGCGCTCGAGCGTGACGATCTCGCGGATGGTCTTGTACCAGATGCGCGGCCCCTTGAACACAACGATCCAGGGGTCGAACACGCCCACCCAGATCGAGTGCCGCCACGACGCCAGCGTGTTCTTGTTCCAGTTGGCGGTGTGCACCGCCTGCAGCTTGCCGGTGCCCTGTGGGTTAACAGGCAAGGTAATGTATGCGTGTATTGGCTGAGGTGTGGAGGGGAGGGGAGGGAGTACTCTTGTTCGTGTAGGCGGTGCGCACGGCCTGCATCTTGCCGGACACCTGTCTGGAGTTACCCGTGTACTACCAGGCATGGTTCATAACGACTCCTGCACCAGTACGACTTAATCTCGCCCTCCCAGTACGTCTCCCCCCCCCCCCCCCACACCCCACCACCCCACCCACCAGACAACCCACCCCCCCCCCCCCCCCCCCCCCCCCCCCCCCCCCCAAAGCGCCAAAAATGCCAAGCCAACTCTCTACCGCGCCCCAGCCTCCCTCCCTCCCAGCGCCCCGCCCAGCTCATGAGCGCTCAAATGCCCATCTAAGCGTTCGGGCGGTGGCCTCTGGCCCAGCACCCCCCTGCAGCTCACTGCCCGCCTGTAACCAAAGTCTCCGAGCCCCCAACCCTGCCGACCTCGCCCTCTGCATGCCTACTAGTCTCCGGTTCTCCTCCTTTTCACCTTCCTGCAGTCCACCCCCAACCCTACTCACGTTCATGAGCCGCTCGAACTCCTGGATGGAGATGAAAAACGGGTGCGCCCACTCCTCGTAGAGGAACTTGAGGTCCGCCTTGTCCTTCTCCGAAAAGGGCGCCTGGGGGGTCTCCTCGCGCTGGCACCAGCACGCGATCACCAACGTGCCGCCCGGCTTGAGCACACGTGTCATCTCCTCCACGTACTTCTTCTTGTCGGGCATGTGCTCGCCGCTCTCGCAGGCCCACACCAGGTCGAAGGTGTCGTCGGGGAACTCCATGGCCAGCGCGTCCATGACCTGCGTGGGGGTGGTGGGTTAGCATGGTGTGTATTACCGAAGGAGGCGGCAGCGGAGAAATAGTGTCAACCGGTAGCCGAACAGGTAAGATACCTGTGCGACAGGCAGCCCTGCCCGCCCAAGTGCCCCAAAGCAACACGCGGGGAGTAACGGGCGCCGAGGGACCACTGCCCCATAACGACAAACCCCACTTCAGGAATGCCCACGGGCCAGTGGGCGGGCCCCGTCCCGATCCCCTCTTCCAGCACGGCCCCCCGGTCCCCCTCCCTGTGCCCCGCACTCTTCTTCAGTGGCCAAAGCAACAACGGTGCTGATGCAGCTCACCCTTGACCGCGCGCTAAACGTAGCGTGTGGCTTGCCCTTCGTGACATGCAGCAACACGCCCGCAACTCGCTCCCGCCCGTCTCTACCGAGGCACTCTACCCCTGCGAAGCAGCCACTCCTGCCAGACCGGCGGGGCCTCAAACCTGTACGGCTTGCCGATAGTCGGGGACACTTGTTCTTGACGTGCCTCCCAGGATCCTTGACGTGCCTCCCAAGATCCCAATGCACCCTTCAGCACCAACCCACAGCACCGAACCCCCACAGCAACACCGGGCCCCCAGTAACGACCCGCATGCCTCCCAACAGGCCGAGCTATAAGCGGGCAGCAGCGCGCTTCGCTAACGAGCTCAAGGGTCGCGAGTGCTGCAGCAGATGGACCCCATTGGAGGCCAAGTGCCGGGTGTTGAGTAAAGGATGACGCACCTGGTGAAGCGAACGGGTTGTGCAACGTCACCGTCCCGGCACGCCTTTCTGCTGCTCATTTGGAGTTACGTGCCGGCATGGTGACTCGCTACAACCCGTCCGCCTCGCCAGCTGCGCCTTCCTCCACTTACAGCGTGTCCATTGACAGTCCGCCCGACTGCACATGCTGCGGGTGCACGCAGACGCGACCCTCTTGCACTTGACGCCGACGCCCTTCTCCCAGTGCATTACACCCAACAGGTCCCCCCGTCCGAATGCGTGAACCGTAGCCCAACTGCGTGCCCGGTCACCCTCAGCCCAACACTATCAATCGTAGCCCGACTGCGCGTGCCGTGGGCGCACATCTGCATGAACCCACCTGGAACTGCACGTTGCTGACGCCCTGCTCCTTGGCCAGCTCGGTGCCGCGCTGCACCTGCTTGGGGGACAGCGTGATGCCTGGAAGGGGCCGGGAAAGGGACGGGACGGGAGTGGGCGGGGGAGGGACAGAGGTGTCACCACAGGGATACACGAGTGCAGAGAAGTACCGGTGTACAGTGTTTCCACAGCAGCACAAGCTGAGGGTGTTGTGCCAGGATGGAGATGCCTGGCGTGGAGAAGGGGCGGGGCGGGTAGCGGGTGGTGCAGGGTGGTGTGGAGCCAGGGGTGTGCTGAAAGGTTTGTGAATGGCGTTCTGAGGGGCCTGGAGGGGCTGATGGACTAGCATGGGTTGGTGGGTGTGAGAAGGATGGCAGGTGGCTGTGGGCAGAGTGGAACGTGTTGCTGGGTTCCTGTTCGCTGCGGGGCGTAGCATGCAAGTTATGGGGGAAGGTCGGGAGAGGGCTGCGCACTGCACCGAAGGTGGCCGGAGATGGCTAGGAGGGAACATGGTGAGAACGGGGCTGGTGGCGATGTTCAAGAGCTGAGGCAGGTTGCTTGCAATCCTGAGTAAAATGGTTGTGCCGAGCCAAGGCTGGGAAGAGGGTTTTGCGCCAGGGTTGCGTTGCCTTCCTGGTCTGCAATAATCTCGGTGCCTGAGGGGGCATATATTGCATCTCGCTATATATGCCCAAAGGGCCTTCGCTGTCTCTCTCCCGAAGGGAGACGCAACGACAAATACGCCAGCGGCCACGCAAGGTAGGCCCCCCACCCCGCAGCCCAAAGGAAGCTTTGCAACCGGCCGAGAGCCCCCACCCAAGCAAGGGCATCTCTATTAGCCTGTAGTATACGCCTCTAGCCTCTCACCGGTGACGCTGGCGTCCCTGAACTTCTTGGCGAGGTGCCGGCTGGTGCCTCCGAAGCCGCACCCAACGTCCAAAATCTTCTTGGGGTTTTGCGCGCCGCTGAATTTAAGCATCTCATCCACGAAATCGAACTTCGCTTGCTTGAAGTCCTTCTTCAAGTAGCCCCGTGCAAGCTCCTCGTCGGAGTAGTAACCCAAGTGAATGTGCTCGCCCCAGTAGTATTCCAGCACGCCCTCCTCGGTCCACGCGTCATACTCCTGCCCCACGTTGTTGTCGTATGCGCGCGATGGCGTGTCAAGGATACGTTTAAACGCAAAGAGGCTGAGCCCGAGGCCCGCGACTGCCGCCAAGATGGTTGGGTCGACCCCAGCTACACCCTGCGCTGCGCTGCTCGCTGATGTGGAAGTCTCTGCTAGCTCGTAGACTTGCTGTGCTGACCGAGTTGCGCTGGTAATCCCACCGGCCACGCGCGTAGCCTCGCTGGTGCTTGCCTCGCCTTGCCTTGGCGATGCTGCCAAGGACTCGCCGCGGTGCGCTGCTGAGCGTAATGAGCATGGCGCGATAGAGTGTAGGTGGCCGCGCGGCCCACTATGCACTGACCCAGACCTCCCGCGTACCCTTCCCCCAAGTTGAGACTGCATGTTGTTACAACTGTGGAGTAAGCGGCGTGGCCTTATTCAACTATAGAGGCGTATAAACTTATCAACAAAATGTGCTCAGAAGGAAGAGCTTTAGCCTCTGGTGCATCGCTGCCCTACCAAAGTGCGGGTGGCCCAGACGCATCGCATGCACGGCACCTACAAAAGGCCAACGAAAGCCAGGACGTCAGCGTGACATCAATAACAAGAATGTACTGATATTCGTTGCACGTTGCAGTGTCCACTGCTGCGCAGCCGATGCACCAATGCTCTGTGGCCGTTGGCCTGTGGTGGTCCAACGCAGTACGTCCCGGCAGCGCTCAACCACGCCTCTGGTGTTCCCACATCCCAATCCCTTACTGCCGTCAGGTTCCGCAGCTTCAGGCATTACATTGTCGGCCTTCCGTGGGGCACGACATGCGGTACAGCGCCTTGTGCCCCTGCCACAAGGCGCAGACCACGTTGTTGTAGGCACGTCCAGGTCTCCCCTGCGCCTTTCCATGCCTCACGCACGGCCGCAAAGCAACACGCGCCAACCTGCTTACTCCTGAAGCCATGCAAGTTATAACTCTCGAGAAGACACACTACAGAGCCTATTGCAGTGCACTAGCCGGTCCCTGCTGCCAGGACCTGGGCCGCACACGAGCTACTAGCAGTACCATGACTTGCCCACGGCCAGCAACGCGGCGTCCGCAATGCAGCCACACCAAAGATCACATAACCCCTGCCTAAGAAACCTAAGCCTATCCTATCCTGCAACACGTTCACGACTGCCTGCGCACAAATGGTACAACCAAGGCCCGTGGGCTTCAACTTGTTTTGAATTAGGACGGCGCCATTTGCAGTGGTACGGGATAGGCATGGCCGAAAGCCCTGCGACACCCACACCCACCGGACATGCTTCGCCACTCCTGCCAGCTGCTTGCGTTAAACAGCGTGTCTTCCCACATGCGTGGCATGCCTCGACTGATTGCCTTCAATGCGGACCTACCAAAAAAGGGCAACTCCTGCCAACCATGTACCCTCACCGCAGCCCCAACAGCAGCCCTGGACAACGCAGCAAGGCTCCCCAATACTCTATCCCTCTATTCTCAGTAGTAGTGCCTACCTGTCCTGCCCACGACCGCCCCAAGGTTGCACGGCGTGGGGCATGGCCTTTAGCGCAAGCGCACTACCACCACCCGTGGCGCACTGTAACCTGCGGCATGAACGTAGCTGCTCCAAGGGAAGCGGACATGAACTGGGCCCGGCCCCAACCCAAAAACCGCTCCAGAATCTAGCAGGCCCGGCCGAGGCACTACTGCTAGAAGAACTCGGCCGTGCACTCTTTGCCATGACCATCACCCGCTTGCGCCGCATCCCTTGCCACGCCCACAATGCCCATCACGGCCCTCTTGCGCAAGCACTGACGCACTCAAGATCAGCACCACCTCCAGTTCCCTTCGATGCCTGCTGTTGCCCGGGGACGCCGCTGTAAGTGCCCCCGGAGTGGACATGCACGGGTCCAATTCCCAACCCCAGTGCTGCTCCCGAAACGGTCCAAATCCCAACCCCAGAGCTGCTCCCGAAACGGTCCAAATCCCAACCCCAGAGCTGCTCCCGAAACGAGCTGACGCACTACTGCCAGAAGAACTCGGCCGTGCACTTTTTGAACAGGAAGTCCCGCCCGTTGATGTGGAACACGCAGTCCTTCATGCTGACCTTCCAGCGGTTCTTCATCTTGTTGACCTTGTCGAACTGCCCGATGAGCAGGTTCTCCACCTCCTCCTCGTCGTCGTTGTCATCGTGCTCGTCCTCCGATAGCACCTCGTCGCCCTCCGGCGCCTCGCCGCCTGCCCCCGCCTCCCCGTCCCCGCTGGGCCCGGCCCCGCCCTCCCCCGAGCCCCCCGCTGCCCCCGGGTCGTCCTCACCGTCGTGCTGTGGGATCTGCCCAAAGTAGGCGAAAGACGGCTGCTGGGGCTGCTGTTGTTGCTGCTGTGGGGGCTGCTGCTGGTGGTGCTGGGGCATGGGCAGGTGCGGGTCCTGCTTCAGGCCCGGGTAGGGTAGGGGCTGGTGCTGCTGCAGGTGGTGCGCCTGCTGGTGGTGTACGTGTGGGTGGTGCGCCTGCTGCAGCTGCTGAGCGGCCTGCTGCTGTTGCTGCTGCTGCTGTTGTAGTTGTTGCTGCTGCTGTTGTTGTTGCTGCTGCTGCAGCTGCAGTTGCTGCTGTTGTTGCTGCTGCTGGTGCAGCTGTAACCCGTGCTGGATTAGCTGCTGGTACTGCTGCACGTAGTGCTGCAGAGCCAGAGCGGCCTGCGGGTTGGCCAGCTGCGGAGCAGCCATGGCTGGCTGTGGCTGAGGCAGCGTCGCCCCCGAGTCCGGGTGCTTGCGCTTGCCAAGCCAGCTGTTAGGCCCGCCTTCTGCATTATCGCCTCCTTCGTGGCCTCCTGCTGTGCCATGTCGCCTATGCATGCAGCGGGCGGGGCCAAGGGGATCGTCGGGAAGGGCATTCGGCGAACAGGGCGAGACCCTGGTTGCACATCTCACCCTTGTGCGTTCCCAAAGCCGTCATCTGCTCCATCTCCATCGCGTATTAGTCCTTGCTGCTTTAGCTTCTCCTCCCACTTGTTCCGCAATTCCATGAGCACCGACCTGCACCCGTCAGGGCACAACAGCTTAAATTGGGCTGCAGATGTGCAGATAAAGGTTGTAAAATTGTGAAACGCTTCATCTGCTGAGCCGCTCACTCATCGACGTTGGCAGCTTGAAACTCGGGGGACATGGAAGCCACCACGTCATCTACAACCCATTTATATATGTTCGACGCGTCGCACTTCATCGCCCTAACTGTACCCTAGCCAGTTATCAGCCCGAGAAAGGGAGATGGCGACTAAGGCAAAGGCAAGGTTCACAGACCTCCACCGTCTATCACTTAGTATTCACAGATAGGTGGCAACAACTGCACAAGCAACCAAGTAGCGTCACGGCCGATAGTGGCCAAGCACATGCGCCACCGGCCATGGGACTCGTAACGGTTGGCAAAGGGAGACCTCTCGACGTCATTGCGTCATAGACATTGCACATACAGCCCTCCGCGTAGCCACATCGCCCACACAATTACCTGCAGCATTGCATGCCCTGCAGAACATATCAACCACTCGAACAGTCGCTCCGACCACTGCCCATGCTTTCCGACATTGGCCGAGCCGTTCCCGTAAGGCACATTGCGCGCCACATACAGAGCCTCCAAAGAACAAACGGCGTGACAATTGATAAATTTAGCGAGCTGCAGCTTTACAGCAGCGCAACGCAGTACAGGCTTCCGACACCTGTGCAGGCGAACTTCGCCGGCCCAAGCTCAAACCACCCGCCGCGGTCAACGGCCACCCCCTATCAACATCACAATCTCCAACAGCTTGCCTTGATTCCCCGCCGCACAACCTCCATTCCACCCTGCCAGCAACCAGCGCTTCCGCCCACGGCAGCGTCAGTAAACCCCATGTGGCGTCCCCTGGGTCACCGCGCCCCCGCCATCTCCCCACCAACATCGAGTCCCATTCCCATGCCACAAACCTCACGACCCACACCAACCTTCACATCACCTTCCACCAGCTCGCCCCAGCTTACCTCGCCCCATGGCTTGTTCCATTCGCCCAGCAGCCACCACCACGGCCACACCTCTGCGCTGCACCCCCACGCCCCCACCTGCACAAGCCAAAGGCACGTATGCACCCGGAGCATGCCACCAGGCTGCTTTCAGTCAGCCATCAACGCACGCAGGGGGGTAGTGGTCCGCAGCCTCAGCGATGTGGAAGACTGGCACCCGGCGGCGCCGCCGCCGCCCCTGCTCCGCCCCATTCGCGCGCCGCCTCCGCGCCCTGTCCCAAGCAGCTCCCTAGGGTTCGCTGCTGGTAGCACGAAGGCAGCAGTGGGGCCCACCCTTGGCGGAGGCGTGTGTGAGGGGGGAGTTCGGAGCTGGAGCAGCGCGAGTAGCAGCTCGTTGGTGGGCGGCCAGGTGGGGGATGTGCAAGGCAACGGCAGGAGCGAGGAGGGCACGGGCAAAGCATCGGGAGGTGCTGGAAGGCAGCAGCAGCAGCAGCAGCAGCAGCAGGAGAGGCAGCGGGAGCAGGCGGCATGTGCGGAGCGTGTAGACCCGGGCGACGAGGCGGGGCGTGTGGTGTGTGAACACGTGTCGCGGCAGCGTGCCGTGGCACCGGAGCGGCTGGACCCCGCGGGGTCGCATGACGCTGATCAGGTGCAGCCCGGGGTTGCGGGGGAGGCTGCATCTGCAGCTGCAGGAGCAGGAGCAGGAGCAGCGGCACCAGGAAAGGCAGGGGCAGCAGGAGCAGCTGCGGGGGTTGCAGAGACCGGGCTGGGTTCCGGACTGAGCCCATCGGCCTCGGATATACAGGGTTGGCACGCCCGCGCCGGGAGCCCTGTGGCGGACCTGCCCCTCCTGGACGGCCTGCGAGCGTCGCCCCGTGCTGTGTACGACAGCAGTACGAGCAGCAGCAGCAGCCATGGGGATGGGAAGGGGGCGGGCGATGGGGTAGGGAGTGGAGTTGGGGCTGGTGGTGGTGGTCGTGGTGGCGGCGGCGGGCCGGCGGTCGCGCGCGATGCCGAGTGGGCGGGTCTCGGCGTGGCCGTACCGTCCCTGCCGTGTGGTACGATCGGGTACGGCACACGTGCTGACGTGGTGGCGCGGCTGCCGGCCAGCATCATGCTGCTGAGGCACGCGGGTGGGTGGGTCGTGGGCGGGAGCAGCCCGGAAAGGGAAGCATGTTCCAGGTTTTTTGGAAACGGGGCGGAGTTGCCAACCGTATTTCTGTCCTGTTGCTGCTCTGCTAACGGCACACAACCACTTTGTGCCGCCGATACGCCCCAAATCCTTCGTGCCACCGCTCAGCACCGCACGTGCGCTGTGTGTAAGTACCGTACCGTGCTTCCTGGATGCTGCACGGCTCCGCGCCTTATCCCACCTTCTTGCACCTTCCTCCTTCGTCCCTGTCATTCAGAGTGCCTGACGCTGGACGAGCACCAGGCCCACGAGCGCGTGCCCAACCACGACATCCCGCTCAACCCGCACGGCCGGGACCAGGCGCGCCTGCTGGGCGCCCGGCTGCGGCCGCTGCTGCGCGCGGAGGGCATGAGCCTGTTCCTGTGCACCTCGCCCTTCCTGCGGTGCAGTGAAACCACCAGGTCAGGGCGGAGTTGCTGGGGTACATAGCGGATTGTAGGAGGAGGGAAAGGGGCCAGCAGGCGGGGGGCCTTGTTGTTGTGATTGTAGGCTTGAGCAACTGGGAGTGTGTCAATCACATGGCATCCGGCAAAACGGGTTCCCTGGCGCCGCGTACCATGGCGCCGCTTGTTAGGGAGCTTGTCCAAACGCTATGAGCAGCGATTCCTCAACGGTGCCTTTTGCACTTCCACCTCCCGTGGATGGGCATGTGTAACCAGCGTGTGCACGTGTGCAAGCTGTTGGTGGAGGGGCCTGTTTGTCATACACAAATTTTAATATTTATTTATAACAATATATGGTATTGATACCATTCGTGGATTTGCGTGTCCACATGTGCAGGCTCCTGGTGGAGGAGCTTGGCCCCGGCAGCGTGGCGGGGTTGCGGGAGGCGGTGCAGCTGCGGGAGCAGGACTGGGGCAACTTCCAGGACCCCAAGGTGCAGGTGGGTGGACAGCAGGCCGTTTTAACAATATTTTAATTATGGTAGAATCTATATGGAATATCAAAATAACGCTTGGGAATTTGTGTGAGGACTGGGGCAACTTCCAGGACCCCAAGGTGCAGGTGGGTGGGCAGCAGAGCGGGTTTAGGCTTTGGGGTCCCAACATACGAGTCGGGTAGACCTGTAAGCCATTTGCAATTTATTTAGTGGTTCCATGAGGTGGCGATGCAAGGACGAGACGCGCCGCCACGGGCGCTACACATACCGAAGGCGCTGTGCCATCTTACTACTGTTACTTGCTGCAGGCTTGCCATTCGCATGTGATCATCTTCGGAACACTCCGCGCCCGCAGGCCGAGTGCAAGGAGGAGCGGCTGCGCTACGGCCGCATCCCAACCATGATGCACCCAACCAACCCGCTACCCTCTGCAGGCTTACCAATCGCAAGTCACCCCCTCGAATGCCTCTTTCCTCGCAGGCCGAGTGCAAGGAGGAGCGGCTGCGCTACGGCCGCTTCTACTACCGCTTCCCCTCCGGCGAGTCCGTGTCGGACGTGTACGACAGGATCACGCTGTTCCAGGACCACCTGGTGCGGGACATGTGCTCGGGCAGGTGGGTTGGCGGTTGGGTGTTGACGGTTGGCGGCTGCATCTGGCGAACAGCGGTCAGTTGTTGGAGTTGTAGGCTGGCGGTTAGAGAGAAAGCGCAAGCACGGTGCGGTGCGCGTGCGTGGGTAATTTGTGTGGGCGTGTAGGGGAACACGTGCGTTGCTGGCGGCGGGTGTGGGGTGTCATGGCGGCGGATGTGACCATGCATGCGGTCCGTGCGCGGTTGGGCTACAAGCATGGAGAGAACACCTGGCACAGAGCATGGCACGCGTACAGGCGTGTAGTGGTGTGACATTCCTTGACCGTTACTGTTACCGTTACCATGTCTTTGAGCCATCGCCTGGCGGCATTTAAGACATTCCGTTACCGTCATTGTTTATTGGATTCCTTGCCTGGCGGCAAGTAAGCTGATGGGCAGGGCAGGTTCGCAGAGGGGTAGGCGTGCGCAGGGCGGAGTCCACATCATTCTCAACTTGGCAGGGAAGGGGGCACTGGCAGTCACTTGTGTGTGGTGGCCTGCGGCAGGCTTAGGAACAAAGGCCAGGAAGGAGCACTGAGGCCTGCTCACCAACCACCCTTAGCAACCTCCATCCCGTGAGCATCCATTTACTGCTCCCCTTGAACAGCACACCGCCCTATTCATGGTAGCCATACCCGGCCCTGGTGCTCCAGGTTCAACTCCAACACCTCTGTGGCCAACGGCCTGAAGACCATGAAGAGCCCAACACCAAACGCTTAGTATCATTAGAAATCTCACCGCCCTGCTCCAGGTTCAACTCCAATATCACAGTGGCCATCGTAACGCACGGCCTGACGCTGCGCGTGTTCGCCATGCGCTGGCTGCATTGGACTGTACAGCAGTTCCTGCAGGTGCGTCGTACAGCCGGGACACGTGCCGGAGGGGCAGGGGCAGGGGCAACAGGAGGGGTGAGGATTTGCGCTCCCCAGAACCCGTTAATGGGAAGGCACATTGCTTGGGTGTGAACTGCGGTGGCAAGGCACGCTGTACTTTTGGTGCCAGTTGCTTGTGGTACCCGTTGCGGGATGCACGTAGTACCGGCAGGCAAAGTAGGGTGGGCGTTACGGCCGGACGGGTGTGGTGTCTGGGGCCTGGGCCAGGGAAGTAATTGCACATTTGTTGGATCAAGCATGCAGGCGCATGCAGGCGCTGGGCGGGTGGGCAACCGGTGCAGTGCCCACCTGTATGCGATATCTCCTATGCTGTAAGAGTTCTTTTGCACCGCATGAAAACAATAAGCCATGACTGTTTGCTCCCACCAAAACCCTCCTGCTGCTGTGCACCTGTGCTCCAACGTCCTCCAGGTGTACAACGTGCCCAACGCCGAGCCCATCATGCTGCACAAGGTGGGTCGTGTGGGGCACTTGGGTGGGCGCGGCATCGCTCAAGGGTGCGCTAACACGAGTGCCGCAAAGCTGACGCAGGTTGGAGCACCGTAGGATTGCTCCAGTAGTGTTGTCCTGCGTTGCGGTACGGACATGCTACCGGATTGGCGGCAGAGCCACCAAAACGACGGAAGGGACGAGGGGCAAGGGGCGAGACAGTGCCAAGCAACTACAACCTCTAGCGGTGCTTGGTGGACCGCGCCCTGTGAACGTGTTCCTTTTCCTATTCACACCGTCATTATACGCAACAACGTGCCCGTGTGTGCCTTTTGGATGACATGTACGTGACGCAACGCCGCCGCCCAACAGTCAGCCTGACGCCTCACACGGTTTCCTTGCGCATTCACGCGCACCCAACCGCCAACTGTCAACCGCTCCCCCGTACAGGACGTGGACCCGGCCTACCTGGCGGGCGATAACGGCTCCCTGCCGTTCATGCCGCACCACGTCAAATGCCTGTACCGCCTGTCGCCAAGGGCGCTGGTAGGCCGGGGGGGATGGGGTTTGGCCTGTGGGAGGCCGAGGGGGAAGTGGGCCGCCGCAGAGCGGCAAAGGCAGGAAGGAAGGAGACTGGGAGAGGGTACAGTAGGCTGGAGCCCAAAGCGGGCGCTGGAGTCTGCATGGGCCCATAGGAACGGGGGCGTGTTAGGGCCCATGACTGCGCGCGTGCCTGCTGGCGCGGTTGTGCGCTGTCCAGTACCTGAGGCGTAGCAGTGGCTGTTGCTTTGCAGAGCACCTGGTATGGTGCACCAACGGATCAGCAACGGGGCATTGGCTTCGTCCTGCCACTTTGTTTGTGTCCGGAAGCTGCTGCGCGGCCCTGGCCCCCTGCGCGCCAGCGCAACCGCTACCCCCTTGCGCTGCAAAACACTCGCATGCGTGTAACCTGCAAAGAACTCCACACAACCACGCGCCCCTGCGTCGCACACTATTGTTCAATGTAATCTGCTTGCTCTCACTAAGCACATGAGCTGTTGCTCTCGCTCCCTTGCCAACTATGCCATGCTTCTTGCTTTGCACATCCCTGCATCACTTCCACTGCACACAGGAGCTGCTGCGCGGCGCGGACCCGTCGATGGCTGCCTCCAGCGGCTGCTGGAGTGGCCAGCTCATGGCGCACTCGGCACGTGGCAGCGGCACACACGTCGGCGTGGCGGCGGGCGCGGGCGAGGGGAAGGAATGGGAGGGACAGGGGCAGGGGCAGGTGCTGAAGGAGGGGTACGGAGGCAACTCGGAGGACGAGCTGGAGAGGCAGTGGTCGGATGTATACGGGTTGATTGACCAATAATGATGTGCGGAAACGTGGTTGTAGAGAGTGTATGTGAGTATATCGGATGGAAGGAGTGGGGATGCAACCTGCTCACAGGGGTGTGCATGAAGACGGTCGAGCTTGAAGCAATGCCGTCCACCGGCGTCCAGTCGGTGTCTGGAAGCTGCTCCTATTGATTGCTGCGTGGACGGTCTCTTATGCATTGTGAGTTATGCGGTGCACAATCGGGGCTTAAACGCAAGTATTTGCTTGGAGGGCAGGGGGTGCAAGCGGAGCGCTGTTGCAGGGAACAACAAGGGAACAAGCCAGTCTTTGGTGGATGTGCGGCGTGCAGGGTTTGGGAGGCAGAACTGGACGGCAGGATGTGCTGTATTTGGAGGTTAATTTGCTACGAAGCCTTAATGTGTACATGTGACTTAGTGTTCCGAAATCCACGAGCGGGTGCACGCCTTGTGCGGTGGCGGGGGCTGGACTGAAAGTGTGGATGCGCGTCTGGCGGCGCTGACCGTTCGAATGCGGCGTGCAAGAGATCTGCCTCGCGGCCAACACCAGGCGCCTCGGGACTGACGTCACATCTAGGTTAAATAGACATTGTTAGCTCCACCAAAACAGGGTAGCCCATTGTGTCCCAGCGCGCCTTGCCTCACCTTCGCCCCAACTGCACACAGCCGATCCGAGAGTACGGTCATCCACCGCCGACAAGGCGGACAGCCGAATACTTTCCTTGTAAATGTGCAGGCATACAGAATCCCTACCTTACGATACCTTGCAAACTCGCCTCAGTCGAACTGTGTTCTCCGACACCCTTTCAACAGTGACAGTTCACCTGCAGCCGGGGCTCCCAAACAGTACTGCAGGGATGCGTGACAGTATGAAGAATCATAACAAGGGCACCAGGGGCGCAAGTACACACACCTGCAGCCATTAACTTACAACCTTCCGTGCACTTGCCGGAGGATGCCAGTACCATGCCCCTTAACGCACATATGTAACAAGTCGGCGAGCTTGGAAATATTTGGACTGGCCGGGGTTTAAGCTTTGCTGTGTTATCGGGGCTGGCCTTGCATGGCGACCAAACGGAGTCGCGATCTCGACGCTGCGCTCGAAAGAGGCAAATATTGTAAGAAGGTAAGACAAGATCACTTGCCGGATATAGCACAACAGCTCATGTGGCGCCCACTTGCCGCCCTTTTGACCCGTCCAGCAACTCGCCCTCCCCTACACTGTTCCGTTGCTCATCGTGCCAAGGTCGGCGCCGCACATTCAAACGAATTGCTGCTGCACATAGATCCCAGCCGTATGCCGTCCCCATGTGGGCAGGATGTTGCATGTGCCGAAACTGCACCCCGTCCCTCCCACGCGTGTCGTGCAGGGGGGCCCCCACACTGGGGACCCCAACCACCCCCGCACCGCTCAACAATGTCACAGACGGCCAGATGCTGGAAATAAAGTCTCAACGCCGGCGCCATCGACAGAGGGACTGGCCAGGCGCCTGGCCAAGCCCCAGTGGCCTGCACTGCCTGCAATTGCGGCGGTCCCGCTCACTGCAAAGCAGGAACCCGGCGGCGTGGCACCGGCCCTGGCAGCAGGTGCTGCATACGAGGACATGAGCACCGCTTGCTGCTCGAAAGCAGCAGCAGCAGCAGTAGGAGCAGCAATGCTGGTGGCAGGGAGCTCAGCGTCGTGCGCAGCTGCGGCCCATTGCTGCGGCAGCGGTCTGCTGGCGGGGGTGGGGGACAGCCTCAAGCGCCGCGGCGGTGGAGGCCATGATGCCCCGGCGGACGGTGACTGCGCGACCCGGGACCAGGCCTCCCCAACAGCCTATGCCGCCCTTTCAACCCTCCCTCCCGCCAATGGGCGATGCAGTGAGCTGTTCAAAAGGGTTCTGGGGCCGACCCAGATGGAGACTAGCAGCCCCGGACGTGAGCCTGGCAGCAGGCTAGCCGTCCTCCTGCAGTACCACCACCACCCTGCTCCCGAATTCCACCGACCACGCGCCCCCGTGGCGCCCTATCGTGCCTTCACCTCCCTACTGCGCACGGAGATTAAGCTTCAGGGCGTGGAGCCAGAGGACATATCCCCTGGCTTCGTGCAGCGCATCGCCCACGCGGTGTCCGGGGAGGGCGCTTGTGGGTTAGCACACGGGCAGGGCCGCGGCCAACAAGCACCCGGGGCCGGGGCTGGGGGCGGAAAGCATCTTCAGCTTGAGGCAGTCTACGTGCGGCGGGGATGTGTAGAGCTGGTGGTGGATGTGCGGGTGTGGGCGGGCGGGGAGGGGGAGGGGGCGGGAGAGGCGGCGCGGGGCGGGGAGCGGGACGGGGGGCAACATGGCGCGGGGCGTGCGGATGGGGCGGGCCAGCCGGCCATGCAGGCAGCGGAAGGGGCGTGTACTGCAACTACGGCACTCGGTGCGGGGCCGGCGGGCGGCGGGGCCCGCATGGAGGCGTTTCTACGCGACAGCGCATCTCCTTTGCAGCAGCAGCAGCAGCAGCAGCAACAGGAGCATGCGCGTCTGCTGCTGCAGCAGCGGTGGCAGCACCGCAGCTTCCCCTCCTGCACCACGTCCCTCACGCCCCTGACGGCGTCCCCGAGCGCCAGTGAGGGCGGGGAACCGAGCAGGGCCACCTGTGGCGGTGTAAGCAGCGGCAGCAGCTGTCGCAGCGCCATAGATGTTGGGCTCTTAATACGGGCCCTGCAGCTCCCACATGAGGCAGCGGTGGATTACGCGCACCTGTACCCCCTGTCAGGGGCTGGTGTGTTAGCACCAGCGGCAGGGCATCAGCATAGCCCATGGGTGCCCCCGGCATGCGGAGGCGAGGCCGGGGGCAGGGGTGCGACCGCGAGTGGGGTGGAAGGGGAGGGGCAGGTGGCTGGGGGACTGGAGGTGGGGATGGGGCGGCAGCGGGTAGTGGTTGAGCTAGTCCCAGAGGCAGCGATGCAGCTCAGGCCCGGACATGGCGGGGGCGGTGGGATGGGGCCGCAGGGGCTGGGGGCGGAGGGCGGGGGGCATGCGGAGCGGACGGTGGCGGGGCCTGAGACTCTGCAGGCACCGCCGCAATTGGTGGGAGCCGGTCTCGGGGAGCGTAGGGATTGGCAGCAGCAGCAGCAGCCGCAGCAGCGGCAGCAAGGGCTGGCGCACGGGGACTCCGGGACGGGAGCGGGGGCTTTCTTGCATGGGATGCAGCCAGCTCCTCCTCCTCCGGCCCCACCGCCTTCAGCGTTCGAGGGATGGCACCCAGGGGCTGCCGCAGCAACATCAGCAACTGCTGCAGCAGCTGTAGCGGCGGCGGCGGCGGCAGCTGAGGTCACAGCGGGCGCTGGAGGGGCTGGTGCGGCAGGGTTAGTCATGGCGTGGAGGGTCATCGGGCCGCGCGTGCTGGCCTTACCCCCACCTGAAACACAGCGGGTGGTGACGCCGCCGCCGGTCGCTCACCCTGATGCTGTGGGGCCAGCTTCCGGCGCCTCCATCGCTGTGGCCGAGCCGCAACCAGTCCACACGGCAACGGAGCAGCTGGATGGCAGGGTGCTCCCGGGGGAGACCGCACCGAGTCCTCTCGCAAGGCGAACCACCTACAACCCTGGTCTCATGCTGCCGCATGGGCGGCCACCACTGCCGCTGCTTCAGCAGCAGCAGCAGGTGCAGCCGTTGGCGGTGGGGCAGGAGGAGCTGCCTCACGGCCTCCCAGTGGTGGCACAGCTTAAGGCAGAGGTGGAGCTGGGGGCCCTGGTGGCAGGGCCTGCTGGTCCCGGATGGACAGGTGCAGGCGCAGGGCCTGGGCTGTGGGCGGGACCAGAGGCGGGACTTGAGGTGGTGGTCAGGTCGCAGGGGAGGTGCCTCCCGGTGTCTGTTGTTTGGCACGATGGGGACGGCGAGGCGGAGGACGGGGAGGAGGGGGAGGCTGGGGCGGGAGCGGGAGTGCGTGGCAGGTTGGGGCATGGGCATGCGGTGGGGCCGCTGCAGGGCACGGCGGCGGGGCCGTCACCGCTGCACGCGGAGCTCGGCGCGCTGGGTGGCGGCGGCTGCGGGAACGGCTCTGAGGAGGATGAGACGCCCTCCGCAGGTTTGTCCTGGTCCTCAGTCGACTCAGTTGGTGGCCCCATGGTGCCCGGACCCGCGCCTGCCGCCGCCGTCGCGCCCGCTGCGACGGCGCTCGCGTCCTCTAACGCTGCCACCGCCATCCGAGGGCTCCAGCCGCCGCAGCTGCATGCGTCTCGTTCCGAGTATCACCCGCCCCCCGCGCAGCCTCCCGACCCTGCCCTGGCCGCCACGCCTGTCGGGCACGGCCCCGACCGCCAACCCAGCCCACGGCACATTCGCCAGCTGCTCGCATCCAGGTCAGCAGGAGCACTTGCTGCTACAGCTGTCGGTGCTACGGCTGCTGCTGCTGCTGATGGTGATGGAGCCGACTCCCCCATCGACTCCCGCGCCCCGCGAGACACCGGCTCCGGCTCCCAGACGCCCGCCATCACCGGCCCCCAACCCACCTCCCTCCACACCTACCGCCGCCGCTGCACCATCCTCCTCCACGCGATGCCGCCCCTCCCAGGCCTCCTCCTGGTCGAGATCGCCCCTACCCGCATGGGCCCCAGCTCCCATCCCTCCTCCGAACCCATCCCAACCGTCACCATCCCAGACCCAGCCACACAGACCACGCTCACGCCCCCGCTCAGCGCCACCCCTCCTCATCCACACGCTTCCGCCTCTCCTCTGCTCCCGGCAATACGTGAAGCCACCCCTGCTTCCATCTCCATCTCCACCGCCGCCGCCGCCGCATCATTAGCTGCAGCAGCAGGGGCCGTCCGATCGTCCCTACCCGCCCCTAGCATGGCCTACCTAGCCCCTGCGCCCCGCGACGGCTCCGCCGCCGCATCCTACCTAGCCTCTTCACCCCGTGAGGGCCCCGCCAGTGTGGCCCCCGTGCTGCTGCTGGCTGACCCACGGGTCGCTGTGGAGCTGCAGGCGTTATGCGACACGTGGCAGGGCGGCGAGGGGCACCTGCGCGACATGCTGCTGGACCTGGGCTGCTTCCTGCACCACGCGCACAGGTATGGGGGGCGCCGGGCTGGAGCATGGAAGCATTGGGCTGCCAGTGCATGGTTGAAGGGCGCATGGGAGTTACCGGTACGTGATCGGGCGCACGGACCATGGTGCCATTGCCACGGCCCACTTCGCCGCGTAGCCAACTCAGGCATCCCTAGTGTGCCAGCCTGCGTCCCTTAGTTCCCCAGGCTGGCCTGCATGCACGCCTGCTCCCATCTACTGCTGCCCCTTCTAACCGTCACGTTCGTTCCTGGCCCCTCCCCCAGGCTCCTCGCGACTGGCGCGGCTGCAGTCAGCCCCCTCACCCTCGCCGCATCCGCAGCCACAGCCCTAGCCACACAGGTCCTCAGCCCCGAGTCCGCTGCCTCCACACCCTCGCTCATGCCGCCTCACGTACAGCCCCTCTTGCAGCCCCACGCCGTGCAGCTTGACCACGTGCCCGCCGCTGTGGCGCTCCTGCGCGCCCGGCTGCTGGACCTGGGCACGCACCTGGTGCGGTGGTTCGCGCTGGCGGCCCCCGAGTGGCCGTGCACGCTGGCCTTCCTGCAGCACACCCTCGCGGAGCTGGGTGCCAGGGGGATGCTGGAGCAGGGGGAGGAAGGGCCGAGGCGGATGCTGCAGCACACCCTCTCGGAGCTGGGAACCACGGGGTTGATGATGGAAGAGCAGGAAGAGGTGGAGCTGTCGGGGGGGCTGCCCGGGGCAGCTGCGGCTGCTGCGCGCATGCGGGGGATGCAGATGGGGGAGCAGGAGGAGGGGCTGCATGGGGAGGCGGCTGCGGCGGCGGCGGCGGCGGCGGCGGCAGCGGAGGGGATGCTGGAAGAAGAGGCGGGGTGCTGGGCGGGGCCGGCGGTGGCGGTGGCGGCTGGTTTGGGCGTGGGATGTGCGTCCGGGGAGTTGGCGTCGGGCTGGGTGGGCGAAGGCGTGCGTGTGGGTGGGGTAGGGGAGGCGGTGGTGGCAGGGGTGGGCGGGGAGGGGCAGCAGCAGCGGCAGCAGCACGAGGAGGAC
>VFQN01002372.1_pt1 | contig 29290 bp, 43 predicted proteins | sample 3512371 | NCBI WGS metagenome assembly VFQN01 (sample SAMN10412370, study PRJNA504923) | tailings metagenome | isolation source: Replicate 2 from Balatoc abandoned mine | place: Philippines: Itogon, Benguet | collected 2017-08-28
TTCACTTGGCTTGAAGCTGACGACGCAGGAGGCTCTGAGGAGACAGGTTTCGTCAAGCTGACAATCAAGCGGCGCTGCTACCTGTTGTGTCGCATAGCAGCATCTGGGAAGCAACACCGTCACAGGTCCACGTTCCAGCAGCCGTAACATCAGTTCCGGTCATTCGCATTACCACAGGTTTGGCACCTGGGGTTGTCTGTGGTTCTTCCGGAAGCATGCACAGCTGTTGCTGGCTGCTTTGTGCGACCACCATCCGCGCTGTGTGGCGCCTGGATCTTCGGCACTCCAAGCGGACAACAGCATCTCGCAATATGGCCGCATCCACAAAGTGGGTCGAGCGCTGAGGCACTTGTTCTGTGGCGGACGTCTGCCGGATGCCAGGTGACGCCGTACCGCCCACCGCTGATACAGCCAATGGCGATTCGCCTTGTGTAGGCATGGCCAATCGCAAAGTTGAAAAGTGTCGCTTACACGTATGAGCATGTGTGCATGTCATACAGCGACAGCGGACTGCGCACGCGAGCAGGACTAACGCCTTCGCACAGTTGCACTTAGGAAGCAAAGCGTTGGGCTCACTAGTTTGTACATATCTTATGAGATGTTAGCATAGTTATAGTACAGATGGCGCGCCGCTCGGCCTTGAGCAAAACAACGCGGGACAGACACGACGATTGCCCCGAGGATACGAGGGCGCACCCTTAGGTGATTGCTACCATATTCATAGCTACTCCGTACTGCTGTTATTTCACTAACAGGTAAGCATGGCCTGCTGCGCCCATCGACACGGTCCCATTGGTATCCGTCGGCACTCCGGCCTGCTCCACCTGGGCTTGCCGCTTGCCGTGCCCCCTGGCTCACCTGCCCTTGCATCCTGCGATTCTTGCACCTCTCTGGCCTACAATATTAGAGCTGTAACGTGTATGACAGCGTGGTAAAGAGCCTGTAAGATTGTCGCACATGGTGCTCACGAAGGGGTCCTGCTTTACAGGGCTGGATGCGAGCTGGATACGGCACAGGACCTGCCCGACCCAGATCGGATAAGCTACTGTTACCGCAAGCATCACTCGGAGACCTTCCTAGCTGCTAACCCGCGGTGATCCACCGGCCTAAGACCGTGAAGAGGGGGCTGAAGCGGCTGCCGGGAACACGTGGCGCCATGCACGGCAGCAGCTGTTACTGGTGCACCGGTGCCAGCGGCCCTGTGGCCACCCCCACCCAGCAGCGCATGCATCACCAGCCGCCGTGCCTATCCCCCCGTGCTCCACTGCTACCTTTCGTGCTGCTGCTCGCCTGCACGTGGGCACACGTGCTGGGGGCGGCGTCTGGGAGACAGCGGCTCCTTTCCGACACCGGTGTTGTCGTCACTGACGGTGGGTGCACCGTGGCAGTTGCAGTGGGTGCACCATGGCAGTTGCCTGGATACTGCAAAGGGGGCGGGTGGGGGGGCTGGGAGCCGGCGGCATGCCCTATGGAAGCACGATACACGTCGCTGGCGATGACGGTGGGTGCACCATGCCTGGGCAAGTGGGCATAAGAAGTGGCCGGCCCTGCGGTGCGAGAGGGACTGTACAAACCCCTGACGTACAACGTGTGGCCTGTGGTGCACTCGACTGGGAGCAGGATGAGCGCCCCCGCGTCACGGTGCCAACAGTCCCCACATCCTCCAGAGCACTGCCCCACGGCCCCCACCCCCTTTACAGGCATGGCCGAGCTGCGGGCCGCCTACTCCAACCACAGCTGGGAGGTGCCCGTGCTGCCCAGCCGCATGCCGCACATACCCGCGGCGCTCACCAAGCAGAGCGGCCGGCGGCGCAGCGCCTACCTGCAGTACTTTGTCAACGCCACGGGGGATGAACACATGGTACGATCAAGGACGATAGAAGCCCGCAATGCTACTATCGTATGCCACGCCGTTCTCCGGGTTCAATAAGTCTGTGTTATATTGACGTACACGTACCCTGCCGTACTGATTTCGGCACCGCGTGTCGTACCGCATGTATGTCGTACAGATGCCGCTGTACAACGAGAACCTGGAGGCTGACCTGGCGCCGTGGCGGCGCCGCGGGCGGGCGGCCGTGTCGCTGTCTGCGCTGGTGGCATGGTCGGCGCGTCTGCCGTTCCAGCCCACACTGCGGCTGGTGGTGCTGCGGGGCGGGCGGCTGGGGGTGGCGGGGCAGGACGGCAGGCTGGCGGCGGAGTGCCGGCCGCCGTGCGACCCGGTGATGCAGCAGATCCTGGCAGGTGGGAGGGGGGCTGGGGGACTGGGTGCGGTGAGAGGCAGGGGTTCCCCTGGTGTGGGGCACCGTACTGCGTGAGGTGAGGGTGGGGTACGTGTTGGGGGTATTCTTTTGGGGTCCAGAAGCGGTGTGTACGAAAGGACGTTGTGGGTAATGCATGGCGTGCGGGTGGGGCTGTGGGTGGCGGCGGAGATTGGCAGGCTGGCGGCGGAGTGCAGGCCGCCGTGCGATCCGGTGATGCAGCAGATGCTGGCAGGTGGAAAGGGACTGGGCAGGCTGAGGCCCTGTGGACAGGTGTTGTGGGAAATGCGGGATGGGTAGGTGTTGGGGGCATCGTCTTGGGGGAGCAGTGTGTGCTGGTCTTATGGATGTGGCGCTGCGGTGAAGATCTAGCTTGCGGGCGAGCAGCCGGTGTTGGTTGCACAGTGTTGTACGGCAAGCGCGAGGGCAAGGAGGGCGCTGAAGTCCTCATTCACGTCCTTGAATATGGCATGCGTGCAGACCTGCGCAAATGGGTGGAGGCCGACCCCTCCGCGTGGCCGGACGCCGCCTTTCTTCTCAACGTGGGCAGCACCAGCCTGTGCCACCAACCGCAAGCGCAACAGCAGCAGCTGCAGCAGCAGCAGTACGGGCGGCTGCAGGGGGCCCACCGGTTGAGGCAAGGGGGCAGGGCCCGGAGCGGCGTCCAGGGCGATGCTGTGGCAGCAGGCCGGCCGTCCTTGGGCCCCTGCCCTGCGCCCGTCCTATCCCTGGTCAAGGAGTGGTCGAAGCACAGGTGGGTTGCCTGCTCGCCGTGCGTGTTTGTACGCGGGAAAAGAGGTTTGCGATGTGGGCTGCGGGTTGACTGCTTTGCTGGCGAGTTGACGGCTTTGCTTGAGCCGTAACGTATGTGAAGGCAGGTGAAGGCTCGCTGAATACCTGTGGCTGAGCCGCCGCGCGACATGCATCGTGCACTGCGTGAAAAGCACCGCACGCCGTGCCGCTCTGCCACGTGTCTTACGGCCATGCCGCGTGCCGTACGCGTTATGCCACGCAGGGACGAGGACATTCTCGTGCCAAGCCCGGTGAGCTGTGCAGGTCACGTGTACCCAGTGACGTCCTTGCTGCACTCTCTCGGACGGGCCTAAATTTTGTTTGTAGATGTCGTGCGTATGGCACACATGCTTGCCTGACACCCGCAGCTAGTTGTGGTGCATGAGCACACACGTGGCTGCTCGTGCTGCATGAGCGCAAAGAAGACTGGGTTGGTGTGGGGGTGGTGAATATGTACTGCAATCTCATATGCTGTACACAGCATATGAGAGGCTGCTGGAGCTGAAACTGCGAAACAGCCATGCACGAACTACCGTACGCACACCAGCACTAGGGCTTACACTTCTACGGCTCGGTGCCGGAAGCTCCGTCGGGGCCGAGACAGCAATGCTATAGCTTGTGTGCCCGGCAACGCCGTTGTGTCAAGTTGTGTCAAGTTGTGTCAAGTGCGCGAGGTGGACAGTACGACAGCAACCCTCTGACACGTGTCATGTCACGCCTTTTGCACGGCAGGCTGAGCGGGAGGTAGAGGAGCCCCTGTTGCACTTCCCCTACGAGCACAAGATTGCCGCAGCATTCTTCCGGGGGGACGCACAGCAGGTAAACGAGGATCAGTACGGTTGCAGTATCCCTCTAACTGGCAGCAAAGAGTGTTTCAAGGCCAGGCAAATGCAGGAGAACTTTTCATGAAGGCTGGTGTTGCCCAATGTGTCGTGGTATGCACATGGCCCATGCACCTGCCAGGTCCGGCAGCGCGGGCGCCATCACTTCCCCCCTGTCGGGTCCCACAACTGGAATGACGCAACACCGCCACTGGGTGCCAACTCGTGCCAGCCTGTGGCGTGCTGGTAACACACAGTACCCATCAGGTGCTCGGCTCCACTGCTCCTCTGCCCCTCTGTTGCCTTACTTGAAATAGTAGCCACTATGCGGCACTTGTACCTCACAACGCAACTGCTAACGGCTTGCGCCGCGCGCCCTTGCAGGAATGCCACGTGCGGCCCTGGGGCTACGCGCCGGGCCTGTGTGCCCGCGCCTACATAGCACACATGTCAAAGGTGCGATCGCCAGGGGCAGAACGCCAAAGAAAGTGTTGGAAGGAACGGATAGCAGTCGACCGTGCTACTCGAGCACCATACTGTACTGCATGCCGTCCATCATTACCGATAACAACGATAACAGGGATATGCTCGCTTCTCCCGCAGGCTGACCCCGAGTGGGCTCGCTGGGTGGACGCCGGGCTAACCCACACGTACCGTGGCCTGCAGCTGCTCAACGGCACACAGGTGGACGTCGAGCCACGTGGCGAGGTACCTCTGGCGGAATGGGCCCGGTTCAGGTAAAGCAGGCGTTGCACAGTTTTCGATTGCACTCGTGGGTTTCTGTCGCTTGATGGTGGAGCAGGTAGGGGACACTGTGTTGCGTCCTGCCATCCCAGACAGATGCCCTATCTGCTCGCAAATGCCTGTCGTGCGCTGACGGTTCACCCTGTGGCACCCGCAGGTTCACGTTGACCCTGGATGGCGCGACAGAATAGTATCATGTTGGACAGTGATTTTGCAAAATACGAAGATGCACTGACAACTCATACATGCAGGTTCACGCTGGCCCTGGACGGCGCGACAGCGTCTTCCCGCCTGGCCCGGTTGCTGACCATCAACAGCCCCGTGCTCAAGCAGGTTGGTGTGGGTGTGGGTTAAGGAGACTACATGCCATGCCTGCTCCATGCTCACTGGCGACAGCCCCTCCGATGCGGGGATAGCAAGCAGAAGTCCAGGAGTGACGCCCTTCTGCCCTTTGCCCTTCGAACACCGCCCTCGCCCCGCATGCTTACCTGTGATCCGCGGCGACCTGCGGCTGCTTGCGCTCCTTCCGCTGCACCATGCGCTGCATGCGCTGCACACGTGGCTGCACACGTGGCTGCGCTTGACGGCAACACGGCTCTGCGCTGCGTGACAGGCCAGCCCGTGGATTGAGTGGTAAGCTGCTAGGCGCAACGGGTGGCAGCTCTTGGGCGCAGGCGGCCACCGGGGTCTGCATGGGATTGTCTAGACGCGAAGACGTCGGCGTGGGATGGCATCGTGCAGGGCTCCGCTGCGTCTTGGCGTGGCTTAGCCCACCTGTACGGCACGCGCTGCGTGGCTGCCCAACCCATCATGCACCAGCAGTTCACTGCTATCTTGCTTGCCGCCCTTGCCCGCCCGCTACCCGCCAACGTGTGTTGTGGCCTCGTACTTTGCCCGCAGGTACTACCGGTCCCTGGTCCCCGGCACGCACTACATCGTGCATCCCCATCTGGGAGCACAGCAACCTAACCTAACCCACACGTCCTAACCCACGCACCCAGGTACTACCGCTCCCTGGTCCCCGGCACGCACTACATCCCCTTCTGGCTGCACGACCCCGGTGACCTAATCAAGATCATATCCAAGCTATACAAGAAGGTGCGGCGGAACCCAAGAAACTGTTGCTTTGCATGCTGCTGCTGACTGCCGCCCGGACGATCAATATTGGAAGGTGTCCAGCTGACCCTCAATTGCATCGCGATTGGCATTAAAGGACTGCGATAAGAAGGTGCGGCGGAACCCTAAAGCCTGTTGCTCTGCATGCTGCAATGGACTGCCGCCGGGGTAAACCAAGTACCAGGGGTGTCGGGGGCTTCCCCTCAATACCGTCTTGTGCGACACTGAATGGCCTCAACCCTTGCGCACATCGCAGGCGCCTTTCCTACAAGAGATGGCGCTCGTGGGCCAGGTGCGTGTGGATGGCCTTCCGCGTGTTAAACGTGCTTGCACGTGCGCGCGTGGGTGCTGAGGCAGCATTACTACCGTGGCCGCAACACGCAAGGGTTCTCCATCGGACAGGCGATCCTAGTGTCTTCTCTCAAAGCACTGCAACAAGAGCGCCGTTCACAGTCACATTCTCACACGTCTCCTGCCCTTGCCAACCCTGCGGCTTCGATCACCCTTCTTACTGCAACAGCACACTGCGTAACACCTCCTAACACCAACAATGCCAACCGCCCTGCTCTCCCTGCTACCCCCAGGCGTTCGCGTACCGCTACCTAACGCCCCACGCCCGCATGCTGTACTGGCGGCGTGTACTGCACGAGTACGCCAGCCTGGTTGGGGACATGGAAGAGTTCCTGCAGCACCAGGTGGGTTAGGGGCGTGTGGGTTAGGTGTCTGTGGGTTAGGTATGCGTGGTGTTCTGCGAGCTGGTGGGCGACATGGACGAGTTCCTGCAGCACCAGGTGGGCTGTACGTATCAAGCACATGACACGGTCAGGCTTTGTGTTGTCCCGTCTATGCTGCAACCCGCTCACTGCAAGCCCGTGTGCTGTGCTACAGCCCGCTGCCTGTAGAATGCCGCCAAGCCATCCCCAAGGGCGTGACCTTTACGCTGCTCTCCCAATGTGCGAAATAACTGCAGGAGATGCCGCCAAGCTGACCAGGAGCATTGCAGCATTGCAGCATGCCGGGCTACAGCGCTGAGTGCTGCTGGGTCCAGTTGGCCTGCTGGACCCGCAACGGAGCGAATGGCCACAGCAGCAACGCACCTGGCACCTGGCTACGGGCGGCCGGCCCTACTGCCAGCACCCTACACGTGGCACGTGGCAAGTGCTGCCGGGTCCAGCTGGCCCGCTGGACCAGCAGCGCAAGCCACGTGGACAACATCAGCTACTCATCTGACAAGGTCTGCCACGTGGCCGGCACGCCACAGGCGACCATGTGGCGGAAAAGGCGCGTCAGCATGGCAGCTGTTCCCTCGTTCAGCCTCCCAGCTACCTTACAAAGCCCTACACAGCCCTACGCAGCCCTACACAGCCCTACGCAGCCCTATACACACAGCAGGCGCTGCAGCTGCATGGGCTGACGACCCGCCGACGCCGCACTGCTACCGGACAACGCGTCGCGGCAGTATGCCCAGGGCTTACCGGGACCAACCACCAGGGGGGCAACTGCCGCCTGGACACCAGCACCAAGTGCCGCACGGCAGCTTGGGTGCAGTGCATGGCTGCTGCAGGCGGCAGCTGAGCCTGCGACCTGGACCGTGAGCGCCTCCGTTGCAGCCGAGCGGTTCAATTGAGGCGGCCATAGGATGAAGGAGGGAGCAGCAGGCCCCAGCTGGCGTCACTCGGTCGGTTGCGTGCGCCTGACACGACCTGCCTGGCGAGCGGGCAGCACCCAGCTCAGAAGGCACAGCGGGCATGAGGAAGCGTGTGGTGATGTCCAGGGAGGGTACGGGGCATGTGTAGCAGAAGATTGCCGTGCGTACGGCAGGGCCGCGTGGCCGACAGGGCTGAGCTACTGAGGCTCGAGCAGGCTCGAGGCCCCCGGTGGCTCGCCTTACTAGGGTGACATGGCAACTTGGCGTGCTTTGGTGTGGTGGCCATGGGTATTACAGGGTAGTACGGGATAACCAGGCATCCACACTTGATTGCTGTCCGGCGGATGAGGGCCCCCATGCAAAGGGAGGTGTTAGGGGCCAGGGAGCAGGGCCTGATAGGGCATAGGTGCTGTTGAGGAAGCTTCTAGGCGAGCTTGGCAAGGCCTGTTACGCATTGGGCAAGGGAAGGCCGTCCCTCGGGATGGGGCATTCCCAGCTTGAAGAGTACTCTTTGATACTTTGCCTGGCTGTGAATGGACGAGTGGTGGTCGGATACGGTAGCGTCCTATGGCTGTTAAGGGAAGGTCCTGTACCGCTTTGGCGCCAAAGCAGTTGTCAGTGCAAACGGATGAGTCACGGCGGGCGGGCTGCAAGGACAGATGACGTCCCTTTCAGCACGGCCGTTGGCGCTGTGCCAAATACAATCCACTCTTGCACTTAATGATCGACCGAGGCTACGTCACTGTAGGCATCTCAACATCGGTCTGCCTTCGGCCTCCAACACGGAACAGCGCAACCCAAAAACGGTCTAGTTCAAACGGTCTAGTTCGCCCAGATTGCACTTCAATGCATATAAGACTAATATTCGGTCGTTAGTTCTTGTTAATATATACAGCTGCACCACAGAAGCCTTGCACTCTTGATAGGACACTTGCCGCGTGGAACGCAGCGACCAGGCGCAACAGCAACCTTACAACCCGTCATACAATATTTTCATTCAAAAAGCCGCTGATCTTGCGCCGGGGAGGGGCCCACCTGCTCCAGTCCCAACCGCAGAGCAGTCGAGAGGGGTGTCAGACGCGGTTCAATCCGTCACATCGCCAGAGCCGCAGTGGCCTGCTTCAACATCAAGTCCAACAGCAGTGCACACCAGCAACAGCAACAGCAGCAGCAGCTGTAAAAGCAGCAGTGATCTTATAACGCACAGACCCTGACAGCACAGCTGGGGGGACAGCACACCTTGCCATGCCCCCCAACAGCCACCTCCTCCTCCGCCCCACCACCGGTGCCGGCCTCCCACATGGAAGCTAACACATCGCAACCCACATCCTCCACGCCCACTACAACGCCACACAACACCATCCCACCCATTACGCCCCAATCGCCCGCCACCCCTTCGCCCCGGGCGCGGGCGGGACGGGGCGCCAAGCCTGGGGCCATCCCACACAGCTCCAGCCACCCTGGCAACCAACACATGCCCAGACCAGCTGCCACTCAGCGCCACACGATACCATGCCATTGGAGCGGCATACGGACACGTTTCTCTGGGTCCTGCACGGCCCAGAGGCGGACAGGCCACGCACGCGTGTCCCTGGTCTTGGCCCTGGTGCTTGCACTCGCTGCGGTGTGTTGCCGTACGGCAGCCGCCGCCGCCGCTTCAAAACCGTCGTACGGCAAGCAACGGCCTACCAACGACCTGCCGTACGGCGCAACTGACAAGGGCATGACGGCGCTGCGCGAGCGTTACCCCAACCACCCCTGGGAGGTGGCCGTGACGTTGACGAACGAGGTGCGAGCCCATGAGCCCATGACAGCTGGTGGGCTGGGCCCAAAGCACGATGGCTGACGAGTACCGGGCAAGATGGGCCTTTCGCATGTGGCGTTTTCAGGGACAGGGACCATTATACTACCTGTCAGTCAGGCGCCAACTCAAAAGCCATTCGCTGCACATCGGTACCCCCACATCTTTACCCTCCGCCACTCCCCCTGCCTGCGCCACGCAGCCGCTTCCATCGGGGGACTCCGCCTCCCACTCATCGCTCTTTGTCAAGGGCGCAACACACGAGGACCTGGTGAGTCTGCACGTGCACCTGCTTGTCAGGTAGCACACCTTCCGACCCCACACACGCGCCGCCGTGCCGCACACCAGCCGGGGCGGACTGCCGTGCAGAGGCTGCGTCGTTAGTGCATCATGACACCTTCTCTTTCACCGCACTTGCACCCCTAGTCACCCGCAAACTCAACAAGACCCTTCACCTCAGGCCCAGCTGTGCCATCCTGTACCACCACGCACCCAGCCGGTCCCATCATGGTGGCCTTATACACAGTGTAGTAGCTGCCTGCTGCTGCCTGCCTGTCCTGCCCGTTGGCGCCAGGCCCAGCTGTACGACGAGAATCTGGCAGGTCTGAACACTCAACCCCAGTACGATGAAGCTGTGACCTCCACGGTGTATTAGGCGCATTGCACTGACTGCCTCGTGCTTTGCCGGCCGGCCGGCCGGCTATTCACTGATGTGTATTGCACTTATTGTCACTTGTATGCCGCTGTTCCCGGCCCGCCATCCGCCCCCCATCCACCCAGGCCCAGCTGTACGGCGAGAACCTGACCCTAGATCTGAACCCCCAACCCCAGTACGACGGACCCAACACGCAACATGCCAATCGCCGTACTTTCATACCTGTTGCTTGTTGCGTTGATCGCCGCAGGCCCAGCTGTACGACGAGAACCTGGCCCTGGACCTGAACTGTGACCTCCATGGTGTATCGCTGTTCCCTGCCGCCCCAGGCCCAGCTGTACGGCGAGACACCCTTGGAACCGCTAACATTAACGTTGATTTCAGGCAGGAACTCACTTGCATGCTGCTGCTGTTCCCGGCCTGCCCCTTTTACTTCAGTACCTTCTTCTCGCCCTCCCTCCCCAGGCCCAGCTGTACGACGAGAACCTGGCCCTGGACCTGGCCCCGTGGCGGGCACGTGGCCGCGCCAACGTGTCCATCGGCGCCATGGCGGGCGACTGGATGGCGGGCCAGCCCGCCAAGGCCAGCCAGCGGGTGGTGGTCGTACGGGGCGGGCGCGTACTGCTGGTGGACGCCAAGGGGCGCGTGTCGTACGAGTGCGAGCGGCCGTGCGATCGCATCCTGTACGAGACCGTGGAGTGTGAGTCGGGGCTGTGGGGTGATGCCGGGTTGGGCGGTGCACGTGGTGTGTGGTAAGCACCACATGCAGTACGCTCTTCGTGGGCTCTGTTTGCTGGGGCCTTGGCAACATCAGGGGTGGTGTAGGGTGCATGCCTTGCCACCGCGCCGTCCACATTGCGGCCCGACTGTGTATTAGCGCACAGCCGGAGTGTGCTGCGACGCTGTGCAGCACGGTAGCATCTCATGCAGCTCATGTATGCTTGCAGTGTGTGCACATCCAACGCGCTCAACCCCCGCCTGCAAGGGCTGCATCCCACTGACCTGGCGCCCCTGCAACTGCCCTGCCCTTGCACCGCAGACCTAAAGCGCTGGGTGGCGCAGTCGCCTGGAGAGTGGCCTGACGTGGCCTTCTTCCTCAACGCGGGGGACAACAGCGCATGTGGGTGGGCGTGTGGGTTACGTTATGGGTGTGGGTGTACGGGTGCTGGTGTGGGCTGGCCCGACGTGGCCTTCTTCCTCAACGCAGGGGACAACAGCGCATGTGGGTTAGCGTGTGCGTGCGCGTGGAGGCGCTGAGAGGGCGTAGGAAGAAAGGAAGGGTGGCCAGGTTGGTATCGTGTGTCCGGCGTACGTTGCTTCTGCACCTGGCTTCAGGGTTTGCGGAAGCAGCTCGTCGAGCGCGAGCCTATGAACCCATGGTGGTTACCTAGCAGCGCCGGTGCCCCGCAGGCCCCACACCCGGCGGCATCGGTGCCAGCATCAAGACCAAGACGGACGGCTACCGGCCGTGCCCCGCCCCCGCCCTGTCCGTCATCAAAGAGTGGGGGCCAAGCAAGTGAGCGCAGGGGTAGGGGCATGGCCGAGGAAACAGGCCAAGCTGTGGTTTCAAGCCCTTTCCTCGGATGCCGTCTCGTGATACACCCTGATCCGGACTTCCTTGTGCCCTACTGTTCCCAAAGTCCGTGTCTCCTTGCTTACCGCCCGCGAGAGGTAAAATGAATTGCGCACAGCGTGCGTGCGAACACCCTTCGCACCGCCTACCTGCCGGCCCCCATTGGTCTTAAGTTGCCCCCGCTGCCTTTTCATTCCCTTACCTCATGCCTTGCGGCTCGCCTGGACCCCATTGGCAGGGACGAAGACATCCTGGTGCCCCTTACTCTACAGGTGCGTGGCATCCCGCTTGTACACATGTCCCGCTTATACACATGTCCTGGCCACACACAGACACGGTACGGGCGTACAGCCTGTAGCGTAGGGGAGCTGACTCTTGAGTATGGCAGCTTGCCTTTGCAAGGTGCTGCTGCAAAGGACCCTGTCACAGTGACGTCCTTCGCCTGCCTGGCCCACTGTGTACTCAACCCTCCCATTTCCCTGTCCAACCCGTCCCTCAGTTGAGGAACTGGAAGAACCTGGTTTACTTTCCAACGCAGCACAAGCTAGACGTGGCGTTTTTCCGGGGGAGAGAGGTGAGGGAGGGAGGAGGAGGTCAGGGCCATGGCACGGCAAGGGGGCAACCGCACTGCGTGCGGCACCTGCAGAACCTTGAACGTGCCAGCCACGTGCCGGCCACGGGAGGCAGGCAACAGAGCTGTATGGCACCAGGTGCTAGACCTGCCATTGTGCTTGTACATCCTTCTACGTACCGTAGCTTAACGTCCACAGACCTCGTAGACCAAGGCTCAGGCAGATGGGCCTTTTGTGAGGCCAAGCAAGGACACCGTCTGTGCAGACCAGATGCCAAATTGTTGCTCGTCCAGCCCCAAGTACCCTGTACCTCTCCTCCTCTTCCTCTCCGCCGCAGTACTGCCACCTCAAGTTCCCAGGCTACGCCATGAAGATATGCTCCAGGAGGTACCTCGCGTTCAAGTCAGAGGTGGGGGCTGGGCAGGACTGGGTGGGGCAGCTAAGAATGGGGCTGCTATTGTAAATGAAGTGCGTGCGAGTTGGCAGCCCGCCAGAGCAACATCGGTACACTCGCGGGGTGGATGCTTGCGCCAGCTCTGCGGGACGTCGGCCACTAACCCGGTTTCCCTTTCCAGCCTTCCTCTCGAAACTGCGGGGCGGCCCACATTGCGCCCACATTCCACAACTCCTCCACCTCGCCTGCGCTGCACAGCTGCAATCCTGGCTCCGCCAGCCCCCACAGCCCACGCAAACTTACGCCCACGCCGTTACTTACGTCCCGTTGTTCCTTCACCAGCTGGATCCCGAGTGGTCCCCTCGTGTGGACGTGGGCCTGGCCTCACCCTTCGCCATACCTCCGTAGCACATCCTTACCTTCCCCCCCAGCTGTACTGCACTCCTGCCCCTCCGCAGCTCCGCAATCTAGTAACCCACACTCAGTTGTCCCCATGAATCTGGCACGCGCCATGATCCTTCAACCAGATACCCCCAACCCACCGGTGGCCGCCCTGTCCACACCCCTCCCCAGCTGGACCCCGACTGGTCCCCCCGTGTGGACGTGGGCCTGGCCTCCCCCTTCGCCATGACCCTGGGCAACGGGTCGCGCTACACGGTGCCCGACAGGGGGTACGTGCCCGCGCAGGACAATGCGCGGTTCAGGTAGGCACGCGCCACCGTACCGGTCATGCGTACTCTCAAGTGTGCACGTGCGCGTTGTGCACGCAAGGCCAGCGCACGTGCAAACGAAACAAGGAGCGCTGCAGTACGTAAGCCATGGAGGGGCAGCCTGTTGGTGCGATGGCGCCATGACCACCTACCCGGCCTCATGAGCCAGTATAAACGCACAAAAGGGCTAGGGGGACGCTGGTACGCAAACGGTGACACCTTATATCTGCAGGTACCATACCCATTGTGGCCCCATCTGCAATACCTCATCATTTGAGAGCAAGGTGGCTTATCATTGACCGCTTATTGGTGCTGATACGTGGTTCCTGAATGCTTTTGCAAAGGGCGGTTATACGGTAGCGCTTTCCATGTGCAGGTACTCCCTGGCCCTGGACGGCATAACGGCGTCATCCCGCCTGGCCCGCCTGCTCACCATCAACAGCCCCGTGCTCAAGCAGGTGGGTGTGGGTTAGGGGGCCGCCTGCTCACCATCAACAGCCCCGTGCTCAAGCAGGTGGGGGAAGGGGCCAGGAACGGGTGTATTATGATGAGCTGAATCAACTGCTGCAGCATGTGATGCTGGGCCTCTTTAGAACGTCCAGCCTGCGTAGCGTCGCAGCGTACGTTTGTCCTTGCGGGAGATGTGCCATGGCCTTTGACTTGTACGGAACGCTGACACTCAACACCCATGCCCCCGCCCTGCTGGCTGGCTACCGTCAACACCGGCTCACCTGGCTAGGCGAGCCCCTGGATTGAATGGTGCGTGTATCGGGCTGCACATGCTTCATTGGCCGTGTTGTATCTTTAAACAGGGTACGCTCTGCAGACAGATGTGTCTGTGACGGGCGGGCTGGCGTCTGCAGCCGCCGATTCCGCCGATTGATAGGCGTCTTAGCAGGACATAGGACATAGGAGGACATAGGAGCTGCAAGGACATAGGCGCTGCTGACTGGTACTACTCCTGCTCAACCTCTTCCGCCTTCCGCCACACGTCCTAACCCACGCACCCAGGTACTACCGGTCCCTTGCCCCCGGGGTGCACTACATCCCGTTCTGGGAACACAGCAAGGACGACCTGCTGTACGTACTGCGCACCATGGCCAACAAGGTGCGTACGGCAGGGTACGGCGTGATGCTGCTGTACGGCGTGATGCTGCTGTACGCAGACCGCCTACCTGGAGGAGGTGGCCGCGCGCCCCCCAAAGTCATAAAAATAAAAACTCAATTGTTAATTAAAAAATTATTTATCTGTTTACGCACAACCCCGTTCCCACAGACCGGCTACCTGGAGGAGGTGGCGCTGCAGGGGCAGGTGGGGATGGGGTGGGATGGGTGGTGGGGATGAGGAGAGGGTAATCAAAAATTGATAAGGTTGGAGAAGGCTGAAGTACCGAAGTTTACCAACTGGGGTAGCGCTCCGCGGTGGTCGGGGAGGGAGGGGCGGCTGGTGCGCTACAGCCCGGAGGCGTAGGCAGAGCCGGGAAAGCTGTGGTCCCCTGCGCTGCGCCCGCAATGCAGTCATCGTGTGCCTGGCACACCGCGCCCTTTGACGCGCCAGGGCAGGCCTAGCCAAACCCTCTCCCAGCAGCGCTACCACGGGGCCCACTGTTACACGGTGGTGATAGGTGTATTTGTCTGCCCCACACCGATTCCCCTTAAGCTTGCCCACAAGTACCCATTCCGGAAGCCGTACCGTAATCGCCCCCATTCCCCTGTTCCCCACGCTTCCCTTTCTGCCGGAACAGTATGGCGCTCTCGTGCAGCTCTACTGCCCTTGCCAAGTCTGCGGCCTTGGATCTGCCCTTCTCCCACCAGTACATTGCCTGACGCCGCTGGGTCCCCATGCTCCTCCCCCTGCTACCCCCAGGCGTTCGCGTACCGCTACCTAACACACACTGCGCACCCTCCTGCTCCCCCTGCTCCCCCAGGCGTTTGCGTACCGCTACCTCACGCCCCACGCCCGCATGCTGTACTGGCAGCGTGTACTGCACGAGTATGCCTCCTAGCTAATACACACTGCACACCCCCCTGCTCCCCCCAGGCGTTCGCGTACCGCTACCTCACGCCCCACGCCCGCATGCTGTACTGGCAGCGCGCGCTGGCGGCGTACCGTGAGCTGGTGGGCGACATGGACGCGTACCTGGGCAGCCTGGTGGGTTAGGGGCGTGTGGGTTAGGGGAGTGTGGGTGAGGGGAGGTGGTGGGGGACATGGACGAGTACCTGGGCAGCCTGGTGGGTTAGGGGCGTGTGGGTTAGGGGAGTGTGGGTGAGGGGAGGTGGTGGGGGACATGGACGAGTACCTGGGCAGCCTGGTGGGTTAGGGGCGTGTGGCTTAAGGGTGCGTGGGTCAGGGGTGTGTAGATTAAGGGAGGTGACGGGGACATGGACAAGTATCTGGCAGCCTGGCGGGTTAGGAGACGGCGGGGGCTAAGTTTTTGTGCGGGTTAGGGGAGGTGACGGGGAGCACGCAGCAGTGCGCTCTAACAGCTGCTAACTGCTGTTCGGTTCAAATGCACGCCTGCTGTCCGATGGACTGTTCCTCCCCATATGCCTGCAGACGCTGCCCCCCGCGCCCCCACCGCCTTCTGACCGATCGAGTGGAGCGGCGAAGAGGAGCAGGAACATGAGGAGGGGCGGCAGCGGCAGCATGATGAGCAGAAATGGCAACAGCAATAGCAATACCGATGGGGCCGGTGGCGGGGTAACAGGGGATGGCAGCGGCGAGGGCGGGGAGTTCGCGCGGGCACGAGCAGGCAGGCGGAGAAGAGTGGGAGATGCAGGGGAGCGTTGAGGAGACGGAGACGAAGGAGGTGTTGGGGGAGGTGGCGGGGGATGTTGAGGAGTACTTGGACAGCCTGGTGGTGTGGTGGATTGAGGGGCGTGTGTGGACTGCAGGAGAGGAGTGGGGAGACGGAGACAGAGACGGAGAGGAGTGCGGTGCAGCTGTGCAAGAGAACCCAGGGTGTAGCCGGCCCTTGCAAGTCGTGCAGATGTGTTTGTACGCCGTAATCTGCAATGCCAACGTCGGTGTCCTGGCGAGGAAGTGGCATCTGGCATGGCCGGGCAGGGCAGTCAGTCTTTGAAGCAGGCGGCACTGTAGCCGTGAACGGCACCGACGGGCCTCCCCTTTTCGCACACCAGTAGTCCAGGCCAGCAACGTGCGCACACATGTGAAGCGGCATGATCAGGTTTGGGATCTTTGAGGGGCCTCAGACTGGCATGTGGGTGGGCGACATTGTTCCACCTCCGCTTACAGTGTCCGACCAAGGGACTCCCCAGCAGCTCCCACGTGCCCCTCTATGGCTCCCAGCCAGCCTCCAAGCCCAGTAGTTGAATGCGTCGTGTTGCTAATACAAGACGAGCAGTAATCTCCGTTCATAACGGAAACTCCTTGGAAGTCATACAATTTCTTCTCTTCCCGCCCGCGGACTCCGAAACCCATTCTGGGATTACGCTGCCACATGTGGCGTAAGACATGGTGTAAGGCTGTTGCGGATCCACCACGGATGCACTATCACGCCGTTTTTCTTTATTTACTTACAGCATCAAGGCAACTGGGTTCACGTATTGCGCACTGGAGACTTCGGACGCACGAACTGTGTGGTTTCTCTCTTTCGCGGGCAATGCACTACCGCATGACGTAGGAACACAGGAAGCGCATATAGACAGCTAACCAGCTACGCTAAATGGCTATGCCTTATGCTCGCCTTGTCGCTACCACTCCTGTTCCAACCTTCAGTCATCTGGACTAGGACTTGCACACACGACTTGCAGCAGAGTCCAGTAGCCGTAATTCAATAAAATGCATTTGGTTGTGGTGCAACACGGCCTCTGGGGCAACCACGGCAACACGAAATACCTGGCGGACCTGCTGCATTCGCAGCTCGGCGACGGATACATAATCCTCAACAGCCATGTGTCAAACGGAAACCTGACGTATGATGGCATCGACGTATGTGGCGACAGACTGCATGTGCTCATTCTCGAGACGGTGGAGCAGTTGGCCTCCAAGGGCACGCCTGTGCATGCCATCAGCCTGGTCGGCTACTCCATGGGCGGACTCATACAGCGCTACGTGGCAGGGAAGCTGTGAGTGGCTCACGCATCTCCTAATTTTGCATCAAAGCGTATGTGCGGTATGTGTACGGCAACTAACCCAGCTAGCAAGGCTGGGGAAGCACCCCACTGGAACACCATGCCAAACTTGTGCAGGGCAGAAGCGAGTGCCTGGACCTACCACCACCGTAGCTTCTTCTCCCGCGTGCGCCCAACAACTTGCCCTGCCTCGCCTCGTCCCTCTTTTCCCGCTGCTGACCCCCTACCTCTCCTCCCCGTCCTGCCCCACCCTTCCCTCCAGTTATGCCGATGGCTTCTTCTCCCGCGTGCGCCCCGTGAACCTCATGACGGTTGCCACGCCCCACCTGGGGGCATGGCGCCTGCCCAGCAGCTGGTTCAACAGGCAAGCACGGGGCAGGGGCACGGGGGCCCGGGGGGCAGCACCTGTACTTGCTTTTGGCTTTTACGTTACAGCACACAGCTGCCAGCCATCGTACCCACCTTGGTAGGGCGCAAGTGTAGCAAACGTTGGGGAAGAAGCACAGCGAGCTGCACAGCCCATCGCCGCCAAAGACGCTGCTTGACAGCGAGCGGCACAGGCAACCGCCGACAAGATGCTGCAGGTATTGTGCCTGTGCGGTTCCGTGCATCCGCAAATGCCTCAGGGCTTTGAACTCACGCCCCACCGTACCTCCCCCACCCCACCCCCAGGGCCTTCAACTACATGGTGCCGGTGGTCACCAGCCGCACGGGCTACCAGCTGGTGCTGCAGGTGGGTTAGGGTGGGCTACCAGCTGGTGCTGCAGGTGGGGGAGCGTGGTGTGGGGTGCGTGCGAAACGCTCGCTTTCTGTAGGTGGGCCGGGGCTCGGAGGCTAGGGCGGGGGGCTGCCCGGTGCATGGGACACGCTCTGTACCCCTCGTAAGCCAGCTGCAGACGCCTGCTGCTCCATGGCCTCCTCGCTTTTTGCTGTTCACCTTCCTGTCGACCTCCGCAGGACAGGCGCACGTGGGGCAGGCCGCTGTGATGCCCCTATTCCGAAAGTCTTTCCGCCATTCCGCCTTTCCGCCATTCCGTACGCCTTGCGTCATAACCAATGCACCTATCCTGCAGGACAAGCACGCGTGGGTCAAGCCGCTGTAATGCTCCTATCATTGTATATGTTTTTCTAAACTACTTTTTACAATTCTTAGTACTGTTAATGCGCCTACCCTGTGCCGCCACAGGACAAGCACACGTGGGGCAAGCCGCTGTGATGCTCCGACTCGTTTCACGGAAAATTCAATTCACCTGTATAAATATATTGTAAGTACGATGTACCTACTCCGTGCCACCGTAGGACAAGCACACGTGGGGCAAGCCGCTGCTGTGCCTCATGTCGCACCCCGGCCTGGTCTTCATGCGCGCCGCACAGCAGTTCGAGCGCCTGATGCTGATGGCCAACGTGTTCCACGACCGCCCCGTGCCGTACTGTACGGCAGCCATCCGGCTGGACAACCCGTACGAGAAGGTACAGCCGGTAGCCGTCGACCCGCGGTACCCGTGCATCGTACGGCCCAGCCGTACGGCGGTGGGCCCCTCGGGGAAGCACTGCACGCTGGCAGCTGCTGGTGGTGTTGCTGGTGCGGGGGCAGGGGTGGGTGTGGAGGGGAGCAGTGGGAAGGGTGCCGGCGGCTGCTGCGCAAAGCCTGCGACACGGTCTATACACGGCGCGCCTGTGGTTGGTGGTGGTGGCAGCGGGAATGGCAGCAGCAGCAACGGTGCTGCAGCGGCGAGTGGTGGTGGTGTAGTGGCGGTGGCGTCTCCACTGTACGCGGGGCCGAACCCGGGGGCAGCAGCAGGGCAAGGGCAGGGGGCAGGGGACGTGGAGCAGCAGCAGCAAAACGGGCTGGAGTCCGTGGGTGGTGGCAAGGAGCAGGAGCAGCAGCAGCAGCAGCAGCGACCCCTGCGCAGCACCTACCTGCGCTACATGATGCTGTTGCTGCTGCCGCTGGCGCTGCCCGTTCTGGCGCTCATGACCTTCACGGGGCGGCGGCACTACGCACAGATTGCCTCCAGGCAGCTGGACTTCTCCTGGATAGAGCGCTTCCACACTGCGAGTGAGTCCCAAAAAGCGGGCGAGGGGTTTCCTTCTGATCAGCGGGGAAAAGCCGGCCAGGAGGAGGGTGGGAGAGAGAAGCCGCCGGCGGCTGCGGCGGCGGCGGGGGAGCGCGCTGTTGCAGAGCTGGTGGGGACGGAGGAGGACGCGGAGGATGTGGAGGCGTGCCCCTCGGCGCCGCTGCTGCCGGCGGCTGTGACGGCCACGGCGGCGGGGGCCGGGGGTGTGGAGGGAAAGGCAGGGGCAGGGGCAGGAGGGGGAGGGGGAGGGGCAGCGTTGGACGAGGACGGGGAGGACGGGGTGGTGGAGGCGGACCCTGGTCACGTGCTGCGACTGCACGACGGTGTGGCGGGGGTGCCGGGGGAGCTGCACGCCGTGCAGGAGTGGCTGGTGGAGCAGGTGGGTGGGCCGGTGCGGGGGTGTCGAATGTGTGTGCGTGCCGGTGAGTAGTGGGAGGTCGGTGAGGGCCCCGTGGGGCAGGTGACCGCGGCAAATGCCGTGCCTGCAGCACAACGTGCGTGTTGCTTTGGCTTTGGACGACACGGTGCTGGAACCTGGCACGCTCAGTTGAACTCGCTGGTTTCAGGGGCGAGGAAGGGTACCGTATGCAGGTTGCGCCGGCGGCCTTTTTGGTGCCAGAGCTTCGTGCTGTGCTGCTCGCTCGTCCTGCCCGTGCAGCACGCAACCTGCTTGCTGGTCCGCAACATACTCTCCACCCTCCAGCGGGTACCGGTTTTTCCCGTGCACATCCACCCGTGCGGCAACTGCAGTCACCATCCCCGCCGTTCATGGCGTTGCTGCCTCGCGCCCATGCCCTCCCCCCCTCGCTGCCCAGCATACCCGACCCCCAACATGACATTCACGATACCCTGACCCCAATCATCGCCTCCACGGCTTAATTGACGCTTTACCACGACCCCTTGAACTGGTCACAACCAAGTCCACTGCCCTCAACCCTCGCCCCTCCGTCCCCCATCCTCCCCCCATCCTTCCCCGCAGCTCAACACGCTGCCGTGGCACAAGGTGGACATGGACTGCCGCGACCCCCACACGCCACTCACCCTGTTCCACATTATCACCACCGTGGCTTAACCAACGTTTTACAGCACCCCCTCCCCCCATCCTTCCCTGCAGCTCAACACGCTGCCGTGGCTCAAGGTGGACGTGGACTGCCGCGACCTGCACGCACACGCCGCCATCGTGCTGCGCCACCCCGCGCGCTTCATGGCCAACAGGGACACCATGGACTACCTGGTGGACAACTTCCTGCGGGCCTAAGGAGGCAGGGGAGGCCCTCTGGAGCTCTGGTGCAGGGGAGGGCCCCCTGGCGCAGGGGAGCGCCTTGCTGGGCGCCATGTGTCTGGTAAACAACCGTTCTTTTCCTTGTGCCTATCTGACAGTCTGTTAGCGGCTGCGGGCGACGACGGACACGCGCAAACTCCAGGTCGTGCATCAGCAGAGGTCTTGCAAGGACGCCATAGCGAGCAGTGTGTGTCGTATGCGACAGGGTGCCAACACACGATGAGGCAGGGGATGGAGGTTTGTCGACGTGTGCGGAGCGAGCGGCATTGGCAGTGGCTTGGGAGGCGCAGGGCGGTTCAGGAGCGCTAACGCGAGCTCCCTTGCTTCAGGAGGGGAGAGGACATTGAGGCAAAACGCTGCGCTTGTAACGCGTTTTAAGCTGGGGAAGTTCACCCAGTAATGCCGTCGTCGGTGGCACCCGCCGCCATGCCAGCTTGGTGTTACCCAAGCTTCATCCTGGCCATAAATCTGCCACCTTGTGCAACGTTGTCTCCCTTGACGTGGTCCTCCTCCTTGCTGTGCACGCCTACGTCCAACAAACCCTAAGCAATATCAGCAGCACTCTGTATCGGTGCCTGCCTATGCCTACCTTGTGGTGGGAAACCCCGGGTCCTTGATTGCCGGGACCAGCTCTGTTTCCCGAGCGGGACAGGGCTAGGCTCTGGAAGGGGACCAAAACTGTAAATCCATACATACCTTATAGCAACACACGCCTAAACCGTACGGTACAACACGCGCGCTAGCAACTCCTGCTACAACATCTGGTCCGAACCCTACGTGGCCAGTGCATGGTTGCAATGGCAACCTTTGTAAAGGCTTTTGTGAATTCTTGATCCACTGGCTGCACTGGCCGCCCTTGTGAAGGCTCTCGTAGATGATAGAAGCCTGGTGGAACGGACGTGCGCTTCCTGCACCCATCCACTCCGTTCAATGACCAAGGGGAGCCTCGGGGACCCTCCCTCCGCAGGGGAGCCTCCCACCGCAGGGGAGCCTCCCACCGCAGGGGAGCCTCCCACCGCAGGGGAGCCTCCCACCGCAGGGGAGCCTCCCACCGCAACCCCCGACAGCTGCTTGCTAAAAGCGCAAGGCCCCACACACGTGTACCGCACACTGTGCACACAAACCAAGAGTTTGGACAGCAGTCGCTTTACCGGCAGCTTCAGCCTCAGCCGTCCATGCCGACCATGCGCTCACTCCCTGACCATGTGTGCACTGGCCCATTGGTTGTTGCACCACATACCTGCTTCCTGCACCACATACCGTACACACAGACCGCGACCGCACCAGCACGGATAGCTGTGCACTACAGCTACAAGTACTTCCCAAGCGGTAGGAGCGAAGGCTAAGATCCGTGCTTGCTATCCTAACAGCATACTCCTGCAACGCTGAATTATAATGCGCCCCAACCCTTCCCAAGCCGCACATGCCAAGGCCACATCACAGCGCGGGGCTTTCTGCTCAAGCCCTTCAAACCTTCACCAGCCGAACGCGGGCCCCTCACTCTCCGGCACCTCCTGCTTGGGCTCCCCCGAAAAGCGGTACTGCACCACGCACGAGTCCGCCTCCGTCCAGTACGCCTTGAAGTCCTTCCTGTCGTGCTTTGCACGCTTGGGCCACCACCGCCCCCCGCCCCCGCCCTCCTCCCCTTCGTCCTCATCGTCCCCCTCATCGCTCCCACCCGACCAGTCGTCCCGGTGGTTGTTCCCGTGACGGTCGCTGTAGACGCTCTCGCAGGCCGCCAGCAGGCTGTTGGTAGCCTGGTGCCACGCCAGGGCCTGCACACGTGTGTTACCGGTGGACAGCTCGTACAGGGCCTGCGCCCGGCCGGCGCGCAGGTCCCACGCCCACACCGCCTCACCCGCGCCTCCTGCAACGGCCAGTGAACGTGGAACGTACGTGTGACGATACAGCAGTGGCAACGAGTGACAGCTGGGTCACTGGCAACAGAACGCGTCAGCAGGCAAAGCGACCTGAAAAAGCGCAACAGCGTCCAACGTCCACACTGCCTACCGCGCCCCTCCCATGCCTGGCCCACACCGTGCTTGTTGCAACCCATGCAACACTCCCCCATCCTCAAACACTCCCCCACCTGCAAAGCACATCAGCCCTGCCCCCAGCTGTCCCGCGCCGCCCTGCGCCGCCGCCAGCGCCACGGCCTCGAGGGGCTCCCTGCCGCCCACCAGCGTTACGGCGGGGGAGCAGCAGCGGGAGCGCAGGTCCCACACCTGCCCGGGGAGTGGAGGCAGGTACATTATGGTACATTGTTACTAATTATGAACATGTTGAATTTCATGTACCGGTAATGCAGGGGACCAGCAGCAGGAGCGCATGTCCCACACTTGTCAAGGGAGGGAACCGGACAGCGGCTGAAGATGTAACACGTGCCCAGCGTAGGGGCCAGTGGGCCTGCAACTGGACCCTTGCATCAGGTGATGTCAGCCCGAGGCTCCCTCAGTCGTTGCGCAGTGGATACTGCAGTGGGTGCTGCATAGGGGTCGCTGCAGATATTGCCCAAGCTTGTTTCGTTGTTTGCCTTCGGGACACATGGGCCCCTCCCTGGGCACACACCCTTCGTCGGCCTTCCTGTCGTCTGCCCCGCCCCCACCCACCCCGCAACCCCCCATGCTCCATTCCAGTGCGACCAGTTGCTTCATCGTCCTGCCGCAAAAACCCCACCTCAACCCACCCCACCTTGACGTCCCCAGTCCGCGAGGCGGTTGCGAACAGCGGTGCGCCCTGCCACGACGGCGGCGGCACCGCAACGCCAGTGATGTCGTACAGATGGCCGAGCAGCCGCTGCCGTACACGCAGCGTCTCCATGTCGTACGTCAGCACGGTGTTGCCGTAGTGCTCATTGAGCGCCGCCACCAGCACAGGAGCAGCGGGCGAAGCCGGGTCGGCCAGTACGGCGGTCCGCTTGACGAAGTTGCTGCGCTTCCGCTTACTCATGTCGTACACCGGCAGCTGCAGCAGGTGTACGGCATGCGGCGGAACGCCGGGGCTCGCCTCCAGCTCGTCCGGGTCCTCCGTGTCCTGCAGGACCCAAGAGCATCATCTCAGTTATGCCTTTAAAATCTGGAAGCACGGCGTGACGTTTGCAAAACCATTTGCAGACCCTGTTAGGGTGCGCCCTTCATCGACGCTGCCGAGGCTCACACCCGCCAACTAACGTTGAAACAAACAGTCCGAGTGGAAGTATAATGCCGGCAACAATGTACAAAGCAGGTTCGGCACCCACTTGCAGCTGTTCATGCCGTACAACACCCTTTGCCGAGGCTGCCGAGCCTCACCCGCCACCCAATGTCGCCGCTGTACTCCGGCTCCCCCCAGTAGGCGTCCCCCTCGTCCTCCTGCTCCTCGTCGTCGCTGTACGGGTCGGCCCCGGGGATGCACCGGGGCGCCCGCCAGTCCCTCTGGGGCACCAGTCGCGCCACCTCCCACCGCATGACAACGCCGCAGCCTGGTATGGCAGGTGGCAGGCAAGGAAGGGGCGTTTCAGAGGCACCGGGGCGCCAGCTGCGACAGCAACAACCGTGGAAATCCAGCGCGTGCATCCACTCCGAATCGCATGACCGCGCCGCAGCCTGGCACGGCAAAGTGCACGTGGCAAAGGGAGCAAGCACATGGTGCGTTGGTCTTGTGGGCTCCAACCGTGCAGCAGGGGGGACGCTGCAGCTTCAACGGGGTGCGGCGGGAGTGGGGTGCGGGGTACGACAGGGTGCGGCGGGTGCGGGGTGCGGGGTACGGCAGGGTGCGGCGGGGTGCGGGGTGCGGGGTGCGGCGGGGTGCGGCGGTGGAGCCACAGCGGTGGAATCAAGGCGGTTACAGGGCAGGTGCGGTCAGTGCCAACGTGTGGGCAAATCCTTCGGTCACGCTAGAAAGCGCAGGGCGAGGATGCAGCTTAGGCGCTCGCGACTTCCGCGACTATTTGGTCAAGCCAATGCACGTTATCCACGCCGCCCGACTGTCACCTCACCGTTCACTGCCAGCAGGCTGTCCCCCAGCACGTGCGGGGGAAAGCCCCAAGGGTGCCTAGCCTCTGGCACAAGCTCACAGTACCCTGCACTCACGCCCACACGCCGCTGCGCCCCGCACTAAGCCTTTCCTCCGAGAAAGCGCCAGTGCCCCCACCGCCCCACCAGCCCTTTGACTGTCATTCATTTTCCACCCGTACAGCGTGCACGCCCTACCACACGCCCTTGCCCCCTCACCGTTAACCGCCAGCAAGCTGTCCCCCAGCACGTGCAGCCCGGCATGCGACCCCTCCAGGCCCTTGACCACCGTGCTCAGCGTGTGGCGCAGGGACATGTCATCGTCTTCGTCCGAGCCAGGGGCCGGGGCCCTGAACGCCTTGATGCGCCTGGGGGCAGGGCACACAGGGAACAGCCGAAGCGTGTCAGACACACGTGGGGGCAGGGCACGCGGCAAGCAGCAAGGAGTGTCCAACACAGTCACGCTGGCCAGTCAAACACAGTCATAACACAGTCATAAGCAAACCTCCGCTGGGCCGACTATCGGCAGGGCAGATAAGAAACAGCCGAGGCGCGTCAAACAGACGTCAGCAACAGCCGACTAAGGACTGTGGATTATGGGACCCTGGATTGCACACCGTCCTGCCCCCTAGCGTGCAGCCAAGTACGATGACAGGCGTGCGTGGTGTTGCGAGCGCTGTGTTGTGCAGCACACGGTGAAGAGACGTTAGTGGACTGCTCGTGGGCACAACGGAGTCGCGTCAACGGATTGCGCGTGGTAAGAGCGCGACGGGCGCGCCCGCGAGCCTTAGCCCCACCTGCCGTTGTCCGCCGCCGCCCACACCAGCCCGTGCGCCGCGTCGGCACACACACGTGTCACCCACTTGCCCCAACCCCACCCCACCTGCCGTCGTCCGCCGCCGCCCACACCAGCCCGTGCGCCGCGTCGGCACACACACGTGTCACGTGCTCGTAGAAGCCCGTGTGGTACTGCTCTTTGATGTCGATGCCTTCGCCGTCGTTCTTGCACGACAGCACACATCCCTGCACCCCCGGGTCCCGCTGCTTCCACCCCTGGCAGTAACCCACAGCCAGCAGGTCCCCATCCACGTGCAGCACGTGTCCGTCGGCCACGGTACGGAGCACCCGTACGTCGCAGCAGGCGTGGGTTAGCGTCTCGTGGGTGCAGCAGGGGGAAGCAGCAGCAGCAGCAGCAGCAGCAGCAGCTGGGGCTGTGGAAGGGGTGGAGGTGGAGGTGGAGGGGCCGGCGGTGGCGGGAGGGCTGGCGGGGCGAGCTGCGATGTGCGGGGTGGGGTTGGAGGGGATGGAGGAGGAGGAGGTGGGTGGGGTTTGCGAGGAGGAGGGGGAGGTAGCCATGGGTACGGCGGCGCTGTCCTTGAAGGAGGCGAGGGGGGAGCTGTAGCGGCTGGGGGCGGGCCTGCGGCGACCGTGGGGGACCAGGGCTAAGCTACGGTAGCGCTTGCTTGTGTTCACATATCTGACGACGATATGGACAGAGCCGCATTTCCCCTGGTTGCAGAAAACAAAGTGTTGTCAACCCTGGATGAACGCTGCAAAATTCCCGGGCTGTAGTACGGTATGCAGTGGCACGTGGCAGGTGCGTGTGCATGTGCTTCCCACCTGGTGTTGTCTGGTGCCGCGGGCATGTTGACGGGAAAGTGTAACATGTGTTGCCGCATGATCTGCAGTATCCGTCTTGCGACCCGATCCCGCTGCGACCTGATCAGGTCCGCCCCGCATGCGGTGCTGCCGTCAAGGGGCCACTGCACCACGAAGGACGCCTCGTAGGAGCCATCATTGAAGTCGCCTTGTGGGTTTGCGAAGCCGCTGGCGTTCCCAACGTACAGCGTGAACAGCTCCGGGAGCAGGTCAAACGCGTGCTCCAGGTGTGCGGCGCGGAGCTCCCTGCAGGTGGCTGCTGCAGCTGCTGCGGAGCGGGCGTCCAGGTGGGCGAAGATGGCGGGGAGGACGGCGGGGGGCAGCGGGAGGCCGGGGGAGCTGGTGGGCGTAGGGGTGGTGGGAGGCGCTAATTCTGAGGTGCTAGCGGCCCTCGTGCCGGCCTGCGTGTCCAGTTGCTGTTGCTGTTGCTGACGCTCGTGCTTTTCCCGCAGGGACGTCAGAGCGCGCGCGATCTTGGCCAGGGGTGAAGGCGCGCGCTTGCCAGCCCTCCTGCCCTCCCGCTCTTCGTCCTCCTCTGCCTCATTGCGCACGTGCTGGAGCGCTAGCTTCTCCACGTATCTAGCAATCAGGAGTATGGTGTCGCATTTGGCCAGCACGTCTTCGTCAAGCACCGAGGAAGCAGAGCGCGCGCTGGCCATCGCTGCACAGGCGGTCGCGGCCACTGCATGCATGTATGCACGTTTCCCCAGAGACCCTGCAATGTCCTTTGTGGAGCTGAAGTACTCCACTGCGGCCCGTTTCGGGTCGCACCCGGTACCCCATTTGCTCTCGACGGCCATTACAGAGGGCTCAACTGGTAAGTGCGCAAGGGGCCCAGTACGTACGCATTGTCATAAACCAAACCAAAAGTACCAACAGAGACAGACAGCCTTTGGGCGAGATACAGTGGTACGCGCGTACGCCGAGGAAAGACGCAGTACGCGGACGCCGTATGGTCACAGCACGTGCGCTGCAATATCCAATATGGCAGTACCTATAGGATGCAAAGCAGGAGGTTTGCTGCTGCAGCAGTCATCTGGAGTGCTGCGCCTGGCTGCGCCACCTCGTGCCGTGGCAGGGGCCGGCATGGACGCCGGTACGGGCGTGTGCAGTCTACAGTGTACCGAAGTCCACGTGCTCAGAACGTCAGAAGCCAACGTGTTGACATGAGTTCCTCCTTCCTCGTCAGCAACTAAATCCTGGCGGTGTGCTTGGCACTCCGTGCGCCATGCATGAAATGCTCAAAAGGAGCAACAGGAGACGTCCCCAGCCGCACGTGTCCACGGCACGTGTCAAGCCGCACGTGTCCACGGCACGGCGGAGGGCCTGCGTCCGACATTACGGTCTGGTTGCCCAAGAGGCGCAGCAATCACGACATGGGCCACTTAGAAATAGAATGGGATCTTGACGGGCCACTCACAGACCTGGATGCTTGTGAGCTACCCGTACTCCTCCGCCCGGCCTACCCCAACCCCTTGCCATGCACACACCCCAGACTGCACATGCCACGGCAACCGCAACCACTTTCCCTCAGACCCGTCGCAAACCACACCTCTGAACCTCGTCAAACCCACCCCATCCAGCTCGTCCCATCCCCACTCCCCTCCGCATCCCCCTCCTCCTCCTCCTCCTCCTCCTCCCCCCCTCCAGCCCAGCCCCCGCCCCCTGCCCCAACCCCTCCGCTCGCCCGCCCCCACCACCCATCGTGGCCCCCACCCTCATCGTACCCCTCCCAGCTCAACACGGTAACACACGGCTCCTCCTCCACCTCTGCCCCCACCCCGCTCGCTCCCCTCCCACCCTGCCCCCGGCCCGCCACCCCCCTAAGCCACGCCCTCATCCTCGCCGCCTGCCCCCTGCTCAGGAACTCCGCCTCCACCACCAGGGGCCGCCGCTGCCGCTCCAGCGCCACAAGCAGGCCGGGCAGGCCCTGTAGAGGAGGCGGAGCGCACGCTTTGCATCAGCTTAGCAGCACGTACTGCAGGACACAGAGCGAGGGGGTGCGCGGGGCAACGATGCAGCGAGCCCCCCGGACTCTGCGCTCCTACAGCCGACATGGGTTCTGCCGTGCCGCTGCACCATGCTACGCGCTTCCCCACTCCCTTCCCGCCCCGCTGCACAGCGGGCCACACCACCCCAGCGTACTCGCTTGCCATTCCACTCCGTTGGACGTGAGGTCGCGAAGCTGCAAATGGGCACGCCAGGTGCGTGTGTAGCGGGTGTGTGTCTGTGCCCTGTACGTAAGAGGCACGGTACGGCTGCGGCAGCACCAGGCAGTGCAGGGACGTGAGGCGCGCCAGGCGGTCGTGAAGCTGCGCGCGGGCAGGGATGCGTGGGGGTTGGCACGCACACGTCAGGGGTGTTGAGCAGACCATGTGTGAAGAGCCATGGCAGGGGGCGCGGTGTGGGGGCCAGAGGTGCAGTGGCGGGGCTGCGTGAGCGGGGCGGTACTAGGTCAGTTGGCTAATGGCGTCGTGATTTGCTCCTTGAGCTAGGGGCTTGGGTTGCCAGCATGCGCACTTGCTCCAGGGGCACCCGCCCAGCGCACCCGCGCAGCGCAGCCACGTGTCTTAGGGAGGCTCACCTGCTCGCCCCGCCCCGCGCCGTACCCCCTCAGCACCACCGCCAGCCCCAGCCGCCGCAGCCCACACAGCGCGGGGCAGGCGGAGGGCAGCGGCAGCGCCGATGCCGGCACGTCCAGCGACAGGGACCGCAGGGGGCGCAGCAGGGACAGGCTGCGTACAGCGTGCTCGGGGGAGGAGGAGGGTCCAACGCAGCCATGGATGTGGAGGAGCTGTGAAGGGACAAGTGTATTAGCCTGAAATCAACTGTAGGTAGGTGTGGGGTGCAGGAGGAGGGGAGAGGAGGAAGGGAGGAGGAGGCAGAGCGCTGGTGGTGGTTGGAGGAGGACAGCATAAGGGCGAGGGGTTCGGACAAGGAGAGCGCGGACGATGATGGACAAGGGGGGGAGGTCTTGGGGATTCGGACTGTTGTGGACATGGTGGGGGTCGAATGGGGTTGGGGGATGGTGGGAGAGGTGGCGGGCGGCGAGGGAGTGGGCGGGGGCTGGGGCTGGGGACGAATGGTTGAGGTGGTGAAG
>VFQN01002373.1_pt1 | contig 29280 bp, 33 predicted proteins | sample 3512371 | NCBI WGS metagenome assembly VFQN01 (sample SAMN10412370, study PRJNA504923) | tailings metagenome | isolation source: Replicate 2 from Balatoc abandoned mine | place: Philippines: Itogon, Benguet | collected 2017-08-28
AAACACGTTTCGGATAAGAATGAAACTTCAAAACCCCGTGAGCCAATGGTAGACATTGATAGAATTCACGATTTAGGTTATGTCGTCCATTTGTATGCACAATTAACCCGCCTACGCGGAGCGAATCGAATTGCAACGACTCGGTAGGTTGAAACACAATTTGATGGTAACAGGTTAATTTTTCTTTTAGTTTAGAACAGCTGTTAACCAAAAGAGAAGATTTTTTGGCCCAGCGAAATTACCTGCAGCAGTTGGACGCACTAATATCACACTACCTACAACCTTTGGATGAATCGGGCAGCGTCATCAATCTTTTTAACAGGGCTGTCGCGCAATTGACTATCTACTCATCCTACCTAGAACAAGCAACCAATTTAGATTGCTATCAAACTCTCCCCTCTGAAGAAATTCGAATTGCAAAATTGTATGTTGGTGAATTTGATTGCATAGATGCTTTGGCGGCAGCGCCGGATATGTCGGGCTCAGGTAGTACTGCGATACTCGGTTATCGGAACTCGGTTGGCTCTCCAAGTCGAGACTATGCAGCGGTTTATCTCAGGTTTGCTGTTTTGATTGTTCTTCACTTCATTGGGTTGATGGTTTTTAGTGTGATGTCAAACTTAGAATTGCTGTTCAACATTAGAGTTGAACTATCTGAAACCATTGAAAGGTACATTCTTTGATCCTTGGTTTGCTTTAATGACGATTTTTATGATAGATTTCGCTCGTTGTTAAGGCAAAAAGAAAAGGTCCTTTCTACTATTTTAGCAATCAAAGTGTAGAAAATCGTTAACTCATCGCCTTGAAATTATATTTCGAAAGTTGTCTCTTTTGAACTCAATCCTCGAAAGAAATTGAGCTTTAGTCCTCACTTTCACTATTCTATGTACTGAAAGGGTTCTAAACTTTGTTACTGTACTAATGACTCTGTTTAACATCATTCCTTGTCACAAGCAGATTTGGATGCTAATGATACTACTTCGTTGATCGTTGATCGTAGATCTTTTGAGTAGAAACCCTCACAGTTTCATAGCTTTCACTTTCAAGAGCAAATGCGGTTTATTAACTTCAAATCGCTCAGTAAAGAAAAGTGTATTGTTCTTTTTATGATACCCAGAGATTTTGGAGACAGTGCACAAACCGACGCACCAAAAGAAGCAATAATGAGTGAATTCGAAATTTTCGTCAGCAAAGCTGATTTCAAATTCAATTGCGCTCATTTCATCATTTTCAATGGATTTCGAGAACGATTGCATGGTCATAACTATCAGCTTTCCGTCAAAGTGATCGGGGATGGCTCTGTAGGTCCTGACGGCTACCTCATCGATTTTGGAGATATAAAAAAGGCTACACGAGCGCTTTGTAAGAATATCAACGAGTATTTCATTTGTCCGACAAGATCTCCAAATATGAAGATTGAAAAATCGGATAATGAAGTAAGACTTGAGTGTGACGATGGTGCTAGATTCTGCTTTCCCAGTTCCGATTGTCTCATGTTGCCTCTATTCCACTCGTCGGCGGAAGAACTGGCGCTTTACTTCTATTGCGAAATTATTAGGTTTGTATTTTGAGCGAGATTGACCATCTTTGACAGAGTTTTTCAGACGAATCGGGCTCAAGCAGCTGCATGAAAGAGGAATTAAGGTAATGGAAGTCACCGTTGCCGAGGCTGTCAATCAGTGCGCAACATATCGTTCAAAGGTTCCTTTGGACGAAGCCGAGTTAGCGCGCATCGAAGACTCAGCTCTGTCACTTCGCCCAAAGCCATGCTTTGACACTGAAGTTTGAATACTTACACTAATTACAAAAGAAACTACCAGTTAAATGACTTGTCGATTGCGGAAACGTTTTGAATTTCGTCAAGAGAACTTAACCACTGTAAGTAATATTGACAATTTGAGGGGGATATCACGCCTCCCTCACTACATTGCGTAACGATTGGACAAACACCACATGGTATTCCGGTAAGAAAGTCAAGATCGGATTTGTTACTGGCTCCGAGGGGTTTGCAAACTTTATAGATTTTGTTCGATGTAGAATGACCTGTAAGTAGCAAAACGGAAGCTTGAACCTCAAAAGACGAATTAAAATTAAGAAGAGAGTGGGGAAATAAATAACTTACCTCTTCTAATCGATAATCATAAACTAGGGTGTTTACAACTAACTCCAGTTCTTCAGGTGATAATTCTACCTATTTCAGTGTAAAGTTTGTAATGAGAAAGGAAAAGAAAGACCCTCCTTACCTTCGATATTCCACTAATACGCACTTTTTCCAGGATAGTGTTCAGATCTGCCATGCCAATATTTTTCACAACTTGGACAATAAAATTCCCGAGCTCACCAACAAACTCATGGTCAAACTCTTGGTCAGAATACCAGGGACCTCCGGTTATTTCCTTGGCAGGAATTACGTCATAGAGCATGTACAGCTTCTTGGATTTACTGACGACGGAGCGAACACTTTTTATTAGCAATCGTTGTTCCAAGATCTTCAGCGTTTTCGTCAGCGAGTGCTGTGGGATATTTGTAGCAACTTTAATATCTCTTGTCCATATTCCCCTTCAAATGTTGATTCAACGTTTTGTGGACAAAACAAGAAAAACTTACTTGTTACTTGATCTTTCAATCGCTTGATAGACTAAAATCTGCTCAGGACTAACGGAATCAGGGACATCAAAGTAAAATATCAAGCTTCTTACCCCAAGCCTTCGAACTTTTGTGCAGTTTCCTCCTTTATAGCTTTGTAAACTAAAGAGTTATTTTGGTTAAAAAGTTGCAGCCTATTACATGACAGAAGCTCATTAATAGCTGCTGCTAATTGCTCATATCTTCCTCCAAAATGCTGTCTTATTGCTTGATCAGAATATCCCTCTTCATTTGAGAGCAAAAACCTCAGTAACTCATCCGCCAATCGAGAAAGTTGGCCCGACATTGTAATTATTGGAGGGAAGTTTTCTGCGCCTTTTATGCACTTTTCATGACCCGATAATTTTATAATTTCACGATAATAATTCAAACAAAAGACGAAATAATGGACTTTCAAGTAGATGCGACAAAAACTGATGAAAAAGTTGATGCTGAACAAGCAAGTATGATTTGGCAAAAATTATGTGCAATTAATCAAAGATTACTGCTGGCCAAAGCTGTGAACAATAAACTTTGGAATTCTCATTTAGGAAATCCCGAAGAATCCAAACACAAGCTCCTCAAATCTTTACAAGATGAAACTGCTATTTTAAACTTTATTAAATTGCAATTAGAAGAGTCTTTGGTGCGATATTTCGCAAACGAAGTGGCTTTGAACGACATTGAAGCAATTCAAGATATCTCCATTCCACTAACAACATCAACTGCAGCCTTTCCTGTCACACACCTCGAGACCTTAGTTCGCCCTGATTCTATCAATACTCCCTCTCTTGGAAATGACAAATAAGGCCGCTGATCGTTCGTTCGCATGTAGTTTCTCGTGTTCTTTGTTGATTTCAATCGTTCATGTTTACTGGTGTGGTGAGATCATTGTAATAGCTGATAAATCCTCCGCTCTCTCCTGAGATTAGTGCTCGACTTGTGATATCTTTATTCGTATCCTTTTCCAAACTGGAGTAATTCTGGATATTTTCGTCAGTGAAATATTTCTTCGTGTCACTTCGAAAGGCATCCTTCTCAGTCGTGACGTCAGAAGTTTGAGGCCTTTCTTGCTTTGACAAGCCATTTTTAAGCAGATTCGCTAGAATTTCATCTTCTGACACGGATACCACAGTCATAGGAAGCGCCAAATCGGCGCCACACTCTTTTATCGCCTTTATAATCTCAATATTAGCTGTCTGCTGAAGCGTTAAAAATTCGTCAATGGATTTTGTTGCGAAATAAACTGTAATTTCGATTTCTAGACTATGCAGAAAGCATTAGACGATACTTTATTCACTTGTTTGAAGGGCTTACTAGTAGGGACCGATTTTTACAAAGCTTATTCGGAATGGCATCGATAAGACATCTAACTTGGGAATCAAACGAAGTCGCTCTTTGATTTTACTAATAACAGTGGGCAATTGTGCATAATCCTGTGCGCTTTATTGATCACTCGCTGAAAGACATCAAAGATATATGACTTACTTGAAATCGAACTGGGACTGTCGCTTCAAATTTTCTGTGTGTAATTCGCTCCATATTGGTAACAGCAGTTTGCACGAAATGTGAATTTGGGATATAGGTTGGTCGAGTATCGCGACCTCTTATTCGTGTTTGACCCCACCCAACTCTCTCAACCCTCCCAACGAATTCTGTATTTCCAGCACGGAATGTCACCATATCACCAGGAGTAAAGGGCTCGTTAAATAAAAGAAGCATTCCGCCAAGAAAATTTGCTGCGATGTCTCTCGCAGATAAACCAATCGCTAAACCTCCGACACCTCCGAAAGCCAAGGTACTCGAGAGAGGGATCTTAAGATATGTAGAAACCATTTCACATACAACTAAGCCCCCAATAATCCATATGATAACAGAAGCAGAGCGGTTCACAACATAGTTTTGTCTTCTATTCTCTGCTATTGTGGGGAAAAAGGTCTTCATGAACTGTCCCTTAAATAAATCGATGAAATGAATTATGAAAAGAGTGTACGAAATATTTGATAACAGAGAAGCAAAATCTCCACGAATTCGAAACCCTAATCTTGCCAAAGCTTTGCAGACCAGTTTAATTATGTAGTTGCCTCCCATCAATCTAGATAAGAGGCGACAGCGCTCCTCAACAAATCCCAGGATAGACTTTTCCCAAGGATACGGAGTTCCTAATGCCAATAGATTCCAGATATGAATTTGATTTCGGTGTGCAAATCTTAATATTTTCGTATAAGTTAGCTGGAAGAAGATGAAGAGTGACAGGTCAGCAGGATAGATCGACATCAAAATCGATTTTAAAGTCGGTGGGATTCCAGTCATTAACTTTTGAGCAAATGATGAATAAATAAGTTGATTAAATACTGTCTTTGGTAGATCTGGGTTCAAATGAAGGCCCTGGGAATGATCAATCGAAGGTGCTGGTGCATGTCGCACAGATTGGATTGCTGCAAGAGATGGGAGGGTTTGTGTTTTGATGCGAAAGTGAAAGGCATTATGCAGACTGCAGAAGAAAAGGATACAGAAAAATTTGAAATGAAAGTTTGTGAGATGAAGCATATTAATACTGAAAGAAATGCCGAAATTAAAATTCTTCTTTAATTTACGTCGCCTTTTCAAAATAATCTCTCTCAATCTATTTGAAGATGAATGAGGAAGATTTGCTCAAAGGAATCGTCTATTCCGAATTTGACAATCATGTTGGTCCTGTAATTCGCTTTATTCATCCAGATATGATTTTAAACAAAGAATACATCGAAGTAATATCTGATTATATTGTATTAGAGAAGCATCTATGCAATGAAATCATACGACTTAGTGTTGGAAATCTGAACTTTCTTCTGATGTGTATGAATATCGACAACCCAAAATATGAAAGAAATTCATTCACTTTCTCTTTTGGTCTTGTGATGTCTGAAAAGAGTCTCTGTCAAGAAATTGATCTTCAAGTTTATCATCGCTTTCTTCGAAACCTTACAACTTTCTTCTATGATTTAGAGGTAAGAAGCATTCCCCCCCCCCCCATTGAAGTGTTATCACAAAAATCCTTTCAGTTGGAAAGCGAATTTCTTTCTCAAAGTGCGACGAAGCTAAAACTCTTCGAAATCCTTAAGCTCGTCTTCGAGAACTTTCAATTAAACCACTCCTGCTTCCTCACAATTGAAAGTGGCCGAATTGGATTATCAAAGTCCAAAGACCCTTCATCTAGTCTAGCAAAGTACTCCACCAATTTCTACCTCCCTCTGCAGCTATTCACCTACCCTGAACTGTCCCAACAAATCAACGACTATGATGTCCCACTCTTTCGCTGTGACAAAATTCAACTCTCGCAATTAACGTATGACTTATCTTTTCGTCATATTGCCCTCTATATTGATGGTATTTCGCATGTCAAGAAGATTGCGAAAGATGTTAATATGGATCTTCATTTCGTGAAAAAAGCTATTTCCCTCCTTCTGTTTTACAACTTGATTATTGTTGGGGATGTATTTAGATTCTCAAATATCTATGTTTATCAGCCAAGTCGATTGTTATATCCGACTCTTCTCAAGGAAGTGAGAGACTTCGCGTGTTTGGAGTCTTCTGTTGCTGTTGGTCCTGGTTCGGTCTCACTCCTTCCCAAATTGAGCATACGCGCTTTTCTTTTGGCTCTTCAACCACGGGTTGATGTTGGACAAGCTCTCATCTCTTGTTTGACGAATGGTGGGCATGTTGAGGACTTGGCCGAAGAAAGTGACTATTCATTCGAGAACGTGAACTTACAGCGCTTAATTGCAATCTGCTTACACAAGAGAATTGTGAAGCGTCTTCATGAATACCCTGTTTTTGTAAAGCCAAACACTGGTCCCTCGCTGACAGAAAACGTCAGCGATTTCTTCGAAGAGAAAGCTGCGATGCCTGCTATCAATGAGGAAAATTCAGAGAATCTCCCCTCGAGAACCCCAAGAAAGACAGCCTTTTCTCAAAACATTTCATCAACATTGGATGGTCGCACATTTAACAAAATCACATCTAAAGCTAAGTCAGTAGTGGGACAGTCGTATCTCCGAGATTCAGCCGCTCCTGACTTGAATGATTTAATTCAATCTCTGGACGGAACTGAGCACCTAGATTCAATTTGTTGTAGATATGAAGTTCCTTTCCGTACAATTGTAAATGCTGGAGGTGTGAAGATTATTTACAAGTAAACATGCAATCTAACTTTTCGTTAGATCCGTCATTGAAATTTGGGCCGATCCTCTTTTACAAGGCTTTTGCTGGGAATCATGATGTTTCCATCCAATCAAATAGATAATCTGCAATTGGAGTTGTCAGTCATTGAAAAAGGAATATTGATAGTACTCGCCTCGAAGGTAGTATTTACAGAGCCATCTTCCAAACCATACAGTTCTTGGTATAATGAAGCCATGGATAAAAAGGTATCCTTCCCTCCAGCAAGAGAACGGTTTGTATTTGCATTGCTTTCCCCCATTTTTTGAAGGTGATCCATCAATACGAAAGCATTTGGATAGCTTATCTATACATACGAAATGTCATCTAACCTTTGTATCAGTTTGTCATAACTTACTTTAACACTATCGATATCTACTGTAGGAAGGTTAAACTTCGCATCTTGCATCAATCCAGCCACATCCCAAGTTCTCATGAAAGGAGAGGTGTGATAGGCGATTCCTCCCCTCCGCTCTTGCTCCGCCAGGTAAAAGCAATTTCGCAGCTCTTTCAAGCTGTCGTTTCCCAGTAGTGATGCTATCACAACACCATCAGGCTTTAGGACTCGCTCAATCTCTGAAAACGTTTTGAACAAGTCATTAGACCAGTGCAAATACAAGGAGGACAGAACGATATCAAAGGTGTTTGATTGAAAGGGTAAATAGCCTTCATCACATTGCAATGAATCTTTTGTGACTAAAGAATTCGCAGGCGGTGATATATTATTCGCTGACTTCGCACTCATGTCAGTCTGCACTAAGTACTGAATTCCTCCTATACCACCTTGATTACCTCGAAGCGTTGGTTGGGAATTGATCAAATTGTATAATCCACCATCAAAGCTACCTAATTCTAATCCAACTGGAAACTCTCTGTTGATGTCATTCACTCTATCGATAAGTTGGAGGTTGGATTCTTGTCGAAGATAATTATAGTAAGTGGTATCGACAGTTTCACTCAAGGCAAAGTTACGATGTCTCTGTTTCAGTGCTTGCTCGAAAACAGTCTTATCCTTTGAAGAAAACAATCTTTTGCATTGTGGAGCCTCACAGAAGTAGGAAGGCTTCAATGCTTTTGTCAAGCTCTTCATCATACTAATTCTAATACTTTTATAAATTATACATCACATGGTGCTGGGAATGTAATTTATGAGCTTACATTACTGAACCTACAACTACCAGAAAACATACTCGCTAAAATTAGTGAAAAAAAAAGAGAATAATGACAACGAGAATCTTGTGTATATCGTTGCTTGACAAGTATGAGCTGCACTCGATTATTTTTGCTGATATTCTCCGATCCACTTGGCAACGTAACGTTCGAAGTCTGTGCGACAGTCTTTAAGGGGCTGTGGGTCACTCTCCGTTGCAGTATGGAAATCGAGACAGTGCCCACAATTGTCACACTTCGCGAGGAAGTAAGGTTGATCAGCCGAAACAGGATAGGAGACACTTGCTCTCTGCCATGGATCATCGCTGAAGTCCGAATAGAAGACATTTTTGGCTTTGGGAAATTCGCCGCCAAACTTTTTGTTCATTTGATATGATTTTGGGAACATCTTCTTCCCAAAGACTTCAGCACATTGACTCAAATGGTAATTTAAGTCGACAGACTGTGCTCTCAAACTGCCTGAAGGAGGGGCAGTGTTGAAGTAGGAAACCTTCAAAGGTGTTAGTGTAGAAGAAAGAAAGGTCTCACAAACATACCTGATCACAGGTTTGATATCTCCAAGAGCGAGAATTTGTCTCCCATCGTTTTGGGTCGGCTAACTGCTTAGTGTTATCTAGTTCGGTGTGGTTAGCTCGTAACTGACATCAACTATGAGCAAGGTCACTTACAAAAGCCACCGCGACAGAAATCGGATCCCCAATACTTATTAGAAATCGCCGCAAAGTTGCTCATGATATCTTCGTCAGTCGCTGTTGATGGAAGGTTAATGCTTCCACAGAGTTGGGACTTCGCGCTGTACTGAATCATCATCGACCAAGAATCGGCAATCATGTAGTAGAAGTCGTTGTGACTCATATCAGCCTCACAATTAAATAAATTCAAAGCATAGGAAAATCCATCAGCCGAAGATTCGATCTTCTTCTGGAAAGCTGCTTGGACGCGTCGAATGTTATCAGCGCATTCATTGCCAGCAGCAGCGCTTACGGACATATCAAACTGATAGTAATCAACGATGCAATTTACAACCCCCGAAGAGGAGAGAGAGCCAACAGAGTAGTTAGGATAAGCGGCACGATACCATGACGACAGGGCACCGGGATAAGAGCCACCAAAGACAAACCATGGCACTGCCTTCGTCTTGGAGTTGATTGATTTGTAGTAATCAGTGAAGCTTGCCAAATCTGCCAAAGCTTGCTCGACGGATAAATATTGGTAGTTGTCACTGTTCACGTTTCCATTGGGAATGGATTCGCCGTAGAATCGATGTTCCAAAGCGATCAACAATGCACCATATTTCTGTCCAAGTTGCTGAATATAACCTCCTGGTGCTGCGCTTAAAGTTCCTAAAATAAAATTCAATCAGAAGATTCACAATCAGTTGAGAGGATTCGCTACCTTCTCCTCCAATTTCATAGAAGACTGGTCCGCTTCCATCCCAGTACTGATCATTGACGTAATATCTACAAACACAAGTTGAAATTTTATCAAAAGATATTCAAAAAAAAATTACCTTTGTGCAAAGGTATTCGTTGAATTGGAAAAATGATCCACAGGAGCATTCCAAGTTAGCGCAGAGGAGGAAGTTAAACTCTTTCCTTGTTGGGAGACATATTGCTTGTACAACTCACCACCCCTTGCACGCTCAGGAAAGTGATCCCAGGCGAAAGCAGAGACAACAATACAAACAACTAAGATAAAGCGTAGAAACATGCCTACCGAGTTATATTCTTGTTCCTTGTTTTGGTTTGTTTGATGTGTGAGGCCTTCAAACTGCAACTTACGAAAGATTTCATTACTTTACACTACATGTCTGGAGAATTCTTCTGAAGGTTTATTCATCAGAATAACTTTAGTTTGTTTTGAAATGATTGCTGAGAGACCAAAGCCTTCGACCAGGAGTACTACAGAGTCATTAGAACTATTCGCAGGGTTGGAGTTTCCAGAAGTTCCCAATCGTCCAATTATTCTTGAAAGAGGAAGTAAACCTACAAAGACAACTTCTGTTCAAATTCAGGAGGAAGATCTTGAAGATGCAAAAGACGTCACAGAGAGCACAAACCTACTGCAAAAAGATATTGTAACCCTTGCGGAGAGTAAGCCCTTGAATATTCAGCCATCGGCGAATCTTTCTACTTTATACGCCACCGAAGTAAGTTCCCAGTGCTCCCGTCGATTTCATTCGATAATGCTCTGTAGATAATAACATCAGAATCCCGCAATAGCTACCCTGAATTACCTCAAATAATGCGAAGAGCTGGAGGAGTGAGTTCTGCTGTACCTCCTATGGCAAGTGTTATGAATCGCCTTCACGTTTCTGCTGGTTCCTCTGTTATCGAAGGGAGGAGCGACGGTGTCGAACTTCTTCCTCAAGGTAATACTTCTACATTGGTGGATGATCTTTTGCAAGAGAATAGTCGTCTATTGGATGAGGTCACTCGACTGCGCTCTCTCCTAGACACTCAGCAAAATACTTCCCAACCTGTCACAATAGAGAGGTCAACTGCGAACCCCACCACAGGTGTAAGCATAAGGTAATTGCAATGCTATTCAATCAATCACCGACTCTTAAATCTCTTTAGTAACCCTAATGCGCCGCCTGTTCAGGGTGTGAAATACGTGTGTTGTGGTTCTTGCAGGCAGTGGTTACTAGTTGACAAAGATGCAATGCTGGTTGCTTGCTCCAACTGTGAAGCTATCAATAATTGTAATCTTATCGAATCACAGCAAACAGTATCAGGGTCTGGGAGTAATATTGTGGGCACTAACACGTAAGGCATTTATTAGATTTCATTTTTATGGTTGAGTAAGATTTTCAAACTATCTATCCTATAGATCCATTCAAACATATTTCCCAGGGTTTTCAGAATGCTTTTCTCGTTTATTTTCTTGAGCGCTCATTCTCCGCAGATTCTCATTCTCTTTCATATAAGAACATAAATTTTGTTCATGTAATTATATCTAGTTATCCGTACATCATGTTATTTGATTGTTCGTCGAATTTAAGTATTTGCCTCGCAACAAGGGTTTCCGAATAAGAGCACCTTACACTCAGCTGGGACCGTGAGGACAAGATGTCCTGTCGAAGGATTCCAACTTGATACCTCCCAGCCAGCAGAGATGGTTGTGACGAGGTTGTTTGATAAATTCACCTCCTAAAAGCGGTGCGAGACTGCTCAGATTGCAATAATATATCTATGAAGCCTTACCTTCAGTGATGAGAAGGAAGAAAATTGAATATCTGCTGAAGAAATCTTATTCCCATTCGCATATAGGGATTTCAAACTAGAGACCTGTGAAATTAAAGACTATAGATTTGATTATTTACTTACCTCACTGGCAATCCGGTGTTACTGATTACGCTCAGCAGGTTGCTAGAGATTGAAAGAATTTCGAGGTTCATGAACCTTCTCATTGAATCGGGAAGGCTCAAAATTTTGTTTTGCCTCAGCCATAAGAACTTGAGATTTAGCAATTTCGATAATCCATCAGGTATTTCGCTGATTTCATTATTGTCGAGAGATAAATGCTCGAGATTCGTTAGAATCTGTATGAGTTCGGGAATTTCTTGAATCTGATTGCCTGACATTCGCAGAACCCTCAAACGAGATAGCCTGCAAATAGAAGTTGGTATGTGTTCAAACATGTTATCATCAAGCCAAAGAACACTCAGGCTCTGTAGGAGTGCAAACTGTAGGTTTTGTGAAGAGATGTAGATAGAAGTTTCAAAGATTCTGACCTCATTGGGTAGCTGCGACAATTGGTTAGATCCAAGATTTAATTCTTGTAAATTTAACAAAGTTTGAAATTTTTCAATTCCAAACAATGAATTCAATGAATTATCATACAGATTTAGTTTATTCAATGCCTTCATCCTCTGAAGATTCCTTTCTTCGAGTAGGATGCTGATATTACCATCAAACTCAGAGCTTCGTTTAGAGAACTTCAATACTTCATTGGATTCATTCGAATCGTGTATAATCTCTTCAATGCGCCTTAAATCCTTCTTAATGAACATGACAAGTTAAATGATTCAAATTCAAACTACTCTCTATATAATAGACAGAGATAGAGTACTCTCGACATAACAGATGGCCTTGTTTCAATTGCACGAGCATTGTTAACTGTATTAGTCACTGATTTGTCTGTCTGGTGGCTCTATTTAATTTGATGGAAAAACGAAAAGCTCAAATTAGATCGCCATTTACTCGAAGAGCATCATCAAATGACTCTTATGATGGTAATCCATCTTCATCTCAAGGAATTCAATTAATCCATCGAACCTCTTCTTACGATTTCATAAATGGGACCATTACCGATTTGAATCAAAGCAGCTCCAGCTCCACTGAAGACTATCCTCCTTCCCTTGAAGCTCGCACACTCAATCAACTCCCTTACTTATCCTCCAATAAGCGCTTTAGGAAAAGTGTTTCGACTGCTGCTCGTCGGTTTTGCCCTCGTCCAATCTTTTCCCTTATCATTTTACTTCTTATTATCGGCTCTCTATTCTTTTTCTTTGGTGTTAATCTTGATGCTATTGAACAGGCAATCGGTCTTAAAGACGGAAAGTCTCTTAGATCCAGTACTCCCAAACATCATGGCAGTGTGTTACAAGAGTTTGGAAAATCTGATGAAGTCAAAGTCAAACTGAAAAATAAAGATAAAATCACAAAAAGAGACATGATCATCATTGGTGAGAATCAGGTGAAGAAGATCGTTGAAATTATTGATGGGAAGAGGTATGAATCTGAGGAATTGACAGACTTCCACACGAAACCGAAGTGGAAGAATTTGACTGATTTTGGACAGGTTCCGAATCTACGCGGAGCCAATGATGATCTTCTCGTACAGTTAGTCAAGGATAGGAAACAGAAACTTTCGGAAAAACTTCAAGACAATCAAGATGCACTGAACCATCCTCCGCCCTCATCTCTTCCTCCTTCAGCTCACGATTTAATGGATTTGGATCAAATGAGGCAACAGATCGATACACTCATCAGAAAAATACGATTTATGAAGGAGCATGATCGTACTGTCATGGAGACTAATGCCACTGCTCGTCATGCTATTCAGGAACTTCAGGGCAAACTTCGTCCGTATCTGCTACGAAAGTACGGTTCACCTCCTTACAGAGTTGAGATGCAACTTCACTTTCCTGTATCAATGGAAACCAAAGGAAAGATGGAAGATAGGATTGTCATTCAATTAGCTCCGATTGATTTAGTTCCTTATTCTGTATTCTATTTCCTACAAGTCCTGGAAAACTGGAAGGTAAGTCAATTTATAATTATAGGCAGCTTTCTTACTTTTGTCGGTTAGGGAGGTGCCTTCCATCGACGAGCAGGACATGTTCTGCAAGCAATGGTTAGTTCTCGTATACCATCACTAGCGTTCCAGGAATATCACAAGGACTATCCTCACGTCAAGTTCACTTTAGGATATGCAGGTATACCCTTCCTTCTCTGATTTCGAGGTATTTGGCGCTCACCTATTGCTGCAGGTCGTCCGGGTGGACCAGAGTTCTATATTTCCACACTCGACAATACCTACAATCATGGTCCAGGTTCACAGGGGAGCAAGACTGAGGCTGACAGTTGTTTCGGCAAAATCGTCGAAGGCTTGGAAGTTGTCAAACGGATGCAATCACAACCTGGAGCTGGACCTTCTGGCTTTATTAACGACCCCCAAAACTTCATCCGAATAACATCTCTAAAGCTCCTGCCACCCACTTAATTCGATATAGTAATAGATTTCGTTTTCTTATTGGTAGAACTTTGGTTTTTAGGATCATTCCCTTGATATCTCGTGTCAGAGAAGAAAAGAATTTAAATGAAACTCAAATTGTCAACTCGAAAGAAAGAAAAAACAATGCATGAACAAGAAGTTCGCAATTAGAAGCGCTATCGACACCTTCCACAAGAGAAGAAAACGATTTACTCCAAGAATCTCGAGCTGTGCAGCGATGCTCAGCCACCCTAAGAAAACCACAAACAACACAACGAGAGCAATTCTATGATACCATCTCAACTGCTTAGAGGAAAACCAAGATGTTGGGAGTAGGGGAAGGAAAATGAAGATCCAAAGGAAATATTGCCCAGTGCAAACTTTGTTGGTCGCGACGAATAAAAATGTCGTAGCAAACAAGCATTTGACCAATCTAAAAGAAGATTCTTTGACACGAAGGAAGTAAATAAGGAAGAGGAAGAGAGCGATAAAGAGTAGACATAATGATATGCGAGACATTGAGGCAAGAAGAGAATTCGATGGCAGATTTTCTATCTTAAGGGACTTCTCGAGGTAGATAGGATAGAAGTAACTCGAAAAGTTATGACGATGGTCCCGACGAAATAGATGGTACAGAAGGGATTCTTGAACATATGGCTGGCCATAGATAACATAGGAGAAGAAAGTCAAGCCAATCAAGGCTGTCCACGTCGCGCATAAATAGATGAGGCAGTATGACCAAACACATTTCGAATGACTCGCTGACATTACATACATCGCAAAAGAAGGGACATAGAGAATGGGATACACTCGAAACCATATCACAACTCCGTGAATTAAGCCAAGCAAGATCGTTGATAAGTTGTGAGAGCGCTGGTGAGAGAAGGAGAGGAGGCAGCGAAGTGCGACTAAGATCATCCAGCTGGAAATAGCGTCACAAGAACCTCGGCTGCATAAATATATCGAAAAAGGATTGAAGATCCAGAAGAGAGACCATGATTCAGTCGCAGTTGAGTCCTTGTAGAGCAGATATCGAATTCTTCTGATTTCAGGAATCATCAAACTATCTGCGATGCAAAATAACAGCTTTCCACTGAGAGGGTGAAAGAAATGATTGGCAAGCATTAAAAATGCAAGCAAAGGATTGTAGCGGTAGGTAATCCTCTCATATGGAGAATCTCCATTCAGCATAAATGCTGCGGCGTCCGAGTACACGAAGTAATCAATATCGGTGTAGTACCATTGTAAATATTGAGAGATCCAATCATCAATCAAACAGTGGGTAATTAGCACTATAAAAGTTCTAATCAAAATTGCACATAGAGTGGGGTGCTTTCGCACTATCTGCAGCATAAAACACAACACCAACAACAACAACACCTTGATTAATAATAGAGAAATTCTATTACTTTTCATAATTTTACATGACACATCAAAGTTTTCCTTTTATTAAACAATTTCATTACAAATAAGCAATAATGTGACTATCTTCTTATATTGTTTGCTTTCTTTCCTACATTTGTAAACAAGAGAATTGCAGCATAATTTTTACCACAACATAATTTTTGAGGGACAATAATAATTTACTGGCGGATGCGAGTATCAAATTCGTAATTCGCTGTCGTTTTTGGGTGCTTGAAAGTAGAAAGGGAAGACATAATGGGGCAACTGAAGAATGAACAACGAAACTACAAAAATTTACAGCAAACAGCGATACGCCGGAATTCTTAAAACTTCTCGTTTGTAATTTTCTCGAGGCGGACAATAATGTGCTTGCCATAAGTGTATTTACGTAACTGATTGATGTTATCTTTCACGTATCTCATAATTGCACCTCGTTGTTTCTCATCACTAACATCAATCACTTTCTGTACCACGTAGTTGGCATAAGGGTCACGAACCATCGATTCTAAAACACAGTGCCCTTTGCTGTCGACGGGATTATTGAGATCAAACGTCACGTTAATAATTGTCCAAATCATCTCATCGCGATCTTTTTTGCTGGCAAACTGCAAACACTTCTCCACCACATTTGATGCAAATTTGTGTTGAGAATAGTCGAGCAAATGTCCTTGTACCTCCTTAATTAAGACAGCGCGATCTACGTCCCATCCATGCTGCATCACAAATTGAATGACGTAATTTCCGTAGCAGTCCTGTACTAACTCTCCGCAACAACCTCGTAGCTCCTCCAAAATGATAGCCTTCTGCACGTCAGTGCAATGCTCTAAGATGCGCTGAACCACGCGACAACCGTCTATTAACACAAAAGTAAATTCAAGCTTCTATGAACAGCTGATTGCTTACATGGATGAGAGGAAAGTTCTTTAACGCGGCCTCGAAAAGCATCGATAATGAATTGAATTTTACCACTCAAGAATTCCATTCGTTCTTTGGAATCGGCGTCTTTCGCAGCCTTACTTACAACTTCAATACACTTCTGGATGACATGGTTACCATTAGAATCGTGGACACAGCGGATGAGCATCTACGGACCGGTTCGTCAAACAAGAAACACGTAACAAGCTCGTTTTACCTGAGGATTGTCAAATTCAGCAACTAAATCTACCAATCTGTCACAACTAACATATTCCAACGCCTTCTGCACTACGCGACATCCGTACATTTGCATGGACAGCTGCACAGCTTGACCTTTCAAGAGAGATGCTAATGCCTCACACTGATCTTTCGATCCATACTCAAACAATTTCTGCAAGACATAGTTGCCAAACACATCTGTCATAAGAATTTGGGCGGACGGGAAAATTTCGTCGAACACCAACTGCTTTTCAACATCAGAACAAATTTCTAACTTTTGTTGGATAAAGCGCGACCCATGCTGGTCTTGGCAAAAGGCGACAATATGATTGCTAAGATCTTTTAAGCTCCATTGTCTAGACTTGCCAAAAGTGGAGCGAAATTCTTCAACAAGAGAATCTCGAGACGCCACAGGATTATTCACATGGCCGTTATTCCCTCGGGCGGATCTATTCTCGCGATTAAAACTTCCTGAGTTGGTATTGTTGTTGCTGCTATTTCCGTGATTGGAATTATTGTTATTATTCTGGTTCGAGCGGTGTTGATTGCCACTTGTGTTATGACCCGAATTAAGGCCATTAACATTGCCAACATCACGCCGATCCTTCTGCTGATCTACATCCCGACCGCTCGGTCCACGGCTTTCGTCAGAGGAAGGAAAGGAGCCAAGAGGGGGTTGCTCCAACTGGCCGTTTACAGAGGCGGGGGCGTGTGGGCGGGGAATCATTCCTGGCATTGGAGTAGCAGTCGTCGCCGAATTCATAGGAACTACGGCAGGACTCATCCCGTAGTTCATGTTTGCGTTTACGTTAGGGTTTGCCACGCCACGATTGACTTGACCTTGCAGAGCGAGTTGTTGCATTGGATTTAAACCATTTTGAAATGCCAAATTCTGCTGATACAAAATGCGCGAAGGATCTTCGACAAGCCCAACTCGCATATTTTGGAGCGAGGTTGGGTACATTTGGATACCCCCTTGCTGCACATTAGGATCAGTGGCTGCAGTCCAATAAGCTGCCTGAATGGGCCCTCCTCCTAGAGAGGATAAAGTGGAGAAAGATTGCATATAAGCACCAAGCTGGGCTTGCTGTAAATGCAGCTGATTAGGATCAGTGATCAACGAATTGGCGTTGATAGGCATTCCACTCTGATCCACAATAGCAGGGTATAAAAACTCTTGAGGAAATTGCCCCGCAGGAAGATCTTATGCGAAAGAGAATGAATAATTAAAATACAAAGTGAAGAAAGAACTTACTTGGACGATAGTAGATCGGTTGCCCATTCGCGTTCACGTAGATCTGAGGGATATAATATTGAGCCTGCTGTAAGGCTTGTTGATTCCCAGGATGGATTGATAAAGGAGGAATCATGTTCATATTCATCCCTGGTGGCTGCTGATTTGTAGTTCCTGATGCGATTGCAATACCGGGAAGCTGAGAATTATGGCTAAGATGAGAGGCCATATTACTCTGAGGACCTGACGAAGGATTCGATGTAGCATTACTATTTGCCGCCGAATTGTTGGCTAAGATTCCACTGTAAGAGGGCAAAGATGCATTTGAGGCTGAAGCAGGAAGAGAGATCCGCGAATCAAATCCACCACTTTGCAAGTTGGCGCCGTTGGACGTTGGTGCATTAGCAGCACCTAATGGAAAGGGAATGACTGATTCTCCCTGAGCTTGAAAACCATGTTGAACGTTACCCAACAATGATAAAGTTGAACCATTGGATGCTGCTGGAACTGAAGCGTTCCCGCCAGGTATAGGAGAAGAGGACTGGAAAAAAGTGGCACCTGGAATAGCATTCGAGCTGTTCGTTGGGTGATATTGTGGCATCAATCCCTGAGTCGTACTTGCCCCTCCAATTGAAGAAAGATCCTAATAAAGACATGAAAATATGATAGCAGCAAACAAAGCAAGATGACGTACAGAATTAACATAGAGCTTCTGAAATGACTTCGTTGCTGCATCCAAATTATCTTCACTGTTACCATTTGAATTGGCGATAAGTGGGGGAATCCCATGCGAAGAAGTTACCAATGACGATAAGGTTTCGGGCACTTGCGTTGTGGAGTTGGATGGGTTCACTTTGGCCGCAGAATTCCCTGATGGGGGCGATAGAAAGCTGCCACCATCTTCAGTAATGGCAGCCACTTTCAACTCTGCAGCTTGCATATCTTGCTCATATCGAGCGTCATTGTTTTGGAGCAAATGCTTCGAATAAATGGAGGAAGGAGTTGCTGGGAAATCGGCCTAGACGGATAGTTGGTCAAATAAAACCTTGTGACAAACGTTCATGCAAACCTGAATCAAATCCAAAGGAGTGCGAGGCTGTGAATCATTCATGAGAGAGGAGATAAGACCAGCTGGTAAGGAGCTCTCGTTAATCGAATCTCCGAGCAGGCTGAGCGGTTTCTGGTTCTCGCCAGAAAACAAATGCGCATACGCAGATTCACCCTCCTCATGACCAGCCTTTTTCGTTTGTGGTAAACGAGGGTTTAATCTTGAGGGAAATTGATAACTTAAATTAATCCCCAGATCTTCCTCCGTCTTATGTATTCGAGGGACGTCAAGAAAGAAAGATTGAAAATATTATAACTTACATCATACTTGAAAGCAGGAATAATCGCTTCTGAAACCTAAACTCAGCAGACTAAAATATGTGTAAAAGTATCAAGATAACAGAAAACTTACATGTTCCGCGATAGCTGGGGCTGACACACTTCTCTGTAAGAAAGGTGGTTGCGGGAACTTCTTGTCTCCAGAAAACCCTTGATTCATATCTTCTACATTTCCTTCGAATAAAGACATCCTCCTCAAAATAAAATTTTTCTACAAAATGAACAAAATATACGCGATGTTCAAACAAAATATTTACAATTTGTATAGAACTCAATTTAATTTCGTTTGAGCATTCAAAATCTTTCAAATACACAATTTATACACTTAACTTTCAATCTAAAAAGCAGAGTGTCTAAAATTTGAAATCTTGGAATCAAATCGCAAAGAACAAGCAAGATATATCAAAGATTCAGTGTTGGAGCCTCACTGAAACAATCGCTGAAAAATGTGAAAGAAAATCAACGCGTGTCCGAATAAATTTTAGAACTGTGTATTTAAACGATATTGATCATTGCCTGCAAAGATTAAAAGTGAAATCGTTCGTATGGAAGTGTTTGAAGGAGCTATTCTTAGCTTTGTTTATGCTTGAGGAATCAAATTTTCTGGTCATTGCAAGACTTCACTTTCTCAAGACAATTGCTTTAAACTATAAGCAAATGCTTAATAGAATGGGGAAGTCATGCAATGCACACAATGCACAAAAAATAATGAGAAACTTCGTGCAATCGATTATCTCCTTCTTGAGCTTTATCGTCTTGATCAAGTCTTATGCTCCACTTCTGAAACCCAAATCATGTACATCTCTAAGACTTGCTTCGTTATCTGAAGCAAAAATTGAAGCAATTCGACGAGAAGATTTTCCAATTTTGGAAAGAATCGTCCATCCGGGAAAGAAACTGATTTTTCTTGATTCGGCTGCCTCGTCTCAAAAGCCTCTCGTTGTAATCAAGAAAATGGATGAATATTACCAAACCACACATGCGAATGTCCACAGAGGAGCTTACTCGATTGCTAACAAAGCTACAGAGATGTTCGAAACTGCACGATCGAAGGTCCAGACCTTCATTAACTCCCGACACAGAGAAGAAATTATATTCACAAGAGGAGCCACAGAAGCTATTAATTTAGTTTCAATGAGTTTTGGTTCGTCCTTTCTTCCAGGAGATGAGATTATTATTTCTGTCATGGAACATCACAGCAATCTTGTTCCATGGCAAATGTTAGCCCAGAGAACCGGCGCAATATTAAAATTTGTACATTTGAATGCTGATATGGGTTTAGATATGGATCAATACCGAAGCTTGCTTTCTCATAAAACGAAGCTCGTGGCGGTTGCTTATGTATCGAATGTTCTGGGTGTTGTAAATCCGGTAGAGGAAATAATTACAGCAGCTCATGAAGTTGGAGCAAAAGTTCTCCTTGATGCATGTCAAGCTGTTCCTCATCTTCCTGTCGACGTTCAGCGACTGAATGTTGATTTTCTGGCGGCTTCTAGTCATAAGATGTGCGGGCCGACTGGTATCGGTTTTCTCTACGGAAAACTCGACTTGCTGGAGAAGATGCCTCCGGTATTTGGTGGAGGAGAAATGATAGATCGGGTGGAACTTCAAAGATCCACCTATGCCCCGCCACCTGCCAGATTTGAGGCGGGGACTCCAGCAATCGCAGAGGCTGTGGGATTATCCACTGCTATCGACTATTTGAGCGAAATTGGAATGAATGTCGTTCATGATCACGAAGTTCGATTAGGAAACTATCTCTTCGAACGACTAAGAGAAATTCCGAGTCTGGTTCTGTATGGGCCAGATCCGGCGAAGGGATATAAACGCTGCGGTCTTGTAAGTTTCACATCAAAGGACGTTCATCCGACGGATCTAGCGTTATTTCTTGATCAAGAAGGTGTCGCTGTTCGGACTGGACATCATTGTGCCCAGCCATTGCATGATCTTCTTCAAGTCGCTGGGAGTATGCGCGCAAGCCTCTACTTCTACAATAATAAGGAGGATGTTGATAACTTTATTACTAAGTTAGATGAAACTTTAAGCTTGTTTCGAAAGTTAAGGTGATAACTTCGATTACTTTATACTAATCAATCAGAGCTGGACGTACATCACGTAGTATCCTTTGCCGAAGTCAGGAATCAGTGCATCATAACTTTAAACGATTATGCATCTTCACTCCATACCAAAAGATTCAATAGAAAATTCATGAGCAACTCCAATACTTTGCATCGTATTCAAGGTACTATGACCATAAAGCGGAGGCACATAAAAAATGTCTCCAGGGTGTTGTGTGCATTGCATGTAGTTCCTCGCACGATTAAGAAATTGTTCTACCTTCCCTGCACTCCATCCACGCTGCCGCAGTTGTTCGGGGTTCAAGTTGCCTGTGAGAACCGCATGAAACTCCAAACCAGTCATTGTTGAATACAGCGCGTCCTCCACCGGATACAATAGCCATTTCTATTCACGAAAAATGTAAATCAATGAAAGGTTGCCTTGAGAAAATTACCTTTTCGCCATAAGCCAGAGTATTGATAGCATGACCATGGTAGTGAACAGGAGCGCCTGTCCCCGCACCTCCCAAATAGAACTGCAATTCGAAGCTATAAGTTTTGTTCTTGCCATGGCTTTGAGTATTGGACGCAATAGCATGTAGATTATAAGAAAATGAAGCGGAACTGCCTTCTTCCTCTAAAGGCAGGATCAACGGTTTCGGAATCGGAATATCCTTTGGGAACCGATTTCCCCACTGTGCGGGAGGAGTGACAAAGACATAATTAGGAATTTGTGGAGTTGAATCCTTCGATTTACGGTTTTGCGACCCGTATTCTTTGGTTTCATACCGGGAGAAAGCCTCTGCAAGTGAAAAGTTATCATTCACAGGAGATGTCAGGGTAGAGGTTGAATATAGTGCTATCTCCCTCAACGTTGTTGCAATTGGTTGCACCCCGAAGCTCTCTATAGGAAAATTGAAAGTCGAATAACCATGAAGAATAATTCTTCAAGTAAACTCACCTCCATATGGTATAGAAGAGGTAGAAACCTTCAACTTTCCGTACTTTCGTAAGAACGTCTCTTTAGAAAAAACTTTCCTTAATTTGCTCATCTCTTCATTGACAAGGAGTGCACTTCTTCGAAAAATTACAGGAGTGGCAGTATTTATGTATTTCTGGAAGAAAGTCGCTGCATCAGGAAGGACTTCATCCCATATTTCAGCAATGTCACATCGTTCGCTTTCTTCATTTCGATCGATTATCCGCAACGAATCCCAGCCACCTAAATCAGTCCCTTCATCTTTTCTCTCCACTTCAGATTGTTTCATTAATAAAATACCATCTTGAGTCTCTTGCGGTCGCAATTCTGTCTCCAGATCGGCCTCTATTCTATTACTTTGCAAAAGAGAAATTAATCTTGATAACTCATGAGAGATTGCCGAGTCAACACCGAACCTCATCAATGCGTAGGATAAGGCTGTATGGCCACGGTAATCTTTTCCCATCAAAGCATGTAAGATTCGATTTCGAAACTCAATTATATCGATTTCTTTCAAACTGATATCACCCACAGTTCCTTCCACACCTACTTCAATCGTCGAGTTAGCATGGCTAACATAGTCCTCCCATAAATCACAAAAAGTACGAATTATTACAACATTGTTCGAAATCGTAAGATAATGAAATAAATTTCTTTTTTGTTCATCAACTAGCAGGTGAATCTCGAAGAAGTGCTCCAACGCCACATACTTTCTGTCAGAGAATTGGAAAGATGACAACAACCCTTGAAAGATGGAGTAGACTAGATCATTCAGTGATTGAAAAATATCTGAAAGTTTCAGCACGTTTAGATCAGTGTTTTCGGCTTCTTCAGGGCGAGAGATGCGGTTAATGATTGTCTGGTATGTCGGGCTGTATTTTAAAAGCTCTAACGGCTTCAGAGTCGGTTTATCCAAACGTGCCGACTCAAGAAGGTGGTAAAGAATTGCAGAACCATTAAACTGCGTCAAATCCGATGACGGTTTGTTGTTGCTCTTGAAGTCGTCGAAGATAAACCCCATAATCTTCTCTATATGGAGCAGCAATTTCGTCATTGGAATCAGCTCAGGCGTCAGAGAATAAAGGATCTTTAAAAATTTATGAAGTTTATGTGATCGAGCAATTATGTCAGCAAGAAATGCCTTGGGGTTGTGTGAGATCAACTTCTGGAGTAGGTCAAACTCTTTGATAAAAACTGCCTTATAGTAAACCGGTGGGTCGTCCTTGTAGGGTAGATTGATATCCAAACCCATCTCAATCGATCTGTGGAGTATCATACGTAAAAGATGTTTTTCGTGGGGGTTTTGCTGATGTAGGAGGAAAACATTCAGAAAATAGTGGAGTAAAGGAACTTGCTGTTGCTGAAAGATTGCAGCGATGAGGACAGGATCAACTGCATCCGGGACTGAAAAGGATCTTCTTTGCAAAATTTTCCCACGATTTTCGCCATAATTATATAGATGATCTGTGATTTCGGCAAGGTGAGTGATATTCAAAGGTTCTTGCAGAGCAATTGTGTAATATCTTTCTACCTTCTTCAGTGTTTCCAAATCATTGCTTATTTCAATATAAGATGAAGAGCTGGCCAAGATACAACATGATACAAACAATATGAATATAGAAAAACTTCTCAACATTTCTCTTTTGAGAAATAAATCATGCATTTGTTAATTTTACACTGTAGATAAGTGTAGCGTAAAAATGGAGGAATCCTCCAAGCAACAACCATCACATCACACATTCGACATTTCATCGTGAAGTCCCAATTCTTGTCAGAGATATCCAAAAATGCTGGCGAGTGGTGCACGATTTCTTCTACGAAGGCAGATAGCTTCTCCAGTTTTTTCCTCTGCAGTCCGCCAAACAGTCCCTAACTCCATCTTCACTCGAAGAATCACCACGACTCCCTTCTTATCATTGATCCCAAAACAAAATAACTGTAATGTCAAGCCTTTAAGCATGCAAATTAGATCGGTTTCGAAGAAACGCCACAAGAAAATGGTAAAGTTAGCCAAAGGTTATCGCGGACGAGCGAACAGTTGCTTCAAAATTGCCAAACATCGTGTTTTGAAAGCAAGACAATACTCTTACAGAGATAGAAAGGTGAGCTTTTATTATATTTGTTTTGAAAAGCAACTTTAATGGTGAATCGGTTCTCAGACTAAGAAAAGAACGATGCGACGATTATGGATTACAAGAATAAACGCTGGCAGTCGTATGTATGGCTTGCCTTATCGCCATTTCTTCAACTACTTGAAGAAGTCTCGAATTACTTTGGATCGTAAGATTCTCGCAGATCTCGCCATCACCGAGCCTCTATCGTTTAAATCTGTCGTTGAGGTCGCGAGACAAATCGCCATCAAGAAGTAGATTCAATGATAAGGAGAACGAATTCTCGTTTCGAGTATCTTTTACACTAATAACTTAAGAAATGAGATCTAACTCGATAAGGAATATAAGTCCACAAACAAATTTTTCCCTGCGCTAAGCTCTTGAACGGAATAGCCTGCATAGTACATAGTTGGCGAGTTATTGAAACAATTGTTCACTAATAAACGAAACAAAAATCTCACCTAAGACAGCATTTGCAGTGAGCCAGCCTCCCTGTAATGCACCCATATAACCGTTGAAAGCAAAATCTTCACCAGTCAGATAGAAGTTCTATTAGGGAAAAAAAAAGATCCGTAAAAAGAGTAAAGAGAAAAGAAATAGTTTGCCTACCTCAATTTCAGTTTTGAGCGAAAGAGAAGATGCAAATTTAGCAGTATTGTTCGAGAGAGCATATCCCCCAAGAGTAGGTTCTTCCACGTGACTAAAGATGATATTGCCGAAGGTTCTAGGATAGAGTGAGTGTAATAACAACTCTGCCCTTCTTTGATAATCAGCCTTCTGACTTCCAGTAAGAGCAAGCACCCTTCCTCCGACTGTGAGGCCATAGTCTGGGTGATTGGGGTTAGTCGCCTCATCCCTCTTGCTGACATACCACTTAGGTCCTTTGGGTACGTTAGAGCTCTCAGCCTGCCAGTTAAATACCTCCGATCTAACGACAGGCTCAGTGGCCTCAAACTCAACAACGACAATTTGGGTATTACTAAACAGTTAGAATGTTACATTTAAGTGGAGGAGAGTTTCGTATGACTTACCGATTCGTCAAATCAGGGTTTTGGGCCAATGGTGACCAAATATGAACATAAGATCCAGCTAATTTTTCCGCTGCATCATGTTCTTTCCCACACTGAGTATTTAATCCTGCCCCAACGGATTCGATCGAGGATAGGATTTCAAAATAGTTGACTGAAGTGACTCCTAACTCGGCTGCTTCTCCTTTTAACCACAGAATTACTTTGATCTTCGGTCTTTTCTCTTGCAACAATGACAACTGTTCTTTAGTTTCATCACTCACACACTCACTTGGAACAAGAGTGGCATAGGAACCAAGTAATCCGATGCCGGACACGACAGAGTGATTCGCTTTGAGAAGACAGTCTCCTTTACTCTTACCATTATTAGTGATTGTCACTCCAATCACCTTATAGGAGGAATGACTTGACCCATCCTTCTTCGCACTCTCTTCAATTTCTAATCCTTTAACTTGGTTGGCTGAGAAAACTTTCCCACTGCTCTCGTAGATGACATGAGTTAAAGCAGCTTCAAGCTCAGAGACACCATGACGAGGGACAAATGTCCCTGTTTCGGTATTAATAAGTCCTCCTAACGCTAGAGACGAAATAGTGTTTTTCAAACACGACTCCTGACATCCTATGGTGGAAGCTAATCCAGTTAAAGCATTTATAACGTCAGCTTGTTCAAGTTGATTGTCATACAAAGTTCTACAAAGGAGTGAATATAAAGAAATCTTTGTTTTATTTGTCTTACTTTTCCACTGAACTCCTGACAAACTCATTGATAGTTTGAAAGTTCGAATCTTTCTCATATTCAGCTCGAATTCCTCGACTCGCGTCATCACCCTTATTTGTTAGAACATGAGAGTATAAATAATGCGAGATCAGACCCATTGTCGCTCTGATCTTTTGAAAGACAGCAGAGACTGTCGATCTATTGATTGGATAGATCGAACTCACTTCGTGCGCAATATTCTCCTGCAGAAGAAAGATTTGAGGAGGACAAACGGTTCTGTTAGCGTCAACTTACCGGACCGTAGCGAAGAGCAAGAGTTTGATCCTTCTGACGTTGCGTTGGATGTTTCAAGGTGATAATTGAGTGTGTAAACCCTGTCTCTGCTCTTCCTATAGGGGTGAACTGAACTCGAGGATTCTTCCGCGATTGAACACAATCTAGTAAGAACTGAAAAATGTATAAACTCAAATCCAATGCTAAAACAAAAATTGAAGTAATAACTCACTTGATATCTTTCCAGCTTATTGACAGTGATTTGTTCGATGTCAGCAGCACAAGGTGCTCCGGAGGGTAAAATCTAAGCACGAAAGTCAGTAAAAGCTTTTATGAAGAAAGAAATTGAAACTTACTGTAGATTTAGGTGATTGAGGTAACTCTAAAACACAAACCCGATGTCCGTTCTTCGATAGAAGTGCTGCCGCATATAAAGTTGAAATATTTCGACCAATGAAGATATGGTCAAACTCGGAATATTCTTTATCATTCGAAGTAAGATGAAATGGAAACTGTTCAATGGAAGGCACAGAGCCATTAGGAACAGATGAAGCAACTGTAACAAATTTTACAGTCTTGTGCTGTTTCGGCACTTTCTTCCTCTTCACAGAAAACCAAGACAAAAACACCACTAAAGAGACGTAAAATGGATTAATGTTGAACAAAAAGCTGGCAATTAATATTAGGATATTCGCATTGACTTTGCGATACAGAATGAAGAGGAGGATGATGGCAGTAGTCAGTGGGAGTAGAGGTTCTCCCACAAACAAGTTAAAGTCTGCATGCTCTTCATAATAGTGCTTGACCAACTGAAACTTTGGATGAAGAATAATATCTTTAAAATATCCATATTTCTCAAATATTTCTCGATCTATCTTACGTCGATGAGCTAGTTTACGCCAATCAGGTGTAATATCCTTTGCCTTGAACTCTATATCACTTAACTTTTTCTCAAGCTCTTCTGTCACAGTCTCCCATATAATTGGACTGACTTCAAACAATCTGACCATGGTGATTCTTCAATGGATAACCTATCTCTGTCTGATGATTGAAAGAGAATGATTCACAAAAAGTGCGAACGAAATCTGTGCATTTAGGGACTTACGAATTTAGGGAATGAGATAAGGCGAAACAATGTAAAAAGAGAAAAACAGTTCGAATTGCATAAATCTTGGAGAGTGAATTTAACTCACTAGCGATAGAAGAGTATTCCATCCCACAGAAACTGCATTTACAAACAAAACTTGGTAAGGAACTGGGATGAGTTCGAAGTTTATTGCTTGGGCGAGAGTCCACACTTTCTCATTCATCATCAAGACCTTCCAATAGCTGCTTTTGACGTACGCTATAGTCTTTTGCACACTGAAATGTTGTAAAAACTGGAGAAAGATCACAGTGAAAAAGACAAAAGGAGGTCCGAAGAACAATCGATCAAAGATGAGCTTGGCAACAGTTTTTGCATGACCAGTTAGTCCAATTCGGAGAATTGTACGATCAAGGAGAGAATACCAGAAGTGCAATACCGGCCCTACATGAGACAGCTTAGAGAAGTCATCAAATGAAATGAAAGTAGAAGACCTGTCACCAGAAGTCCATACAATGCAAATGCTCGAAATCGCGATCTTTCAATCTTAAAAGGTTCTTTCTTTGCACGGGAGATGATGAACGATCCTAGGATTTCTCCAAGGATTGCTATAGTCGCAGAGGTTAGAGATTTCGTTCTTATAGGGGCTTGAGCAACTAGAAAATAGTCATTCTTAAAGGAATAACATTATATTGGGCAGGACATACGCATGAGTCTATAGCTCTGAAAGAGCTCCCACAAAAACTTGCCGAGAGTGAAATTAGATTCATTGAAGACAGTTGTAAGGCTTTTGGATTTCGAAATGTCGTCGGTGTCCTCAATTTCTATTCGTTGATCTACGATCTTAGAAGGAGTAGTATAAGACATGAGGTCTAAGATCAGATTATAATTGTATCGCACGTCAACAAAACAAATTACATCACACGCTAGCTATTGTAACAAGAGAGTGAGTCTCTCTATATAAAAGATTGTGCAATAATGAAATGTTTCCACACAAAGCTATTACTCTTTCATTCCTCTATATTCTCTTTGAGAACATTCGAATATCTTCCTTTCGATACCAACCTTCGTATCATGCTGGTGCAGTCCTTCGCAGTCTCTCCAGGCCTTCTGGTTATGATCCACGACCAGGTGATTTTGATTATCAGGAAACATTCACTCAGGTGCAATATGAACAAGGACAATATTATCCAACTCTTGGATTGGAAAGTATGGTCCACTCCTATGGGGATCTTCGACAGATGACTTTTGCTGATTATCAGTTCTCCTTTTTCTTATTTCCTCTTCTGAAAGGAGCAGCTGAGAAGAGACTGTGGCCAAGCCTTCGATCTTTACCTTCTTATGAGCGATCCTGGTTAGAGCAATCAACAAACTATCGTCATAAGTATGATGGTAGAGATATATCTATTCTATCAAGAGAAGATAGGCTTGAAGTGTCGCTGAGATTGTTTAGAAACACATTGTTTGACGAAAAGTCCTGGAAAATATTAATTAAAATGTATCAACCTTCCTTTAACTTTATCTGTTATCTCAAGCGTGTTCGTATTGGTGGGAATACGAATAATTCGAGCGATTTTGCCGATTCACAACTCATGATTGATCTTCCTGCTCTTTGGTCTGATGCTATCACGCAGCTTCTTCCCACATCCCCTGCTATCAATAATCTCAGAGACAGTGATCGACCCACATCAGGTATCGATCGGGCGGATATACCTTATCGTGATCATTTATATCGAGAGTTCTTAATTTATTTGACTCAGCTGCTTCTGAGGATTGCTTTTTCGAATCCTCATGCCAAGGAGGTGTTTTTGCCTTATCCTTCCTTGAAATGGCTCCATGGTAAGTTCTCATATATTTTCACTTTAGCATTTCAATCTATTTATCTATTAGAGCAAAGCAAATACTCCTCCATCATCCCGCCTCCGGTTAGTGTAATGCTTGCCATATCAACGATTGCTGATATGGTGACTGATTATGATTTTGAAAAAGTGATAACTAACTTTGGAAGTAGTTCTCAACGTGAATTGTTCGTTGCTGGAAGAAAGGTTGACGTGTAAGGTAAAATATTAGAAAGATTGGATTTTGAATGAAAAATCAAATTACACACAGCGATCACGCTTCACTGAAAATTTTCTACTCGTCTTCATGCACTTTCA
>VFQN01002374.1_pt1 | contig 29274 bp, 19 predicted proteins | sample 3512371 | NCBI WGS metagenome assembly VFQN01 (sample SAMN10412370, study PRJNA504923) | tailings metagenome | isolation source: Replicate 2 from Balatoc abandoned mine | place: Philippines: Itogon, Benguet | collected 2017-08-28
ACAGTAGTCTCAGAAAAATCGCGGAAAAGTGGCGGAAAACCATCTTTCCACCTCGCTTAAGCCGAAATTGAAGAAATTGACTGACTTCAGACAGAAATTTATCAGATTCCTAATCAAGCACACCACTGAGATCAAAGCTCTCAACGCTTTTGAAATTGAATTCAAGTTCAGGTGTCTGCTTCTCCATTGCTTTGATCTAGCGGATTGTTGAAGATCAGAGAATATCTAGAAATGTCTCAGAGAGTTACGACACTTCCTCCCCTCCTCGATGATCGAAATGTCACTCAATCTATGGAAGATGATTTTAATGAAGCACCAATGACACAAAACGGTAATCAAAAATTATTTTTGATTGGCTAATTGATGATTTTGTTTTGTTCTAACCTAGGTGACCTGATTATGATATTGGCCCGTTGTGTTGGTGTTTTAGTCGGAATTGTTGCTTGTCTTTCCTGGTTTATGATATTGATGCTCTTTCGAGCTGTCATTGCTTGGATGATTCATATCATCGGAGTCTTTGGCGTCGTGTTCCTCCTTGCTCTCGGTGTTGGATCTTCTGTCACTTACGCCAAAGTGTCATCGAAGTTTATTTCACTGATGTTGCGTTACTCTTGTAGTTAGTTAAATGTTTGTGTTCATTTTTATCGTTTATTCTTGTTACATATTGAAAATAGCAAAAACTCAGTCGCGACCTACACATCATAGTCCTCACATATTTGTAGCGTAGTTCACCTCTTATCGTTATCCTTTCGCTCCTTTCGTGTGAAACCAATTACTATAGAATAGAATAGATACAGTTTGCTCGGAAATACGAATTCCCTCTAACTTCTTTGAAAATTTGGGATTCTCTTCCCTCTTAGGGATCAACTATGGACAAAACTTTATTCACTTTAACTTAAAAGAAACCTGCTTTGTAACTGTTACATGAATTGCCATGATATAATAGAGAACAGAGATCAAATATGACGAACAGGCGAACGATCAAGAGAAGGACATGTAAAATAGGTCAAGATATTGAAGAAATGAGCGAAAAAAAGAAGCAAGGAAGAAAAATATAGAACAAGAAAAATGAATCAAATAGAACAAGAAACAAGAACTCGGGAAGTATTGGACATGAACAACTTCATCTTATAATAGTGGAGAGATTTCAGATGGACGAGTGCTGTTCATTTAAACCCAGATCTTGCATCTTGGTAACGAGACTTTCATTGCCTCCAAAACAACTTCAGCATCTTGAAAGGAGCAATGAACCAACGATAAACGATTTAACTTACTCAAGGATAAAAGTTCCAGTAATGGTAGCTTTCCTCCTAAAGCATGATTATCTTTCACATTTAAATACAATAAATTCTCTAACTTCCCGATCGTAGGAGGGATTGATCCAGTTAGATTATTTCTTTGCAGGTCTAATTGCCTTAACTCTCTTAATTCGCCAATCCAGCGAGGGATAACTCCAGAGATATTACAATTCGCGAGAAATAAAGCCTCCAATTGTACTAAACGAGAGATGCAGAATGGAATAGGCTCAGGAGTAAAGTTATTGCCTCCAGTGTACTCTCCTAAGCTTAATAGTTTCAAATTAATCAGATTCCCCAAAGATGACGGGATACTTCCAGTGAAATTATTTCCAAACAATTGCAATTCCTCCAATCCTGTAAGGAGGCCGATTTCCGGTGGGATAGGGCCAGTCAGCCCACAGCGACAAATGCATAATCTTCTTAAAGAGTGAATTTGACAAAGTTCCTTAGGTAAAGAACCAATCAATCCAGGCATTGTAGCAAGCTCAATCATTCGTAGGTGCTGTAAATACTTCACCGCTGATGGTAAAACTCCCTCCATACCATTGCTAGACATGACAAGACTATGAACATGAGATGACAACACGCCAACTTTGTACCATTTAGCGACGGGCTGATCAGAATTCCAGTGAATTTTGGTATTCCAATGATTTCCATTCGTTGCATAGAAAATTTGAATGAGTGCCTGTCTTTCAACCGGAGGAACATCAGAGCCATGCTCAAGACGAGGATTGCCTGCAAGGTTTACAATACAGCCTAATGAATCGAAAGAATCAGGCACTTTACCAATTAAATTATTCTGATGTAAGACAATTCGCTGTAAATGTTTCAACTTGCCTAAACAATCAGGTAATTCGCCTGTTAATCTATTATTTCCCATCGAGAGAACTCGAAGATGAATGAGCTCCCCTAACTGCTTTGGAATTTTCCCTGATAATCCAACTCGCCGTGCGTAGATCTCTTGTAGGCCTGAAATATACCCGATTTGATGAGGTAGGAAATGGCGGATATTCGCCGTCTCGTCGATCTTGCGGATTTGAGTTGTTAATAATCTTAATCCACGCGAAGCTCGACGAAGATGAGAGCTGCCATAGGTTTGGAGATATCCCTGCCAAGAGTGCTCCACCGCAACCGATTTATTACCACAATGCTTGAGATACAACGAACATAGAAGATTATGGCCGATTGATACATCAATCCAGAATTCTCCCCCAATTCTCATTGGATGTGTTCCCAACATCCATTTTAAAAGATGGTGAAAATCCTGTCTCAAGATAATGAAGCCATGACCTTCCCCTTGAAGAAGAAAAATATCTTTAAGATCCCGACGAATAATCTTCTCAATCTCTGTTACAGTGCACTCCAATGCCGCTGCAACCAATAAAACGCTTGGAGGTGAGAAAGAGGCTGCGATAATCGCAAACAACGATTTAAATTGTAGAAAGGAAGGATGCTGCTCGTGATGAAAGGAACTTCTCATAAATCGTAAGTAACGAGTCCAAGAATACAGAAATAATCCTCGACGTTGTGGGAGAGGAACGTGCGGGCAACTCGAATCATCTCCACTATTAAATTCTTCCACGGAATAAGGAAGACAGAGATTGGAAATATCCAAACAACTTTCACGATAGACAGGAATATATTCTCCATTATAATTAATGAAATTCATATTCTCATCGAACTCATGAAGCAGATCGTTGCCATAAGACATTGAATTGCTCGAATCATCTCCACCCTCAGAGTAAATCATGGTTTGAGCAAAATCGTGAATCATTGAAACTTGATCAGTTTCAGAATAAGCTTCTTTTCTTCCTGTAGGGCAATTTTGGGGTGATAACTTGCTAAAAGAAGTAGTGGGCGTGTCGTAATGCGCTTGTCGATGCAAGAAAGAGTCAATATTCTTATGAGTCCAACAAGAGATTAATATCCCGCTTGTTTCTTCTTTATGTAATCCGTGACTGTTCCCTTCTTCTTCCATGACTTTCCATATGGTAATTTCTTCCTCTTGAAAAGCGAAGGAGTAATGGCAAATGCGATTCACTGAAAGATCCAAACAACATCGCTCATACATCCACGAAAAAGCAGAGGACACATAGTTTGAATCGAAGGAGATTGTAATTTTCATCAATTGCACTCGATCTGACAAACAAACGATCAAATGATCTCCGCTGGGAGTGAAACGTATTTGCACAACTCGCGAAGTGCCCTCACAATAAGGAGAGGTGATAAGCTGGAAGTTTGGGCAGTCGTTCTCCTTCCAAAGACAGACAGACCCTAAACTATCTGCGCTGACCAACAAGGAAGTATTAAGACAGTAATCAAAAGATAAAATATGACTATCACTGAAATGAGACAAGACGTATTGATCTTGCAAGTCTTCATGGGGATGCATCGAATCCTCTGTTAACGATTTTACTTGGAGAGAACAATCAAAGTCCGTCGTCTTGGCAGAAGATCTCTTCCAATAATGACTTAAACTGCCATAATTCGCGAGGTTTACACGAAAGGTAGATAGCAACCCATTTGACCCTGCCAACACACCGAAATAAGGACGATACAAACAAATCTTGGTCGGGGTTTGATCAGGATAAAAGTCATCGCTCAGGCAATGTACATCACGAATAATACAATTATCATTGTAAATATTTCCAAAAATAAGAAAGAATTGATTTGGAAAGGAATAGTCGGGAAGGATCTGCTGGCTCCCTTCATTGCCGGAACCATTCGGTGAGTTATCGAACTCGTCCATTCCACCCGCATCAGTGCTACCTTCATTAATGAAGGTATCACAATGATCTAAAAGGCATTTCCATCGACCTTGTACTATCACAGCGAAACAAATGTCTTTCGTGGGGCTGAAAGAGCTCTCAGTCAAGAGAGAATCAAAGGCTTGAACTTGATCAATTTCTAGGATACCTCGCTCTAGTCGTAGGTGATCACCGATTACCACTTTTAGAACCGATTTATCTTCAATCAGTGATGGTAAATTATGTACAGTAAATGTATCTGCATTACCAAGATAACTCCACCAGATTCCATGGTTGGAGTAAGATGGATAAGAACGGAAGTTTCGATGATTCAGGATCCCATTCACATCCAATGACATAGCCTTCTGGTCTAACGTCGCGAGTAATAGAATATTTTTCTCTTTCGCAACTTGAAGCGATAAAACAGAATCAAAGGAGACATGAGGAAGGAGGTAAGAGACATGTGTGGTTAGATTCAGCACAGCAGTTTCATCATCTGAAGAGTTGGAGGGGAGATAACTGGAATATCCTTGCTCAACCAAGACTGTATCGACAATAAACTGATAGGCTTTTAAATCGATGAATTTTTCGTGGAGAAAATAATTCAATTTGGAAAAAAGCTCTGACGTATTCACTTGACCCGATCTCCACTCCTCCCACAACTGATGAATCATCGAATGCTTGATCACTTGCTCAAAAGCAGCTGTTCTCACCTTGAGATCAAGAACTTCTTCGGTGTTATTAAAGCGTGAAAACACCTCTTGTAACTGGTTTAGGAACGAAGATTCCTCCATCATTGCCAATAGCTTTAGCTTCGGACCTAAAGGAAGGTTTAAATGCTTCTGAAGGAAATCCCTTCGATCTGATGCTTTGCCAAAGATGCAGCGCTTAATATATTCATTCAAGACTGTCTCAGAGAGTGTTGCTGTCTCGTCGTGAAGACAGAGTTGACGATCCAATTGAAAAATCAAATCATCAAAGAGATTCGACACACCCAACTTCTGGCAGTATGGGAGGAAATGTGTTTGCAACTGGGCTCTAAATTGGAAATCCATATCTTGGAGGTTAATTTGTATCAGCTGAAAGGTGATTAATTTGTATCAGTGAATTTATTGTGTGATAAGTCAGATTAAACACCAATTTTCTGATTTCTAGCGACACCCTAACACTCTAAGTAAACAAATATACTTTGACCACTAAATCACACTATAACTGCATGATGCATGAATCGACAGTGTGAAGTTAGGGTGTAAGGCGTTTTTGTGAAATGAGGACAGAGGAATTGCTTTATTTATTGTTTTACACTAAAACCTCTACACTCCTAATAACCTTATATATCTTATATATTCTCCAACTATCTTTTTTCCTTCATAAGGAAAAATAATTAAATTAAGCGTATTTACAGAACATTTTAAACCTAAGTATCTTGAGCTGTGTCACATCTTCTTCTAACTTTTCCCTCAGAGCTTCCCCACCAATCTTCAGCTTACTCACAGATTTCACAAAATCATTAATTTTCTTTTTCCATATTGTGACGGATTCAAACGGTGCTCCCTTTGGTGGAACAAATCGATCCACAGGTATTTTTTCAAAAGGGTCGATATTATTCTCACAATAGTCTACTTTCTCCTTCGCAACTTCTCCTTCACGTTCATTGCTTCCAGCATTCCGATTGGAAGATACAGGGCTACTGCGGTTATGAGCTTGTAAGCGATCAACGAGGTCATGAGGGAGATCATACGCTGTCGAAGGTTGTTGGACTGTGCTAACGTCTTTTGCAATATCCTTGAAATCGTTTTTAGATTCGATTCCACTGTTCGCATCATGAGTTGTTGTAATATGTTTTGGCTTATTAACCTCGCTGCTCTGGACATCATGGGTTGGAGTGGTTTCCGTCACATGATGATCTTTCATCTGCTTCAGTTTGTCCAATAACTTTTGTTTCAACGCCGGGTCGGCGCTTACCGCTTCAGCGACTCCTTCCTTTTGATCAGATTTTTCCTTTTCTCTTTCAACAGCTGGTACCGGAGGTGATATTGATGAAACCTTTTTAGTTGCTGTATCAGCTTGAGAAATTGGGAGTTGTTGAGGATGTTTTTCTACACGAGGCAGGACCACCTCCTTCGACACATCTTTTGTGGAAGTTATACGAGGACTATCAGGATGGGAAGAGATTCGGATAGGTTCTATTTTCTTTTCTTCATGAGCATGAGAGCGATTTAAATTCAAAGCGATTCCGGCCAACTTTGGAGAAGTGTGATTATGAGAACTAATATGAATTGCTGCTAGTTTCGCTGAATTTTCCTTAATATGTTTTATAGCATCCGTCGGACTCAACTTTTCCTCCCCATCATCTTTCTTCTTGTCTTGTGAAACTACAATAGGAATAGATTTCTTTTCTATTTTTTGTTCTTGGTCAGTTTTCTCTTCCTTCAGAGGTTCTCTATATCTGTGGAAGTGATTGGGATTATAGGCGATTGGATCTTTCTCTGCCAAATCTTCAAATGCAATAGTTTTCTTATTATCTTCCTTAAGACTTTTATTTTCATCTTTCTTTCCACGTAAGCTATTTGGTATAGCTCTAGGCTCTGTCAAATGTTGAAGTTGATTAAGCAGGACATCGGGTTTGAACCTCGAAAGGTCATAACTTCCTTGAACTTTGGGAATACTTTCTGAAAGTAATGTTGGATGAGTAAAATGAAGGTGAAAATAATACGAAATTAATCCTAACGTAAAAATGAAAAGCAACACAGTTAGTCTCAAGATCGTGGATCGTTTGGTCAGGAGACCGCACGTAAGACAGCTAATCAACCAAGAAATCCATGTTTGTGGAGGAGAAATGGATGAATTGTAGATCGGAAGGGAAGAATTTGGAGTGCGATAGGGATTGCGCACCATATTATATCTCTTGTGAGGAATTTGAAACCTATTCATCATGTCCTCATTATGGAAATTGCTTTTCTTTACGCTACCATTGATTGATAAACGTCATTTCACTTTTTACGAAGATGAAGCATCTTCTCTTGACTTTTCTATAACGCAAGTAGTCGTCCTCGAGTCATATCATGCATCGCCTAAATATGTAAAGTTTGTATCTAAACCATTAACGAGGCTTGATGGTATCAAAAATCCATGGAGGCACCTTGATATTAAGAATAGTGCAATCGTTCGAAGTCTTAAAGCTAATCCCCTTGTAAATATAGTATCTCGGATCTATTCGTATTTCTGGTGGTTACCAAGGAAGAATTTGCCGTTTGAGGGACCGAGTAAACTCTTTTCAAACAGCACAGAAGAGTTTCTCGCTTACCGACAAGTGCCCAGAAATCTTCCACCCATCAGATATATCGCGGATGGTCTACCTGATGACTTCTTCTGCTACGGACTCCCAGGAAATACTCTACCTTATGGAAATTGGGATCCTTGTGGTTTCTCTCAAGTTCCGGAGAATGTTGTGAGGAAGTTCCGCGAGTCAGAACTCAAACATGGTCGACTGGCAATGCTTGCGACGATCGGCTGCTTACTTCAAGAGACCTGGCATCCACTTTATTCTTCTATAGGTGGGATGGCAGTTACTCATATGGCTCAGTTCCAGACTCTACCCTTGCAGGATAACCATCTGTATCAACTCCTCACACCGCTTTCTCCTGTGCTCAAAGACCTTCTCGATCGCTATAAAATCCCGCTAGACTTTTACACTATGTTTTACTTTATGATGGCATTAGAATCATTTTTCTTTGTGAGAAATTGGTCTCGTTGGAAAAGAAATGAATACGATCATCAGTTCATTGGAAATATTGGAATCGGCAATCTTAAACCTGTAAGCTACCTCGATACAATACAAATCTCGAACTAATGCTTTCTATAGACCTATGAAAATGGGAATTATGGTTTTGATCCTTTTAGGCTCATGCCTGATGATCCGATTGATGAGAAGTGGATCATTGAAGTAGAACTAAATCATTGTCGGTTAGCGATGATTGCTTTTATTGGGATTTTAGCTCAAGAGTATATAAGTGGAGTTCCGGCCATTAATTTCCTTCAGGAAATATTTACAGGCCATTTTTCTGATTTCCTACATCGTCCTGAGTTTCCTTCTTTAGACCCACTTACAAACCTAATCAACGATATGCTGAAGAATTTAGGCGAAGAATCATCTTTCTAAATCAGATGTAACCTTACACATAAACACAGACATTATAGCATCTTTTTTTGCTTCAATAAAAAGAAATCAATACCTATAACACATTCATAAAAACACTCACACAACTGAAGATATAAATACTTTCGACACTAAACACAAATCAAACTCCGAATAAACCAACAAAGAAACCAGTTAAAATCCTTTCCAACCATTCTTCGTGGCAACAGCAAAACGATTGCCCCAATCCTTACAGCCATATTCATCGACACAAGGATTACCATAAATACAAGAGCAAGACTCTAACACTCTTCCATCATCCTTCACTAACTCTCCATTCGGATCTTTCTTCTTCGCCCCTTCCATAGAGGAAGCAATCTGCTTCATACGAGCCTGATCTCGAGCTAACTGTTCCGCTTCTTGTTCTACATAAACGTAGTACGTCATGTCTACTTCTAAGCCATGATAAGTACCTCGTGGATTCTCTTCAATGAAGAAGTCTAGATTTCCCTCTGCCTCTAGTTTCCTCTTTTCTTGGGGGTTTAATTTGGAGAGATGTATGAGACAATTCGGCATAACAAATGTCAGACAGTAAACCTCATCGATGTTCTCATGAGTTGTGCTACCGTTTAGAATATCAAACTGCTCATTGTATTGCTCATAGATTAAAGTGACTTTCCCGTTCTGAGGAGGTTTAACTGGAGGTGGAGGGACTTCCACCAATGGCACTGCTTCAGGAACTGTCACAATAGGCACTTCTGTGTTAGCTGGATTGGAGATTTCTTGCGTTGTGGTTGTTACAGTATTACCTTCTTCATTTTCGACAGTTTCCTTTTTCTTCATCTCATTTAACGTAGGAGGATTCGGATCAACTGGGATTTCTGGGGTAGCTGCAGTTTTTGCTACTTTAATAGCTGGAAGTTTTTCTGCTTGCACTGATTTTGATTGATCATTCGCCTTCTTGTTAAGAGTTGTGTTGTTGTTACCAGCTTTACTTCCTCTTCCATTGACTTGAGGCAAACTCAGTTTCTCTTTCTTCTCTGTCCCATCTTTGGCTTTCTCTTGCTCTTGAGGACCTCTTTTGCTTTTATGTGTACTTGACATTTCCTTCGAATGTAACGAGGCAACAAGAAGTGTAAGCGTTGTTGCTTCAAGGTTCTCAATAATTTACCTTACAGATCTCAGTCGGTTATAAAGTCAAGCAACTGATCAGTTTATGAAGAAAAGGAAAAATAAAGATAGTCGGGAGTTTCTCCCCAAAGATTTTTTTCACCCTCTGCGCTTGCGAGACAGAGCAAAGATGTGGTCTGTCGTAAACAGTTAAGACATTCCATTTATTTTACCCCCTTGTTGAAGGAAAGAAAATACTAAAGAAAGAAGGTTCCAATTTAGCAAATGCAGTTCCGGTGTATTGTTGGGTACTTTTGGATGAACGTTCGCATGTGGTTTGGAATAATGGAAGACTCTCTCACGTAAGCTTTTTTGCGAGTCTATTTCTTCATCTTATGCAATCATAGGGTCTCGGTTAGCGTTCTTGATGAAGTTATGGGATCGGCATCGACGGATCTTGCCTTTTTCGACGATGTACATTAAAGTTTGAGTTTGATTCATGACCACTCCCATCGTTACTATAGCTATTTCTGCTGTTTAACTATCCTTTTCCATCCTTCTCAAACACTATTGAGCAACTTGTTCTTTCTTTGCGGGCTGATCGTGAGAGGTAGCTCTTAATTTACTTGCATTTATTTGGAGCAGTCGTTCTAACGCTCAAATTAAAATAAAATCTCACTCTCCTCTATTATTTTCAAACTATTGCAAATAAAATCGACTAATAAGAGATGTGAGTACTTGATTTAGAGGTTTGAAGGGTATGTAGGAGCGACAAAAGAATATTAGACAAGAATCAATCATCCTTTAGGGTTAAAACTCTTTGACAAGAGACGCAAACAATAATACATAATTAACAAATTTTCGTGATAAGTCCCTTTAATCGCTGAAATCTGACTCGTCATCCTGATCAACGAAAGAATCTGAAACATCGCTATCTTGTAAAGCCTTGCCATCATCATCCCCATCGGGTCCATAGAATGTTGCATAGTTTGTTGGCTTTCGTTCCCTCACAGCTCGTGAGGCGGCAATCGTCGCAACTTCCTTCAATTTCTCTTCTCTTTTCGCTTTCTTCACTGCCGCAACGGGGGGCGATAAAAGAATGGCATCGTCTTCATCCTCGTCCTTCTTCTTTGATTGTGAACGTTTCACTGCTGTCTTCTTTTCCGTCTTTTGAGGAAGTACCGAAGTAGTAGGATTCTCTTTCACGATTTTATCTACTTTCGCTTTACCTTTGCTTTTCACTTCTTTAGGTTCCTTGGTAGGTTTAGCAGCCTTTTCTTTCACAGAAGCTTTCTTCTTAGGTTTCTCGTCAAAACTCTCATCCTCGTCATCATCGATTAAAAATGCATCTGAGTCGTCATCTTCCTCGTCATCGTCGCCGAGCGCCTTCTTCTTGCGAGGGGCAGCCTTGGGTTTCGCAGCAGGCTTGGTTGCAGGTTTTACTACCCCGGTAGCAATATTTTCAACAACTGAATTACTCTTACCAACCTCAACCTTCGCTTTCGAGGAGGTTGTTGTGGTTGAAATGTTGGGCCTCGCTTTGGATTTGGATTTGGATTTGGCCTTGGGCTTTTCGTCGAAACTCGCTTCTTCATCCGAATCATCGTCAGAAAATACAAGCTCTTCCTCAGATTCACTCATCAAGTCAATTGCATCATCATCGTCTTCTTCTTCCTCATCGGAAATATACTTCACCGCTTTCTTCGTTGCTCGAGCAGGACGAGAAACGGCGGCAACTCCAGAAGACATCGTAGTAGAACCCGTAGAATCATTGGATTCCATAGACAAAGACTTGTAGAAGTTATTAAGGAAACGTTGCGAAGAAGCTGTGTTCACTGACGAAGTGGACTCTGTTGAGTCCTCACTCACAGTTCTAAGAAGATCAAAGGAGCCGGTTGGTTGAATTTTCTTTGTCTTTGTAGCTGCGGCAGTTGGAGGAGGAATTGGAGGTTTAGCTACAACTTTCTCAGATTTTGAATTTAATACAACTTGAGATTTAGAACTGGTGCTCGCGATTGTAGCTGAAGCCTTCTTTTTGCCCTTTCCCTTGGGTTGAGCAGATTGCTCCTCTTCGTCTCTTTGCGAGTAGAGATTGACGATGGCGGCTTCAAGACGTTGCAGATCTTCCATCCATATCATTTCTGCAGTCTTCGCCTTTAACTCCTCTAACTCTCGGAATTTACCATCTCGTTGGGTTTGAAGGTCTCTCACTTTTTCATTCGTCAGATTCCAAAGTTTCATGCTAAGAAGATAGTCATATCCTTTCTCTAACGACATAGACTTTCCTCCTTTTGTCTCTTCTTCACTCTCCTGTTCACCGTCAGCTTTATCGGAGTTGGATGAATCTGCATTGTTGTTTGGAGAAGAATAAAAGGTTTCATATCCTTTTCTCTGTAACTCATTCAACAACTCAGCTTTCTTGCGATTAGAGATGATCAGTGTGCCTTGAATGACCTCAGTGATAAATCTCATCTTATTATCCAACATTTTCCATTCCTTATCTAATTGATTGCATAGACTTTGTCGTCTTTTAATGTATAATTGTAAACGAATGAAAAAGAAATCTTTCATGATCTGAGTTGGGGTCTCATACTTTCTAATCTGACCATTAACATCGAATAAATTCATATTCGAGGTCGCAATTGAGCTTTCTAATTTAAACCTCTTTGCCAATCCGCCCTTTTCATTAGCAAATTCTTGGAGTTTCTCTGGTAAGCAAGTCACAGTAAAGAGCACAGAAGTATCAGTATGATTTTCTTTAAAATCCTTGACAAAAGGTGTGAGAGCATTCGAAGAGGTACTGGTTCCATCTTCTTTGCTCTCCTTTTCTTTCGTTGCCGCAGCATTATTAGGATTGCCAATTAATACACTTTCAAGAAATTGCTTATAATCTGTAGTCCACTTGCCAACTGGTAATTCAGTAATCTGAACAGTTTGTTCATCGATTTGCTCGACTGTTCCCGTAACTGTAAATGTTGAATTATTCTTCCCTTCTTTGCCTTGAATTCCACCATGGAATCCACGATACCATGGTGCCATATCATCAACTTCGTCACCTTGAATCATTTTTCTAAGATTTTGAATAATTTCGAAAGGATTGTAATTTGGAATTGTCGAGGACCAGCCAGTACCAATGCCTTCACTCCCATTTACTAATGCCATCGGAATAACAGGAACATAGTAACTAGGCTCAATAAGTTGTCCATCCTCATCAAGATATTCTAACAAATTATCATCATCAGGATGAAAGATTAAACGTGTAATCTCTTCTAATTTAGTAAAGACGTAACGTGGACTTGCAGCATCTTTTCCACCCATGAGGCGAGTTCCAAACTGACCACATGGAGCAAGAAGATTCAAGTTGTTACTTCCAACAAAGTTTTGTGCCATACCTATAATAGTTTGAGTTAACGATGCCTCACCATGATGGTAGGCTGAATGCTCAGACACATAACCTGCTAACTGTGCAACTTTAATTTCTTGTTTCGTTAAATTTCTTTTGAAGCAAGAAAATAAGACTTTTCGTTGTGATGGTTTTAATCCATCCATTAAATGTGCAATAGATCTTTCATTATCAGCATGACTGAAAAGGATCAATTCGTGATTAATGAACCGATCGTACGTAATATCGTCAGTGTAATCAATATGAACACCTGGTTTCATCGATAACAACCAAAACTTACGGTCATCGACTCGTTTCTTAGCAAAGGCCATATCAATGCAATCATCAGCTTTGTCATCCCATTGAAAGTTAATCTCATGGGTGTTTAAATTACTGAAATACTCTTTTGCCTCTTGGGCGGTTGATGTTCCAAGACCTTTGTAGTACTTGATCTTCCATCCCTTTCCGTCATTATGACTCTCCTTCCAAGCATGATATTCAGGGATTGTATAAAAAGATATAATTTCTTTTCCTTTTGAACATTTCACAATAGGAGTGATGAATTGCTGCAAAAATCCGGGAATTTTCAATAAGGAAGGCCAGAAATAATGAATGAAATTAATCAAAAGTCCTTTAATGTGACTTCCATCGTGATCTTGATCAGTCATAATCATTAAATGACCATATCTCAAAGAAGACGTGTCATTGTAAACTTTTCCATGAGTTAAACCTAAAATCTTGGTAATATTTTGAATTTCTTCATTTTTCAAAATCTGTTGATGTGTTGCTTCACGAACGTTTAGCAATTTACCTTTCAAAGGGAAAACTCCATAATAGTCACGACCAACAACTCCTAAACCAGAGATCGCCAAAGCCTTTGCGGAATCACCTTCTGTTAAAATTAACGTACATTGAGATGATTTAGAAGTTCCTGCGTAGTTTGCGTCATCGAGTTTGGTAATTCCAATAAGCTTTGATTTCTTGGAGCCGGATGCCTTCTTCTTCAATTCAGCATTTTGCTTGAATTTATTCCAGTTTAGAATGTTTTCGATGATAGAAGACTTTTCAATGGCCTTAAAAATCTTCTCAGGGATAACACAAGTCGATCCAAAAGCACTAGGACGAGTTGTAAGAAATTCCTTCGTCTGAGAGTCAAAGGCAGGGTTGGTGATCAAACAATTGATATAAATCGCCAAATGATTCTTAATTTGATGCGGTTTCATTTCTTCCTTTGACTTCTTCTTCAAAGTTGCCACAAGACGTGAAGTGATCTGATCTGTGATATAGGTTACATGAGCTCCTCCTTTACTAGTGCAGATCGAGTTAACAAAGGATACTTGTTGAAAGGAGCCGTCTGAAGGACCAACACCAATTTCCCAACGATCATTGATCTTCTCAAATGCCACAGGAGGTGATGATTCAATATTCTCTAAAAATAAAACATAATCTTCAAACTTTTTCACATCAATTTTTTCTGAATTTAGCTTCACATTTAACTTGGGCCCTGATGCTAATGATGATCCACCAGCAATATCATAAACACGTTTACATAATAATGGGAAAATATCATCATCATTAAATCCATTAGGCATTTTAAATTTATTAAAATCAGGATAAAATGTAACTTTTGTGAAATCAGATCCACTATACTTCGTAAGTTTAGGGGTTCCAATAACTGTCATATTATTACTAAACTCTTGTTTATATTGTAAATTATTAGCTTGATCACCAATTTCAACAACAAATTTAGTTGAAAAGATGTTTGCTAATTTTGCACCATAACCGTTACGACCACCTGTTGTCTTCTCTTCTTGGTCATCAAAATTAGAACCTGTTAACAAGTGACCAAAGACTAACTCAGGGACATAAACATTATGCTCCTTGTGCATGACAATAGGGATAGATTTTCCATTGTTAAGAACACTAATGAATCCATCATCGCGGTCGATAGTCACCTCCATCTTATTCATGGAAGGGTCGCGTTGCTTGTTGTCTGCAGCGTTCACAAGGATTTCATCAAAAATTTTGTATAAACCGGGTACATAAGTGCATGGTTTCATTGATATTTTGTTTGTTTCTTGATCGAAAACCCACATAGGCTGTGAGTGTTTCTCAACAGATCCGATATATGTATCTGGACGAAGAAGGATATGCTCTAATTGAGTCTTCTTGGTATAACTAAGAACATAGTCAGACTAAAAACTATAACAATTATATATGAAACTTACATTTCTTCAACTGTTTTTGTTTTCTTTGGGGCGCTTTTCTTCCCTTTTTCAACTTGGACAACATTTGGTCCAGTATTCTCATCATTCAACAACATTTTCACAAACAATCTAAACTCTCAAGTACAAAGAAAAAAATTCAAATCTAGAGCTCGTTTTGTTCTCTAAATAAAGTAGCTTGACAAGTAAATAAATTATGAGAGACTTAGCGATAATTCATTCCAAATTCAAACTCCAACAGCTAGTTTTGAGCGCTTTTTCAAGGAGGAGAAAAGAGCGCTTTTTACAGTCACGTCATTTCTTCTCTCTGCACTCTTTCAGTGCGATTACTTGATGACGAACAAACACAATCTCTTGACAAGTTGGTCTGCTTGAATCACGATGATTGCATCTTTGTTTGTAGGGGTTATCTTGTGCTTATCGGTGGTACAGTCTTTTCGATCTGGATTCCATGGCAGAATAATGGGAAGACAGTTTTCAAAGATTTCACTGCAAGCTACTGTTGAGGCAAGTAAAAAGGTGAAGGGAGATGAAGGATTATTGGATGTAAATAGAATGAAGAAAGCATATGAAGGTTTTGGTATCAAAATACCAGAAGATAAACGATTGAATGTAGGAATTGTTGGTGGAGGGTTGGCTGGCATGATCACAGCTATGGAACTGTCTGAGGCTGGTCATAAGGTTACAATCTTTGAGTCAAGAAGGTTTCCAGGAGGAAAGGTTGGCTCTTGGGTTGATAAAGACGGAAACCATATCGAGATGGGGTTGCATGTCTTCTTTGGTTGTTACTATAATTTGTTCGGAATTATGCAGCGTATCGGAGCCTTGGACAATCTACGACTTAAGGAACATACCCACACATTCGTTAATAAAGGTGGAAATATTGCTGAGTTAGACTTCCGTTTAGGCGGCATTGGAGCTCCTTTCAATGGAATTGCTGCTTTTGCTCGCACTGGCCAACTTGAAATATACGACAAGCTCGCTAACGCTGTTGCTCTTGCGACTTCACCCGTGGTAAAGGCTCTTTTCGATTTTGATGGGGCATTGCAAGATATTCGTAACTTGGATAGTATTTCCTTCTCAGAGTGGTTTCTGAGTAAGGGAGGCACTAGAGAATCACTCAAGCGTCTCTGGGATCCAATAGCATATGCTCTCGGCTTTCTTGACTGTGATAATACTTCCGCACGATGTATGCTAACGATATTTGAATTATTTGGTGTTAGAACTGAAGCATCTGTCTTACGTATGTTAGAAGGATCTCCTAATGAATATCTTCACAAACCAATCATTAAATACCTCACTGATCGCAAAGTCGACTTTGTCCTTAACCGTCGAGTATTAGACATTTTACACGATACAAATAGCGAGGGAAAGCCAAGTCGTGTCAAGGGTGTTGTTATCAATGATCCTGTTACAGGGAGTACTGAAGAGAAGTTCTTCGACGCTGTGGTTGTTGCAGCAGATGTTCCAGGCATTCAAAAGCTTCTTCCGAAGTCTTTCCGTGATAGCTACAGCATGTTCAATTCCATCTATAATTTAGATGCTGTGCCTGTTCAGACTGTTCAGTTGCGATTTAATGGTTGGGTGACAGAGTTACAAGATCGTGAAAAGATGAAAGAAGTCAAGAATGATTACTCTGATGGGAAAGCACCAGGATTAGATAATTTATTATATTCTGCTGATGCTGATTTCTCATGTTTTGCTGATCTAGCGTTAACCTCACCTGGTGATTACTATAAGAAATGTGAAGGTTCATTACTTCAGTGTGTCTTGACACCAGGTGATAAATGGATGCCCGTATCAACTGAGGAAATTGCTCAAAAAACATTAGAGCAAGTTCATCGTCTTTTCCCCTCATCCAAAGACCTGACATGTACGTGGTGGAATGTGGTGAAACTGGGAAAATCCTTATACCGTGAAGCTCCTGGTATGGATGTGCATCGTCCAACTCAAGTGACTCCGATTCCCAATTTCTTCCTCGCAGGAAGCTACACCTTCCAAGATTACATAGATTCGATGGAAGGGGCAACGAAAAGTGGTTTGCTTTGTGCAGAGGAAATATTGAAGCGAAATGATCAACTGCAACAATATCGTCACTAATATGCGCACCGAAGAAGATCATGTTCCTCCGCTACGGTTTCTTTCTCAGGTTTTTTTGTTTTGTTTTGGGAATTATTCGTTCCTATTGTAAGTAAAACATGTAAAGTAAATATCTCATATGTAATTCGTTGTATTGCTCATATTACAAAGAAATATACTTTAAAACTCATAGACTTTCAAAAGATTTGTCATTTCCTCGATAAGCTCTTCATGTTCCGGAGTAAGAGGCTCAGTCCCATGATGCTATGAGTCGATGGAATAGTGTTCTTTGTTCAATTGCTCACGAGTCTCGTGGACAGCTGATGCGTTACTGGTGACAGCCAATTTCCGCCTTTCATTCAAAATTGTTGACACCAGTGGATCTTCCCATTCACATTCCCTCAAGACAGTCTGCATTTCTCCGATATTTGCTAAATAATTCAGCGATGGAGGAAGGCGAGTTAGTTGGGGGCTTTAATGGAGGTTGAATCGATGATATTCGAGGTGGAGTTCTTGCAAGCTTACTCAGTTTACCGATGGCTATTTTAGAGTTTCGAGCAGGACTCGGAGCAATTATAAAAGTTGCTTCGGGCCCAATGAAGTGGCAGAGGATTTTGCAGGATTCACACTCATTCCTCCTTCTTCTTCTCTTTTCTGCCGTCGAATTATCGAGAATTAGGATGAGGATTAGGACTTGGTCACAGGTCGATGTTTCGATAATAGAAGAGACGCCATTATCTCAGATATCGAATCAGAGATATATTCACGAGTTGCTTGTCCATGACCTTTGAGGATTTGTTGCCAATCGGGTGACTTGTTTTCTTTACTTTATTCTGATCAACATAATATTTCCAATTGCCAAAACACTCAGACAAAATTTAAAATGAATCCGGCATCTCGGGTTGGAGAAATTATCCGCCAGTGGTCAGGAATGTTGAGAATTGGACGGAATGTTCCGCAACGGACTTAATACTTATTTTAATTGTGGAAGATTCACATTTTAATTGCAGAAACTCAATCAACGTCCCTTTTACTTCAAGAAGATGTCCTCTTTCACATTACCAAACATTAACCAAGGTCGAGTTCGTGCTCCTCCAGGTAGGCTCACCTCAAAATCTCGAATTCGTCCTTTACATCTTTACAGGAGGCTTTCAGACTTACGCATTCTCTGACGCCGATTTGAGTCGATCAGTCTCTTTCAATTCCTTCTCCGAACAAGTGTATTCTACGCAGCGTCGTCCCGCGAAAAAGATGAACGTCAACTCCCCCAACCGTACCAGTATGCATGTCGTCCTTCATGGCACTCCACCAGAGAATAGAAGACCTTCATCTAGAGTGGCCCCTGGCGGTAAAACCACCATTGAGGAATGCTTCAGACTTGATCATTAAGTTCCTCAGCTTTATTTAGACTAAATTATCAACAAAATGTTGGTTCGCAAGATTAGTGTTAGTTTCTCAAGGTCCAAGAGGAGGGAGAAAGACTAGCTTCATTAAATTCCAAGTCAATAACTTTTTCCCTTTGTTTATTTTTTCTCATTCTTGTGACTCTTATTGGTAGTATGACTACAACTTTGTTTCTTTCTGTGATGTGATGTGATTTGACGCGATTGTGTGTAAACTAAAATTATCTACATTTAATTACTCAAAATGATTTAATTACTCAAAATGAGGAAAAAGATGCGCTGAGGTTACAAGAAAAAAGATAAACTGAACTTTCTAACAGCCACTATGTTAAGTTTCCATAGCATCATCATCGTCCCCTCCAACTGCTACTTCTTCTTCATCCTCCACATCACCTCCACCGGCCTTTTGAGCCTTATAGACTGCCATCTCTTTATTGTACCGTTCTCTATCTACTTGGGCTAAAGCAGTAAATTTTTCTTTCTCTTCAGCTGGGAGCTCTTTCCATCGAGCTCCAATAACCTTGGCAATCTCAGTAACTGGAAGTGTCGGGTTTTCTGCTTTCACCTCAGCTCGAACGGAATTGGAATAAATCATGAACGCGGTCACCGCTCCTAAGATACAAGCTCGATCAGAATGAACCGAAATATAGAATTTTTTTTAAGACCTTTAGGTGCATCTTTGTCCTTCTTGGCTCTCTTCTTCTTTGGCTTTGCGCCTTCTTCATCGTCTTCGCCTTTTCGCTTCTATAAATAAGAGTTAGACAAGGAGGGCATGAAGTCATAATAGTACCTTAGTGGCCTTCTCTGGCTTCTCCGCTTTCTCTTTCTTCTCCTTTTTTGGCTTTTCAACCTTTTCTTTCTTTTCCTTTTTTTCTGGCTTCTCCTTCTTTGGTTTTTTCTCAGCTTTCTCTCTCTTTACAGGTTTTCGCTCTTCCTCCTCTTCTTCTTCTTCCGAACCATCGTCACTTCCACTTCCACTATCATCTTCTGAAGCCTTTGCAGAATTATAGTCTTCATCATCTTCTTCATCGTCGTCATCCTCATCAGGACCAAGATCAAATTTACCAGGAGCAGCAGGTTGAGGATTCTTCACCTTTAGCTCTTTACTCTGAATATAGTCAAACAGCGAAGCGTACTCTGATCGATCTATTGACATGAACATATATTCCTTTGATTCACCCGGGCCAACAGCTGAATCTCTTAAAGTAATCATGAGATCAAAGTTTCTGGTCGCTGAGTTGGCAACAGGTTCATATCTCTTAAATTCTATGAGTTCAATATCGTCGAATTTGACAATAATAGTTGGTTTGTGAATGAAAATGAAGCATTTCGCTAAAGGATAAAGAAGACCATCATTTGCCTTGATCGAACATCGAATGCAGTGAACTCCCTTGGCGGATAAGAATTGTTTGGGCATAAATACCTATACAAGAGTATTAAACAACTCAAGAGAAAATTTAAAACAAAGCATAAGTAGGTACCTTAACGCCAGTAACTATTTTAAATAATTTACCAAAGAGGTGGGCCATAGGCATAGTAATTTCTGGTGCAAGCTTTCCTTCGTATTTTTCGTCAATCTCTTGCTGCGTTAGGTTTACTGTGACCGTATTCTCGATAGAATGAGTTTCAATCACAAGATTTTGATATTTCTGATTGCCTTGGCGAATTGGTTTTTTCAGTGAAATAACGAAAGCAGATCTTCCACCTTCAGCTTTCTCCAAGAGGAAGAATGAATCCATATCAGTGTAAGGGATCTTGTAAGCATACTGAGCTCCTTGCATATGCATGTAAGAAGATGTGAGCTACGTAAGATATAGTAAAAAATTATTGATTTGACAGTCTCAACAGATAGTACCTGTAACGCGTATTTACCACGTGGGGCAACGAAATTGCCTTGTTCTTTACTGAACTCGACTATAATATCACCTGTAACAGATTTAATTGCACCCGTGTCCATAATTTGACGGTGATAATCCTCTGCGAAAGTTAGGCCATCTTCCGTCTCGTCTTTAGGGAAATGGAGAGTAATTTGGACGAGACAATCCTCAATTCTTTCCTTAGCTTGTGAGTCGGAGAATTGAATTTCGATATCATCTCTGTTATTGGCAGGAATAACGCACTGCGATACATTATCCAGCCTTAACACGAATATATTTTTGTTCGAAACTGTTGAAGAAAGCTGCAGTTCGGTGTCAACAACTTCCAATTTGCCATAGCTGCATCCTTCCGTAGAAACCTATCACAACTTATGATGAAAGTGCAAGCAATAAATCACTTAAATTACCTCGGCACTCATCGATTCTGTCGACTTTCAGAAAAAAAAATGAATGTGAATTGCGAATTCGATTTTTCAAATTCAAATGATGAACAGGAAAACTCAGAGATATAGATTTTCTTGAAAACCATTTTTTCTAAAAACGTATTTTTCAGTTTCTCCAAATTCATGAAAATCGAGAAAATTATTCACATTACTAGTAAAAAAGTTCGAGCCTTCTTCTGAAAGCTCGTTACGAGTTTGAGTTAGGGAAGTGAACTTAATCTTATTTCTTTTCTGTTATTTTCCTTTTCTTCGTGTTGGATCGATTCTATCTCTGAAAAATGGCAGATGGACTTGGTGATCTTCAAGATATTCCGAAGGAGGAGTTATTACACCTTTGTATGAAGATGAACAAAAGAATGGCAACTATTGAGACGAAAGGAAAAGAGCTATTGAAGAAGAAAAACACCCTTCTGTCTGAACGGCAGAAGCTATTGCTATTGATTGAGGCTACAATCAATACCTCTTTCCACACTCCACCTGAACAAGATCTAGATCTTCCTCTCGTCGAGAAAACTCTCAACGAATGGGACACTAATCGTCTTGCAAAAGCTAAGCAGTATGAGCACCAAATTCAAGAACTCCTCGCACAGGGCAATACATCTGCGAAATCTGAGCTTCCCCCATCATCTGACTTAACGGAAATAGCAACCGAAATATCCTCAGAGAAAAGAGAAACTTCAGGTGAAAGCAAAGATTATCAACTTCTCATTAGTAAATTAGAGATTGAATTGGAAAAAATTAAAGCGAATGAGAAGCTTCTCAAGGAGCAATTAGCAAGTCAAGAGTCATTAATTCAACAGAAGCAACACGATAATGATTCTTTGAGGAAGGAAAACGAACTAATTAAAAATAACTGCGAAGAAAAAATTGTTTATATGCAAATGACAATTCATCAACAAAAGCAGAAAGAAGAAATAAAGCAACAAGAATATCAGCAATTAAAAGCTGATTATGAGAAATGTCAACATCGTCTTGAAGAAAAGGAAATTTTATTACAAACAGATAAAGAAATGCTTGTAGCATTACAAGCACGTTTATTAGAAGTTGAACCGGAATTATCATCTTATAAAGAGAAAATTAATGATTTAGATCGTCGTTTTAGTGCATTACAAGTACTAAAATATGAACAAGATAACGTAATTAATACACTGAAATTAGACTATAAAAATTCTTTACAAGAAAAAGAAAAATTAATTCAAAAATGTAAAGATTTAGAAGAAAGCAAATTTAAAATGGATGGACAAAATAATAAAATTATCTTACTACAAGATGAATTAAATAATATTAAAACAGAAATCGAAGAAAAATCATCGTTAATAACAAGATTACGATCGGAAATATCAAATCTTGAAAAAAATCATGCTATACGTGTTGCTATGTTAGCAACAAGTGAAGCTGAGAATGAAGATTTAAAGCAAACTATTATTACTAAAGAAAAAGAAATATTAGAATTTGGTGAACGTTTTACACAATTACAGATTAACTACTCTACCTTAGAGACTGCATTAAAGGAGAAGACTATGAAAGCTAATCTAGAGATTGATCGACTTGAAGCACAGATTGCAAAAGATAAGAAGGATTATGAAGATTTGGTTTTATCTCTGAAAGCACAACAAGACGAAACCATTGAAAGCTTGAAAAAAGATTTCAACAAGAAATCGGCCATGGCAAGATCATTGCTATCAGAGCGAGAGGAGGAAGTACGTGTTCTATCAACAAAGATTAAAGAATTACAAGAAGAGATCGCATCAGGCGCTCCAACTGAGAGGAAATTTATTGAACTCGCACAGGTTCAATCTCGGCGTGAAACTTTGCATGGAATCCATCGGTAATAGTTAATCCTGTTTATTTTTCTTTTTTACAGATTCCACTCTTCCTTAGTGATACTCGAGAGATTGCTTTCCAACAACTTCAATCAGCTATCGCTGCGAAAGACTTTGAACTTGCACAGTCTCAACAACTCCTAAGTGATCTGTCAAATGAAGTTAGTGAACTGAGGAAAGTAAAACAACGAGAAGGAATTAATATGGATTATTTGAAGAATGTTGTTCTTCAGGTAAGAAGACTTTTCTCTCATTCCTTTTCTCCATCTTATTATTTTGGCTAGTACATGACCTTCCCTATCAATTCCTCAGAGCGAAATGCGCTCGTTCCTGTGCTAGCAATGTTATTACAATTTTCGCCAAAGGAAATGATGGAAATTCAGAAGTCTGTTCGAGAACCAATTTGGGGTAATCGTCCGGTTAAAGAAGTCAAGAGGATCGATTATGCAAATAAGCCACCAACTCCCATCGCCCCGCCGGCATCATATGCTCCTCCGTCTGCGTCCGCACCTAATCCAAGTCGCATTACAAACAACTCATCTGCTCCTGTTTCATCTGCGCGGTCCAGTGGTAGCACTACGGCAGGTAGCAGTAATGGAAAGACAGTTGTTAATCCTTCCACTGGGCTGATGATAAAGCCTGTCAATCACGATTATTTTGTAGAAAATGAAAATGTTGCGGCGTCAAAGGAATTTCCTTCCATGTCTTTCGATATGATGAGCCCTGTCCATCGCGGGAATCATATTAGTACTGTTGTCACAAATGCTACAAGTACGCTGCCAAATCAGAAAAATTCCTCACTATTAACAAGTAATCCACCAACACCTTTTACGAACAACAGCAACAGTAGTGTTAAAGGCAATACAGGTCTTACTGAGAGAAAAGATTCAGAGACTTCAGAAAACGATTTTGAATTACGCCAGAAACTGAAGACAATTACTTCAGATATCTTAGATATGAGTCTTTCTGAAGATAATGCTAATGGTCTTTCCAACGGCTCTAATCGACTGGGTAACTCTTTTGTAATTGCCCAACAAGCTTTGCAGAGTACTCGGTCCAATAATACGAGTGCCAATAAACTTAGCAACCTCCCAACCTTTTATATGAATTATAGCAGTAGTTCATCCCATCTTCCTGATCCTTCTCCCATATCTCCGCATGTTGATGTTGATGGTGTTGGAATCAAAGCTACTATCTCTGGGACTTCGATAGATGAACATGTCTTTGCGACAAATAGTAAAGCTCTGTAGTTTAATGTCTGATTCCTTTTCGTTTACCCGTTAGAGCAGTTGTAGGTTGTAGTATAGTCACTCGACATTAGTTTTTTCTTTCTCAAGTGTTTTTGATGTTTAGATGAAAGAAACAAAGTAGAAATTATTGCTACTATTCACGAGAGCAATTTTTACACACATTAACTGAAAAGATACTCGGCTATATTTTATAATCCAAAGACAATGTCGTAGTTTGGTACCCCATTACCGAAGTACACCCCACCAAATTCATTCGTTTTTAAAACAGCGTAGAAAGCATATCCTTGCCAATATAAGTTACGTACAAATACTTTTGATCCAGCACGATCATGTGTGATAGCCCACATTTCTGAAGGGAAAGGAAGGGGAGATCAATAGACTGATGAGGATAGGTCGTGGAAAGCTTACCTTTTGGTTGATCCTTATCAATACAATCTAAGAAATCATCAGTTTTGATGATTCCAGGTCTCTTTAATAGTGCTTGTCCTTGAATGTTTTCTGGTCTTCGGAAGTGAACATATCCTCGCAATTCCAGTGATGTATCGTATGACAGTCCTTGATAATTATGATTAAAGATTACTTTCTTTGCTGCATCAACGGCTAATGCACCACGTGGAGCTAATGTACAATCGTGATCAATCTTTTGGACAGTCCACGCTAATCGATGCACCTCGCGGAATCTTTCGACAGGAGGAGCCTCAGGGTCTTCAGGCTCTGGATCCTCACCATTATAAGCGAAGAAAGAAGGGTCGCCTAAGAACGCTGTTGTAATAACCTCTGCTTGCTTCACATAATCTTCTGGGAGATGAGGCATCGCTCGAAGTGTGTAATCTGATGTAATGCTAAAAGACACAGTTCTTAACAATCACCTGATTATTAGAGGGAAATAATCTTACCAAAAATAAAATTTCTTATCAGGAAATTCATCAAAAGGATTAACATGGTATACAATTAAATAATCTTGTGTTGATCCATAGATTTTCCCCCAAAAAGATAACGTTCCAACTAAGTTTTCTTGGAGTTTTCTCTGTAACATCGCGACTTCTAAGCCACTAACTTCTTCAAGGTTTAATGTATTCCCTTGAAGAGAACCAACTTGATGCAATTGATTCAGATTCATCGCCTTTCTTCAGATTAAAGTTCGATTATGATTTGAAAATAGATGAAACCGTCAAATCAATAAAATGAGTTTTTATAAAAATCGAGTTATACGAAAGGCGATATTTGATACGTAAGGCCGAATAAAAAGATGAGAAAAATCCTCGAAGATTTCAAGAACCTCACAACAGCCAACAATATCCACCTTATTATATCGAGGTCATGAGCAGTGCAACGAATAATGAAGTGATTTCGGGTTTATTTCTCTCATCTTCAGAGAATTTTGAGAAGGCAGAGGAAGTTTGGTCAACTTATCCTGCAGAGTCGGTTGATAGAGTTGATAGCAATGATCGCTCAAAATTCGTCTCTTTGCAAATTTCTGAGCGAGGTACATTCGAGAGAAATGTACTGTTGGGGAAAGTAGAAGTGCCTAATATGTGGTCGAAGGATTACATAGGTTTATATTGCCAGTACGCTGCTGTAGGTTAGACGATGTTCTTCTTTCCTTTATGTTACTTTGATAGGATTATTTCCACGTAGGTTTGTTATATGGTAGCAATGGGACCTTGCTTCCATTTTGTGTCTACACTTATGAAGGATCAACGAATGTTTGCGCAAACGCGAAGAATATCGTCATCTTTGCTTGGAGTTTTAAAATCTTCTATGCAGTCTTAGTTGATTGCTATCGACCATTTGGAATGAGAAGGAAGCCCTGGATGATTGCAGGTTGGTCTATGGTGTTAGTGCTTCTCCTAGTCCTTGCTTGTGCAGCTGATCAGATGTCCGTTAGTGTCTGGCTCGTAACACTTCTCTTTGTTCAAGGTTTTCTAATGTTTTCTGACGTACCTGGTGATGGTTATAGTGTAGAATTGGGTCATTTAGAACCACCAGAACAGAGAGGTCAAATTTTAGCTACAGGTCAAAGAATACGCTTTTCTTTCTGTATTCTTGCAGGTCTCTTACAAGCACTCTTCTTAAATGGTCCAACAACAAATGATTCAGGTTGTGAAATCTCTCCATCGCATTGTTGGGAATTTGGTTTAACAATCAATGAATATTATGCATTATTATTTGTTTTAATTTTTATATTAACATTCCCTGTATTATGGTTAAAAGAATTAGATGCTACTCATATACCACGACATACATTAAATCATTTTATTACAGAAATATGGGATACATTACAAAATTTAACAACTTTTTATTTATTAATATTTGTTGTTGGTATACATGGATTAACAAATTTTACAAATAATGCGAATATTACAATACAATATTATGTAATTAAATTAACAAATTTACAGACTGGTTTAGATACAGCTACTACCTATACTGCATTAGTCATTGCAATCTATTGTTTTCAAAAATATTTAATAAATAAAAATTGGAGAACAACACAATATGTATCAACTATAGCTGCTGCTTTATTAGGATTAGTTTGGATACCGATCTATTATGATGCTGGTGGAACTATGGATGGATGGTTTACAATTTTCATTGACCTTGATACTGTAAGTTTCCCCATCCTTTTTTACCAAAATGTGTGTAATAATTGCGGATTCTAGTACTTTGTGCAAGGTTTGACGCAGGTTTTGTATTCGATGGCAGTGATTGAATTGGCAAAGCCTGGTCAAGAAGCAACGACCTACGAGCTTATCGTGACGGCTGGAAATGCTGCACTCATCGCGAATGGAATTATTTCCACTCAGTTATTAACTCCCATGAATAGCGTTGGATGTGATGATGACTATGGAAATTGTCCGATTAACACAGTCGTCGTGACGAGTCAGAGCAGCTTTGATAACTCTGATGGACCGAATCGATTTACCTATTATACTCTTGTGCTTATAGGAGTGGCAGTTGGGGCGACTTTGATTTTTACTCCTTTTTTACCTGCTTCGAAGGAAGAGTGCCATGATTGGAGGAAGTTAGGGGAAGTGAAAGGAAAGAGTAAGGAAAGAGGTTATCTCACATTAGCCATAGCTGTTGTGACGATATTGGTAAGTCATACTTTTTTCTCCTTTGTCTTTGCCCAATTAAGTATTTGTTTTTCTTCTTATAGTATGGTTTGACTGCCGCGATACTACTACTTGATACACATACATCGTGTGAGCCAGAGGTGGGAGGATCAGGATGCTAAATATATTAGGATTCTCATAGTTTTATTTCAATCGTTTATGTTAACCCTTCACTTCAATTCAATGAAAAGATAGCCATGGGATGTGACGTAGTTCAAATAGTTTGTAAGATTTTCTTCTATTGTTTTGACTTCCTAACAGCAGTTCATCCATCATTACATAATTCCTTAATTAAATTAAGGAATTGCGTTCGATTTTCCACAAATCTTCTCTGTTCAATTCAAAGATGTTTGCTTCCTTTCTTCTCCTATCCTTGCTTCTTTTGGTGACTGCCATCAATGGTTATCAATCCTTGAAAGCATGCCAACGCTTGCAAAAACCTCACTTTGCCAAATTGGGACATTTCTTTGAATATCTGAAAAAACCTCTAATCATTTCCAATCTATTTTTCTTTTCAACATGGAACTTTGCAGATTTACCTAACATTAACCATCCTCCACAGGCAATAGCAGACTCGACAGGAAAGGTGACTGACTCTTATTTGTTATTTCTTTAATGATTTGCTGTTTAGTTCAGCACTAAACTGACTGCTCGAAGGCGTTATCTCCCAGTAATTATTCAAGAAAGACAAAACTTTCTTTCTCTTCAAGGCAACGATGCTTTGAACACATGGATCAAAGAAGATTTTCCAAAGCTTAAGAAGAGTATGGTATTGTATGGAGTCAGCCTTCGAGCTGGAGAGTATCCTGACGCAATTTCCAAGAAAGCTGGCGAATTAACATCTAATTTTGCAAATGAGGTTGATACTCTTGACAAATTACTTCGGAGTTCTCAAGCAGGTTCGAAAGAATCAATTAACTCTCAATTAAACGCATGTTACGAAGCATTAAATAACTACATACAATTTGCTAAGATTGATAAAGAGATAAATCCCAATTAAAAACCGCTCACTGATCTGTACTGTTGTAAAATTAAAAGATTCATCGGTTTTTATAAATTTGCGCTGTATAACTATTTCCACTTAACTGGCACTCCATCTCCACTTCAATCAACCAACAAGACTAAATCGAAAGATAAATGAAGCGAATTAACACTAGAATTACGAAGTTATTTAATATTCAGCATCCAGTTTTGCTGCCTGGGATGAGCTGGATCTCTACACCACCTCTCGTTGCTGCTGTCTCGAATGCTGGAGGGCTTGGCATTTTAGCGACTGGTAAGGCATTTAATTCTGTTTTCCTCTACTGAAATGACAAAATATGGCTATCAAAGGTCCTTTATCCCCTGAACAGACAAGAAAAAGCATTCAAGAAATTCGGAAGCTAACAGACAAGCCTTTCGGTATCGGGGCAACATTACTTATGCCAGGAGCTAAAGAGAATGCCCAAGTAGCATTAGAAGAAAAAGTACCTGTAATTAACTTTTCTCTTGGTAAAGGTGATTGGATTGTTGAGAAAGCCCATGCTTATGGTGGGAAAGTGATAGCAACAGTTGTGAATGAGAAACATGCAAGATCAGCTGAAAGTAGTGGAGTAGATGCACTTCTTGTCACTGGACATGAAGCAGCAGCTCATGGAGGTGATTTAACGTCATTAGTCGCAGTTCCATCTATCGCGAGGAAGGTGAAGATTCCTGTTATCTGTGCGGGAGGCATCGCTGATGGACATGGATTACTAGCAATGTTAGCACTCGGTGCTGATGGCGTTGCTATGGGATCTCGCTTTGCAACAACGAAAGAAAGCCCTTTACCTCAGAATGTGAAGGAGGCGGTCGTATCGCGGTCTGAGTCTGACACGATCTACGGCAAGAATTTCGATGGTTTATATGCCCGAGTGATGAAGACTCCTGCAGCAGAGAAAGCGATGGAAAAGCCACTGAATCCATTTCAAGCAGCGATTAAAGCTCTTTCCGCAGCAAAGTTAATCAATATGCCAGCTTGGAAGATATTACCTGGATTGATTGTGAAGTACGATCAAATCTATCAATTAGCTTTATTTGGTGCAGCGACAGAGAAGTTGATGGCTGCAACAATTGACGGTGATTTAGATAAAGGTGTTCAATTTATTGGACAATGTCAAGGTTTAATCTATGATATTCCTGCGGTTGATGATTTAGTGCAAAGAATTATTCATGAAGCAATCACAGAACATGAGAAGATTGGAAATAAATTTAACATTGAGAAGTGAATAACCAATAGGATATTAAAATCTATTTTCTAAGGAAGTGTAAGGTTTCTAGTGTGAAAGTTTCTGTCATAACTTTTGTGAAGTTACAGTCGAATCTCGAAAGAAGAATAGTTGTTTTCATCAAATAATATCTTTTT
>VFQN01002375.1_pt1 | contig 29262 bp, 33 predicted proteins | sample 3512371 | NCBI WGS metagenome assembly VFQN01 (sample SAMN10412370, study PRJNA504923) | tailings metagenome | isolation source: Replicate 2 from Balatoc abandoned mine | place: Philippines: Itogon, Benguet | collected 2017-08-28
CAAGCCAAGTGAAGAGACGACCTTGAGGACCTACCCGCAAAAAATAGGTCTCCGAAAATCCCATAACCCTTCTCCTGAAAAAAAAAAAAAAAAAAAAAAAAGCAGCAGCAGCACATCAAGACACTATTGTTCCAGCCAGGGGAGCTCCAGCCAATCATGCATGTGAAAGACGGATCAAGGTTCCGTCAGAGAGTTGTACCCGGAAAATACCCTAGCGGGTCCCACGCCAACTGGTAGGCATGACCATGGACACGGAGCACCATACTAGGCTCTCAGTGTTGGGTGTGGCTTAGCTGTCACCTGTCAGTACGAAGTCCAAGACAGCAGCCCCGCAAGAGCCGCGCCTCCTTTGCGTCCCCATTGCAAAATCTCCCGGTGGCCCCACTGCATGAATGAAGAGCTCGCACGTGCATCGTGATAGGATGCCATAACAACAATAAAGCAACAGGCCGTATGACGTACATGTGAAGGAACAATAGCAGTTTGAAGAGGCAGTCCTCGTCATTGGCCCACCCCATCTACCCATGTCAGTCGGTCCCGGTGGACAGCTTCGGGTCCAATACGCACTGTCAACGTGCCCCCGGACGCTGCAGCCACACCGCCCATGGCGTACGGCCACAAGTCAAGCCACATGCGCCCTTTCGACCGATGCTCCACCTGCGATCTACGCCACGCAACGGGAGCGTGCGTGCTGCGGGTGCGGCCCTTGCGAAGTTGGTACACACCCAGAACGGCAGCAGTACTACAGAAGGTTTCGGCGTAGACCTTGCAGTGCTTACGCAGGCATGCGATACTAACCCACACCTTCCCGTTCAGTCTGGCCCCGAATATTAACACTGCATCCGTTGGCGGAACATGGATATGACCCTAGCCCTTTCCTTCATTTCCCTCACTTGGCCCCTCGCTGCCCTGCCTTCGTCCTCACGAACTCCCTCCTGCTCCGCACGTCCAGCACCCCACACACTGCCATGCTGACACACGCCACCAGCACCGGTCCCAGCAGCAGCACCCATGCCGGCGCCGCCCCGCTCCACAGCACCCACACGTGCACCAGGTCCACGGCCCACATGCCCACACACACCAGCAGCTGCTCGTGGACCAGCAGCTGCACCGCAAGCGGCGGGAACACCGCCCTGCCCATCAAGATGCCGAATACGAACCCCGGATCATCCTGCCGCACGTCCAGGCACGGGCGGCTGCACGTGTACGTCAGCAGCCCCAGCAGGCTGGCTAGCAGGCCCGTACTGGCGGCAGCAATGGTGTCGTACAGCACCAGGGAGCAGCTGACCTCGATACCTTCTCCTGCACCCGAGGTGCCCTCTGTGGCGGCCCTCCCAGCCCTGCCACCCCGCCTGCTTCCTCCTTCCTGCACCCCTCCGCTGCCGCCGCTCGTTCCTGCGCTGCCCGCCGCGCCGCCCGCCTCAGCGGTCTTTGTGATCTTCTCCTTCTCCCCCCCGCTCGTCTCCGCTGACACCCTGCCACCAGCCGCCGCCGCCTCCGTTCCCATCGCCCGCAGCACCCACATGCGGGCCGCCTGCCCCGCCAAGGGCACCAACAGCCACAGCATGCCTGCCAGCGCCTTGACCACCGGCTGCTCCGTGATGCCCGTAGCCCGCAGCCGCAGGGTCGTGGCGACCACGCCCACGGCCCCAACCACGCAGCCAGCCGCGAGCGGCAACGGCAGGCCCCACACCCCGTCACGGCCGTTCCGCACCGCTAAGGCTATTCGCCAGAGGCGGTAGGCAGCTTCTTGGGTGGGTTCAGGGAATCCCCGGAGTGGCAGCAGCAGAGCGTCGAGGGTTGTTGAGCCCAGACTGGATGCGCGCCGGGGTCGGTGCATGGCGCCCGGCTGTTCGGAAGGGGAGGCTGCGGGCTGCGGTGGTGTGGGCGCGGCGGCAACGGCAGCGGGGCCTACAGAGCTGCGGCTGCCGTGACGGTGGCCGCCAGGGCGGGGCTGGAGTGGGGAGGTGGTAGTGGGTGGGTTGGCGGGCTGGGCAGGATCAGACGGCGGCGATGGTGGCCGGGGCGGGCCCGGGTGGGACAGGCTGAGGAGCTGCAACGTGAGCTCCAGGGCCGAGGGCGAGGCGACCTGCGGCTGTGGCCCGCGAGCAGCAGGGTCGTCTGGAGCGGTGCCGCCGCCGTCGGATGCAGCTCCTGCGCTGAGGACAAGTGCTGGCTGCAGAAGCGGCTGTGGCGCGCCGGGTGCCGCAGAGGCAGCGGGGGCGGCGGCGGCGGGGACCGCGGGCGGGTGGCCGCGACCGCCGCCGGAGAGCGTCGCCAGGTGCTGCATCAGCTCCTGCACGTCAGACAGGTCACGGCTGCCGGCGCCACCAGCCCGGCCAGCAACGCTGCTGCCGTCGGCGCCGGCCTCGGCCTCGCCACCTCTCGGGACCCTCAACGCCCCAAGTCCGGCCGCTTCAGCCTCCGCCGTGGCCGCTGGCGTGCCCTGGTGAGGGCTGCTGCCGGTGTGCCCCGCCTGCGTCGCCGCCGCTGCAGGCGGTGCTACGACCATCTGGCTCGCTGCAGTGGACTCGCCCCACGGCCCCGCCCCCTGCACCAGCTCAACGCACGCCTCCATGCCCGTGGCCTGGAACCACCCCAGCAGGTGGTTCCGAAGCGCCTCCAGCTCGTTCGCTGCCGCCGCCGGAGTGCCGTGCACCGCCGCCGGGCCCGGCTGCCCCGGCCCCGGCCCAAGCAGCAGCAGACCCAAGTCCCGCACCAGGGGCCTCATGTGGAACTGGTAGGCGGCGGAGGGACATGGCTCGTAGCGCGGCGGGACCGATTGCGGAGATACACCGGTGCCCGCTGCCATAGCAGCTGCGGCTGCTGCTGCCGCCGTTGCCATGCCGGCGGCCCCGGTGCCGTCGGCGTCCACCGGCGCTGCGCCGTCGGCCTGCCGCCGCACCTCCCACACCATCTGCTGCCACTGGTGCTGTAGCTCAGCCGCTGCCTCGGGGGGCAGCACTAGCAGCTCCACCCAGCCCAGGCATTGCAGGCACATGTCCGACGCGCTGCCGTGTGGCGAAGGCGGCGGCACCGTTCCACCGGTGACCACCTGGGGGCTGGAACGGCGTCGACCTGCAGCAGCAGCATCCGTGCCCGTGGTGGCAGCAGCTGAGGCGGCCGACCCAGATCCAGCCGCGTGCGCTGGATCAGGTACAGGGCTGAACAGGTACAGGTGCATTCCACAACACCGGCGCCGTGCATCGGGGAGGCTCCCGCTGCGCTGCTCCGGCCCCGCTTGTTCCTGCTCCTGTGTGCCAGCTGTGCTAGCTTGCCGCACATCGTGGGCTGCCACCACCGCGCCCAGCCCCACACCCGACCACTGCATTACGGCTTCTGTTCCTGGCGCCGGTGCCGTACTGGCTGCTGCTGCTGCTGCTGCTGGCGTAAGCAGCAGCCGAGGCACGTTGACCGACACGCGACCTGCCGGCACTTCCACGGTGCTGGGCTCCAGTACAAGCTGCTGGTATGTTTGCCGGAGCCCTGCAGTGCCAGCCCCAGATTGCAACCCTGCCGCTGGTCCTGCCCCTGTGGGCGTTGCAGCCGCTGACGTCGACGCAGATGCTGCAGTTACACTGCTGCTGCCGGTGCTGCTGCTGCCATATGGCGCTACATGGATATCAACAACAATCAGCAGCGGAACCAGTGGTGTACTGGCGCCGATGGCACCGATCGCCTGGGTTCCCGTTGGCGGCAGCGGAGAAGCAGGAGGAACGCTGGCGGCAGCATTCGCTGCTGCCGCAACCGCGGCTGCTAGGCGTTCCGGAGGCAGCAGCAGGTGGACCTCACACGATGTGGAGTCTGCTGTCGTGTACGGGGCGAGTCTTGGAGACGTCACCTCGTGCCGTTCGGGTGGCAACGCGAGGACGGGAGGGTCGGTGTAAAGCCCTAACGACGCCGGGGCCGAGTCGGTAGTGGCCGAAGGTTGGCGCACATGAGCCATGGCAGCTGCAGCGCTGTAACAGCTTGCTTTCCGTACGTTATGCAGATCAGGAAACGGAAAAGTCGGACCGTGTGTCCGTCTGACGAGGAACCCTTCGCGTTCAACGGAACCTATGGCGGGATGGCAGCACCCGCTGTTCCTGCCGCCGTCTCAGTCATCAGCCCGCTGCATAGCAGCAGTTCAGCCCCTACTTTAAAGCAGTGTTGGACGCGCATAGCTGGCGGCCTCCAACAGGTGTACACACAAGTAATCCTTTACCAGTGGTGCACGGGCGTTTCATACTGCCCCAGCAAGAGGTGTTTTATTGTATGCTGTAAACTGTTGCACTGGCCGACCGGCCTCCTAAGTTGTGTTTCGTCCCTGCGGTCAATGCCAGGCAGCTCATTGGACACTCCAAGTGCAAACGTGCCTTGGAACCTATGCGCTGCAGATCGTTGAGACCACCGACTATGTTAACGTGCATGCCTGGGCGCAGGAAAAGCATCGTTGCTTCACAACCGTTCATGCCAAAGCCCAACTGCTGGCCGTGGGCAGGCAGAATGCAGCAGAAAACGCAACAAGCAAGGCTATGCTGATTATGCAGCAAAGCCAGTGCCTACTTACACGCAGCAAGGACCTTGGGCAGATAGTGGCCTGCAAATGCGACCCACGGGTCTGTCCAACGCAGCAAGCTAGCTATCTTGAGCCTAGCGCAAAAGGGCACTGACATTCTGCCGGACATACTGATCTTAGGCTGTCATGCACATGATATTGCTGCGAGATGACTTGGCACCACGTGCAGCCGGGTAGCGGAACCTTGCATGCTTCCCATGTGCCGCTTGATTGCGGCCATGTGGATGTGAGGCCACACTTTCCACCACTATTCTGCGAGAGGCGTGTAGCATAAACCATTTATCGCTGATACCTAACGCACCGGCGCTAACAACGACGGGGGGTGCATATGGACGGCTTTTGGTGCACGTCAACGCTTCTTCAGCGCTTCTTCCCTGCAAAACGTTCTGGAACGTGAAGGGCGTTTGGGTAGGGCGTCACAGCTTTCCAGCCGAGCGTGGCCTGCGGGCCCCCAGTCTTTCGCGTTTCGGGTTCAACCATCCCGAGGCCCATGCGTCGCGGGCGGCATCCCGTTTCAACAAGATTATGCAAGGAGGTATCAACGACCTGGACACCGTAACTCTCGCGCGCGATAGGCGCAGCTGCGTTCGGCATGAGCATAACCCCCTGCCGATGGGTTACCCGGCGACGCCCAGTCGGGGCGGGAGCGGTGGCGCCGCGCCTGGCATCCAGCAGTTGATGAGCGGCATTGCGGACAGCAAGGCCACCGATGTAAGCCTCAGCAACAGAGACATAGTAAAGTCAGATGCGGGTCCAGACTTAGGAGCGTCGTCCACGGTCAGGGGCACGTGCTTTGTGTGGGACGCGGAGCCGGCCGAGTCTGACCAGCTGGAGGAGCACCAGCACCAGCACCAGCAGCCGCACACGTATGATGACGCAGGCCTCCTTCGCCCACCCACTTCGCTCGGCGCTACGTTCAGCTTGCTGGACACCCCCGCCGCTGAGCTGTACTGCGAGCCCCCGGTGCTGCCCCTGCCGGGCGCCGTACCTCCACCGCCAGCAGCAGCAGCAGCAGTGTCCCCCGGCGCAGCAGGGCGGGAAGACAGCCCACGTAGCACAACGTGTTACATTCCTGCTAGTAATGATTTGTACGTCGACCCAGATCAGGATTCCGACGGTGCTGCGCATTGCGGTGGCGGTGTGGGCCTGGAGCTGCACCTGCTGATGGCACCGGGGGACCTGCAGGCAGCTGCGAACCAGCTGCAGCTGCAGCAGCAGCCCCCGGACGAGGGTGGCGGCAGCAGCAGTACCGAAGACAGTGGCCGTTTGTCTACCGCCACAACTGCAGCGGTCCGCCTGCTGCTAATTTACAGCTGGGAGCGCTACGGGGGCGCAGGTGCAGCTTCGGGAACCGTAACAAGCTGTTCCAATGGCACCAGCAGCAGGAGCAGCAGCCGGGGGCTGGGCAGCGGCGGGAGCGGCGGTGGGGTGCAGCATTCAGCCGGAGGCCAGGCCCAGCAGTTGGTTGTGGAGCCAAGCTGCGTGGACGTGGCGGCTGGCCGCGTCACCGCCCGTGTGCCGCTGCAGCTGTTCGCCGGGCTGCATGGCCAAGTGCCAGGTATGTAAGGCATGTACCCAGCGCGTTGGCTCTGTGCATGACCGCTTCAGTAACGTGCGATAATAGGTGCCTGTATTTGGCACCACGATTTGGCACGTGGTGCTGCACGCGGTAGTGGGCGTGCCGTGACGTTCAGGCGGTGCTAATAGTCGCATCTGCATGTTACATGCGTCTGTCCTCGGGCGTGTCGCGAATGGCCTTACCATGCGGCGGGCCGTGGCCGGCGTATCGGTACGTTTCAAGGCCACACACATTGACCAGTGCTGCAATCATTTTTTTAACAAAAATGCCACGTTGTAAATTTGCGTACGGCAAATCCAATCCGCTGCAGGTACCGACTCCTGCGGAAGGCTGCACATCGACCTGTACGGGGCCAAGGATGCGGGCGGCGAAGGAGGAGCCGGCCGAGCATGCGGCGGAAGGCCGTGGCGCGCAGGCGGGCCCTCAGGCAGCGGTGGTTCACCGCAAGAGCAGTCACACCAGCAGCAACAGGATGCGGAGACGCCGCCAGACCCCCTGGCAAACGCCATGTCCCTCGAGCGCCTGGGGTGCGCGGACGTGCTGGTTCTGCCCGCACCTGCAGCGGCTGAGCTGGACGCCCAGTGGCGTAACATGGTTCTGGAGGTGCGGCAGGAGGGCGGGGATGACGGTGGTGCGGCGGGCAGCCATGAGGGCTCGCCGGGACAGACTGCGGCAGCGGAGGTAGCGGCGGCCACGGCGGCAAGCTTCGGGGCGTCAGCAGCAGCTACAGCAGCAGCAGCAGCAGCAGCAGCGCCGGCTGGCAGTGCCGGAGCTGGCGCGGTGCTGCACTGGGGTCCCCCACAGTATGACCCTGCTGGCGCTGAGGCCTACAAGCACCACATGGCCCCCTTGCTTCTAGACCTGGGGCTGCTGCTGCTGGGGCCGGGGCCGAGGCTGGTTCGGAGAGCAGCAGCGGCGGCGCTGGGGTTAGGTTGGAGTGGAGCAGCAGCGGCAGACTTCGACTCGTCCCAGCTGCGGATGCACGTGCTGGAGTGGCTGCTGCGCTCCGAGATGGACGCGTGTGCGGCGCTGGTGGTGGCCGCATGGACGGCCGGCATGGGGCCCCAGGACGCGATGTCCCATGTACAGGCTGCAGCCGCAACATCGTCATCAGCAGCAGCAACGGCGCTGACGGCGGAGGACCAGCCAACCGATTGGGAGCTGCAGGAGAGAAATAGCTACAGCGACGGCCTGGCGTCTACCGTGATGCTGAGCGGCGAGCTGTCCCCCAGCTCCGTCGGTAGCCACCACCCAGTAGAGCAGCCCCTGCTGCTGCCCGAGCCCCCGGCCACACCCCCACACGACAGCGGCCAAGCCGCCGCCGCCGCTGGCCCTGCCGCTGCCACCGCTGCCGCCGCTGCTCCGGGCCCTCAGCACCCCGCCCCGCCCAGCGCCCTTGAGCTCACCCTGCAGCTGCTCAGCTGGGCTCCCCACTCCGCGGGCGGGCCGGTATTCCACCCAGCCGCAGAGCATGCTCCTGCTGCACAGGGTTCAGCTCCAGGCGCGGCAGCTGCGGCGCAGTGGGGTCGCCCGACGGGCGTTGTCGTCCCGGCAGCATCCGGTACGGCCTTGCTGGGCTCCAACGGCACACCGCAGCAGCAGCTGCGTGCAGGAGGTCTGAGGCGCTGTGCCCAGGAGCTGTTTGAGGGAGCCAGCCTGGTGCTGCGAGGGTTCCCTGACGCAGCGCAGGAGGCCGAGTACCAGCGGTGGCACGTGGCGGGGGCGACATCGGCGCCCGGGGCGCAGGGCGGCGGAGGGTCGCACCGGCGCCTCCTGGCGTTGCCCCTGGCCGTCAGCTGCGCGGTGGGTGTCGGTGGTCTGATGGCAAAGAACCTGAGACTGCTTATCCTTGGGGCACAAGGCCAAGTGGTGCCCCAGGGTGAGGCGGTCGTGACGGCGTGCATGGCAGGAGCGGGCTGGCTCCTAGCCCCCGTGGGGGCCCAGCTGGCCAGGTGGGCTGTGGCCCGCGCGCTGTCTGGGGCGTACGGGGTGGCAGAGAGAGGGGAGGTGGGAACGGCGGGCAAGGATGGAGAGGAGGGTGTTGTGACGGAGGCCGGGGCGGTGAGCGAGGCTGTGGAGGGACCCGAGGGCGGTGAAGCGCACGCCAGGGCGCCCTCTGGGCCGGAGGGGAGCATGCTGGAGGAGGGAACGGGCACAGGAGGCAGCGGGTGTGGCAGCGACAAGGGCCACCCTATGCCGGCTGAGCACCGGAAGGGCAGGCCGGGGGGTCGGGGAGGTGAGGGCGGCCGTGGTGCCTCGCACCTCTCCCTGGTGCTGTACGACACTCTCGCTGCCGGCAGCACGGGTCTACTAGCCAGCCTGCTGGGGCTGCTGACGTACACGTGCCGCCGCCCGTGCCTGGACCTCAAGCTGGACGACCTGGGCTGCGTGCTGTTCGTGTTCCTCTTCCGCGGTGTCTTTGCCCCGCTTGCGGTGCAGCTGCTGGTCCACGAGCAGCTGCTGGTGTGTGTGGGCATGTGGGCCGTGGACCTGGTGCACGTGTGGGTGCTGTGGAGCGGGGCGGCGCCGGCATGGGTTCTGCTGCTGGGACCGGTGCTGGTGGCGTGTGTCAGCATGGCGGTGTGTGGGGTGCTGGACGTGCGGAGCAGGAGGGAGTTCGTAAGGGCGGAAGCGCGGCGGGACTAGTGGCAGGGTGGCCTGGCGGCAGCAGTGTGTGGGGCGTGCTGGTCTAGCCCCAGAGGACGAGGGGACCCTGCTACAGTCGTGCGGGCCCCCGAGGCCGGGAAGAGCATTGCATTTAATCCATCATGTTGGTCATCCTGAAGCCGATATCAAACCCAATCTGAGGGAACTTTCTGCGTTTCATAGCTCGCGCCCTGCAAGCATGCAGTAAGAAGCGTCGTTGGAAGGCCTGAGCAGGCCCCGATGCGACATTGCACACCTGCTCCCTGTTGGCGGCCTGGGGGTTTCGGACACTGAGCGACGCTGGGGCGCCGCGCGTGCAAGCCCCCCTTGCAACGTGAAGGCGTTATGCACTGCAAGCTGCAACAGTATTGCTTGCCTCATTTGGCTGCGGTATACGAGACATGTTTCGCATGACTGAAGGGTTACCCCAAGGCTTACCCCTGATTTCCTTGTTAGTAGGTCGACTCATTATTGTTGCCGGGATGGCTTCATTGATTTACGCCGCATGGTCGTTTCTGTTGCCATGTGCAGCGACGTGTTGTATATCGTTCATACAAGAGCTGGCATTTTGCGCATTGTGCCCAACTGTCCATTTCCGCCGGATTTGTCGTACAAATGCCTACCTGCGGTGAGCTCCTCAGGGCCCTTTGGTACGGTAATCAGTCAACATAGAATTGACCAGTAGCCACTTTAAACGCAGTAGATTTGTGTTTCAGTTGGTTTGTGCGTCGCATTGTCGTAGAAGTTGGGGGACACGGACACGTGCACGTGGTTGAGATACTTAAAAAAGAGGTCACTCGGCTTGCCACCTAGGAAGCGCGTTCTGGCAGTACACATGATAGCGCGGAGATTGTGTATGTTGCTCTTTAAGCGCATTGGGCTGACACAGTACCTCTCTACGCGTCGTGTCGCTGTCGGTCTGCGTCTGACAGCAACACGTGCTTCACGTGGTTATGCCATGGCCAACACCCATGCCTGTTTAAGCTGCCCATCGAAAGCAGCTCCAGCCATGAATGCTTTGGCAACAACGACAGGAAATTGCAGGGCTTGCTGCCGTTGGGACTGCCTTGGACGCCATGGTGCCCAGCAGGGTGCCCAGCACCGCCCAGCCTGGGCGCCCGCCGTCCCTTCTACACTACTCTTCTCCCCGAACGCAGGACCTCCCGCCAAGCACTGAGTAATTTGACAGTCACGTTGTCCCAGCAAGAGGCATCTTCGTGTCCCGCACGGAAGAGTCGGTAGCAGGGGAGGGACCTCAAGTGGCGACTAGGGGAGAGACCAGGGGAGAGACCTCGAGTCCCCAAGCCCCGCAGGGGAGACCCAAATCGCCCAGGTACGCAGAGCCGATGCGCCCCGCCAACATACCTTACAACACCTCCGATGCGCGGAAAATATTCATTTCTCCGAAGAGCGCAAGTCCTCTGCCCACTCCACCGGTCGGCATACCTACTTTCATAACAAGCGACTCACGTATAAGCACTGTGTGCCAGCCCTGCCATTTCAGATTTTGTTCGTTGCTGAGGAGAACATGGTTTACTCGGACGGCCAGGACGCGGAGGATGAGCAACCGGGTGCGCGCACGGCGTTCCGGGAGGCCGAGAAGAAGTACCAACTTCACCGAGAGAGGAAGTTGAAGAAGACAAAGTAAGGCAGTGCTGGCTTGGCAAAGGGAAAGGCTAACGCCGTTGCTTGGCCTGCTGCCCTGTTTGGGGCCTCCGCCTGCCGCGTGCCGCAGGTGCTTGGCATACGGCCCTCCTGGCCCAACTTGAGGATCTGCAGAGTGCCACACTCCACTTCGCTGTCCTGCGTTCCTGTACTTGCAGAAACGGGAAAGTGCGTGCGGGTAAGATGGTGGTGCGGCCGGTGGACTTGAGCGAGGTGCTGGACCTGGCGCCCCTGCTGCAGCAGCACCCAGGGCGGCAGCAGCAGCAGCAAGGGCAGCAAGCGCAGGAACAGGAGGTCCAGCAGCGGCAGGAACCTTACAACGAGCAGCATGCACAGGAGCAGCAGCGACAGGGGCAGCCAGAGCACGGAGGCGAGCAGCAGACGGCGCCTGCAGGCTTGCAGCGGCACACTGTGGCAGGCTACAGCGGCCCCGTGTTCACCTTCGGCCGCCATCCAGGTGCGGACAAGCAACGCAATGCACAGGTATGCACCGCAGTATCGACAACTATATCACTGGTTTGCGGGCGACACAAGCACGTGTGCTGCAGCCAGCCGCAGCTCACACCGCCTTGCCTGCAGTACTGGCGCAGTGTAGCAATTGCTTTGGCACTGCAACACGTTCAGCCATATGCTGCCACCCCATCCCACAGGCCTGGTGTACCTGCCCGGCGCGCTGCCTCCAGCGCAGCAGCTGCAGCTGCTACACGCGGCCCTGGCGGACTACCCGCAGCCCCCCGCCCGCACCAACCACCACCGGCAGTACGGCCCGCTCCCGGGGCTGTGGCGGGCGGCGCGGGGGGAGCTGCGCCTCAACTGGCAGCGCAGGGACGAGCCGCAGAGCGATCCGGGTGGGTCGGGCGGTGCGGAGTAGGGTTCGATGAAGGGTAGACGCAGCCGTCTTTGGTGGGGGTTAAGGGATGTGATGCAGGGCCAGCTGTGATGTACCTGTTGGTCGCGACTGGGAGGTTAAAGAATGGTTGCGAGGATGGGTGCAAGGGGCCGCTGGGGCGCCGGACTACAGCATATAATGTATGATGGGGGCACGGCAGAGCGCGAGCCGGCTGGGCGACTGGCATGGACGACAGCAAGCGGCTTGAGCTCTGGTTGATTTGGGTTTGCGCCGTTCACGGCTACTGACTCGCATTGCCGCACAGCATCGTCTCGCAACGTGCATCTGATGCCTCTCAACCTTGAACCACCCTGTTCATGTGCCGCACGCCCGCGCAGTGCGCACGGGCCGCGTGTGCTGCGCCGCTCCCAAGCCCCACCGCTACGCCCCCGGGCAGCCTGCTGGCGGCCAGGAGGCCCAGCAGGGCCACATACAGGGTGCGGAGGCGGAGGGCGGGGGTGCGTCTTACCAGGGCGGGACTGCAAGCTGCTGCCCACCTGTAGCCGGCGAGCGACAAAGGCCGGGGGGATCAGAGGAGGGGGATGGGCGAAGCGGGACTGGGGCAGCGCGTGGCTGCGGCACACGGCGTGGGGCTGCAGGGCAGGTGGAGCTGGAGGCGGAAGGGTGCGGGTCGGGTTCGGAGGATGGCGGAGGTGGGGGCAGGAGGTGTCGCAGCAGCAGCAGTGGGAGGAGTAGCGCCTCTGGGGAGCTGGAGGAGGAGCGGAGAGAGGCAGCAGTTGCAAGGGAACGGAAGGAGGATGGTGGGGTAGGGGGCGTCAGTGCCGGTGATGGTAGAAGTGTTGTTGGTGGCCAGGCGGTGCCTTCGTTTGAGGAGTGCTGGAGCGTGGACGGCGTGGGCCCGCCTGCCCGGCAGCTGCTGCACAAGCTGCGGTGGGCCACGCTGGGGCCGCAGTTCAACTGGACGGAGCGGCAGTACGACTTCTCCGTGCAGTACAGGTAGGCTGGTGCAACCTCTCAACAAGTCCTTGGTTACAGTGCATTACGGTATGTAGCTCTGGCACACCTGCATGAGTACCTGCGCCGCAGCCCGGTATTAAACGAGCTGTGCCCGACCCAAATGCACACGTGTACGAGCACTCATTAACCGCTTACGGCGTGGGATCTTGTAATTTGATCTGCATGGTTTGCGTGCACGGGGCGGTGCAATACGTGTGACGGCTTCAGGGCGCGATTGATGTTACGGTGGAATGCAATAAGCAATCGCTGACCGGTACCGTCTTTTATGTCCCCCAGGCCGCTCCCCGACACCCTGGCGGGCTTGGCTCGGCAGATGGCGGCGGCGGTGGACTCCCTGCAGGCGGCGGGGCTGCAGGTGCTGCCGCCAGGTGGGTGGGGCGGGACGTGTGGGCTGCCGATTGCTACCACCAGTAATTGCATGGGAGGGTGGGCAAAGAACGTGCGGTCCATTTCACTCTGGCAGTGAGAGGCATGTGCTGCCGCAAGGTGTGCGGGTGGGACGCGGTATGAGGCTGCTGAACTTGCTGACCTCCGTAAGTCTGTCTGCAGGAAGCATTAGGCCTGACAGCCAAGGGCACTCGGCTATCCACTTAGCCGGCCCCCACGTATTCCCGACGGGCTGTGCCCCTATCAGGCAACACAACTACGTCACCGCTCTGACTCCACCCCGGTGTGCCCTGGCTGTGCCGGCTCCCTCGCCCTACCTAGGCTCCTCCCGGTCCTGCTACGAGCCGGATGCCGCCATTATCAACTATTACCAGGAGGGTAAGACTGAGGTCTTTGCGTTTCAGTGAGGGCTGGGTGGCAGGTGACGGCAGCACAGCAGCGCAGACTCAGACGCCCCTTCCGCCATGGGGTGGCACCTGGGTGGCTCATACTTGGTCCCTTGATGACGCTTGCATGCCGGCAGCGCTTGGCAATGCCCATGCACGAACCTCGTGTACGTCAAGTGCTTGAAAGGGCTCAACCATATGAGCCTGCTTCCCAAGACCCTGCGACTCTTGCATGTGTGTTGGTACCGTACCACGCCCTGCCCCGCCTACTTACCCTCCCGTCAGGCGGCGTTCTAAGCCTGCCTGCACCTGAACAGCACCTGCCCGCCGGACATACCGGTACCTGGCAACGCCCGCCACGATGCATGGCAGCTGATGTCGGTAATGACATCCTTACACCTCTGCATGCACCCCTTGCGCGCCAGGTGACGTGCTCGGCGGGCACCTTGACGACGTGGAGCGCGACATGGCGCAGCCCATCGTGTCGGTGTCCCTGGGCTGCGACGCCGTGTTCCTCATGGGGGGGCACACGCGCCACGTGCCGCCCAGCGCGCTGAGGCTGCGCAGCGGGGACGTGCTGGTGCTGGCGGGGCCGGCGAGGGCCTGCTACCACGGTGAGGAGCATTGGATGGACACAGGTACTGGACAGCGGGCTACATTGGCAGTAAGGGCGCACATCGGTGCTGGGGCCTGCGCCTGCGAGGGGGTGCATTATGTAGCGGGTGCTTGACAGCGAGTTGGTTGGCGTCGAGGGCGGGGCCGGTAAGGGCCTACGATCTGTTCTATGGTATTGTTACAGGCCATCGTGCGTGCTTTGGGCTGCGCCATGCAGGCGTTCCCCGCATCCTGGAGACGACCATCGACATTTCCCATGCGGCGACAGGGGGAACCCCCGCCACCTCAGCTGCTGAGCCGGCTGCCCGGGACAAGGAGGAGCTAGCGGCGTGCCTGCAGTACGCTGCCGCCGCCCGCATCAACATCAGCATACGGGCTGTCGCATGAGCGTACTATGGTTGCGCGGGACCTCTTGATTGCTGAACGACATTGCACCATGCTACTTCAACGCTATGCCTCGTCTCGCTTCATCGAGTGCGGGGTGCCGCATTTTTTTTTTTTTTTTTTTTTTTTCAGGAGAAGGGTTATGGGATTATCGGAGACCTATTTTTTGCGGGTAGGTCCTTGCCGCATACATCCTTGCGACCCGAGCGTAAAGGGGAAGGTGTTCAACGGTGTGCAGGTCTGCTGGGCAGGAGACGGGGAGCTTAAGCAGTTCATGTGTTTTGTTGCAAGTGCATGAGAGGGCAGTGCATTTGGGTGCCCGACTGACGTAAGGTCGGCGTTCTGCATACTGGGCCTCTTGCGTGGGTCGTGGATTTTAACATGATCCAAGGCATTTAAGCTGCTTGCTTGTCTCGGGATTTCCTACGACGAGCTTAGCGAGGTGTTCACTTCAATACAGTTCAGTTCAGTCGTCACATGGCAGGTGTAACTTCCCATACGAGCCGTAGGGCCCAAGGGATACCACAATGCGAAGGTGTGGTGCATGATCCCTAGCCAACTGGGCTCCCTTGTCCCTGGCGTCCAGCACTGGTATGGCTGCGGCGCACAACCTTGCGCACAACCTGGCACAACAGAACTTTCCCCCACGCAAGGTGCAACGCCTGCCTTGTTGGTGAAATTATGCAACAAGACCGGTTGCATGCAATTTGAGGCACAGGTCAAGTGGTCATGGGCTGTGGGACCTGTTGGCGCAAAGGGTGCCTGCTGGCGGGGGGTTGGGGCGGGGGGTTGTGCGAAGTCGTTAACGGCGGAGAATCTCACAGCTCTGGTACACATAAAGGGGCGTGCACGGGTACACATGGAAAGGCCAGCCGCCCAGCAGTACCTTCATATGCTTTTGAAGTGAGTGCCACATCACTTCACGCGCAGCACGGCGATGGCGGGTCGAGGCGATCGCACACAAGCCTCTATCCACATTTGTCTACATATCTGGTTTGCTGCATGCCTTATAAATCTTGATACGCAGCGCCGGCTACCGTAGCGCCTTCAGCGTTCAGGTCCCGGACGCGCGCAAATGACTGAGTCGCTCGCGGCACGGGTACATGTGACATGTGTCCTACTATAAAGTATTCGACGCTGTAGGAAGGCTCTGAACTGAGGGACGAGGTCCGGCACTTCATGGCAAAAGAGGGTTCCTTGTTAGACAGGGCCGTTAACCTAGTCAACAGCGGTCCGAACACAGAGGCAAAGAAAAAGTGGCAGCGCCTACGGGACGAAATCGACAGCGGCGTCTACGACCAGGAGGAGCGCCCGGACTCGTGCAAGAAGCTCACAGACGCAGCGCTGCAGAGCCAGATAGATTTCAATCTCGGTCTCCTCGACAAGAAGTTGGCAGGCAACCTGGACTACAGCAGGATCATAAACAACTTGCGTGACAGCTATCTGGAGCTACACCGAAGGCAGAGACTGCTGGTGAGGGGACCCGCCTCGGCCCCGCCAGGCACGGGCGCGCTCACGCAGCCGGACCAGCACCTGCAGCAGACCACAACCTATGATGGAGAGGCGTGGCTCAATCAGGTGTGCCACGGTGGCCTGCTGCACCGGTGCACCGCCCCGCCCTTCCCATCCTCCCTTTCCTCGGCCCCTGTGCTGACATCATCTTCACCGTACTGCTTCCGCAGGCTATCATCAACCAGCAGGAGGCAAGGGATGAACAGCGGGATGTTGCCCCTGCTGGTGGCCCTTCGCGCCTGGGCAGCCTTGTCCCAGCGCAGGTACAACACAGGCCTAGCATCGGGAGCCAGGTTGCCAGCCGCATCCCACAATGTTGCCTTTGCTGCTGACCCACTTTGTCAATGCCGCGTACAGGGTAATGGGAGGGCGTTTCAAGGCAAACGGCTGGCGCAGCAGCAGCAACAGCAGGTCAACGGGAAGCGGCCGCTTCCGATGGCCCCAACCCAGCCCCAGCGCCCCACACCAGGTACGCTCATACTGATCACAGCCTCGCACGTATGTTCGCCTTCCAATGCGCACAACTACACCTCTGCATGGGAAGCACATTCGCCACGGCTTGCAATTGTGGCAATGCATGGCCAAGAAGGCACTAGGTTGCCTCATCTTGCGGGTCATGCCGTCCAGCCACGATGCACTGTCATCTTGGTAGCTCACGGAGCAGGCACTTGCATGCAGCGGTGCAGGTCTCTCTTGTAGCTCCTGGCCTACCTTGAGCGGTTGCGCTGCTGCATCTTGGCTGATTTAGGGATAAGAGTACTTGTAAACGATGCTGACCGGTTGTGTCTGTTCGCAGGGCAAGCGGGTGCGGGTAAAAGCCAGGACGTGGTGTTGGTGTGAGTGCAGGCTATCAGGGCTCGGCCGGGGTCCATGCCTGTTTCTCGGTACTTGAGGCGCTGTCCCAGGCGAACACAGATCGATTCATGCACCGGGTGCTGCTTTGTGGTCCCTACTGCGTCACCACTGCGTGGCCATGGCCGCGCTGCCCTTGATGATGCCCTTTCCGCCCATTTGCCGCAGGAAATGCCCTAGCTGCATGAAGGAGAAGCCAGCCAGCGTTATGGTCGACATGGAAGGGGTGAGGCGTGTCGCTGTGGCACGTGCATTTGCCTTTGGCCTGGCAACTCCATCACAGCTGAATGATACGCCACCATGCTGCTACTTGGCGTGCATTAGTGGGCCACGGTGCTTGCTGCACTGTGCCATTTCTTGTGGTCACCGAGCTGCAACAATACGTCTTCCCTTCCATCCCTCTCCCCACCCCAACTCAAACTTAAGTCGTCCTTCTTCCTGAATCTCCCCAACCCCATGATGCCGCAGCTGGTGCTGTGCGACGAGTGCAGCACCCACGACGCCGCCGCCGCTGCCACGACCGGCACGAAGGCACGCTTGCAGCAGGAGCAGCACCAGCAGCAGCAACAACAGCAGCAGCAGCAGCAGCAGCTAGAAGCACGGGCTACTGGCGTAATCGGCGCGTTAAGAGCAGCGACACAGAAGGGGACACACGCCGTGCGTGCGGTGGCTTCCAAAATTGGCGCCGGCATGCTGGTGCGTAGCAGGCAGGCACGACGTGCCGCGGACTTGTAGGCCACGCCTGGCACTGGAATAGAAAGCAGAAAGCTGTGCGCAAGCCGCACAGTGATTGAAAAGCGGTGGCAGTCCATCGAACTCACTTTTCACGACGCTGTTGTGCAGCTGCAATAGTTGCGAAATAGGACACTCCGCGTTGGCTGTGCCAGCCGCATGCCGTATATTGGTTGCAGCTGAATTCGCCAGTTGCAGCAGCCCTGCCCAGTGCGCCTGGTAACCCCGACCTTGCCGGTTCGCCCGGAATCATCCCCATGACAGTTACCCAATCTGCGTTCAACCAGCTACCGGCTCGCATCAACACAAGCCGGAGGCCCAACGTCCATCCGCACCGACAACTTCTACGGCGGGGGCGGCGGGCCAGGGGCCTCTGGCTCGGGACCGGGAGCGGGCCGCGGATCTGCTACAGCCGGGGGGCCTGCCGCCGCTGGTGAGGGCGTCAAGACGCGGCGCTCGGCTGCGCCTGCACCTGCGGATGGGGCGGGGGCGGGCCCGTCGGACGCAAGGGCGGGGCGGAAAGGCGCGGCTCGTAAGCCCGCGGGGCGCGGCGCGCCAAAAGGGGAGAGCCCCGACCGCAAGGTGGGTACCCCGCCTTTCTTGTTGTCGCCGTGCTGTCGGCAAAGCTTACTGCTCGCTTCCTAGGGCACGCCGATCCTCGTGTTGTCTGTGCCCCTGCACCGACCCCTGCCCAGTACGCCTAGCTCATTGAACCTATCCACTAGGCGCGCGTCGCGGCGTGTGTCCTTTGACTCCGACAAACCCCGCTTCCGTTCCATCCCCTCCGTTGCGCACGCGGCAACTGGCCTTTCTCCACAGCCCGAGGAGCCCATCCTGATTGACGACACCACGGACGAGGAGGCTGACGCGCAGCGCCCCCCGAGCGCCACGCCCGACGCGGGAGCCCTCGACCCGGAGGAGGCCGCGGGCGCACCAGGGCCGGCTGCGCGGCGGCGCTCCACGCGGCACGGCGGCGGCGGTGGCGGCGGCGCCAACTTCCAGACGTTGTCGGAGAAGCTGGCGGGGCTCAAGTGCTGCTACCCCCCCGACGGGGGCAAGCACAGCGTGGAGGTGACGGCGGAGGACCTGGCGCGGCTGGAGCCCAGGCAGTTCCTCAACGACACCTGCATCGACTTTTACATCAAGTGGGTCGGGGTGCGGGGTACAGAGGGGGCTGGGCGGGGCGGACAGGTACTATGCACCATGTGGGTCGCGGGCATGCGGAGGCGGATGCGTGGCTGTGGGCGCAGTGAACAGGGCACGGCGGCGTGGACACGACGCTACCTGCAGTACAAGGGGCCGGGGCCTAGCGAAGGGGCTGAGTGGTTTAGGGTAAATACTGTAGCTTCTGTACGCCTTCCGCTACAAGGAGTTGTGGCCCTGCCGCTCCTGCCACCCTTGCCCCTGCCCCTCGATCCGTTCGCCAGGTACGTGGAGCACACCCTCCCGCAGGAGATCCGCGCGCGATGCCACTTCTTCAACTCGTTCTTCCTCAAGAAGCTGCAGGAGAAGCCCAAGGAGCGCATGAGCAAGGACCAGGCGGCGAAGGCGGCATTCGAGCGCGTCAAGAAGTGGACCAAGGTGGGGCGTTTAGGGCCGTTTGGAACGCTTCGCAGCGCACAGCGTGCAGCGTGTCGCCGCATTGGGGTTACTGCCCTGCTGCGTTGTGGTGGGGCACCTTTGATGCTTCGGCCCTTCGGACAGGGACGTCGCATACGGCCTACCCCCAAGCTCCGCAGGGTGATACCGGTACCCTCACAACATAGCATACAGGGTGTTGACACGTACTGCTCGCACTGCTATAACCCAGCCAGCCTGCGTTCCTGGGCCCCCATCGGCGAGGCTGCCCCTGCTCAACTCCCATCCTTCCCTCGCGATACCCTGCCTGCATGCAGCACGTGGACCTGTTCGAAAAGGACTACATCTTCGTGCCGGTGCACGCCACGCTGCACTGGTCGCTGGTGGTGGTGTGCCACCCGCGCAGGGTGGCGGAGGCGGCGCGGGCGGAGGCGCAGGCCAAGGCGCGCGCGGCGGCGGGGCTGGGCGAGCGGGCCAGCGGCACCGGTGACATAGGCTCGGCGGTTATGCTACACCTGGACTCCCTGGACGGTGAGCCTTGACTGCCAGCAGCCCAGCACACAAGCTTGGTTTGCCGTGCATCTGACGGCCGTCGTTGCTGGTAGGAGCTCCCCTGTGGCCCATGTTGTTCAAGAGCGACTTCATCTACGCCACCTCCTGGAGAAACCGTACCTGCAGCTGGGGCTTTGCGCCTTGGCAAGCGCGCTTTCGGTGTATGCATGCGCGGCACACCCAGTTGCCTTGATATTGGCCGGCCGGTCAATCCGGGGATTCGGGGTCATGGCAGAAGCACTCGCCACCCGTCACCAGTACCTCTGTGCACCACAGCTCTGCGCCCCGTGCTCCCTGCATCGCCCTCCCCAGAAGCCGTCAATGTCCCCTCCCGCTCCCCAATTTGCACCTCTCCTGTCCCCGCCCCTGCCCCGCAGGCAGCCACGCCCCGGGGCAGATCTTCGAATGCCTGCGCAGCTACCTGCACTACGAGTGGCACCGCAAGGCCAGGGAGGGCCCCCCCGACTGCGTGCCGCGGCTCTACGAGGAGGAGCGCAACCGCGCGCAGACGGCCGTGGTGATGGGCACCCCAGGTTCGGTGGTGGTGCCGCCCGAGCCGCACTTCAACAAGGGAACTCTGTCCGGCTTCCGCATGACGGACGAGCTGCCGCGGCAGGACAACCACGTGGACTGCGGGCTGTTCCTGCTGTCGTACCTGGAGTTCTTCGCGGTGGGCAACCCCTCCGCCATCGAGCAGCAGGGCGGCAACGCGCGCGGTGAGTGCGTTAGCAGAGCAACTTGCGCATATGCAGGCTACTCGTTTGTTGCCAGACTTGACCGACAAAGTTCTCAGTTCAGGGGCCCTGCCTGACCAGTGGTTCTCCCCTGCCGGTGCAACACGGGTGCTATAATGCGGGGGTGGTGGGGCAGCGTCACGGTGCAGGCTCTCCGGGCGGCTGTAGAGCCTGATTGGCTAAACCAGCAGGGATGGCACGAGGCCACCACCATCCCGCCGGCAACCAGTCTGACCAATTTCACTTCACCTTCCTGCACTCGCGCGTTTCGCGCCGTGCCGCACACGTACATGCATTGGTGCTTTTGTACTCTCCTACATCGGGCGCTCCGTTTGCCCTCCTGCCCTCACACCTGAACAGACGTGGGCGCGCTGTTCACCGACGAGGGCGATCCCCCCGCCGCCGACCGCGACACCTTCCTGCGCCGCGCCTGGTTCAAGAAGGCCAACGCCGGCGTGCTGCGCGACTACCTGCGCTACCTCATCTGCAGGCTCATGCGCGACAAGCTGGCCGACCCCACCGACCCCCGCCGCGCCGCCCTGGACCGGGTGGTGGAGGACTACGAGGCCCGGCCGCACCAGGTGGGGCCTCGTGGGTCGCCGTTCTACTTCTACTTGACCTCACTCCTTTGCGGTACCTTATAGCACTCTGTTGCCCTCGCCGAGTGGGGTTGTGTAGCGTATGCAGTTGCGTGGACAAAATTGCAAATTAGCAAGCAGGTTCTAGTAGAGGGCGAGTGGGGTTGTGTACCTGAACCCGCGTGCGTAACGGTAACAAACTCACGATCAAGTGCGTATATGGTTTGTGTGCAGCTTGATGGCCAATGTGTATGGATTGTGGGTGAATTGATTGCTCCTATGGCGGCTTTGCCAGATGGGGCGCGTGTACCTGCACCCGTGGGAGTATGTGAAGTACGTGCGGGCGCGCCCAACGGAGCCGGAGCCGCCGCCCAACGACGCAGACGTGCTGGGCAGCTCGGAAGACGATTGGGAGGTACGGGGGAAGGGGGGAAGAGCTAAGGCTGAGACTTGGGTAGAGGCAGCAGCGTGTCGCTGCGCTGGCCTGAGAAGGCGCGCTTGCGACTTGAGGACATGAGCGGAGGTGGAGTAGAGTGTGCTGGTGTGTGGGGCCCACGCTTTGGGAACAATCGAGGTTCCACTCCGCTCCGCATCCCACGAGGTTCCGGCGGGCGCCATAGCGAGTCAGGCAGGCAGCTAGTTGCTTGCATCCTTCGCTTGAACGGTCGGCCACTGGCTGCTCTTGATGCTGCTGCTTGTGTTGCTCCCGCAGAAGCCACCGCCCGCGGCGAAGGCGCCCCCTCCCGAGAGGCGCATGACGCGCAGCGCGGTGAAGGTGGGGGAGGCGCCTCCGCTGCCCGACCACAAGCTGCCCCTGTCGGAGCCGAGGGACAAGCGCCGGCGGAAGGTGCGTGAGCCTTGCTGGCTGCCGTGGCCTTGCAGTAGACCCGGGATGCGTGCGGCTGCGCTCCTTAAAGATCAAAAACCTGCAGACGCACCTCGCCACGGTCGACTTGCACCGCGTGACGTGCTTATGGGACCTCGTTCAGGAACCTGTTGAGGTGCTCGGTTGCTTGGGATGCACCAGCGTACCTCCATGGCTGGGGCCCGTGCAATGGTAAACCCTCGTTGTTCCAGCTTACCGCGGGCCTCGCTTATTTGCTGGCTGCTCCTGCTGCTTTTGCTGCTGCTGCAGGTTGCTGCAGCCGGCCAGGCCCCTACCCAGCCCCCCACCGTGAACCTGTGCAGCCCGGAGAAGAGCGGCGGCAGGAAGGGGCAGGACGGGGCGGGGGAGCGCAGCCCGGCGGGTGGCGGGGGCGAGGGAGGGGTGTGCGAGGAGGAAGACGTGGTGGAGACGGGGTTGGAGGAGGGCGCTGGGGGTGGGCGCTGGGGGTGGGCGCTGGGGGTGGGCGCGTCCGGCAAGGCGGCCTCAAGGTGAGCACCTGGGAGTGCTCCGCTGCGTGCACCGGCACGTGTAGCGGCGTAGGTGCTACTGTGGCGTAGCGGCACGGGTCAGGTGCTACTGTACCGGTACACTGGTGACGCAACCTTCGCATGAAAGTTCAGGTCTGTGTCGCTCGCTGTAAACGGTTGCGAAGTGGTCATTCGGCTGAGGCACATGCGCTGTGCGACGCGCCCATGCAGACGCGGCGCCGACAAGGCAGCGAGCGGCAGGCCCCGCAAGCGCCGCAAAGGCGCTCCGGAAGGTAGGCGCAGTCTTACCGCCCTCGCGCCAACACCACGCGCAGACTGCACTGGCCTCGATTCTGACCTTGTGCCCTGTTCCTGCCGGAAAGCTTGTTTCCTCTCGCCTTGGGTTTGTTGTCCATTTCCGCAGCCTTGTCGCCAGCGCCAGTAAGCCTTTTTACGTGCGCGCTGTGCAGGCGAGCCGGCGGCGGGCCAGGCGCTTCCGGCTCCAGGCGGCTCTCAGCATGAGGAGGTTGACCTGCTGGGCGGGGAGGAGGAGGGGAAGGAGATGGAGACGGACGGGGGTGACGGAATCGCCGCCGTCGCTGCCGCCACCAGCCCCGCTGGCGGCGACGCTGAAGGCGGCGGCATGGACGAGGATGGCGTCGGTGGTGGCAGCGACAAGGGCGAGCAGGAAATGGACGACGCGGCCGAGAACCTGGGCAGCTTCCAGCAGCCCGTAGCTGACGGCGTGAGGACGGCGACGGAGGACGCGCTGGCGGCGGCGGACGACATCAGCCCGGTCAAGGCCGGGGGTTCGTACGAGCAGCACGACATGTACGACGCGTACGGCGATGGCGAGTCTGAGGACGATGACGAAAACGACGAGCCGTACTGCGATGCAGAGGACAGCGTGGATCTGGTGGAGCCGCCGCAAGCGGCCGAGGCAGCAGGGGAAGAGCCGACAGCCAGCGTGGGGACCGGGGTTGCGGCGGGCAGCAGCCCCCTGGCAGGTGACGCTGAGCCGTACCGTTGGAACCTGCCGGCCGCGGGGGCTGAGGTGTACGACAGCCAGGACCCGGAGCGGCTGCCGCAGCCGTGTGGGGGTCCGGCGCACAGGGGTGCCGGGGCCGGGGGTGGCGCAGCGGCAACGGCGGACGAGGGCTGCGGGACCGACCGGGAGGAGGAGGAGGGGGCAGGGGTTGGCGTGGGTAAGCCCAGGGGGGGCAGCAAGGTGGCCCGGGCGACGGCGTGGAAGCGTAGGAGGGCTCGCAAGCCTGACCGGCGAGGTGCGGCTGCTGCAGGGGGCGGTGCCAGCGAGGAGCTGGAGGACGGGGCAGGCGCGGGGGCAGCAGGGGCGGCTGTGGACGTGGTACGGTGGGCCCAGACCCTGCCGCCGTCGCCGCCGCCATACCCTCCGCCGGAGGTGTCGCCGTACAGGATGCTGCCGATGCCGCAGCAGAGACAGCAGGCGGCAGGCTGCCACAGCACCTGGGGCGGGAGCAGCAACAGTGCAGGGGAGGGGGTTACCGTTGGGACGGCGCTGCCGGGCAGCGACTGCGAGGATGGGGCGGACCAGGTGGTCCTTGACTCGCAGGGGGCGCAGGGGCACCAGGGCGGCAGTCAGGGGGAGGGCGAGGAGGAGCGGGAGTGGGGGCCTGTGGAGACGGGGCAGTATGACGACGCAGGGGACCTGGGTTCGCCCAACCGCTCTGAAGGGAAGGCCGGGGCGGGCGGGACGAGCGGGGGCCAGTGGGGAGCAGGGGATGGGAGGCATGCGGAAGGTCGTCCGCACCACAGGTGGGACGATTATGGCCAACCGCACGTGACCATGGAGCCGATCGAAGTTGCGCTGCACGCTCGTTCTCCGCGGTGCCAACCCCAACACGGCCAGCGGCCGGAGCGTCTCCTCCAGCATCACAGTCTCCAGCAGCAGCAGCAGTCCCAATATCCTCCTTCAGCTCTCAACGGGCAGCTCCACCCGGCTCACCCGCTCAGACCTGGCGGCAGCGATGGGGTGCACCCTCACAGGTTTTGCCAGCAGCAGCCATCGAGGTCGTTGCTGCAGGTGCGCGACTAAGGGTTATTGATGGCCTTGACCTTGCCACTGCAGGCGCACTCCGCAATGACCCAACTGCCTTGCCCTGTAAAGCTAATCGGTCAACGACGTCTCATTCCTTTTGGCAAGGCCGTACCTGACCATCTTGCTCCTCCATCATGCTACTCCTTCCCTCGTGTCTCCGTGCAGCAACGGACGCTCGCGGGCAGGGGAACCGTGCAGCCGCAGCTTCTTGCACCTTCCGCACAGCCCTGCCCGTCAGCGCAGGGCATGCACGGAGCACACTCCGCAAAGCGTGCCGCCATCCAGGACGGGGCCAACCGCAGCGAGCTAGACGCTCGCATCGCACACGGGCATCTGGCGCTGCAGGAGGGCTCTGGACTGGGCGGGCCCAATGGGGCTGCCGCCAGTGGTGACCGTGGGGGCGGCAGCGGTGCACCAGGTGCTGCCAACCGGCCGGGGTACAGTTGGGAGGCTGGGCACCGGCACGGGGAGCTTCAGGGCCACAGCCACGAGGAACAGGAGCTGGGCCAGCAGCAGCAGGAGCCCCGCGGCCGCCAGAGCGGGAGGCAGCCGCAATTTCCATGCCAGGAAGCACAGCAGGAGCAGGAGCAGCAGCACGCGGATGCCCCGGGCAGGCAGGGGCAAGGGCAGGGGCAGCGGGAAAGGCCGAGCAGCACAGGCAGCGGCTGGCGGGACATGGGCGCGAAAGGGGACCCGGAGGTGGGCCGCGCGGGTTCAGGCGGTGGGCATGGAAGGCGTTCGAGCGGAGGACGCAGCTCAAACCCTGGAATGGGGAGGGACCCACGGACACAGGTGGCCCAGGCTCAACCGCCCCCGGCGGGTGCCTCGGACCCAGCTGAGTTCGGGGAGTTTTTCCTTCATTCACAGGGCACGGGAGGCAGCCATAGCGCCAGCCGCGCATTTGGGCTTCAACAGCAGCAACAGCACGGCCCAGTCCTGGACCTGGGGGGCGTGCCGCCCCCTGTGCCAAGACCTCAAGGCGGCACTACCGTAAGCCCGCCCGGAGGTAGGGCGGGGTCCGCGGCAGGGGGCTATGGAGGCAGCGCCGCTGCCGCTCGCAACGCCCCTGCGCTCTTCAACCAGCGGCCCGCTGTTGTGAGTCTCTCGGCCGGCGGTGCCGGTGGCGGCGGCTCTGGTGGCAGGGGCAACGGCTTACCGGTGCCCAGGGACCCGCGGAAGTGGCAGCATGTGGCGGATGCGGCGCTGCCGGCGGCGGCGGGCGGGGGGCCGGCGCTTGGCGTGGGCGCAGGTGGGGTGTATGGGTGTGCCGAATGGTTGCAGTGGATGTAGTGGTACCTATGGGGCAGGTTGGGCTGCGGAGCAGGATGGGTGGCACGGTACGGCAGCGGGATGCCTTGTGTGGCAAGATGATGTGGGTGGCATGCTGTGAGGGCGCGCGTCCACCTGCATGAACCACCCGATGAGCTTACCAAAATGTTACGCAGGACGACGCATGATGGTCGTTAGCCTGACGGATGTGGCTCGCGTATGCCCGCATGTAGAACTGGGATGTTGTGTGGGTGCAAGATAGCAGGGCATGGGTTGTGCAAGGGTCATACGGCGGTGACTGCACACCGCACATCGCACACTGACGACTCGGTGCTGGAGTCCAGCTGCTAGGCTCTCGCGGGGTGCAAACGGCATCAGATGCTGTTTACCAACCTCAGGGACTGTGTACATAAGCGAACTTTGGTCTCGTATGCTGCTGCCTCTGTAAATTTGCTCGGATGCCTCATAACCGCGTATCATATACCATCACTGCACCATTAATCAACAGCTGCTCAGCCTCTCAGCGCTGCTTTCACACAACTTCGCGACAACCCGAACGCCATCAAACCTCCGCGGCTCGCTTCCCACCTGCCTCGCCCCCTCCGCAGAGCAACAGCCACAACCAGCCAACGAGGCGCCTGGAGCGCATGTGCATGCTGCCGCAGCGCAACCACAGGCAGCGGAGGCTCCAGCAGCACGGACGGGGCCAGCCAGCGCGGAAGGCGCATGTGCCAAAGACGGGTCCAGGGCAGGGGCCAGGCAGGGCCGCAACCTGCTCAAGGAGCAGCTGCTCGGTGCGTTGGGGCTGGCCTCGTGACGCGCGTTCGCGCACCTGTGCCTAATGTGCGTCGTGGGTGGTGCCGCTGCGCTTGCGCACGGGTATGCATGCATAACTGCACCGGCCCGCGTACCATCGGCCCCCTGCTACGGTAGCGCTGCCCAGTTGCACATCCGCTCGTGTTGGCCAAGCCAAGTACCTGTCCTGTCCCCAACCGCGCTGCATCTGCCAACACGTTCCAAGTGATTTAGTGTCTCTTGGGCACCAACCGCTGCCCGACGCTCCCGCCCTATGTCCCACGCCCCACCAGGCGCCGCAGCACCCCACGCCCCAAGCCAGCCACCCACAGACCGCGGCGCGTCGCTCCTGAGCCCTCCGCCCGCGCTGACGGACGAGCAGGAGCCCAGCCAGGAACAGGAGCCCTGCAGCCCTGTGCACACCAACAGCCACAGCCAAGGGGGCATGGGGGACCGAGGCCACAATGCCAAGCCCAAGGCGGCGGGCGCGCCAGAGGCATCCTCCGCAGGCCGCGGCACTAGCGGTGGCCAAGGAGACTCCCCTGGCGTTGCTCGGGGCGGAGGCGTGGCTGCAGCGCCGGTGACAGCGGCAGCTGAAAAGCGCTGTGGAGCGGGAGGGGCGGCGACACAGGGCACAGGGCATGGCGCGGGCAAGGGCTCCGGCCCAGGCGCAGATGATGACGACGGGTTCCTGCAGCTGCACCTGGGCTCCGGCAAGGGGCCGAGGGTGGCGGAGGGCCAGCTGAAAGATGATGTGGACTTGACGATCGATGGAGAGGACGGGGCTGCGGCGGCGGCTGAGGAGGCTGGGGAGCAGGGCGCGAGGGAGGCAAAGGAGGTGGACGACGTTTCGGAGGTGGAGAGGCGGTGTCCTGAAACGGGTGGTGAGGCGGGGGAGGGGACCGGGCGCGCAGGCGCAGCGGACCAGGGAGCTGCAGCGGCGGGGCAACCAGGGGTGAGAGCGGGCCCGTCTAGCGCAGGCGCTGCCGTTGCGGCGGGCGGTGGCGGTGGAGGGAGGCAAGGCGGAGGGAGCGGTGATATAGCGGCTGAACGCACAAGCGGTGCGGCGGCGGCGGAGGTGGCGGCGGATGTCAGCGGCGCGAGGAAGGAGGGTGCCGGGCGTGCAGGGCACCACCGCAAGGCGAGGCTGGGCCTCCCTGGCAAGGGCGACGGTGACTCCCTAACAGGACGGCATGACCCCCACCACAAGCGGCAGCAGCAGCCCCACCCGCACCAACAGCAGCAGCAACAGCACAGCGCCTCTGAATCCGACTCTGACTCCGACGTGGTGGTGGTGTCGCCTGGGGGCGAGGAGCAAGGTGGGAAGGAGAAGCAGGGGGCAGTAGGCAGCGGGCGGGGGACGTCCGCGCAGCGCGGCCTAAGCGAGGCGGCTGCCAGGCCCTCGGGCGGCGGCACTGCGAGCCGTACGCCTGTTGCCGTACAACACGGCAACGGGGGCGAGGATGACGGGGAGGAGGGGAGCGATAATGACGACTTCATGCCGCCCACACAGTCAACGGGACGGCGCTCAAGGTGGGATAGCACACCGTACCATCGCCGCACGGTCAGCTCTGGTGACGAGGAGGAGGACAAGGGGCATGACGAGGAGAAGGCAGGCCGTGCCAGGGGTGCCGGTGGGCAGGCCCGAAGCAGCCGGAAGCAGGGCAGGCAGTCCGGGGCTCACCCTGTCGACGAGGAGGGCGTTGGGGTGCAGGGCGCAGGGGAGCGGCGGCCGGACGCGCAGGAAGGCGGCGGGGTCAGGCAGGTGTTCAAGAGGCGCAGGGAGGGCGGTCCGAATACGGACGCGCGCGGGGGCCCGCCGGACCCGCGGCATGGGTCGGGGACAGGAGCTGCAGGAGAGGCGAGGGCTGGAAAGCGGGCCCAGAGAGACGACGCTGACAGGCACCAGCCCCGCGGGACCCCAGGTGAGGGCGAGCATCAAGCGCAGCGCAGCAGTGCTGAAGTGGTGGTTGCGGCAACCATAGAGGGCGGTGCAGCAAGGCCGTGGTAGTGGCTTCACAGCGTACCGAGAGGAAGGGCCGTCGTTGTTGGGGTTTGGGCGACTGGTACGGTGTACGATGACAAGTTTGCAGCTGGAGCGCCGCGTGGCACGGCGAGCTACGGTATCAGAGCAATGGAACCCTCTCTTTCCCGCGCGCTGACCCCTTCCCTCCACACCCGCCGGTCTCTGCAGCAGCGGCCGGCCCTGGCGCCGCCGGCTCCAAGCGCAGCAAGCAGACCACCCTGGACGGCTCCACCCTGCAGGGCGGGGAGCCGGACAGGGCGCAGCACGCGCACAAGCGCCAGCGCAACAAGCACAACACCCCCGCACCAACTCCCACGCCTCACAACCGCAACCGGAACCACAGTAGCGGCAGCGGCGGCGGCGGCGGGGGAGAGGGCGGTGGTCGGCGGCCGAATCGAGGGCAGCAGCAGCAGCTGCAGCTTGTGAGGGAGCCTGGACTAGGTGGAGCGGACAGGTCAGGGGATGGCAAGCGGGGGGGCGCGGCGGCACAACGGCAGCCCCGGGGGCCGGCACGTGACAGTGACGGCGTGTGGCAGGAAGGGGGGCAGCGGCACCACAGGCCCAGCGCTGACTTTCCACGCAGCCAGGGTCCGGCGATCAGCATAGAGGACGATTAGTGTACAGGTGCGTCGTCCTAGGCGGGCTGTGTTCTGACGCTGCCGTACTAAATGAGTCATCAGGTCTTGCACCTGCATTGTGCGGTAGAATACTTGACAGTGGCTACGGGCATGTTATTGGGTCCAGCGCTATGTAGAGAGAGCGTCGTTGGGGCGCGGGGCGGTAAATGGGTAAAACTCGGCCCTCTCAATACAGTCTGACAGGGCAGGTAGTAGGCAGGATGGGGTTCATGAGCGCTTGCTGGCTGCCCCGGCTGCCTTCCCCTCAGACGGGAAGCAACCAGGTGTCAAGATGTGCCGTTACAAGCATTGGTGTGGCTTGTCGCACGAGCAGGGCAAGGCTGCATGGTTGCCGCACGTCAAGGTGTTCATTCCGGTGCATTCACACAAGAAGTTGATGCGCTTTCGCTTGGGCTGTTGGCCCCTTGCCGCAAATCGTAGCAATGGGGTCCCGAGAGAAGAGCGGATCTGTCCTGTGTGTCAGTCTGGAGCCGTTGAGG
>VFQN01002376.1_pt1 | contig 29256 bp, 40 predicted proteins | sample 3512371 | NCBI WGS metagenome assembly VFQN01 (sample SAMN10412370, study PRJNA504923) | tailings metagenome | isolation source: Replicate 2 from Balatoc abandoned mine | place: Philippines: Itogon, Benguet | collected 2017-08-28
CGTTGTGCTGCCTTGCTGCGTGTGGCTCGGGCGCCCAGGACGGCTCTTATTCCCGGCCCTTGTGCTTTGCTTGGTTCGCGCTGCCTGCTGCCCTGGCGTGCTGCTTGTCGTTGGTCTCTCTTGGCGTTGTGTGTGCGGGTGTTGGTTGTGCGGGTTGGGTCTGTCCTCTTGCCTGTGTCGTCTTGGGGCCGCGGTTTGCCCTAGGTGAGTAGACCCCCGCGTGTGCTGTCGGGCGTTGTCCCGTGTTTCGAGCCCTCCCGGCTCGTGCCTAAGGCCCAAGAGGCCATCACTGTGTCTCGGTCCGGTTATGGACCCCCGACTTTTGCCCACAGTGTAACACTGGATCAAATATGAAGCAAACAAGTGGCACCTCCGTCTCACACATGCTACAGTATCCCAGCGCCGCATCTGGCCGCATCCTGCCGCACACGTTGCACAGACATACGACAGCATAATGCCCCATCGCAGCTCTTCTGCGGCTACTGCCTACACAACCGTTGAAGGGTGAGGACTAGCCTACAGGACGTATATATGGAACTCCCTCCCATAGGTCACAACACGGACAACCCAACGGGCGGCATCCGAGGGAGGACACACGCTGGCGTGCAGGCTTGCGTGCAGCAGCGTGCAGGATGCTGCTGGTGTGGGTTAACCACGGAGCGTGGGAGGGAAGCGCATGCACTCGGAGCACGAGTGCTCGGCTGACCGTGCGGTATGACCGCAGGCACGGTCTAACCCCGCGAACGGCGTCAGCTGCAGCGGCGATGCGCGCCTCGTCCAGGCAGGCCATGCTGAAGGCCATCCTGGGCTGCCGGTTGCGCAACAACGGCTACGAAGGCCAACCGAGCGTTAAAAATTACTGAGGAAAGAAGTATATGCCTTGCCGAGATGTACATTTGCAGGTGTCTCGAACGCTGCAACGCTTGTGAACGGGGCATCGGGGCATCGGGGCAACCCTGTGTAAAAAGCGAGTCAAACGGCGAACGACGAGCTTAACATTGACATAGGGTGGCAGATAGGCTGTAGAAGCATGCACAAAGCTTCGACGAAAGCAGTCACAACAGCAAAAGTGTTGGTTCGAAACCGTTGAACTCCGTACCAGTTCCAGTCCCGAGAGATCTCAGTCCCCAGCAACGGATCGGTGCGAATGCGCTGGTGTTGCTGCTAGTAGCGTGTCGCTCGCCGTGCGCGTTGGACGCTAGCAAGCGCGGTTGCCTGGGCACCTGCACGTCGTTACGCGGGACTCCGCTCGCTTGCACTGCCTCGGTCATGCCAATGCGATAATCGCACTGTTTTATATCACTTCAAAAACAGATCTTAGGCTGATTTGGAACAGCAGTGAGGTCGCTCTTGGGGTTTGGTGCCCCTCCATGGCGCCAGTGACCCGCGCAAGGGCAGGACAGACGACAGGCCAGCTGGCACGCCCTTGTTCGATCCGACTTGAACATCAGTCGAAAGCGCTCGTGAGCTCATCTATTGCCATGTGAACGGCCCCGCAGCGTCCCTATGCGACCCGTCGATACACGTCGCGGCTCGCCTGGCTCTTCGCAGCTGCAGCAACCGGCCGATCCGTTCCCAGCTTGCATCCATCCCGGTGCAGCAACAGACGTTAAGCCAGCGGCAGCGCCCCAGGGCTTTACGGCCCCTGGCGAAGCCTCCTCGTCGTTCGCTGCCCCGGAAGCCCGCTGCACTGCTCACCCGGGGCCCTGCTTCCACATCCACGACCACCCCACCTCGTCCTCATCTCCTTCCGTAAGCCACTGCTACGGAGCACTGGGCTCCTCGCCAGGATGCTCGCCGCAGCGCAACGCGGCGGATCCGCTGCTCCCCCAGCACCAGATCCGCCCAGCCTTGCAGCAGCTGCTGCATCAAAACGCCACCGCTGGGGCACAGCCTGCCGCCGGCAGCTCCCCAACAGCGGACCCTGACTCCGCCCTCCCTCCGCCGCTCCCGGTGGACTCCCCTGTCGCCTCCGCCCCTCAGCAATCTGCCCACGAGGCCCCATACCCAGCCGCCTGGCTGCAGCAGCACCCCGCTGATCCGCCCTGCCCTGCCACCGCCTGCGTCTCGGATGTGCTCCCGCCGCCGCTGCCACTGGACCTCGAGCTACGGCCGCTGCCTCTAGCGCACACGCACCCGCACCCGCAGCACCTGAGTCCCCAGCACGGCCTGCGGCAGCGGCTGCGGCCAGCCTGGGAGGGTCCGGGGCCGTCGCCAACACGCCCTATCCCGATCCCGGCACGTGGCGATGCCGGCACGTCACATGCAAGAGGGAGGTTGGGCTCGGCGGCGGGGGGTGCAGGGGAGGCCCCCGAGCGCACGCCGCAGCCGAGCGGCACCGGCAGCGGTACGACATGCGAGGCGGCGGCGACGGGAGGCGGTGGCGGAGGTGGATGCCAAACAGAGGCAAGCACCTGCCAGGTTGCAGAAAGCGCGACGGCGCAGCTCCCTGGCTCTGCAGCTGCTCCTGGTGCAGCTGGGCCGGCGGCGGGGCAGGTAGCTTCGGCGCCGGGGGCCGCAGTAGCGCTGGGCGCTGCTTCTTTGGGTCCGCCGGGAGGGTTCCTGCGCATGGGGCTGTTGGGTCCGGGGCTGACGATCGGGTCGGATCCCCTGTTCCTACCGCCTGGGATGTTGGACCCTGGAGGAGCGGCGTCGGTAGCTGCTGCAGGCGTGGGATCTATCGCTTCCTCCGCCATCGCCGTTGCACCGGCTGCTGCAGCAGCAGCGACGGCGGAAGTGCCCTTGGCAGGGCGCTCTCCGCCGTCAACGGCGACGGTTGCGGCGGCAGCGGCAGCCGGGGCAGGGTTGGTAGTAGCCGCGCCTTCCGCTGCCAGCAAGCCCTTTGCTGCAGGCCCGAGCGGGGTTGGCTGCGGCGGCGGCAGCGGCTTTGCCATGCCCTTGCGGCCGATAGCAAGGTACCCCACGGCTGCGACGGCAGCTGTGGCGGGAACAGCCACATCACAGCGCTGTGCGACCGCAGGCGGCGCGGTACAGTGCGACGGCGTTGCTGCTGGCGGCGGCAGTGGGACCTGTGGCGGCAGCAGGGCGGCAGGGGCAGTAAGCGACCCACGACATGGGGCGGCCGCGGCCTCCACAGCTGCACCCGAGCCATCGGCAGCGTGTGGGGTTGTGCTTGCCGCACCTCGGGTGAGCGAGCCCGACACCTGTGCAGGGGGTGCAGCGTGCAGGGGCCAGCGCAGGAGCAGCTCGGGCCAGGCGGTCGCGTGTGGCCTTAAAGCTCCTGCGGGGGAACTCGGGGCTGTGGCAGGGTGCGCGGCGGGGGCGGGGGCTGGAGCAGAGGGCTGCGGGGCAGCTGCTGGCGGAGAGGACGGTGACGAGGACCCTATGCGTTGCAGCAGTGATGAGGAGCAAGCGCCGCTGGAGGACGCAGCGGGGCAGTGGCGTTGGCAGCGGCTGTCCCACTGCGGTACTGCTGCTGCTCCAATAGCAACGGCGGCGGAGACGGCGGCTGTGACGAGTGGGCACCAGGAGCCTGCCGCGGCGGATGCCGATGGCAAGAAGGCGGCTGGTGGTGTGGGGACGCTGGCTGGAGCGGCGGTGGCGGAAGTTGCGAGGGCCGCAGCAGGAGGAGGAGCGGCGTCTGTGGCAGCGGCAGACCCTGAGGGTGCGAGCGGCAGCTCTGCCGCTCTTCATTGGCAACCGCCGCCACCGCCTCCGCAGCTGCAGCAGCCCACGCTCCAGCAGCAGCACCGCCACCATCACCAGCAGCAGCAGGGCAAGGACGGGGCGGCCGCGGCCGCAGCGGCGACCCTGTACGGCCAGCCCCACGACGCCATGTCATACTACGCGTCGTACATGGGGTACCCAAACCCGTACATGCCGTATATGGCGCCTTGGGGCATGTTTGCTGGGATGCCGGGGATGCCGCCGTTTGGCTTCATGCCGCACCAACCGCACGAGCCCTCCGTGCAGCAGCAGCAGCAGCTGCACCAGCACCAGCAGCAGAAGCAACGCCATGATGGTAGCAGGGAGGCAGCCGGCGCACACGAACCGGTCGCTGCTGCTGGCAAAGCTGATCCAGATGCTGCGGGTGCCGCGGCCGCACTGCCTCATGGCATAGGGCCGGGTATGCAGTTCCCCATGCCGTTCCACATGCCGCAGTTTTTCCACATGGCGATGCTGCAGCAGCACCAAATGCAGCAGCAGCAGCAGCAGCAGCAGCAGGGAGGGCTGGCGGAGGGCACGCCAGGGGCCCAGCTGCTTCGGCACCCGTCGTTTGGGGACCCCAGCGGCAAGGGGCACCGGCAGCAAAAGCAGCAGGAGGCGAACCAGCCGACGCCAGCAAAGCAGGGCGTGAAGCTGGAAGAGGCCGTCGAGCGCCCAATGGGCCAAGCAGCGCGCGAGGAGCAGCAGCAGGAGCAGCAGCAGGTGCAGCAGCAGATGCAGCAGCAGGTGCAGCAGGATGCGGACCTCGCACCCAGGGGACACGCGCCTGGACACGTGTCCGTGGCAATTGCGGCAGAGGATAGGATGAAGCTGGACGCGGCAGCTGCGCGTGTGCGGGGGGCGGCGGCGGCCGCGGGGCCGGGCGTGCCGCCGGTGGCTGTAGCCCCTGCTGCCCAGGCCCATGGTGCGCCGTTGCCGCAGCACGCGGCCGAGCGGCAGCAGCAGCAGGAGCAGCAGGAGGGGCCCCTGCCTCGTCCCGGAGCGTTGTTGGTCGCGTCGGGACCAGCTGTGGACGACCCAGGGGGGCCGGTGGCCGCATTGCCGCCTGCGACAGGCGTGCATGTCAATGCGGAGCCCGTGGCGGCAGTTGCTGACGCCTCGGGGCCTCGCGAGCCAGGGGCATCAGCGGCTGCTGCTCCTGCTGCTGCGCTTGCTGCTGCGTCTGGGTTAGGGGCTGGTGCAAATGGCAGCGCGTTCCGGCAGCCTGCGCAGCGTCTTCAGCACCACCAGCTGCAGCCTGGGGGGGCCGAATGCCCTGCGAGAGGAGCCGTCGCGGCGGAGAGCTACAAGTACACTGTGCAGGTGGGCGGGGGTGTAGGCCGTAGCGGTTGCAGGAACGTCCCGTAGGGACTGTACGACGGCCTTGTACGTATCGCCTCGATCGTGCGTCGCTGCTTGTCCTCAATGTTACGCTGGCAATGCCAAGCACGAACGCGCTGCCGCTATTGGCTGGTGACCGCTGTCTGTGCTGCAGGTCGGAGACAAGTGGCGGGCCCAGGTGGGCCACACAGAGGGCGGAGTGCAGCGCAAGTACTACTCGTGCTACGTCCGGAGCGCCGCGCGGGCGGCCAAGGACGCAGACATGTAAGCAGTGCGAGATTGATTGGCGGCCTTTTGCACATCCAAGGATGCGACCGTCTGGGTTGCGGACACTGCATGCCGTTACATTAGTTTGGTGCTGTCGTGCACATTGCGTTCCTGGTCACTTTGTCCAAGTGCGCTCTCAGCGGCAGTCACTATGCACGATGTCCTGATGTCCGCTTACTATTTCTCAGCCAAATTACAGCAGACCCATACGGCGTACGCAATGACTGTACCTGTACTGCCGTACCGCATCCTGTGCCGTACGCCGCAGGCTGCTGTACAAGCTGCGCGGGCCCAGCTTCCCGCTCAACTTCCCGCTAACCGACACGGAGCGCAGGGGGTTGGACGCCATGACCCTGCAGGTGGGTTGAGTGTGAGGCAACGAAAGGGCAGCTCTTCAGGGTTTTCAGGATATCCCCGATTCGCAGTTGACGCATTGGCTCTAGCTGGCCTGCAATCTTACACTATCGGATTCCACCGCGCAGGAGCTGCTCCATCTGCTGCACCCCACCCAAGATCCAGCAGCCATGCAAGCTGCTGCCGCCCTGCTGGACCTCTCCCGCCCCAACGCGCCCGCCGTCCACACCGTCCATCCTCCAGCCGCCCCCGAGGCCTCTCCCTGCTCCTCCGCGCCCGCCCCAGCCGCCACCCAGCCGCCCCAAGACCCAGACACGAAGCAGGTGCCGCAAAACCAGGGCGCTTCGCCTCAGGCGCCAGGTCCGGGCTCGCTCTCCGTCCCGCCTGCAGCTGGCACAGCGGACTGCGCCCCAAACCAGCAGGACCCAGGCGTGACGACAGGGACGCCGCCCCTCTGGCGCGACAGCACGACCGCATCCACACCGACTGGGCACCACCACCAGCAGCAGCAGCCTCTCGTCATGGACACTGGTGCAGCGGTCGCTGGCCCAGCAGCGCTGACGCCTGGCGGAGCTCCTGTCGAAGGAGCCGGCCTGCGGCACATCACCACAGTGGCAGCGGCAGCGGCAGCGGCAGCGGCGGGCAGCGCGATGGGGCTAGGCCCCAGCGGTCCTGCGGAGTCCCAGGGGCCTCCAGATCCTGTGCAGGGTGGGTCGTGCGGCGGCGGTTGCGGCGGCGGCAGCGATCCGGGGCCTGGCCCCCCGCCCCACCCTGCTTCGGCAGCACTTGCTGCTGCCGCAGCCGCCGTTCCGGCTGCAGCTGTGGCAGGGGAGCCCTCAGCCGACACGTGCCGCGGGCCTGGCTGTGAACGCCAGCAGAAGCAGCACGGGCCGGACTGCCAGCGGGTGGGCCTGGGGGGGTGTCAGGTGGAGCCAGGCTGTGCACAACAGCACGAGCAGCAGCAGCAGCAGCAGCCGCACGCAGCACAACAGCCGCATACTCCGCCAGGGACAGCAGCAGATGGGGGTGAAGCCATGCAGTGCGAGGAGGACAGTGACGGAGCGGGCAGCACGTGTGCTAGGGAGCCCGGGAGCGCCGGGCGCAGCAGCGATGTCGGTGAAGAGGTTCACACGGCCATGAAGGTGGGCGCTTGCGTCACAACTTCTTTGTAGTCTGCAGTAGGACTGTCGTGCTCTGCTGTTGATGCCAGGCCGCTTTGCATGCGTGCCGCGCGTGACAGCTGACCGGGTGTGCGGCGCTGAGATGTAGGCTGTGTCTTTGCGTGGGGTAGCTTCCCAGTGGTACCCACAAGTAAGGTCAGCAATGCTGCACCACCACGAGCGTTGTTCATGCAACCTCTTCATACACGCTATAATATGATTGTCGCTCTGCGATGCTCACCCGCAGGAACAAGCCGCCTCCGTGCCAACCAGCGGCAAGCCACAGGACACCGCCGCCAAGGAAGCGCCCGCCGCCGCTGTCCAACCCCTCGGGTCCTTGGCGCCGCACATGGCCCCGGTGCCCTTCCCGCCGCCCCACGCCCTACTGCCCATGCACCTGCCCCTCTTCCACACGCCCCAGCCCCATGCCCCTCCGCTCCTGCCCCAACAGCAGCCCGATCCCCACCAGCAGCAGCAACAGCAGCTACACGCAGCCGCACAGCACCATGCACCCCAGCAGCAGCAGCAACGACAGCACTCCCATGCTGCCACTGCAGCAGGCACCCATGCTCCCCTGGGTGGGCCCATGGGCGCCCCGTGGGGCCCTACTCCTGCACACCTGCTACACCACCCTCTGGGTCCCTGCGCCCACGACCCCTACTCCCACGCCTTCGCCCTGTCAGCGATGCAGCCCTACGGCCTCCCGCCCTTCTTCATGCCGCACATGCACCACATCCCGCCAGCGGCGGCGGTAGCGGGCGGCGGCGGGGGCGGCGGCGCCTTGCCGCCAGCGGCAATGATGATGGGCATGCCGCCGTCGATGTTCGGCGCGCCGCCGTACATGGCCGCTGCGATGGCTTCCGCTGCCGCTGCCGTGGCGGCGGCAACAGCGGGGCCTGGCGGCGGTGGCGGCTGCAGCATGCCGCCGTCGGCGGCCCAGACGGCGAATGGGCTTGCTTACCCCGTCGGCGGCGGGGACCCTTTCGGGAACTCTCCCGGGGGCCTGCTACGTCATCCCTCCCTTGGAGCGGATGCAGCCGCCGTTGCTGCGGCCGGCGGCGGCAGCGGCACGCAAGCAAGGAAGCGGAAGGTCGCAACCATAGGCTGCACATCGAGAGGCGGCAGCCCGCAGCCTGGCGGTGCCCCCGCCACCGACGCCGGCGGCATGGCGACGGCGGCGGCGGCCGCAGCCGCTGCTGACGGCAGCGCTGGCGGCGGCGACGGGGCGGCGGAGTCTGCTTACCCGTCGGCGGCCGGAGCGGCGACTTTCGCCGCGGTGGTGGCTGGGCCTCCGCCGCTGCCGGTGACGGTGACGGCGGCGGCGGCGGCGGTGGTGGGCGAGCAGCCGGCTGCAACGCCGCCAAGGCCTCCTGCCGGAGGGCGTGGCGGCAAGGGCCATGGCGGTGGTGGCGGCGGCAACGGGAGGCATCACGCCAAGGGCGGGGGCCACGGTCAGCACGGTAAGGGTGGTGGCGGCGGCGCTGGCGGCAAGGGCAACGGAGCGACGGTGGCGGCCGCCGCGGCGGGCGCTGCGGGACATTCGGCCGACCGGCCGCCTTTCAGGTGATGTGGAGGGGGGTGACTCTGTGCGGCCGTGCTGGCTGCTTGCGAGTGTTCTGGAATGGTTCGTTTTGCGCAGGTGCTATCTCATGCGGAGTGGCAAAATGATTGCTGTTGTCAAATTCCTTTGGTGGGTACGCCATGTAGGGCCCTCGCGTGGATGACCTCTACATAATCCTAGCGACTCCTCTTACCGTGTCTGCTCCCCCGTTCCTGTCCGCCCCACGCCCATGCTTCTCCTCCGCGTCGTTGCACTCCCCAGGTGGGTCCCCTGCTACATCGCCGCTACTTCAACCTAATTTTGTATATAACTGTAGCTCATGGTTATTAACATTTTCAGGCGTATGTGTGGCGTTACCCGGCTCACATCGTTGTAAACCTGCACATGATGATGCCATGGCGGTGCGCCTCGTACCGCACAGATGTCGTCCTGGGGCCTTTCCCGTTTCCCGGACCAACCACCACCACAAACCCTGGCTTACAGGTACATTGTGCGTATCGGCAACAAGTGGCGCGCCCAGGTGGGGCACACGGAGGACGGCGTGCAGCGCAAGTACTACTCGTGCTACGTGGAAGACCCGCGCGTGGCCGCCAAGGACGCAGACAAGTGGGTAATATAATATAAAATAAAATATGTGGTAAAATAATAGAGAAAAAATTCCACTTGTGCTATGTGCAAGACCCGCGCGTGGCGGCCAAGGACGCAGACAAGTGGGTCTCTGAACGATGGGTAGACAGAATCGAACACGGGCATAAACGAAGCGTGCCATATTTTGCGTGCACGGTACGACGAACTTCTTCTGACACGACTCGGAACCCAACATTGTAAGGACCCACATACAAGCCAGGGGCTCCAGCCCTGAGCGTCCCCCGCCCATGTTGCCTACTCCCAACCGACCCTGCAGGATCCTGTACAAGCTGCGCGGCGTGGCGGCGGTGGCCAACCTGCCGCTGACCGACGCCGAGAGGGCCGTGCTGGACGCGCTGACGCTGGAGGGCCTCATGCGCACCTTCAAGGAGGTCAAGGGAGAGCCCCGGGGCGGCGGCGGCGGGCAGCAGTGACGGGTGGGAGCGGCAGCTGCGGCGGCGGCGGCGGCGGCGGCGGTACTGCCAGGAAGGGGGGCTCCGTGCGGGAAAGAGGAAGTTGGAATTTAAGGAGGTCAAGGGAGAGCCCCGGGGCATCGGCGGCGGCGGCGGTGGTGGGCAGCGCTGGTGGGTGGTAGTGTTCCTTTGGCAGCAGCAGCGGCAGCAGCAGCAGCGGCGGCGGCGGCGGCGACGGCGGCAGCAGCAGCAGCAGCGAGAGTGCTACCAGAGCGGAGGGCTCCGTGCGGGAAAGCGCAGCTAGGAGGAGCGGGGTAGCGGAAGCGGATGAAGAGTGGAGCTTGTTCTGAGGGTGGGCGAGAGGCGGAGACCGGACTTCTGTCGGCATCTGCGCCGTGCGTGTGTGGGTAAGGTGAGGTGGGAAAGGTCCGTTGGAGTGTTTGGGGGCGGTGATGCTTCCTAAATCTTGAGTGCTTGTGATTTCGTGGTGGCGATATTTGGGCTGGTTTGCATTGTGTTCACCCACGCTACACCTGCTGGTGGTGGGGTCGGCCTTTTTGCTTGTGGGCTTCCCGTAGTCGATGCCGGTAGAAGAGCAGGGTGCCGTGGGGCGGGGGTTCCAAGCTGGCCCGGTTGTACAAGGCAGCGGGTGAGCAGCTAGTGCCCTCCAAGGGTTATGGCTTCGATGCGAACGGCATGGGTTGCCTGAGGCTTGAGGTGCGAAGTGAGTGTTTGCAGCCGCATGGCTGTGCGTTGATTCCAGGGCTTTGCGCCGTGTACAGTACAGGCAAGCATCGGATGCGCATGTCTGTTATTGTGACAAATGTTTGTTCTGGGGGACATGCCTTGGTGGTGCGGAGGCCGGGGCCTCTGTCCTTGTCGCTCCTGGCCCGCGCTTGGGCTAAGCGCTACTGGGGACGTGGGGCTCGTGTCTGGCGGTGGTGAATTTGGAGGCAAGGGAAAAACACCAGGGTACCGTAGCCAACTGCGCGGGGGCTAGCTTGGTGATTTGGCGAATGGCACGCAGCATCGCTTGCTCGACTGTGCAGGTTTTGGCCGTTCTGTTGTGGTTGTTTCATTCTTATCTAGCACTCTCGTCCTTTTCCCGGCGCGACGGCGCAAAAGGTGTCGGTGTAGCACGCCGGGTGGGTGCGGCACGTGTGTGGGGTGCTCTGTGTGGCTTACTGGCTGTGCCATCGATTGTGGTGCGGGCATCGGGCCATGGGGTACTTGCTAACACACGTGCAGCTCGTGAGGTGGTGCAGAGCAGTGGGTTCTTGCGGGGTGCCTGCCGGGCAGCACTCGGGCGGGTCTTTCGGACAAATAACGTTTCAGGCGACGCCAATATTATTATTTAGGCGAATATTGGCGCCTGGTCTTGCTGCTTTCCGGGGCGTTGGCACGATGCCGGGGCAGGACCAGTCGGGCGTGGATGTGGCACGCAGCAGCAACGGGGCAGGCACGACAAAACACATTGCCGCCGGGTGCACTGTACAGGACTTGCGTTGGGCTGAACGTGAGCATAGGCTGTCGTAGATGCTTGTTTTGGTATGGCAATGTTTGCATTGCGGGACGGGCATTGTACAAAATTGCAAGTCTGAGGTGAGCGAGCATCACATTATTAGTGCTCGGGACTAGCGGGCGTGTGTGTAGGCGCCCTGTGATGGACGGATGAGTACGGCACCAGGAGCTGTACGACAGGTGCCATGTGCAATGGACATGTAACTCTGGAAAAGCTTTGAGGTGCTTACCGGGCTGGGAGGTGGGAGCTACCCACAAGAACACGGTAGGAGCCATAGGAGGTACCGTACCCTTGACTGGAACGCTGCACTGAAAACGGGATGGCGCACCCTGGCTGCGTGAAAGGAGTGGGGGCCAGCAGCCCAACACTGTCACCGTGTGGGGAACTGGACAACTGATAGAAGCTGCACTGCCGTGGCTGGTGACTGCCCATGTAGGAATTGCAGCGAGGTGGTAACAGGGGGCCCACGCTCGGCGGCGGTACCCTCCCCCTCACAGCCCAGAGCCCACTGCGATTGCATCACCCAGCCCCATCGCTCGTCATGTGGATCCAGCATGGCAGCAGCCCAGGGGCCTCCACACGATTCCGTGACAACCCCTGACAAGCGGCAGCGAGGTGGACGTGCCTGAGCCCTGCTGTGCCCGGCTGAGCCACACGGCCTGGACCTTGGCCAGAGCCCACCCAGGGTCAGGGGGGCATCATGCTGCTGCCTCCACACGTCAGCATGGCCGTGTCCATGCAGAAGGCGCGCCCAGAGAGCCAGGGCCTGGGCCTGGCCGCACAAGCCAGCGCCTACGGTACACCCCGCACAGGCAACACCCAGCCACTGCAGCGCAACCAGAGCCTGTTTTGCTGTTGCCCACGACATACCGGTAACGGTGCCCGCCGCAAGACCAAGAAAGACTGGGGAAAGGGATGCCAGGCCAGCAGGCGGACCTCAGTCTACAGGTGTCGGGGCTCCGGCTTGCCCAGGTTGACCGCGGATAGCTTGCCCAAAACGAGCCATGCTGGTCGCAGCCGTGGCCATGTTCCATCAGAGCCTCGAATGCCACGTGCCTTATTAGCAGCTGCAGTACAAGAACAAGCGCGCAGCGCCCTCAGCGGATGCTTCGTACGGCATGCATCTCCGCGATGCTCCACCTGAGTCTGCTTCAACTCCCAATGGTGGCAGTGTGAGCCTGGGAGCCAGCGCCGCAATCGTCGCTTGGAGTCACCCACAAGTGCTGCAACAGCAACTAGAGGTCGGTAGCAAGCAGTGCTCAAAGTAAAACCCAACGCACTCGCCGAACAGGGTGATGCATGCAATACCATGCAGTACCATGGATTCAAACTCCCCTTCCCGCTACACACTCGCTACACTTGCTGCTGCTGCAACACGACCACCTCAATTGTGGCGGCCGCTACCGCCCACAGTCACTGCACAGCGACAAGTACTAAGGCCGCCACACGCATGGCCCCCATAGAAAAGTAACGTCACTCACACTTTGATCAGCACGCCTACGCGCTCAGCCAGGGGAGCTCCCCTGCGCTCAGCCGCACCATGGCATTCTGCGCCGCGTTATCAGCCAGCTTCATGCCAACGGGACAACGGCTTCGTCCTACGGAAAACGCCAGACGGCCATAAGGCACCGAGGGCGGGCGCGGGTGCCACCGCACACCCGTTCGGGGCCCAACCAACACCGTTCGGGGCCCAACCAACACCGTTGGGTTGCCAGCAGCCCGGGCCCTCAGCTAGCCCACCCATCACAGGCCGCTACCGCATATATGATGTGTGCCAGCCCAGCCCCCGCCGGCCGTTATACCGCTTGGCTTGATAGTTTCCTCGACGGTGGTACCCCCACGGTGACCGCCTGGCCCATAGAGGTCCCGTCCTCCGCCTTCCCCCGTTCTGCCCTGGCCGTCCCGAGCCCGCATCCACCATAAGCCTTGCCCCGACACAGCTGCAGCCGCTCCTGCTCCCGCACCAACACGTTCGCCTCTGGGCCCTCCTCCGTGGAGTCCCTGAAGCCGCCTCCGCCGCCGCCGCTTCCTCTACTTCGGGGCCCCTGAAGCCGCCTCCGCCGCTGCCGCCAGTCGCTGCTATGCGCGCTAGTTGCCCAAACCGCCAGCTGCAGCGTAATCGGCACCCAAATGCTACGGAGCGAGCAGGGGAGGATCAGGACCTGCAAACTCCGCCACCGCCACAACCATCGCCGCTGTCGCGTTCGCCGCCACCGCCACGGAAGAAGTACAGCAAGGCGCCGTCAGCCGCCAGCGCGCCAGCCCAGCCCCCGCCGACCGTCAAGACACGGGCCAATCCCACACTTTGGTCACACCCCTGCTGCAACCCTGGCTCCCCCCCTTTGCTGCGCGCTACCAATCGCTTGCTGCTCGCCTGCGCTGCTGCTGCGGCGGGCGGCCCCTCCTTCTCCGCGCTGCTGGGCCACTGCCTGGTGCCCACTGCTGGAGGGCCCTTCGGGCTTCGCATTACCCATGGTGCCATCAATTACCCCCCAGACGCTCACTGCGCTGCAGCGGCGGCGGGCGGCTCATCCTCCGCCGGGACCTCCGCTAGGTCCACTATCGGTGCGGAAGCCACGAAGCAGGCGCCTTCAGCCACGTCGGACCGGCAGGCGCCCCCCGTGCCAGCCCAGCCCCCGCCGGCCGTCATGCCGCTGCAACCATAACAAATTTAGAATCCGGCCCATTCCGGGTCACGCCTGTATCTTCAACAGCGGTTCCACCGCTGCTCGCTGCGCGCTGTCAGCCCTAATAGAGCCACCTGAACTCTTCCGGTCACGCCCCTGCCGTCTAGCCCCGGCTGTTACCCACCACCCGCTGCGCGCTGCCTACTGCCTACTGCACGCTGCTCACTACGCGGCGGGCGGCCCTTCCGCTGCAGCGGCGGAGGGGGGCCTGGTCCCCCGCCGCATCCTCCTCCGATGGTCCCGCTGCCCCCCGCTACCCCCCGCGCCCCCCCGCTGCCCCCCGCGGCCATCTGCCGCTGCCCCCCGCTGCCATCTGCCGCTGCCGCTCATTGCGCTGCTGCTGCGGCAGGCGGCGCCTCCGCCGGGTCTTTGAAGCTGTTGTCGTGCGCAAAGCGCTGCAGCGCAGGGGGCCGAGGGGAAGCGCGAGGAAGCACACGTGAAGCGCGAGGAACTAGTGTAAAGCGTCAGGGTCTCAGGGAACTACGGTACAGCAGCACTTGACGACGAGGGGCAAGGAGGGTTGGCTGACGGCCGGGGGTGGCAGGGAAGGGCGAGGCGGGTTTGCGCTGAGCAACACCCCGTTGGCACAAGCAGCTGAGCGGTGCGGGGCAGCAAACGGCCGCAACCGCCTTTGATTGCGTCGCTGACGTCTACCGTGACGATTTGACAATGTGGACGACCAGACTCACCGGCGCTTGTTGGTTGTACCTCCCCCCGTGGTCCATCAGGTAGGCGAACGCGGCCCGCGACTCCTCCCCCCTGACACAGGTGAGGGGCAACACGAGAGGGCACCAGAGGCATTGCGTTGCAGGCTCTCGGGTGCAAGTCCTTGGATGGTGGGACAGATCACGAACCCGCCGTTCAGTACTTGACTTCTGAATGTGGCCTGACGCAACACACCAGCAAGTCCGCATGCATTGACTGGCAGCCGACGACACTAGCCCAAATCCATACAATTCCTTGCAGTCCCTCTTCACATTGGTGTCAACCGACACACCTCTGCAGCGCTATGAACACGGGTGTGAGGCCGAAGAAGTCCGGCGCGTTGGCCAGCTGCACACGCAGCTTACCCCACACCACAGCTAACACACAGCTAACACACACGCCCACCTCTGCAGCGCCAGGAAGACCGGCGTGAGGCCGAAGAAGTCCGGCGCGTTGGCCAGCTGCTCCTGCTCCTCCACCGGCCGCGATTCCAGCAGCAGCCGAAGCATGGGCACGTGGCCGGAACGGGCGGCCAGGTGGATGGCGGTCCTGCGTACGGTAATAGTCAAAGAAGGGGATAAGTAAGCAACAACGCTTGTGTTAAGCTTCATGCGATGGAGCCCACAGATCGCAGCATGGGCACGTGGCCGGCACGAGCGGCCAGGTGGATGGCGGTCCTGTGAGAGGGGGTAACAGTGAGACACACGTGTTATATGCAAGTGCAGTGCTGGCCTCAATCGGGCTGCAGCATGGCAATGCGGGCTAGCACATGGCGCAGTGGCGCTCCCCCGCTTGACTGTGCCTACCGGCAACTCCGGCGGCCGGCAGGCAGTCTTTCGCTTTTCCTCCCTTGCCGCTATGCGGCCCGCCCCCCCGCCCCCCCCCCCTTCGCGGGTGTGACGGTGCCTGCCCACTCACGACCAGCGACCCACCTTCCGTTGCACTCCGTCGCCAGCTGGTCTATGCCATAGTCTATCAAGCACTCCGCGGCGTCCACTTGGCCCGCCTCTGCCGCCCAGTGCAACGCGTTCCGTTGGTACTTGTCCTGCGTGCACACCGGGGCCGTCATCAACTCCACCAAGACCAGTTTCCATCCAATACCAACACATCTCCCGTTTAGGCTGGAGCGAAGTACCGGTACATACGCGGAAGGGGACCAGTGGATGTGGAGGGTAGCAGGGCGTGAGGGGTGGGGGCAACGCATGGGCGGCTGTTGGCACCCACGTGTGCATGCATGGCCACGTGTTGGGAATGTGGTGGGTATGGGTAGAGGGTGCGCGCTATCCTCCTGCTTGTCGTGGTTCCACTCGTGTTCGGGCGTTGTGGGGATGCCGAAACGAGCACTCCCACCAGCACCCCACCGACAACCCAAAGCCATAGCCAGGGTCTGCCAGGGTCCAGGGTTCCTTGCCTGCTTTGCTGTGTATCTTTGTACCTCCCAGCACAGCATGTTGGCGCTGCAACTGCCACGGTGGCCCCCAGCCCGTTGTGACACTGTCTGAGGTGCCCACACCTACCCTAATGTTGATGTTGAACTCGATTGCCCGCTCCACTGTCCGGGTAATGTAGCCGGAGAGTCCTCGCTCAGCAGCTTCAAATATATTTTTGGGTTGCTGCATAGAAAGTTATAGTTACGAGGTTACGACGGGTTACACGCAAACTCCACCGAGGCACTCGTCCGAGTTACATACCTGCAGCGACTCTCCAACAGCGCTTAAAATTGTCTTTGATGAGGGCGCCATTCTCTATTATGCTATAAGCGATCCGGAAGACTCCACTCAGCCAGCACAGACACTCAGTAAGCCAGTCAGTGAGGAAGCCGGGCCGTCGCAACAGCCAACAGCGAACTAGGTGGGTACAATTGCTAATGCTAGAAGCATACGTCGGTTGTTATGCTGGTCCAAAAACGTCAAGGTTTATATGAGAGACAAAGCGCTCTTCGGGTCTGCTCTCTCGGGTAACACCGGAATACGCTTGACATCGCTTCTCCTGAGCAAGTACACGTGATGTGTTAGCTTTTGGCGGGACCTGTGGACAACGCGTCCATCTGACTGAAGCCGTACGACATGCTAGATTGCTAGTACCTGCTGGAGCGCTGCTGGCAGCTGGCCCTTCCATCCGTCTCCTTGCCGCAATAAGGCTTCGATTGCCTGGATAAACCGCCCAAGACCCTGGGCTTGACCTTGCCCGGCAAGGTGGCAGGCCGTTTGTCACCGTACGCTTGCTCCACGGGGTCAGCGCACGACCCCTTTACTGAGCTACCGTGGGTACGAGCAGGTACCGTCTGCAGGTTGGTGTGGTGAAGGCTGGAGCCTGGCAGGTACGTACGGCAGGCAAGGAGATAGCCTAGGCACAAGCACTTGCAGCATTCGAGCAGGGGCAGTTCCGTTGCCCAAACCCCGTTCAGGGGCAGCACCAGGGCAGCACCCTTGAAGCAAACATCTACTAGGCCAAAAGCAGGGTCCTGTTGACCAGGCGTCGAGCAACTGTTGAATGAGCCATACACCTGCCTGCACTGCCCATATAGTACACCTACAGGTACCCTACCGCCTGCAAAGCAGCTTCTAGCATTAACAGCCCCGCCACCAAAAGCACCTCGCCAGCAGCCACGGCCAAATCCTAGGGTGCGAGCTACAGCCGCTCCGTCGCTCCACATGCAGCACCATCCAGGATATTAACCCGGCTAAACTCAAAGCCGTGAAGTGGTGGAGCGGAAGTTGGTCTTGGCGGTATTGTTCCATCGAGGATGATGCAAGACTACATGCCTCCACAGCCTCGATGGTAGGCAACAATTCCACAACTTCCTAAGAGCCCGCCTGCACCTGGCAGCAACTGCCCGAACCTGCCGCAGCACCGCGCACAGCTCGCACCCCACCACCATCAGCACCCAGGTCGCATAGCAGGATGCCACACGCTATTGCCCATCGCCACCCTTTGCATCTCGAGCCACTACGGTACGGTACACCGCCTCCGCCTCCGCCCCTGTCCCTGCCTCTCCCGCAGCCCATTCAACCACGCCACCACAGGCCTCCCCATCGCGCTGACATGGTTGCACCGATCCAAGGCCCTCTCCACCACCGCCGCACCCGCGGGCACGCCCCCCTGCTCCACCAGCAGCTTCAACACCGCCAGCGCACACCCCCGCTCCACCACCGCCGGCAGCACGTCCCTGTCCATCGGCACCCCCAGCCGCACCACCACCCGCAGCGTCCCCAGGTCCCCCGCCCTACCCGCTGCAGCCACCACCTGCCCAACGTCACCCCACGCACACCCCTGCCGCTCCCTAAGCCACACCAGCAGCTCCTCGCACCCTCCCACTGCTGCCGCCTTCACCGCCCTCGGCCCCAGCGGCACCCTTCCACCCGCCTCGTGCAGGCACCTGACCACCTGCACATCTCCACGCTCTGCTGCTGCAATGATAGCGTCCTCGCCACCGTGTGGGCAACCCGCATGCAGCAGCAGCTGCACCGCTGCCAGCCGTCGGCTGGCGGCCCCCACTGGATGCATGTAAAGCCCCCAATGTTGCACCACAACTGTTACGGTGTCCGCACCCCAGGGGCACCTCGCCTCGTGCAGCAGCCACCGAATGATGTCTACGTCACCCCTGCGCGCGGCGGACAAGTACGCCATGCGGCCCGTGGGGCAGCCGTGCTGCAGCAGCCACTCAGCCATGGCTCGGCTGCCCGAGCCCGCCGCCCCCGTAAAGACACAGTCCGTCAGCGTCCCGCCCAGGTGCAGGTATAGGAAGCTGACCGCCTCCACGTGTCCCCGCCGCGCTGCCGACATCAGCGCGCAGTTCAAGCCATCTGTGGGCGGCGGGGAGGAGGAGGAGGAGGCGCCGAGGCTCCGGCGGTGCAGCAGCAGCAGCCACTCCAGCTTTGGGATGAAGCCGCTGTGGCCCGCCGCGTCCCAAGCGTTGCCTGTGTTTGGGAAGGCGCACCCGGCAACGTCCAACAGCCAATGCACCACCTCCAACCCCGCGGCCTCGCTACGCAGTGCTGCTAGTACCATCTCCCCGTCCGGGTCGAAAAGGGCGTGCTGCTGCTGCTGCCGTTGCTGCTGCAGCCGGCCCAGCATCCACTGCAGCAGCGGCAGGTTGCCCGCACCCGCCGCCGCCACGAATGCCCGACGCGTCAGGCCGCCGCCACGTGGCCCCAGCAGCGCCTCCACCTTGGCCTGCGCGCTGACCCACGGGTCACCACCGCTGCACACGTGGCGACACGTGTCTGCCCGCGTGGCATGACACGTGTGGCAGGCACGGCGGCACGACCCTGCAGCTGCTGCGATGGCAGCCGCACGCGCCCGGCGCAGCCTGCCTTTGACACCCTGCCCCCCGTGCTGCTCCAGCAGCCGCCGGACCTCCTGCAGGCCCTCCAGGTCACAGCACTCGGCAGCCGCCTCCCACACGCGTGCGTGGTTTAACGGGCAGCGGTGCTGCAGCAGCCAGGGCAGCAGGTGCAGGTGCCCCGCCCGCACGGCAGCGACCCCCATATCACCGCATGGGTAGCCCCACGAGACCAGCTCCGGGAAGAGGCTGGGGCATATCAGCTGCCACGCGAGGGCTAGGTTGGTTTTGGAGCCGCTGGCAGCTGCGGCCTGCAGCAGCGCCAGCTTGCGCGCGAAGCTTACCCGCCTCAACGCGGACTGGGCGGCAGCGGTCCAGCAGGGGACTGAGGATGTGTGCGGCGGAAGGGGCTCGTCCAGGGCCATGGTGCAGTAGGGCTTGCTGGAAAGGTGCTGAGCAGCTGACTTGTTGATCAGGCGGCCGCTGCACGCGAGGTCGTTGGGCGGGAGCAGCTGCAAGATGCAAAGGAGAACGTCGCCAGGAAGCTGCCTCGACGAGGCTTCTGAAGCTGGTTCTACTGGTTCTAGTGAAGCTAGGTCCTGATGTGGATCTTGTTCTTGCATATTATGCATATAGCTGTAGCAGCTCTTGCGGCGGATGCTGTTGCGAAGGGAATGAAACAGTGGAAACAGTCTCGCCGGGTGGGTCAGAGCCCTGGCCCGTCGCCTACTCGAGCGGCTTTAACGTAGCGCAACGTCAAAAGCGCATTATACAAGTTACCACGCTTCCGTTTGTAACCCTGCTGTAGCTTACGACCCGTGATGCCTTGCCTTCTGATTGTATGTCGCGTTGACGCTGTTGGCACAGTCGGCTAAGCACTCAGTAGAGTGACCAGTGGTGATTACGATCAACGCGAGTGGTTGCAACCTCCCCAGCGCATTGCGTGCGTGCGTATGGCACAGCCGATTGGCGCGATTGCCCCGCTGCATCTACCACGCTGCATCTACCACGCTGCATCTACCACGCCAGCAGCATCGGGCCCTAACCGGTAGCCTGTGCCAACACCTCCCAAAGTGGCGGTCTGCTTGTCTGATGCAGTCGAGAATGGAGGGGCAAGCAGCGGAAAGATGATGCGGGGACGCGGGCACACAGTATAACACGTGCCTGCCCTGCAGCACGCTCTACGTGATCGGCATATCTGCTAGCCCCGCAACCCCCCTGCCTGCCCTGCAGTACTGAGCTGCGATTGCAGCAGCGGTGCGTTGGTAGTGTGTGAGCGCTGCTAACGGTACTCGTACGTGAACCCGTAGTCTGGAAGGAGGTGAAAGCCCGGTATCCCGCAGTATACCGGTACCTCACTAACCTCAGTGACTTGTGGGGCCGCAGAATGCTCCCCCAAAGTACCAAAAAAGTATCAAACGACGACGGGACGTTAGCGGACATGGATTGCAGACTGTAGCCTTGCACAGGAAGGAAAACAAACAGGTTATGCAGTTCAAGTGCTCCCCATCTGCGGCAAGTACGGCACATCCTCTGTCCATCATGCACAGGAGCGCAGGGGCACGGATGAGCAGCCACCTGCCCTCCACCCATGTGTCGCCTGAGTCCTTGCGTGTTGAGTACACCACAAAGCAGAGAGTACGGTGCGGCAGTACGTGTTCTGTTTGCACCATGCATAACAACATGCTGCTGGCATTGTCTGGAAGCGTGATGTCGCCAGATGCTCCCACACCGGTGCCGCATGACATCACGACATGCACAATCCTACCCCACGGCCTGACCGCCGGTCATGGTCTTAAACGACTCCACGGTCCCCACTGCGAGATTATGCCCAGTACTGTGCATGCACGTATGGCAGCCGCGCCCGCCATGTTCCCAGCACAACCCAGTACAGTACAGCATCTATACGTCCTGCATACCGGCACCTGCAGCGTATCGGCAATGTCGCTGCCATGGCCCCTCCGGCGTTGCCTCCAGCGCGCCACCCAAGCCGCCATCGCATACCGGCCAACCTCCAACGTTCAACCTGCACCACCTGCTACCCTACTCCCGGTGCAAACCAACACGTCAAACCAGCAACACCAACACCAACAGCACATGAGCTTCTACCTGTACCCCACAGCAAGGGCCCCTTACTTGGACTCCTTATGCCGGTCCCCCGCCGCCTGTCCGCGCTCCTGCCCCTCCGGCCCCCTGCCCCCCCGCTGCTGCCCCTTTCCCTTTCCCTGCCCCTGCCCCTTCCGCTCCTTGAGCTGCCGGTCAAACTCCAGCAGCTCCCGCGCCGCAAATTCGTCCAGCTCCGGATCACGTAACCGCGGGTCCTGCCGTACGGCATCTGCCGTATCGTTGTACAGCGGCCGGTCGCGGCCCGGGCCCAGCTCCCGCGGCGGCAGCGGCGTGACGCGAGGGAACTCCCTTGACCCCTGCTCCTGCTGCTCCTGCTCCGGGCTCACGTCCTCCGGGCGCCGCTTAGCGCGCCTGCGGTGACCAGGTTTCAGGCCGTTCGCGTGGGGCACAGTGACAACGTGCGCAAAATGCGACCTCCTCGTGGCGCGCTTGCGTGCTTGCGCAACAAGCAAGCGACTGCCAACCGACACGCGGCGCCGCGTGGGACGCCGGCCGCGTGTGCAAGGGCAACGACAGGCCAGCACGACTCTAACCTCAGCAACAGCTCACCCAGAATCAGCGACTAGCATGCAAACCCATCATCGTTATAGCATACCGTAATATTCTATACCTCACCAGACTGTGGTTGCCAGGCCCCCCGCCCCTCCTCACTTCGCGTCCGATGCGATGGCGCCCCCCACGCCCCCAGCCCCGACACCAGGCCAGTACGACTCTACCTCAGCGCCATTCGTCAAGCCAGGTCCCCTGCCCCTCCCCACCTCGCGTCCGACGTGATGGCTCCCCCCAGCCCCGACACCACCGACCTCGCCATAGCACGAAACGGCGTAACCCTGTGGACCATACTGGTACCGGTGGTTTGCCCCCCGCGCCGCCCTCACCTCGCGTCCGACGCGATGGCGCCCCCCAGGCCCGACACCACCGCCCCCGCGCCGCCCAGCGTGGCACGCAGCAGCCCCCCCAGCGCGCCGATGGGCCGCACAGCCGCCAGCGTGTCGGGCTCCGTCTGGGCGATGCGCTCCAGCTGTGCACGGGGAAGCATGGGTGTGAGGTGGGGTTGCAGCGTGGAAGGGAATGCCCACCTGCACGTGCAGCATCCCAAGGGCGAGCGTGTAATGCGTTCCTAACTGAACGGCCTGACAGCTTAGTATAATCGCAACACAACGATGACCCACTCCCAACGCCCCGCACATCCGCGACCACGTGATGCATGAGCACACCCGCCGCACGTGTATTCTCAGCATGTGAGATGATGACCGAGATGCGTTTTAGCGGCCTTGGTCCCACATTACTGCACCACTGACACCGCACGCCCACCTGCACGTGCAGCAACCCCAGCGCCGGCAACCCTATGGCCTCCGCAGTTGATGCATAAGCACGCCCGCCAGCACTGTGTATCACTCTTCACGTGCAGGTATGAGCGTATCCGCTTCTCCCTGACGGTTTACACTGTTTCCTCGCGCTTCACGCGCACCCACCTGCACATGCAGCACGCCCAGCGCCAGTACCCCTATGACCCACGGGTCCTGCCAGTCCAGCCCCCGCAGCAGCAGCGGGCTGCCGTACAGTGCGGCGTAGATGCCGTACAGCGCCGCGCGCCGCTCGAAGGTCAGCGCGCCGAAGGCCCAGGACTGCGGGGCAGGGGACGCAAACACAGGAGGGTAACACATGTTAACAAATAATACCATTCTAGGAGGGGAGGTGCCACGTACGGTACTTGCGTTCCGGCCATGCAGTGGAGTACAGTGCACTGCGGCATCCGCAGGAGGTAACCGCAGCAGCAAACCGTTACGCTGTGTCGCACCCGTCTCGGCTCAGACACACCGCCGAGCGTAAATCCTCTGCCCCAAACCCTCTTGCACCCAGCGTGCCCGCCTGCACAGCGGGCTGTACATGCCTCCCCATCACGCCTTCCTCCCCAGGCCTTTCACATAAAACTCGAGCAGAGCCCACGCACGGAACCCACGCACCAGCCAGCCGAAGAGAGGCAGGAAGCTGATGGCGCCCATGACCCCCCACACGAAGTTGTCACCCTCCTCATCGGCCTTGCTGCTGCTGCTGCCGCCCGCAGCCTTCCGCCCAGGCGGCAGCTGCTGCTGCTGCTGCTGCTGCTGCTGTGTGCTGCTCCCCGGCAGCTGCTGCTTGGGCGGCGGGGCGGTTGCCGCTGCCACCAGCACCGAATAGGAGATGCCCGCGAGGGAGCCTATGATCACGGAGTTGCGAATGAAGGCGTCGGCGGGCTCGGGCAGGAAGGAGGCCTGGGCGGTGACCGCCGTGCGTCGGCTGGCAATGTGAGGCCGTATGCTGCACAGGGGGAGTTGGGAATACGGAAATTCGTGAGCGTAAGCTAGAGGTAGGTGCTGGGTGGGCCGTTGCATGGGGGTGACTTGATGAGCGGGGGGTGGATGGAATTGGGTTGGAAGAGGCTTTAAGGGTGGCATGGACAGGTGGTGGGTGCTGGGAGCTTGGGATGGCCTGGGTGTAGGGTGTAGGTGGCAAGGTCGTACACTGCGTGTACGGACTGAGGTACATCTGCACTGTGAGAAGAGTGAGGATGAGGATTAGGAGGTGTAGGGGGTACATGAGGTGGAAGGGGAACGCACCGTTGCGGGTGGCTCGTTGGGAGAGGCGTGTTCCAGTTCGGCCCCGGCCCAGAGGCGGGGTTCCGGCACCGTGCAACAGCCATGTGCTCACAGGGCGACGCCAGCCGCGCGCCCCCGGATATCGGCCAGGCGCATTTCGTCATCATCTGTACCATGTGCCTGTATCGTGGTGCTAACTCTAGGCTGCCGTAAGCGAGAGCGCGCCTGGCCGTTTCAGTTTTGAGTTGCAAAGTAGAGAGCTACGTTTACTGCCCTCCAAATATGCAATATTGTCTCCAGTTGTTTTTGTTGACCAGTTGCCCTGGTGTCAGCCCATGTCCACAGGGTCGCTTTTTTGCTTGACGTCACGCTTTGGCTGCACGTCGCTACTCGCTAGGAGGCTGCGGATTTCAAAACGTTTAGCACAAAACGCGTGATTGTCCAGGCAAGCCCGTTAAGTCTTTCCGTCTGCCTCGCGTTAGAGCTGCGTTTCCGAGACCGGTGCGCGCAGGCCACCAGGGGCACGACCAGGGGAGGTCTCTCTGGCCACGTGGCAAGCACGGGGGCTTCACCCCAAGTATGCGGGCTCTGTTGCACCATCCTTGACGTCCCCTGGTGGTTCTTCATGTAAGGGTGGGCAGCAGGCGACCATTGGAGCGGGAGACGGGGGACTGTGGCAGACAGGGAGAGGCCAGGCCCACGAGCCACGACAGCCTGGCGCAAGCTTAGGTGGGGGTAAAACGGGTAAGGGGCTCACTCACTGAGTACGGCTCAGGAGAGGGCGTGCTCTCCATTAGTACAGCTGCTCAAGGGTGCGTACGCATCTGTACATACCATGGGGTCAAGTTCGGGTATCGACGGTCAGACGTGTGCGGTGTGCCTGTGATGTGCCAGAGCAGGCCAGAGGTTTGCCGTGTAGTAGGATGCGGTGAAGGGAAAAACAGTGCACATATCAACCACTCGCGAGCTCAACAGACCAGACCGCGAGGGCATGGGAGGTTACTAGCGAGGTTAGCGGCTGAGGCTGAAGCTGTACGCAAGGGTGTGCCCAGGGGGTGTCCCTCCTGGGGTGTGCCAGAGTGTGCCGCTGGGACTGGTCGACCGCCGCTTCCTATCACCTGTCAGAAGCCCATGCGCTATCCTGCTGCGATTATGGGCCGTACGTTTGCGTGCCATTTGACACACTAACAGTCACAGCAAGTCAGAGTTCGCCGGCTGTGGAGCCACTTCCCGGTTCCCGCCATCCCGCCATCCAACCCTCGAAAGCACCCCGTACCTGCGCACGTTGAGACTTACTGGTATCCCCTACTAGGTGTTTTGCAAATGTACTAAAAGTGCACTTGCCAGGAAAACATGATGCAGGCGGAGGACGATCCCGCGAGGCTTCCCTGGGACCCGATCACCCGCGTCGTGGAGTCACTCCCCACAAATGACGTCGTCCTGATATGGCGGCTTGTCTGCAAGGAGTTTTGGAGGCGCTTCAGCCAGCCGCACTATCGCGTGGCGCGCTTCGGGTTGCCTCTGCCGCCCGTCTCAAGTTGCGGAGCATGGCGTCCGCATCTGCAGCAATACCTTAAGCAGCTGACCTTTTGCAGCAAGTTTAGGATACTCTCGGCCGCCGCGTCCAGCGGCAGCGAGGTCAACCTGGAGTTCGCCTGGGACATACTGCGCCCGAGCCTCGCGCACGGCAAGGACCGCTATCCCTCGGGGGCCTCGGATGCTGGCGCCGCTGCAGTGAAGTCCGATCACCTGCATCTGCTGCCCTGGCTGCTGCAGCATGGCTGCCCGCTGGACGCGCACAGCACGGTGAATGCAGCAGCGGAGCACAGCGACCTGGCGGGGCTGCAGCACGTTTGGGAGCTCTTGGGCTGCGGCCCGGACCCGCCCGGCCAGCACGGAGCAAAGCGATATGGCGATCTCACCAATGCAGCTGCCGGTTCTGACCGCGATGCAATTGCGAAGCTGACCTGGCTCATGGCGATGGCGGAGCGGTCAAAGGAACACTTCCACGGGCAGTGGCTGCTGCTCCAGGCAGCTTCAGGCGCTGTTTCATCAGGCCGCCTGCCTGTCCTGCAGTGGCTGCTCGAACTGGCGTTGCAGGGGGGTGTCCCGACGGGGGAGCTGTGGTCGCGTGTGGTGGACGTGGAAGCGCGGGGCCTGCCCCTGGCGCAGGCGCTGGGGAAGGGGCACGTGGCAGTGGCGGACTGGCTGGTGGACGAGGCTGGGTACCCCCTGCCGCAGCAGGAGCAGGACGAGGATTTGGCACACGTAATGGAGCTGGAAAATCAGCAGGAGGCGGAGCAGGAGCTCCTGTGGAAGGCCGCAGCCTGGGGCGGCAGTGTGGACACCCTGCGCTGGCTGATACTCCGGGGGGTGCCCGTGTGCCCCGATGCATTGTCGATGGCCGTGAGAGGGGGGCACCTGGAGGCGGTGCGGTTCCTGCACGAGGTGTGCGGCGTGGGGCTGGAGGACTGCGATCTGTTGGAGGCCGCGGGCTCGCGCAGCGTGCCCACCGCGCAGTGGCTGCTGCAGGCCGGCTGCCACATGGACCCGGAAGCGTACTTGGCGGCAGCGCGCGAGGGGGATGTGGCCATGATTCGGTGGCTGGCGCTGGACGCCAAATGCCCTTGGTCGCAGAGTACCGTTGCTGACATCCTAGGTATCTGGGCCTATAAGGCAGGCAACAGCACCGATGGCCTGAAAGAGGCCGTTCGGTTGCTGCTAGAGGCGGGCTGCCCTTGCAGTACAAGCTACGTGGCTATCAACGGGGCTGCGAGGACCGGCCGGCTGCCGCTGCTGCGCTACCTGCACGAGGAGCTAGGAATGGGGTTCTGGCCGTACACGCTTACGGAGGCTGCCGGCGGTGGCTGCGAGGAGGTGCTGGAGTGGCTGGTGGGGGCGGGGTATGGTGCTGGGGAAGGACGAGGGGGCAGTGAGGCGTATGTGGCGGCGGCAAGCCATGGCGACATGGCAACCCTGCGGTGCCTGCGCCGGCTGGGGGTGCCGTGGGATGAGCGAGTGGTGATGTTAGCTGTGGAGTATTGCTGTACGCCGACGTCCGCTGTGCAATGGCTGGTGGAGCAGGGGGCGCCGGTGAACAGGGAGGCGGTGGAGCGGGCAAATGAGAACGCGAGGAACAAAGAACGGTGGAAGGAGTGTGCGGAGTGGCTGGCGGACCGCATGAAGACGGCACAGCGCTGCTTATGATAGACACGTGTTAGACGGGGTGCAGATGGGTGATGTTGGCGCAGGGTGCTTGAAGTAGCGACCGACGAGCAACCCAAGTCGTAATGGAAGGCAGGCAGGTACACTGCGGCGGCTGGGTTGCTGGTGCTAGTGCTGGAGAGGTGTGCGGTGGTCGCATGCAACTGGCACGAGGGTGGCGGATAGTGGGGCTAGCGCTGGGTTGCCGGGCCGCTGCAGTGTTGCAGTGTGATACCAGCAGCGTCTATTGCGTGTTATGTTGTGGCGGCAGGGCTGGTGTGTTGCCTTGGAGGGCGGTGAGCGTTGGTGGCAGGACCAGGGGGTCGCCTATGCATGTGGATGGGCTGTAGCTGTTGAGTAAGCGATAGCGGAAGGTCACGTGTTTTGAATGTATGCACGCCTCCCGGACGAACTGCAACAGCTTGCGGCATGCCATGTTCTGTACTGGCTGGATGCAGGGGATGCATTGGGCGTTCGTGGTGTGTGGGAACTGTTGAGCGCTGTTGTGCCGGTGGCCGGTAGCGCACGGCATTAGGTCTCAGCATGCGCAGGCACCGTTGTTGCGCTGCATCAGGCGAAGGGCGTGGAGCGTGGGTGGTGGGTGATGGGGGTAGGCGCCGAGCAGGGCTGTAAGGCAATTGCATCTCCAGGCAGCGTACCGGTACCGCGTAAGGGATGGAACGTGCAAGGGTAACCACGTGGGGTAACCACTTGGTACCACAATTAGCATGCCTGGCATGGCTACCAGCTGTGGGTGCTTGCGTGTGGGATAGTATTCACCATTATAAGCTATGGACAAAAGTGCGGCAGCCTACTGGAGGTCGGACGTTAGTGTCAGCTAACCGTCGGCGAACCGACGACTGCCGGATTAGCGGTGGTTAGACCCAGTGAGCTGTTGGTGAGACCCCATCCCCTTGCATATACGCTTGTAGGTGATCATACGCCAGCCACCTATTCATACTGAGCCCTCCGCTAAGCCGGTGAAGCCATGGACTCCATGTCGAGGGCATTCAACAAAGCCTTGGAGTACAGCCACATAAAGCCAGCAATAGCAGCCCTTCACAATGCAGGACATGGCGATGTTTCAAAAGGCGAGGAGCAGCATGCGGGCTCGCAGGAAGGTCCTTCGGTGCAAAGAACCCCGCTAGGAGTGACGCGCCCCGAGGCGTCGGTGGGATCTCATGCCGTTCGGCTTATCTTCTCGGACATGGCTGGCATTCAGCGGTGCAGGTATGTCGGCTCAATGAAAACAGGGCCTGACTTCAACCCTTTTTCCAACCAACGGAAGCACATGACTTCGCTCACGCAACTTGCACTGATAGTGTGATATGAAAGTAATAATTATTTTCGACACTAGTACGAAATGCTGGACCTTGCGTGCAGTGCACTCGCATCCTTGCGCTGTCCACAACGCACGCGTACGCAGTCTTTCGTTTCATCCCGACGTGTAGTGTAGGCTTAGCAAACCAGTCAGCAAATGGCTGTTTGGCACTTGGGACTCCCTTGTAACCCACGTGACCCGAAGCAGGGCCATGCCCCTAGCCCCCCAAGCCAACGTTCCCTCCTTGCTTCCCCGCCAAACTTTTGCCTTACGTGTTCGTGTCGCTCAACCACCTCCCCCGTGCCTGCTGTACAGGGTCATCCCCATGCGGCGATTCGCAGAGGTGACAAAGCGGGGGCTGGGCATCACAACGGCCTGCATGGCCATGCCAGGTGTGGTGATGTGAAGGTTGACAACAAATCGTGTGGCAGCATGCAAACCCTCACCTCCACACAAGCAACGAAAGCCGGCACTGGCTTGCGGGGCCGGGTGCAGCTGGGGTGCACGGCGTTTGCAGCCGAAAACCATTAGACAGGCATCCTGTACAACAACAACAATGCAGACCACGGGACTCTTAACCTCCACCTACACCCACCTACAACCCCATGGGCCCTTGGCTCCCTGCTGAACCCGCAACAACCTGCTACCAAGCCACGTGGAATCCCCTGCCCCCGGCGCCAACCCACTGACTCCATACCCGCCTACAACCAAAACCCAGGAGACCAGCTGACCTACTGGGCCCTCCTGCCGCCCCCGACCCGCACCGGACCTCTGCCGCCGGCGCGGCCCGCCGTATCCTTCTCACTGACCCTACACCCACCCACCTCTTTGCAACCCCCAAACCACTTCCTGCCCTCCGGGCCACGCGAAGTCCTCTGGCCCCGTCGCAGCCCGCCACATCCTTCCCCGAGGACCTGCACCCACCCAACCCTTTCCACCGCCCAACCCGCTTCCTGCCCCCAGGCCACGTGGACTCCCCTGCCCCCGGCGCGGCCCTTCACGTCTTGCACAACAAACCCATAGCCGTGCACCACTGTGCCCCGCTGACCCCCGCTGCCCCCAGGCCACGTGGACTCCCCTGCCCCCGGCGCCGGGCCCCTACACCTCGCCCACCGGATGCTGCCCTAACCGTCATGCTCCTGCCAACCTCTTCAACTTCACCCCGCCCCGGGCCCCGCCCCCAGGCCACGTGGACTACCCTGCCCCCGGCGCCGGCCTGCTGCCCGTGGGCGACGCCCGGCTGGTGCCCGTGGCCGCCACCCTGGTGGACCTCCCCTGGCACCCGGGACACAAGGCGGCGCTGTGCGAGTTTACCTCCCCCTTCCGTGAGTTCCTGTGCCATCCTTTGTGCCATCCTTTGTTTATGTCCTGCACGGGCGTGCGCTGCTGCTGCTGCTGCTGCTGCTGCTGCTGCTGCTGCTGCTGCTGCTGCTGCTG
>VFQN01002377.1_pt1 | contig 29256 bp, 48 predicted proteins | sample 3512371 | NCBI WGS metagenome assembly VFQN01 (sample SAMN10412370, study PRJNA504923) | tailings metagenome | isolation source: Replicate 2 from Balatoc abandoned mine | place: Philippines: Itogon, Benguet | collected 2017-08-28
GGGGTCACGCCCACGGCCGGGCTGTCCGGCGGAGCTCTGACCACCTTCGCCGCATGTGCCGGCATCACCATGCCACAGCTGTCGGACCATTTGAAGGAGGCGCTGGCCGCCTACCCGCTCAACTTCTGGGCGGTACGGCCCAACGTGCTGTTGGGTCTGGCCAACATCTCGGACCCGCAGGTGGGTACGGAGAAACGGAGGGGCACCTGGTGTTACAGCAGGGGTGGGCTCAATGGGGGGCGGGGGCCCGGGGTTAGGGGCAGGGGCGCTCACTGGCCTGCAGTGTGCGATACAATTTAGGGGCTAGCCCGGGCCCGCAGGTGGTGGTGCACCGGTACCCCTGCGTGGATAGGTAGAGCTGAGACGTGAGGCGCAGGGAAACGTCATGGGGCAGCACTCTGCCAGCACCTCGTGACCCTGCAGCCACGGCACAAGTGCCAAACTGCCTCCCTAACTGACACCCCTACGTAGGGCACCCAACCCGCTCCCAACTAAACCACTAACCCACCCGCCCGCAGACGTACGTGCGCTGCTCCGGCAAGGTGCGCGCCGCCATCTCGCGGCTGGACCGCAGCAGCACCACCCTCAACTCCTCCGCCTCCTGGCTGGTGGACTCCTTCTCCTCCAACACAGACTACTGGGGCGCCGTGGCCGCCAGCTCCACCATCTCGTGTGCCACCAGCGACCCACAGGTAGGTATGGCACTGCAATGATCTTCATTCAATCCCCAACTGCAAGAAGCAGACCGTGAACTCAATAGGCGGCGCAACACTGCGGACAATGGGGAGTCCAAGGGGCGTCACGGTGCTGGATGCGGGGACGCCAGGGGACGCACATCCTGTTACGGTAGTGCACACGATGCCTGCGCCTCCGAAAACGTCTCCCACACTACCCCCAGGCCGACCCCGCCAACGGGGGCCCCTCCTTCTGGGAGTACCGCGGACAGCCCTCCATGGACGGGGCCTACGCCAACGACATAACCCACCTGTGCACCTCCCTGGGCCAACCGTACGGCACCCCCGGGTCCACGTGCGTCTCCGTTGAGTCGTACGAGCCGGGCGCGTTCCGGGAGGGCGGAGTCGAGCCCTCCACTGCACCGGCGAGCAACAACAGCGCAACAAGCGGAATGACGGCCGAGCTCCAGATAGCGTTCACGACAACTCTGGACGGACGCCGCATGCTGCGCACCGTGGCGGAGAGCAACGTTACACTCCTACCCACCAACTGCTCCGCCTTCCCAAATGGCGTCGGCTTACCCCCCTTCAAGCCCCCGTTCGATTCCACCGGCCCCTGGCCCAGCATCTGCCCCGGGTGCGACCCGCGCAACCCCCTGCCGTACACGCGGGAGCAGTGGCAGGACATGTCCATGAATGGGTCGATGGCCATGGCGAACTGGGAGGCGGTGTACCTGTACGGCAGCAGGGATGCGGCGCTGTGGATCGCCAACCAGACGCAGGCGCTGTATGAGCAGGAGCAAGAGCGGGAGCGGGCTAGGGGGAGGCCGAACCTTGGGGGCGCGGCAGGGGGTGTGCGCAGTGGGGTGTGGATGGCAGTAGGGTCTGCAGTTCTTGCTGCAGTTGTGGCGATTGCTATGTGAGCGGTAAGCGTAAGTAGCGTAGCAACTCAGCGGTGCAGGTTCTGGAACGGGATGACCCTTTTGGTCCCCTGCACGTTGCGTGCCGTACCGTGTGTGTGCTTATTCATGATCTTTCCTGTGGTGTCAGTTCTGGTCGGTTATGTCCAAGGGTGTATCGCACTGTCCTATGAAGACCGGTAACACGAGAGCAAGTACGTATCGGTTTGCTGCACTGCACTTCACTTCCATACCTCGCTTGCATCAGGCTGACCTGGAAGGGCTGAAACATGCCCATGCCCTTGCTTTGCCTTTGCTGACGCTGCATACCGTACCGGTACTCCAGCACATGCAGCACGGTGCTTACTGAACTGCCGAAGAGCGTGTACACGCATGATTGCAGATGCCAAATGCTAGCACGCAATGCTAGCTGTCAACGTCGCTGTAAGAATCAGCCAAGCCCATCCCGTTACAGCACCCCTCGGCCACCGCAGCACCTGAGCAGGCCCAGCGCAGGTCCGCACCCGACAACCCGAGCTTAACACACAGTACGCACACGCATTGCAAGAGAGCCTCAGCGTGGCAACCATTCCACTTGGGCCCCTGGCCCTGACACAATGCACAGCGCGTCCGTGTTCGCTACTGACAACTGCCGGTACGGCATGGTACAGCCATGATGCCGTTCACCCGCCGGTACACCGCCCCCTCCTTCCGCTGTGTCAGCATGCTTCAACATGTGTGCGTGCATGCGGCGCCCTTTACAGACCCTCGTCACGCCATATGTACCAAGTCCGCTAATGCCACTGCCGCGTCCGAGCCGCATGTGCCGCCTAGGGGGACGGATACCAATGTGCGTGCCCACCCGCCTCAAGTTCGTCCCTGCAGCGCTGTCCCATGCCGCCAGCAGCCGTCGCGCCAGCATACATGCACCACAAGTGTCCAATCCAGCACGCTCGCACGCCCTATCCAAGTTCCGTGCCTGCGCACCACCCGATGCTCCAACCCATTGGTGCATCACCGCCTCGCTCCCGCTCTTGCACCTAGCCTCCAGCAGCTACCCCCACAGCTGCCCCCGCCGTGTAACACGCTATCATGCATGCGCCGCACGTGTGTGAGTCAGCACGCTATCATGCACCATGAAAGCTCCGTGCCTCCGCTTTGCGCGATGCTCCAACCCACTGGCACTCTACCGCCTCGCTCGCTCTTCAGCGCCCTGCCCCCAAAACCCCACCACTACAAACCTTCTCACCCTACCATCCGCACTCCCAAGGCCGTGCACCGCCGCTCCCCTGCACCCCACTCCCCTTGTCCTCCCCCCCTTGCAATTGATCACCCCGGCGCAGTAGGCCACCCCGCTGTCCCCTCAGTCAAAGTCCGAGTCCTCGTCGCTGGCCGTTTTGTGGTAGTGCACGCTCTTGCGCACGCTCTTGCCCGGCCCGTCTAACCGGTCCTCGTCTTCCCGGTCCACCAGCTTGGGCTCCACCACCTCCATGGATATCAGCCGGTCTTCCAACACGTCTGTGGGGAAGTCGTCCGCCCCCAGGCCCTCGAAGCCGGTCACGCGGCCCACGGCCACGCCGTTCTTGAACCCAATGATGCAGGGGAGGGTCTTAATGTTGAGCTTGACGGTGAAGAACGGGCAGTCGGGCGCTGAGAGCTTGATGAACCGGCTGTTGAAGTGCTTGTAGGCGAGGGTGCTGAGGTGCTTGTCCATGATCTTGCAGCGCTCAAACTCCCGGTGGAAGAAGTGGCACACCACCAGGTCCGTCTGCGTCACTATCTCCAGGAACTCGCCCTCGCTGATCTCCGTGTACGTGCCGTGCCCCTTCTGCGATAGCTGCTGCCGCTTCTCCCGCTCGGCCTTCAACCGTGCGATGCGCTCCTCGTGCAGCGCCTGCAGCTCTTCGTCCTCCATCAAGTCGTTCATGGCAACGACCTGGTGTGCCCCCGCCTTGGAAGCTTTAGCAGCCTCCTCTGAGAGCATCTCCTTCTTGTAGTCGCGGACTGCGGCTTTGACAACCCCTCCATCGGCGATGGAGTTCATGGCTTGCCCGAACTGGGCAGCCTCGCCGGCGAAAGGTTTGTCCCCCATGGTTGATTACCTTTGCAGATAAATTCAGCGTTGTTGAAAGAGTCAGGTGCAGCTACTTGGCAAAGTATTGGTCAACAGCTTCGATGTTATAGGCGCAGTGTCTGGCTGTGGTGATGTAGGTTGGCCCGCTTAATAAATCTTGCAGCTATGTAAATCCTCGATCTATATCTTGGTGTTGGCGTGAGCTGCGTGCATGCCTGAGTCACTGTGTATAGCGCGGGCAGCGGAGGAAGGGACAGCACGGCCCGATCTAGAATAAAATGACCGAGAACATCTCATTAATGTATGCACACTGCTCTGTATGCGCCAGAGTGGCCCATCCTGCGGTCCCGCCAATATTCCCCATGCAGGAATTGCTTCGTTGGAAGACACAGCCTGACTATCTACACGGTACTCACAATTTCACTTAGGTTCCATCACTTCTAAGGGGCTAGGTCGCTGAGAATGGCGACCCCGGGGGGCCCCGGTCCAGACTGGACGTCTTTGCTTCAACAAACAAGAGACTTGGTTGCTCAGGTCGGCACTATAAGCTGAACGACTGTAGTGCTAATGTCCTATTGCTAGGCTACTGATACCCTGCTGCCTCGATCTTGCGCGCGCGCTGGCGGCCAGCTTTCGGGCCCTGTAAGCCCTTCCGGTTCCATGGCGTAACGAAACCATGATACAATTGGCAAATGCAGGACTTCAGCGGGGTACCACGGGTGGAGCGGAGCTTGCCCCAGCTGCAGCAGTATGCCGACGCCCTGCGCTCCCGGACCAACCGGTACCGCAGCCCAGCGGAGCAAGCAGCAGCTACCCGGCTACTCGCACAGCAGGGCTTCGATGCCACCAGGTACGGGAGGGGGGATGCGGGGGTGCAGGCCGGGGCACAAACGGAGTCACACTATCCCCACTCGCCCTGCACTGCACTCGCACTGCAAGGCGACGAGGCGCGGGAGCAGCGAACACAACACAGAAGAGCTGTCAGTCAGTAGTGGCACATGCTGGGACGCTGGTCCTCGCACACCTAGCATGACCGCACTGGGTGGGAGGCTGTGGGAAGGCTTGCGACGACAGCATGCCAAACGTGACGGTGCGACCCCTTACGGGTTGAGCTGCTGGTTTCGGAGTGGGGCCTCGTGCACATCCTGGCGTGCAGGCTGACGTCCGACGTAACTGTCGGACTCGGTACGGCACTACTGCGTTCCTCTCCGTGCTCACATCTAGCATGTGTCGGCGCCGACACGCTGTCTCTCACTGGGTGGGTGGGTGGGCTCGTGCATGTGCTGGCGTGCAGGCTGACGTCCGACGTGACGGGGCTGGAGATTGTGCCCACCATCGAGGACGTGTTTCACGCGGAGACCAACAGCGTGGAGGAGTACCTGCAGCAGGTGGAGGAGGCGACGCTGCTGGCGGCCATACAGGTAAGCCCAACACTGCGGGGTTTCTCCGAGGGTCTGGAGGGGAAAGCATGCCAATAGTGTGGAGGTGTACCTGCAGCAGGTGGAGGAGGCAACGCTGCTGGCGGCCACAGGTGGGCGGTGGTCCCACGGTCTTGGGGGGCCTTAGCGGGGGCCACATGGCCGTCCTACTAGCAATGGCTGAGGGTCAAGCGTGGCAAGGACGTCATGCAGCTGAGCAGCCCCACAGTTGAGGGAGCCGTCCGTGTCCCCCATGCGGGTCTGGGTCATACCATGTGGCTGTGGCGGGCGGGGTGGCCTGCTACACCCAGCGTATGGAGGCACGCTTATCGTGCACTGCTTGCTTGCCACATCCATGGCAACTGCAAGGGCAAGTGGTGCATTCCAGAGGTCGCATCGACTGGTTTGTTGATGAAGCGGGGACCACTTCCCGTGTGTTGGGGTGGTGATCTTCTGTCCCTCCTGCCGCTGCGCCGGGTTACCTACCGAGCACACGCTCCCCCAACCCGCGCTGAAGCCACCCCGCTGCCGCGTCTTACCTTCATCTCTTGTACCTCGTGTATGCCGGACACAGGAGGCGCAGCAGGAGTCGGTTGCCTCGTTCGAGTCCTACATGGAGCAGTGCATGGCGCGCGACTGGGCCGCCAACAAGCGGCAGCTGTTTGGGCTCATCGCGCCGCACAGCGCCAACGGGGGATACGGCGCGCTGGGCGGGGGCCTGTCCCAGGGCAACGGGCCGCTCATCGGGCGCAGCGCAGGTAAGGGGTAGGGGGCAGGGTACCATCGCTCCTAGCGCTGTCCAGCTTAGCCTATGCCTGGGATGGGGGGCGCTTTGGCATAGGCGTCAGACGCCCGGTCAATTTGAAGGGGGTATTGCAGGGCAACGGGCCGTTCATCGGGCGCGACGCAAGGTGTCACTCATGGCACTACATTGTGTCATGAGCAATGCGATGGGGCGCTAGGTGGGGCCCTGCGGGAACGAACGGGGGCAGTACCCTGATACGATATCCAAATAGTCGTTCCCCAATGGCCCGCTTTGTGTAACCTCCTTCCAGGTGGCGGCGGGCTGTCCCTTGGTGCCCCTGCGCTGCGGCTGTCGCCCAAGGAGGCGGCCTACGTGGAGATCGTAAAGAAGGTGGCGGTGGCGGTGGGCGGCGGAGCGGCGGGCGGCATGGGCGGGCTGGAGGTGGTGCGGGAGTTCCTGGCCGCATGCAAGGTGCGTGCACCCGGACCTAAGCGCGCACGTCCCGAGATCTGTATTTTATTATATATATTTTATTATTTTATTTTCATTTAGGACGGAAGCCATGGCCGCATGCAAGGTGCGCGCACCCGGAGATGGATCGCATGTTGGCTTGCACAGACCTTTGGGGGAACACGGAGTGTGTGATGCATGCAAGGTGCGTGCACCCGGACCAAAGCGCGCACGTCCAGAGATCTGTATTGGTTTATGTGAACCAGGTTGCATACCCAACTGTGATCAACTCAGGGAGGAAGCCATGGCCACATGCATATGAGTGTACGGGAGTTGTTATCGCGCCTGTACGGCAGCTGTTAACGGGACCTGCATCGACCGTCGGGGACACTAGTGGGTGTGCGGTGCGGCCGCGGGGTACACGGAAACCGTGTAATGAAGGAACAGGCAGGGCGGATGGGGAGCACAGGACACACAGGGTGCTGGTTCCGAGCCCCTGATGCTGGATTGCCGACGCACATGCAAGGTGCGCGCGCCGGAGATCGATCGCACGTTGGCTTGCACCGGCCTCGGGGGGAACACGGAGTGTGTGATGCATTTATATTGTGTGCTGCGGCCGTGGGGCGCTTGTGAAAGCGTGAGCACAAGGGTAGGGTGGGCAAGCAGGGAACACGGCGTGCTGATCCTGGGCCCGCACCTCCGCCCCCTTGCTGGAGGTGGTCAGGGAGTTCCTGGCAGCATGCAGGATGGGTGTACGGGAGTTGTAGTACAGGTGGTACGGCAGCAGCCAACGGGGCCTGCACCGACCGTCGGGGACACGTAGTGAGTGTGCGGTGCAGCCGCGGGGTTCACAGGACCCTGTATGGTTGAGGAACAGGCGGGGCACAAGGGGAGCACAGGAAACACGGGGTGCTGATCCCGGCTCCCGGTGCTGGAATACCAACGCACACGCACACGACAGCGCGCACTGCACCAACGCTCTGGACTTCTAACCCCCGTACAACGCCTTAGGCACGGTAATTTATCACCCTTCGACCCCCTACGCCCCCAGGCGCACGAGGACAAGGCCCCCGGCCGCGACACCCCGGCCGTGACACCCCCATCCCGCAATGATTGCCTCACTCATGTTGATCTGCCAGCTGCCGAACCCCCTTGTTTCCCAGGCGCACGAGGACAAGGCCCCCGGCCACGACACCCCCATCTCCTCCATCTGGTCCCTGCTGGCCGACGTGCTGGCTGAGGCACGCGCCCGCGGCGTAACGCCCAGCGCCGGCGGCGGCGGTGCCGCCGCCACCCCTGGCGGCGCCGCCGCCGGCGGGCGTTACGTGGACGCGCTGGCGGCGGGCGCACGGCGGCACCTGGAGCGCGGGCACGCCGCGCACGTGCGGTCGACCATTAGCCGTTACAAGCTGGCGGCGGAGCGGGGGGCGGACCCGGACAGCCTGAGGGAGGTGCAGGCGTACATCCAGGTGGGTGCGATGGCAAGTGTGTAGGAAGGGTGTGGGCGGGTGGGTGGGAGGGTGGGTTGCCTCAGAGTGGGGGGCGGGGTGCCGCAGGGCGGGGTGAACGCAGAGCGGCGAAGGGCTGGGGGGGCGGACCCGGACATCCGGGACATCCGGGAGTGCAGGCGGGAGTGCAGGCGTACAGTCAAATGGGTGTGGGTTGTGCAGTTTGGTGAAAGCGCAATCTGGAACACAGATGGGTGGGCCTTCAGCTGGACCGACATCGAGATTTTGGGTAGGTGGATGGGATGTGGCGGGGTCGAAGGGAGGTTAAGGCTTTGTCCAGGTGGTCCTGGTTCGGTTTGTGTCAAATCCTGTGTGGAGCTTGAGGGTAGGGTGGGCGGGGGCCGGATCCGGATAGCCTGAGGGAGGTGCAGGCGTACAGTCACGTGGATATGGGATGCGTGGGTGGGGGGGAATGTCCATATGAAGACAGGCCTTGAGGATTGAGTGGCCGGAAGGTGGAGGGCGGATGGAAGGACACGCACGCACGCAAGGGCCTGGTGGACAAGGCAAGGGCCTCGTCAGGCTGTCCTAACTGACAGTCTTGAAGACCTACCACACGCCTCCTGCCTTTGGTTCTTGGGTTGAACGTGTAGTCGTTCCGCAACTGTCTGTCCGCAGGTCAAGTTCCGCGACCGCGGCCCCCTAGACTTCGCGTCCCCCAACGGTCTCGACACCTCCTGGGTCCAGCTCTTCTACTGCCTGCGCTCCGGCTTCGACGCCGCCGCCCGCCGCGCCGCCGAGCGATGCGGCGACCTCATGATGGTGGGCGGCGGCATGGGCGGCGGCGGCGGCGCGCGGGGCGGCATGGGGCTGGGCTCGCTGGGCGGCGGCGGCGGCGAGGGCGGCATGCGGCAGCTGGTGGATGAGTGGCTGAGGAACGGGTGCCGCCTGCCGGACAGGTGAGCGGCGTGAGGGGGACCTTGGGGCTGGGGGTTGTTGTTCGGCTGGCCAGCGCCGCCGACTCCGCCACATGAAAGCAGTTTACAATGCCAGTGATCGTGTGGTATCGGCCACCCGCTGGTACCCCTGGAACTAAGGCCATGTGCGACCGTTGCGTCCGGTGTGCGCCTGTGTGTTCCACCCCGCAGGACCGCCGCTGCCCTCTCCCGTGAGGCGGAGCGCCTGCTGCGCGACAAGAACGGGCTGCGGCACTCACCACGCGCCCCCTACCAGGCGCTTACATGTGCCCTGCTGGCGGGAGACGCCAGGAGCGTGGACGCGCTGGGGGGCGTGCTGCAGGTGGGCGCGGGGGAGGGGAGGGGGAAAGCGTCGGACAGTACGTGAACAACAGCAACAGTGGAGTACCGGCACCGATACTATCACCCAATCCTACGTACGGTCACTAGTTCTTCATCCCTCCCTACCCCTTGGCCCCCCACAGTCGCTGCAGCTGCCCGCCATCCTGTCCACCATCGAAGACTTCATATAGGCCAAGATGACTGTCCCTTGGCCTCCCTCCTTTTGTAAACTGATATGACTTTGTTTCCCCTCCTTATCCCCAACGCAGTCGCTGCAGCTGCCCGCAATCCTCTCTACAATCGAGGACTTCATGTGGGCCAAGCTGGCGCTAGTGGGCGCCTCGGCCGGGGGCGTCTCCGGCGGCTCCGCCACCTCCTCTGCGGCGGGGGCGGCTGCGGGGCCCTCGGGCAGCTTCTCGGCGGCGGCGGCGGGGCTGGGCGGCGGCGGCGGCGGCGGCGCGCCCATGAGCGGCGTGGCGCCGTACACGCTGGCCGACCTGCAGGCCGACATCAACCGCTGGCCGCCGCAGTACTACAGGTACGGGGTCACACCGCTGCGCCAGCTGTTGCATTGACCCGCTCCTCGAACACTGCACGAGTACGTTGACGAGGACCCACCGCTGCAGGTTCTGTCTGCCTACTTGTCTCTCTACCGCCACACTCCTACCACAAGTCCCTCTCCTCTGGCCCCTCTGCCCCCGCAGCAAGCAGAACCGCGAGCCGCTGCTGTACGTGACGGTGCTGCTGCTGAGCCTGCAGCTGGGCCCCGCGCTGCGCTTCCTGTGGCGGGACGACACCACCAAGCCCTACCGCCTGGACGCCGTGCACCTGGGGCTGGCGCTGCAGGTGGGGTGCAGCGTAACGAAACGGGGGGCGACGGCTGTGGGCAGCAGCTGCACCTGAGGCTGGTGCTGCAGGTGGGGTAGCAGGACCAGCTGGTGGCCGACTGGTTGCAATCAGCACCGCGCAACAGCTCCGCGTTTGGGGGGCCTCGGGGGGTCAGGTAGCGGGTGCGGGCAGCACGTGCACCTGGGGCAGGACGTTAATGCGGCGCAGGATGTGGTCTCGTATTGCGCCCAAAGCAGGCCAAGTGCTGCAGGTGGGGCGCCACGCGGTAGGCCGTGTTAGACCATGCGAAGATGGCTAAGCTTGACCTGCCGGCAACATGCGTCACGCCTGCTAGCACGCCTAAAGGGTAACGTCAGTATTTTGCTGACACAACGTTTGCTTCTATCGTGCCACGAAGGCGGAGGGGGCTCTGGCGGTGCTCAACGGCTCTGGGCCAATTGGTGGGCAACAAGGTGGGGAGGGGAGAGGGGTTGAGCTTTTGCGGCATGTACCGACGTACGAGTTATTTCTACGTAAGCTGGTAGTCCGCGTTACGCGCTTCGACAGCATTGCATGTCCATCTGCTCCTGTTCAGGCGACGGCACGGCCGGCGGCGGCGGCGGCGGCGGCTCCGCCGCGTCCGACGTGGCGTCCTTGTCGCATTGGATCACACTTGCACAGTTTTCTCCTCTACTCTTGCCACGAGTCAAGTAGTTTGCCCCTGCGCAGGCGACGGTGCTGCCGCTGGCGGCGGCGGCGGCGGCTCCGCCACGTCCGACGTGGCGTCCATGGCGCTGCAGTACGGCAGGAAGTTCCTGGCGGCGGGCGACAGCGCTACGGCGCTGTACTACTACTGGATGGCGGCGGCGGCGCGGGGCGGCGGCTTGGCCGTGAAGGTGAGCGGCAGGGGACGGTGGGAGGGGGGAGGGTATTAGGTGACCGGTGCGATACTGGATGGCGGCGGCGGCGCGGGGAGGAAGCCTGGAAGTCAATGTGCATAGGGGCATGGTCGGTGGTGGCGGCAGGTTGGAAGGCAGCAGGTAACTGTAAGCTGGAACGGCACATGGCACCCGCTCCGTAAAACACAGGGCTCCTTGCTGGGCGAGCTGTTGCGGTCCAAGTGGGGGCCCCGCTTCAACCCCTGGCACGCGCTTTTTCCTCCCTCTGACGTCTGACACGTCCGACACGCAGGGCTCCCTGCTGCGCGAGCTGCTGTCGGGCGGTCGCGACTTCGGCACGCTGCTGGGCGGCGGCGGCGCGGGGGCGCGTGGCGCGCTGCACGCGCTGGTGCCTGACGCGGAGGAGCGGCGGCGGCTGTTCGAGGGCGTGGCGTACGAGTGCCAGGTGGGGAGGGCAGGGGATGGGGGGCTACGGGTGTTAGTGGTGGGGGAGGCCATTCGCGGGCGTGGTGGCGTACGAGTGCCATCTGGGGAGGCAGGACAGGGAGGGAGGAGGCAGGACCTTGCCGCGGTGGCGGCGCTGGCGCTCGTCACACATATTTACTTAGACTGGTACATATTTACTTAGAGATTGTACTGTGGCCAGACGAAAGTACATATAATTGTATCTGTATTACCCTCAAACAGATGTCTGCACAGCCCGAGGAGGCGGTGGAGCTGTACCTTGCCGCCGACCGGCCGGTGGCGGCGCTGGCGCTCATTAACGGCCAACTGTCGGCGGCCATTGCGGCGGCAGCAGAGGAGGAGAGCGGCGCACAGCCGGCGCTGGGTGAGAACCGCGCGCACCGCAGCAATCTACACGCATGCACGCATTGGTGCCCCTACGCCTGCGTGCTCCTTGCACCACTTACGCATGCAGCTGCATCGGCACTGCCCCCTTAACATTACCATCTCCGCATGAACCCCGCGAGCCTCTTGCTCCCCACCCCATTGCCCAACCCCCCTCCTGCCCCCTCCCCTCCCCACCAGGCGCCTCCTCCGCCTCGGAGCGCCTCCGCCGCATCGCCCTCCGCGGCGCCGAGGCCGCCGCCCGCCTCTCAGCCGCCGCCGGCTCCTCCCTCACATCCGCCTCCTCCTCTGCCGCCGCCGCCGCCGCCTCCCTGCCCCTGTCCCCGCTGTCCCTGTCGCTGTCCTCGGCCCCCCTGGCGGCAGACCCCGCGGCACGGCGCGAGCTGGAGGCGTTCCAGCAGCTGGGTGTGGTGCGGGACATGCTCCTGGCGGCCAAAAGAGGCAGGCATGACCAGGTGCGTGTGTGGGTGTGTATTACTGCAGGGCGTGCTGGGGGAGGGGCAGGTGGTGCATGTGTGCAAGGGGAGGCTGGAGGCCTTCCAGCAGCTTGGTGTGGTTCGGGACATGCGGCTGGCGGCCGAAAGGGGGAGGCACGGCCAGGTGGGCGGCAATGGGCAGCAGATGCAGAGCGTCCGTTAGTGTTTCGGAGCTGCTACTTGCCTGCCGGCCAGGAGGGAGCTTGCTCTAGCCGTGCATGTCCTGAAGCTCTGATCAATGATACAGTTGCAGGTAATCAGGGACATCCCGCACTAGGAATCAGTCAGTGTGCATTCCGTCACCTTCTCCTTCTGTCTCGCACGCATGCCTGCTTGCAGGTGCTGCAGCGGCTGTCTGGGCTTCCACTCCCTTCCACCATCTAAGCGTGCGGCCCTTACCCTCTCCCGCATGCGCTTCTGTTTCTGCAGGTGCTGCAGCGGCTGTCGGAGCTGTCGTTCATCCCCACAGAGCGCTCTCGCCTGGACACGTGTGTGCGCATGAGCACGCAGCTGCACCCCGCGGTGGCAGAGAGGCTGCAGGTGGGGGCATATGCAAAAAACCACATTTGAAACGCGTTTAGCTGTCAGCAAAGCGCAACTGGGTGATGCAAGAGCGCACAGCCACACCCCGCGGTGGCGGAGAGCCTGCGGGCACGGCCGGCCGTGGGCGTGTTGGTGTGAGGGGTGTGGCATTAGCAGAGCACCAGCTGATGGGCCAGGTAAGGCAGGGGCAGGAACAGTCGTGATGTCGGTGCGGCATTGGGAAGACTATGGCAGCTGGTATTGCAGTTAACTTGCCTGATACGGTGGCCACAAAACTATTGATTGTTGCCTCTCCCCGCAGGACGTCATTGCCACTGCCGCCGACTCCATCGCTGCTCGGCGACAGGCTGTGGGGCGCGAGGCGGCGGCCGGCCTGGCGGCGGAGCTGGCGGTGCTCACGCAGTACGCCAACAGCATGGCGGGGGCGAGACTGCCACAGGTGGGGGACGGGTATACGACTAGCGCTTGGAAGGGTAGGGCTGGTCACAGGTAGGGGATCACACAGGCTAAGCGCCAAGGTGGGTGGCGGTGAGCTGTGGACTAGCGGTTGGAAGGGTAGGGCTGGTCACAGGTAGGGGATCACACAGGCTAAGCGCCAAGGTGGGTGGCGGTGAGCTGTGGACTAGCGGTTGGAAGGGTAGGGCTGGTCACAGGTAGGGGATCACACAGGCTAAGCGCCAAGGTGGGTGGCGGTGAGCTGTAGATAGCCCACAGCTGGCGGCGCAGGTAGCGCCACCCCACACAGGAGGCGCCAGCAACCCAGGGCCGCCATTAGCCCTCTTCCACCTTCTCGCCTTGCTGCGTCAACCCCGTGTTGTTTTACTTGTCTACCAGCACTGCCGCATGCTACAGGCTTTTAAAGCCTGCATCCCGCAGCGCATTTCCAGCACTGGAAGGGCCGTGGCCCCTCGTGCAAGCCATTGGCTCCCTCCCTCCCGTCTTATCCCGGCACAGCGTAGCTCCACACTATGTTGGCTCGTAACACACTGCCTTCCCTCGTCCGTTCCCCTGCCACAGGCCGTGTACCGCAAGCTGGCAGAGGCACAGGTGTACATGGCGTAGCGGCGAGCCGGGAGGATACGACTGTCTGCATATATGGGGCAATCATGGAGTTTGTGTTCGGAGTCGCAGCGTACCCATGCTTGGAGGGTTGAGGGTACGGGGCGCTGCTTGGTGTACGGGACGGGGGACTGGGCCGGGCGGCGCGCGATGCGGACCTCGTGTGCTTGCTCATTCCTGTTGCGGCAGGTCATCCTTGATGACGTGTGTAGCGTATGCAGTGCGTATGACGTGTGTAGTTCTTGTTGCATCGGCGTGGTGTGCAAAGGCGGTTGAGGGTGTACCGTTTGTTGCGCACGGGGATAGATGGCCTACTGCGTTGCTACGCGCGACATCATGCACGGCGTGACCGGGCACCATGGTTGTAAGGCGGGGCGGGAAGCCGTGGTTTGCCGCTTTAAAAGTAAGTAGTAGTGCATATGTGCATGGCCGAAGGTGGGGTTGCGTGGCACCCATCGAACACACTGCGCGTGTCGAAGGTACCGGTGTGGATACGCGTAATAAAACGCGAGGTGTGGAGTAGGTCACCCAGGCGGGATGCAAGCCAAGGGTGTACCGGTATAGCGTGCCCTGGTGTCAAGGCAGGGGAAAGCCGAACGTGGTGTTAGTCTGGATTACTCGGGAACCTTTGACACGACCTGTAGTGTAACCCTACCGATATGGCGGGCAGGCCAGGACTGGAACATGGTACGGTGGTACTGTACGCGTAAAACGCGAGGAAATCGTGGTGTACAGTGGTGCAGTGTCCAAAGTGCAATGCCCCCAATGCATGTAGGGATGGAGCACCACGGCGAGGATGCACAGACACTGATGCCGTGATGGACCAGGATAGACGCCTGGCAGCTGCCGTAGAAGGCAAGCGCACAAAGGACGCGTCCTCTTCGGATGCAGTTGATACAGAGGGTGCAAGGGAGTTCCTCCGCCAGGCGCGATTGAAACAGAGAGCGCGTCAGCTCATGACGATCGAATATGCATAGAGCTATAAAGTGCGCCACTGCAATGCCCCTTGTCCCAGCTTGAACGCGAAGCCGGCTGGCCGTTGGAAAAAGGTAACCTTTGTCATAACAGCCCAGCGCAAATCAGATCGATCCATGTTGACTTAACTAGTACCATCAAGTACCTCTCATATGCTCCACCACACGGGAGACAAGACGTTCGCACGTCCACTACAATTCGTGCAAAGCGCTATGTAAGTCCAGTCGAGCTTGTCAAAGCGCATCCAACCTGCAAGAAGGATATCAGGTAATTTTTAACCTTGCTAAGCTGCCTGCTTTCCTGCCTGCATTCCTACCTACCCGCACGGCAATCGGCGCAGCTCTGTACAGCAAGAAGGCTGGAGCTGCACTCGCTTTTGCGCCTTCTTACACCGGGGTCCTACAATAATAACCAGTTCTGCTGGTTACAGCGGGAACGTCTGGACTGTCCAGGACGTATTCACCCCGGCCCAACTTCAAACGTTACCCCTGCCTTTGCACTCCACTGTGGCGCGGTGTCAGCATACCTAGCAAGTATTGTCTGACTCCTAAGCCATAACCCGGTGGACCGCCACCTGCTGGTGAGCCATGCTGAGACATGACCTGAAATGTGCTCAGGTACCTCAGGCTGGTCTTCCCGGGTTGGCTATACCAACTGACATTGTGATCATGTGCACTGCGATGGCAAACTCGTAGGGCTCAGCGGCCACGCACTAGAGCAGTGTGCGGCCCAACATGGCCGAGGTGGCACAGTACCAACTCGACCCCCGCTGGGTGAAAGCCTCTAATCCGCAAGGGTCACAACCTCATACACCAGCTGGAGGCTCGCGCGCTGGAAGCTTTACTGCAACCGACGGCACTATCAACTATCGTCGACCGCCTAGCCACCAGGACTCGTTCCGCAGCGATGCAAACTCGCTCAGTATCGTATTTAATGCCAACTGGGTTAAGATATTGAACCCTATCGGTGAGGGCGCTTTCTCGCGGGTGTATGAGGGCATTTACACCAACCCGGACACGCTGGAAGAGAGCGTCGTCGCCGTCAAGATTCTCAAGAAGAACATGCTGAAGCGAAGATCGGATTGCTTACGCTTCATTAAAGAGGCGAAAATCATGACAAAGATCTGCCACCGGTAGGATACGCCCTGCAGGAACCCTTGTGCCGCCTTTCTGCTTGCGCAACACCTGTGCACCTTGCTTCCGCCCAGCGCATGACACTTCACTGTCGTTGCTTCTTGTACCAGTCATTAATCCACCCGCATTGTGCCCCACCTGGACACACCCATAAGCGTGTGCACTGCACCACCACGTGCCTGCACCAACTAGACCCACCAGCCGAGTTCCATGGTGCATGGGTCCTGGACAACCCCCACCACAATCCAGTCCATGTAGAAACCTGCTCCCCACTGGCCCCGACCACCTGCCTTCTCGCACACACTCAAAGTGTCAATTCATTGCGCACACAGGAACATTGTGGCGTGCTACGGCATCGGGAAGTACGACGACGACGACGAGCACAACCCGGGGTCGCTGTTCATCGTGCAGGAGCTGGTGCGGGGAGGGAACCTGCTGCACAAGGTGAGGGGCGTGGACAGTCGGTGTCGTTGCTTTGAACCTGTTATGCAACGAGTCTACTACCCAGGGGTTGGTGCGGGGAGGGAACCTGCAGCACAACGTGCGGGTACGGGGCACTGATGGGTGGGGCCTGGGTGTGCTGTGGGGTGCCGGTGGTTTGGGGTGGTGCTGCGCCGCGCGTCGCGGTGCGTCAAGATGCGACGCGGGGCACTGAGGGTTGGTGTGCTGTAGGGTGCCTACTGGTGGTGCGGGGAGGGAACCTGCTGCACAAGGTGCGGCGCGGGTGCTCACCCCTGCTGGGTATGCTGTGGGATGGCTGCAGTGCGGCGCGGGGAAGTGCAGTGAGGGTCGGTGCGCTGTGGGGTGGCTGCGATGCGAAGAGGGAACCTGCCGCACAGAATGCAGGTACGGGACATTGAGCCTTGCTTGGCGCAGCTTCCCGTGCAGTTTGGCCCCAGCTACTTGCATCCTCCGCCGCTGACGCTACCGGCCCCTCAGGAGTACAAGCAGATGCTGAACCGGCACAAGTGCGGGGCATACCTGCACCCAGTCTCACAATCACTATGATTCAATGTGGTTGTCTGGCTGTAAGTACTCACACCCTCTCCGCCGTCACAGGTGTACAAGCAGATGCTCAACCGGCACAAGTGCGTGTACACTTCTGCGGAGGCGCTGGAGTGGCTGCGGGACGTGGCTGCGGGCATGCAGTACCTCCACTCCACCAGCGACATCAAGCCCATGATCATACACAGGGACCTAAAGGTGGGGGGGGGGCAAATGAGTGATGGGCGATGGCGAAAGGCCAGCAGCGTGGCGCGCCATTTGCAACCTGGCTACGGACGAACGTGCGCTTGCACTGGCATGTGTTCGACCGCCCGCGTCAATGGCTGTGGGTAGGAAGACACCGGTGTGCCGTACCACGCGCCGTGTGTATCAACGCTCCGCTGTGTGTATCAACGCCGTGCAGCTGGAGAACATCATGCTCATGCCGGACGAGAGCGTGCCCACCGGGACGGTGGCCAAGCTGGTGGACTTCGGGCTGCACAAGGTGGGGAAGGAGGGTGCTGGCAGTGCAGACTGGTGTGTAGGGTGGCTTAGGAAGGGAGAAAGGCCCTCTGTGGTGGTGGCCCGCCTCCCACTCGCTGTGCGCCAAGCTGGTGGACTTCGGGCTGCACAAGGTGGGGAAGGGCGAAGGGGGGGGGGAGGGGGAATGGGGTAAGGCGGAGGGCTAGGAGGGAGGGGCTAGTAAAGCGTGTATAGCAATTAGGGACTGGGAGATGAGGGCGGGGAGGGGCCGGAGGCAGGGAGGGGCGGGAGGCAGGGAGGGGCGGGAGGCAGGGAGGGGCGGGAGGCAAGGGGGCAGGGGGTGGTTTGGGGGTCTGCGAACTGGCAGCGGGACATGGGGGAAGAGCGGGGCAGGGCACCGCGCGCAGCGAGCTGGGCTGTACTGGGGACGGGGCAGCGAGTTGGGTGTTGGTCCATAAGCATAAGCGGCTGCGGTGCATGCTGGAGCTGGGTCTTACGGCAGCATTACGCCGTCGCCTTCCTTCAGCACTTATGAACACCTGACTGAGCTTGTCAAGGGTCAAGGGTACGACAGCTGGGATCGGACCGTGTCGCATGCCGGCTGCTGCTGCTTGGCGCTGTCCAACCCTGCGCGCTCCGTAGGAGGGCGGACCGCATGGATGACCTATGTTGTCGTACCAACAACGAAAATGCTTGCGCGTCTTGCCGTACGAATAACAGGTTATCGACGATCGCATTAAGAAGGTGGTTAAGCGCGTCATGTCGGAGGCCAACGTGGGCGGCATGCTGGCCAGGAGGTGAGGAAGGCAATCTTCAAGTAACACGACAATTAAGACGGATCACGAAACGATACATGTCGCAGGCCAACAGTAAGGGCATGCTGGCCAAGAGGTGTGTGTTGGGCCGTCACTGGGCGCCAAGACACAACATCACTAGGAGTTGATGAACTTGATACGTGTCTTACACTGGATGAGCTGGGCCCTGCGGCGGGCGTCTTAGTACCGTGGCACAGCATATGCGGCTGGCGGCAATCAAGAAACGGCGGCGAGCCGGCAACACTACGCGCAGCGGCCAGCCGCCCTTCGCTCCCCACATGCTGAGATCGTGCCTGTCCGCCCAACGCGCATACACCCCCCCCCCCCGTCGCGGTCCGCAGGCACATGCAGCAGCAGCACGCGGACGGCGAGGTGGGCGAGGAGGAGGACGAGCTGGAGGCAGCCCTGGCGCAGCAGCGGCGGGAGCAGGCGGCAATGCTGGCGGCGACGGCGGCGGGGCCGGGAACGGCCGCCGGCAGCGGCGCCGCCGCCGCCGCCGCCATCGCCGCCGGCGGGGGCGCCATCGGCGGCAGCGGCGGGCTCAGCCCCAACGCCTCGTCGCGCCTCCGGCGTGCGGCCGGGGAGGCGGGCAGTGCAGCCACGATGCCGGCTGTGTCGGAGGACGGGGAGGAGGAGGCGGGGGAGGAGGGCGGGGAGGGGGAGGGGGGTGCCGGTGGGAGCGGGAATGGGGGTGCGGCGGCGGGTATGGGGACGCAGCAGCAGGTGTCGTTTGGGCGGTCGCCGCTGGGGAGGACGCAGGCGGCGGGGGCGGAGGAGGGGGCGGAGGTGAGCGGGGCGGGGTGGGGCGGGTGGGGTAGGGTGCGGGGGTTTTGGCGGTGCAGCAGCCGGTCGCACTGACTTGGGCGATCGCTTTCAAGGGGCCTGGGTGCTCGGTTCGGGAGGGAGACGGGAGGGCGTGGGTCTGCGGTTTGTGGTGCCGTATTTGCGACTGGGAGCTCTGGGGACGAGCCGTTCGGGGCCGGGCATGGGTGCAGTGGTTGGGGTCTAATTGGGTAGGGCAAGCACGAATGGACTCGCACTGCGGGACAGTGTGTGCTCGCGCAAGGCAGACCGCGGTGTTCCTAAGGAGGTAGGAGCCCTGCAGGGGCGCGAGCTGGTGCAGCTGTCGATCAAAGGGCATGCATGCATGCATGCATGCGCCGTGTGACTGTTGACGCAACGCAGGCGGCGGAGGGCCCTGCACCTGTCCTTCCTCGGCACACGTGCATACCTATGTGGTGCGCCTGTCAACACATCGCAGTAGCGTAGCGAGGTGTTGCACTTGTCCTTGTACGGCACGCATGTGAACCCTGTGTGTGTCCCTGTTGACGCGACGCAGGCGGCGGAGGGCCCGCGAGGAGACGCTGTGCGCCGCTTGCGCGCCCCGCCCAAGAAGCAGAACAGCATGCAGAAGCTGATGGCCAAGATGAAGGAGATCAAGCTGCGCGTGACGGGCAAGATGGCGGCGGCAGACACCGCCGCCGACGGCGCGGCGGCGGCTGACGGCGCCGCCGGCGCCGCCGCCACGCCCGCGGCCGCCACCGCGCCGCTGCCGGTGGCGGCTGCCAGCGACGCGGCGCTGACGCCGGAGCAGCGCGAGCGGCAGGTCAAGATTGCGCAGAATGAGGTGTTGCTGAACAAGATCATCCAGCAGCAGAACAGCACCATGGCGGCGGCGGAGAAGGCGCAGGTGGGTTACGAACAGTGGGGAAGTGCACCACCAGGGTGCGGGAAGGGGTGGGCGCAAACACGCAGCAGGTGGAGTGCTCGATGCGCGCACTTACCTGCAAGCTGCTAGGTAGGAAAGCACCGTGACGGCCGCGGACAAGGCGCAGGCAGGGCGCGGGACGGGGGCCCCAAACAGCCAGCCCATTGAAGCACGGACACGGACTACCTGAACATCGTGCCCTAGCGCTGCGGGCGGGCCAGCACTCCGATGCACATGCAACTGAAGCCTTCGTACACTGCCGTACTGCCGTACGTTAACCCACCAGAAGATCATGGACGGACCTGGGCATCATGGCTGCGGGGCTACTTGAGGGGCATGAGCCTATGCCGTACACCGTTAGCATGTGTCGTACTCCCTTGTCTTCGCCGCTGCCCTTAACCCACCAGATCATGGACGACCTGGGCATCATGGCCGCCCCCGCCGCCAGCGACGCCAAGAAGCGCGTGCCGCCGCGCCGCGCCGTCACCTGGGTCAACGAAGTCAGGTGGGCTAGCCTGTGGGTTAACTTGTGTCTAATCCTAGTCGGCACCGGGGCTTGCAGGTGGGGCCGCCGCGCCGCGCCGTCAACCTGGGTCAACGAAGTCAGGTGGGTTACAGGGCGGAGTGGGCAAGCAGTGTGCTCAGGCAGAGTGTAGGGGGTGTTACTCGGCACTGGGGCATGCGGCCGTCATGTGCGTCAAAAGATTCAGGTGGGTTAGGGCAGGTGGGTTAGGGCAGGTGGGTTAGGGCAGGTGGGTTAGGTCAGTGTGTGCCGGGCGGTGCCCATACTCGACGGACATGACGCAGTCTCACCTGCACACCGGTGCCGCATACGCATGTACTACCTGCTACACTTGACGTGCTATCTCTGCTACACAGTCGGCCTGAACCGTCCCTACCACCTCTTCTCTTCTCCCCCATTTCCCCTCCCCCTTCCCTCCTCAGGTACAACCTGACGGAGGCTGTTGGCTCGTGGGCCTACATGGCCCCAGAGGTGGTGCTGGGCCAGCCATACAACGAGAAGGTGGACGTGTTCAGCTTTGGGGTCATCGTGAGTGGGGGTGGTCATGGGGGGCGGGGGGAGGGGAGCGGGACGGGAGAAAGGAGAGCTTCAAGGGTTTTTAAGGTTTGGGTGGGTGGACAGCCGTACAACGAGAAGGTGTGCGTGTTCAGCTTGGGGTCATCCTGAGTCATGAGGAAACAGAGTGTCAACAAGGTGGCGTGGCGGAGGCGGGTGGGGGGTATGAGGAAAGGGAAGGAGGGCTGGTCTGGAGCTGAAGGTAGGCGTGCCGGGATCAAGCAAAATGGGTAACATTAGCAGGAAGGGCTACAGGCTCAGACCCGGGTCATTGTGGGTTGGGGGAAGCGGAAGCAGTGGAGGGGTTGGTCATCCGGCCCGCAACGGCAAGTAGTGCTGGGCATTCTGTGGCTGGAGATTTTAGGTTTTCTGTTCAACGCTATAGGTAGCTGCACGGCGCAAGCGTCCCACGCTGCGGACAGCTCGCTATGGCGTACGGTACATCAATTGATCACGGTCACGCTGCGCACCCTTGTGCCCCCTCTCAGCTGTTCGAGGTGCTGAACCGCAAGCTGATGCTGGTGGACGAGATCAAGAACGACCCGCGCAAGGACGCGCAGGTGGGTAGCACAAAGCGCCAGCATGGGAGGGGTGGGGGAGGGGAGGGGGGGTGGGCCATGGCCCACAGGTCATGGCACTCTGGCCATACCAGTAGTTTTCTCTTACATTAAGGACGCTCCGCGCAAGGACGCGCGCATGGGGTGGAACTTGTGGGTAGAGGCCGCGTAAGCAGCAAAACCACGGGTCGTGGGCGATGCTGGGCCGCAGGAATCTGCGCCGGTCCCGCAATTGTGCTGCCCCTCCTGGCCGAGGCGCTGTCGCGATGCAGGGTTCAGAGGTTGTGGGCTTGCCACCTTGCAGCGTGCGTTGCCCACGGCTCCCTCGACGGCTTCCTTAGTGCACAGCTGCTTGGCGACGGCGTGCATCCACGGCCCCCCTCAGGCCCACGCGAGGCGTCTCTGGCCTGCAGCTCCTGCCCCGAGGTCCCAATCCTGCGGCCTTTGGTTCGACCAGTACTGAAACCTGCACTTCAAACGCTCCCTGCCTCCTTCCAGGCCTACGCGGAGCGCGTGGCCCGCGGCTTCCGGCCCGAGATCCCCAAGCGCTGGCCCGACACGCTGCGGGAGCTCATCAGCATGTGCTGGGCGCAGGTGTGTATTAGCGCGTGGGGCTGGGGCTGGGCACAGGTGTGAATTAGCGCGTGGGGCTGGGGCTGGGCACAGGTGTGTATTAGCGCGTGGGGCTGGGGCTGGGCACAGGTGTGTATTAGCGCGTGGGGCCGGGGCTGAGTGCAGATGTATATTAGCGCGTGGGGCTGAGTCACTGACACCAGTCAGTTTTCGCCGTGCCTGGTGTGGGCGGGCTGGGGTGGGAATGTGGGCCAGAGGCGCACTTCATGGGAAGGCCCGGCATGCTACGGGGCCCGATCAGCACGTGCTGGGCGCAGGTGTGTGTGTTAGTGCGTTGGGCCGAGCATGAGCCGCGGGGCTGGTGGGAAAGAGGCAGAGGTGCGCTGCACAGAGGTGCTCGGCGAGGGCTGGGGGGCTTGGAAGGCCGGAAGGCCTGTGCGGCGGCGAGGCTTGGTGCTGGGCCGCAGGCGTGCGCTTTCAGGCAGGAAACCACCCGTCGGGGCTGGGCGCATCAGGCCATCAGGGTACCGTTCAGCTGCACCCTTGTACTGGGTGGACGAGCCCGTCTCGCCTCCTCCCTGTCTCCTTCGCGGGGACCTTACCTGCGCCCCCATCACACCGCTGTTGTATATGCTGTACGGTCTTTCATTTGTGCCGAAAATGCTTGTCTGCGCTGACGATCTTCATTTATGCCGTAACTGTGCCCCAGGACCCGCACCTGCGCCCCAACTTCACCGCGGTGGTGGACATGCTGGACGAGGTGGCGGACAGCGGCTGCGTGTCGCAGCTGGATATCATGTACTGGAGCCGGCCGGGAGGGGGGGGCTTCCAGTGAGGGCAAGACGTGGAAGGGAAGATGGAGCAGGCCGGGAGGGGGAGGCTTCCAGTGAGGGGAGCTGGCGCACGGGCCACGGACTTCTCCTGCCCCCCTGCCGCCCTGTCACTCCGTTTTATGGTGGAGCAGGCCGGGGGGAGGGGGCTTCCAGTGAGGGCTGGGTTGCTGGAGCGGCCGGCAGGGGGGGGCGTCCAGTGAGGGGAGGGGAGGGCCGGTAGCGGCGCGAAGCGCGGCAGGGACGGTATACTGCTAGCGAGGCGACGCGGCCGTGGCTGTGGCGCTGGCGCTGGCGGTGGTCCAGCGGAGGGAGCGGCCTGTTGATGTTGCTGCTGCTGCCGCGCGGCAGGGCGCCCCTATTGAGGCCGCCCCGGTGGGGTCGTGGTATCAGGGGCTGTAGGTGGGGCGCAGGTGGAGGTCGGAGAGGGGCTGCCTCCAGGGACTGCGGGCCGGGCCAGTGGAGGGGAGGCAGGTCTCCTGGCGCGGTGGACTGGGTTTCTGTGCTGCAGGACGGCCAGGTGCCAAGAGGAGGGCTGCCCACAGGAAGCGTGGGCGGGGCGGCGAGGTGCCGCCGGGGCGTCGCACGGAGCGCGGAGGCGGGCGCACCGCACGTTTCAGATATCAGGATGCAATCGGGGACGAGCTGAGACAGGTCTGGAGATCCAGGCATGGGGCGTGTATCATCCGACTGGTGGTCCTTGCCGGTATGCAGGTCAATGTGGATGCAATGCGGACGGTGCTTGGACGGCGTGAGACCGCGGGTTAAACAGGTGCAGGTTAAAAAAAGGTATGGCGTATGGCGTAGCGCTCAGGATGAGGTATTGGTGCAGGGGGTTGCAGTGGGCTGGTATGGCTGAGGCCTTATTCGCCCGCAATGTCTGTCTCGAGTGCGACTGTGAACCTCAATGAGGAGCATGATACCTTGCCCTTGCCGCGATCTGGGTTTGCGCTTATCTGTCATGGATGCGGGCTGGCAACCGGCAAATATGCCAGGGGCCCTATTAAGAGCGCCAGTTATCGCGTTATGAGGGTCGTGCGGTCGGAGGGGTGAGGCGTGTTGTCTTGTGGTGGGGGCAAGGGCCCTGCACGGTGCGTGGTGGGGTCATGTGCACTGCGGCAGGTATTACCATGTTGTTGGGGGTGGAGCTTTACGAAGCTGCGCATGTCGAATGGACGTGGGTGGCTGCGGGGGACTGTCCCCTGTACAGGTGCCGCGGTAGCTGCCAGCCGGCGGGCACCCTTGCTTCTCGGCACGTGTCGCGTCGGCACGTGTCGTGTCAAGCACGTGCCGTGTCGGCACGTGTCGTGTTATGTGCATGTCTGTGCGCCTGTTCATGCATGCAAAGACTCATGGGCAAGCGCAAGGCGAACGGGGAACTGGCCGCGCTCGCCGCTTCACGAGCGAATCAGCGTGTAGGTTGGTTGGGTTGGTTGGGCCGTTGTGTCGGGACACGTGGCAGAGGCACGTCATGGCAGGGAAAACTCATATTACGAATTGCCGCTATGCAGAAATGAGGTGTGTACGCATGCTTCGTGGCAATCGATGTCGTTGGTTGGCCGGTTGGCACCTTCAATGTCAAACTGCTGGACGGGAACGCGCCATGGCTTCGTTAGAGTGTGAATCAAGGACTGCTGGGTAGAATACGTACCAGTTTGTCCGCAGTTTGATGCAGTTCGATTTCCAAGGCTCAGAGTATCCTCCGTTGAGCGTACCACAGCGCCCCACTGCGCTGTGTGAGGTCGTTGGAGCGGTTTGGTATAGGCTTGGGCTCTGACATGAACGGGCGGCACTGAGACAGGGTGCGAGCGACGTGTGTTGTGCGCGGAGTAAAAGTGACATGAGTTTGGCACATTGCTGCGGATCGGGGCCGTTTGTCGTACGGTTCTGACGCACGCGAAGCAATGCGCAAAATGCCGCGCCAGGCATCAGTGCGTGTGGGTGTGTTGAGGTGGCGTCCGGGCCAGCCGGGCCTGATGCATACCGTATACAGCACTGATGCGCAGGCGCAGAAGGCTGCTGTTGTGATGCTGCTTGACCAACGGGCATTGTCTGTTGCGCGAGTGATCTGGTGTTCCGTGTAATGAAGGTTACCGTATGGTGCTTCGCTGGGCAAGGTTCGATGTGGCTGCCAGCGGGGGGCAAAGCGGAGCCCTGCGGGTGAGGACTGAGTAATGCAGGTTCCCGTGCATATTGTTCCCCGGCGGGGACGGGGCTGGGCCCTGGAAAGGGACCAACACTGTAAAATCATGCAATCATGTGTAACCTCCAGCAGTGCGAAACACTCTGGTGGTTGGCTGACGGTTGGTAATGGACATACCGGTATGGACCAGGGCTGGTTTCTTCCGCCAAGGCATTTTATCAGTTTTGATAAAACCCAACGCCCAAAAGTCCCAGTATTTTATGAGAGGGTCTATGCCATATGGACTGCACACAGGCAACTCAGCGGGGCGCTCTGGTGGCATCCCAACAGCAGCGTACCGTAACCAGACTAGGAAACGCATGGCTGCACGCAGCAGCACGTGAGGCGCGCAAGGCGCAACACGCAGCAACACATGCCAGCAGCCTCAGCATTTGTGACAGCAGGACTGCAGGGTGCAGGAGTAGGACTGGGGAGCTGTCTGCTGCACGCGGTGAGCTGGTGGCGGAGCTGTGCCCTGCCTAAGCACTACCCTGCACCCTTTCATGTCATGTGGTACCGTACATTTAGTACGGCTTACCTAATCCACTAGGCTGACCCACGGGTCGAGGGCGTACGCAGGCATGCCACAACGCCCAGGTTTGCTGATGCACGTGCGTAGGTGCAACAAGCAAAATGGTACGAATGAAAGACCGCTGAGCTTGGCAACGTGTCGGTGACAACAGCAATGCGCGGCAAACAGCCTTCGCAGCAACAGCCTGCCGACTTGGTCCAAGGACACAGGTTACAAGAAAAGCTTGACCTAGCGTTCACTATGTCTAAATCTAAGACGGCACGCAAGTTGCAATATGGGAACTCCTTACGTCTAGGCAGGGAGGGCTCGACTTCTAGGCGTTCCAGCCAAGCGAAACGCCAAATTGCGCCCTTGGGATGGCTACTCGAACAATGGGATCCAACTCTACATGCTGTATCTCAGTACAATTGCGAAAATATGTTGTCAGGGTTCGGTGCAGTCGCGGCTGCGCTGCGTACTCAAAAGGTTGGGATGACGAATCGGCCAAGGGTCGTTACGCCGCTCCCATGCACTGATGCATGTTATGAGCCACATAATGCAGAAGACCTGGTTCTCAGTCGGGCACATTGCCAATTGTCCTTGCACTGCGTAGCAAACATAGTCAACTCGCAAAGGCTTCACGCTGCCCCGCGGGTCTTTAGCATCCTCGCGGGTGTTCGGCGCTCATTTTCCCATACCGCCTTCGCATTCCTTGCATTTATGAGATTCATCATTTGAATTTAGCTCACGACATACCGCGCATATTCGTATCGGCGCTCTGCGCTGGCGTCCACGCCGCAGCAACGCGTGCCCGTCCACTAAACACCGACCGCGCAGCCTCCTCCCTCTCCACACAACCGCCACAACAACGCTTACGCATCCGCACCTGATAACCCACCCGCTCCTACCTATCCCTCCACCCCTCCTCCCTCTCCCTCTCCCATTCCCTCCACCCATGTCTTCTCCCCCCGACCCTCCTCCCACCTCCCCCCCACACCAACCCCTCCCCCATCCCTCCCGCACCCACCACCACAACCTCCTCGCCTCCCCCCGCGCCCCCGGATCCTTACCCAACTCCCCGCCCGCCACCGCCGCCGCCCGCCTTTCGCCCGCCACCTCCGGTGACACGCCCGCCACCGCCTGCCTGGAGCCGCTCAGCTGCGAGCCGCAGCTAGCGGCGTGGCGTGAGGGCGAGGAGCGCCGCCGCCTGGCGATGCTCATGGCGGCGGCCAGGGCGCACAGCGGAGAGGCGCAGGGCTTTGCGGCGGCGGAGATGCCGTCAGTGTCGTACGAGGGAGCGGATCCAGGTGAGCGCCGCTGGATGAGGGCCGGGTGTCTAAGCACTGGCGTATGGTCCCATGGTGCTGTTGTGCACCTTTATTCCTGGGTGTCCGCGGGATGCCGTTCGTGTCGTACGGGGCAGCGGACCCAGGTGGGTTCTGCCGGGCGAAGTGGATGGGCGTGTGGGGCCCCGTTCTAGATGCTTGGGGTTATGGGGTAATTGGTGCAGGTGCTCGATGGCACGCTGAGCGAGCTTCCTATGGGTCGGGGTGCTTGGACCCGTTGTACGCCTCACACGCGACGCAACCAGAGCTACGAACTTTGTCTCCCCATTCCCGTCTTGCCCACTTCGCCCCCACTCCCCTCCCCCACCTCTTCCGCAGCCCTCTCGCCCGCCACCCAAGACGCGCAGCGCGCCGCCACCGGCGCCCGTGGACCCACCTTCGAAGAGCGCGCCGCCTACTACGACCCAACCGCCAACTACTCCAACGGTCAACCGCAACCGTACGACCGCGACGAGACGGCAACCGCCAGCACCCTGTCGCTCAGCGGCTCACACGCCCTTAGCCCACACCACCCACACCAGCACCAGCAGCAGCAACACCGCCGCCGCAGCGGGCAACACGCACCAGCTGGTGGCCTGTCCTCCCTAGGCACATCAGCTCTTCTCAATCGCCTAGCTGGGGCCCGGGGCAGCTCTCCCGGGCGAGCAGCAGCAGCAGCTGCTGCTGCTGCTGCTGCTCTGCCGTTAACCCACGGCGGCGCCCCCACCTCCGCGTTCGGCGTCCACTCCACCGCTCCATTCCCGGCCTCCCCTACAGCTGCTCCAGGCAGCCTACCCTCCTCCCCGCCCGCAGCAAAGACCACAGCGGAGTCTGGAAGCATCGCAATTGAGATGCCGGCGGGGGAGATGGGGGCAGCAGGAGCCCCGGGTTCTCCCGGGGCTGGTGGTTCAGGTGGTGGTGGTGGTGGGGGAAGGGCAGGGGGAGGCGAGGAGATCCTGACTCCCCTGGAGCCACACCAGCGGGTGGTGTTAAGGTTCGATCGCATCTCCTCCTTCGTGCCTTCGCTGCTCCAGCCGCCTTCGCTGCTGCAGCGCACGGCGGGCGCTGTGAAGCAGTGCGCGAAGCCGCCAGAAGAGCGGCGGGCGGCTGCGGCGGCGGAGAAGGCCAAGGGGGCGGGCGCTACGGCGGGCGGGGTGCCCAAGCGGCAGATCCTGTTCAACGTGTCAGGCAAGGTGGTGCCAGGTGGGTACCTCGTGCATTGTATCCTGACGCGTGTAGCGGGAGGTTGCAGTGTACGGTAAGGCTTAAGTTGTGGTGGCAGCTGACAGGTGGGGGCCCATTCGGGAGCTCCCGTGTGTCGGGCAGCACCTGTGTCCGGCCAGTTGGTGCCGGGTGGTGTGCCGACCGGTGCCGAGCCGCCGACTGGCTACTAGTCAAGCTGCGCACGTGTCTTGGAGTGGTGACGACCAGTGACGACTCAGCATGTCACAGGCACGCTGCTTGCTGATGGGGCCCAGCGGTCTCCCGCCGCACCTGCTGCGTGCCGTTTTGCCCAAGTGTCCTTTTCATAATTTCATAACATTCCTCTGTTGCTGCTGTACACGTGTGCAGGCACGGTGCTAGCGCTGATGGGCCCCAGCGGCAGCGGCAAGACCTCCCTACTGTCCGTGCTGGGCGGCCGCGTGCCGCCAAAGGTGGGTTACACATTCCTGTCCTCGTTCATATATAGCTGACTGCTGTTGTGGTGACTATCACTGCCACTGCTGTCCGTGCTGGGCGGCCGCGTGCCGCCAAAGGTGGGTCGGTCAGACCAGGGTCAGCAGCCCATGCAGCGCTCCAGGCACTGATCTGGATGCAAACTTCAAATTGGCAGCGTAGTATGCCACATACTTATCATCTCATTGCCATGGCACCACTGCGCTATCGGCCCAGCGGCTTGTCGCTTGGGTTTAAGCCTTTGCTTGGCCTGCGCCCGAGCTTGTCCCGTCGAGAGACGATTGACGGCGTGTATCAATACGTCACTACAACCAGGTACATAGGCTTTGAGTATTATCTGCACACTTGCAGAAACTGCGCAATCGCGCCCTGACCGTTGCAGGTGACGCTGTCGGGCTCTGTGACGGTGGACGGCGTGCCGCTGACCAAGGAGGTGCGCCGCAAAATCGGCTTCGTGTTGCAGGTGGGTAAGGGTGGGGGTGTGGGTTAGCGGGGGTGTGGGTTAGCGGGGGAGGGGGTCCACGTGCAAAGGAGGTGCGACACAAATTTGTTTTCGTGCTGCAGGTGGGTGGGGATGTGGGTTGCTTAGGGAGTAGTGGATGTGGTGGGGATGGTGGTGCCACATACCGTACCTTAGGGATATCATCGCTCATTAAATTATTTCCCCTTCCCTTTTGGGGCGTTTTCGCGCCGGAAAAAATAATTTTTGGCAAGGGCCGCGCGAAACAGGGAAATTCACAGGGCATGTCTGCGCGAAACCTGGCT